>Ga0247822_10003039_pt1 | contig 10883 bp, 9 predicted proteins | sample 13C_Cellulose_Da_FD_192423 | JGI IMG/M metagenome (GOLD analysis project Ga0247822, IMG submission 192423) | Soil microbial communities from agricultural site in Penn Yan, New York, United States - 13C_Cellulose_Day30 | ecosystem: Environmental > Terrestrial > Soil > Agricultural land | place... | reverse complement strand
CAGACGGGCGAGTCCGAGGTCGCCCTCTCGGTCTACCTCACCAAGGACCGTACGTGGCTCGGGCTCTCCAGGATCAACGAGTTCCAAGAGCTGCCCCTCCTCGACGCACGCCCCGACGTCGACAAGCTGCATACGGTGCTCCGCGAGCACAAGGCGAGCGCGTTCTTCGCCGACCGCTCGGATGTCGAGATCGCCGCGGACGCCGGCACGGCAGGTGACGTCCTCTCCATGTTGGACGAGGTGTGCAGGGCCGGCTTCATCGACGTCACGCTCCTCGATCCCGAGAAGATCAGCGCGAAGCCGTCGCTCTGATCAGCTCGCGAGGCCTTCGACCTTGATCCACGGTCCCGCGGTGTACGGGAAGGACTGGTCGAAGTGCACGTGGGCGACGTACCACAGCGTGACGTCGTCGCCGTCGAGCGACTCGTGGCCGACGTAGGCCGCGGGGAACGGCTGGCTGCCGGCGGCGCTGCGCGGCGAGAACGGCGCCCACTCGCCGTCGTGGTAACGGATCGCGAACACCTCGGCGTCGTCCCAGCTGTGCGGGCGGATGTTGATCGCCGCCTCGGAGCCGAAGTCGACCTGGCGCCACACGCTGCCATCGGCGTCGGCCTCGCCCGAGTACGGGAACCAGCCCTCGTGCTCGACGCGCTGCCAGCGGCCTTCCTCGAACCGCTCGAACGCGTCGTCGCGCGCACCGTCGAGATCGAAGTCGAATCGCCAGTGTGGGTGGTACGTGTGCTGATCGTGGACGCCGGGGCCGTAGATCGTGAGCCACGGGCAGAGCCGGCCGTCGTCGTGGAACCGCCACAGCTGGGTGTACTGGTACGGCCCGGCCTGGAACACCGCCGACAGCTCGATACCGCCGCGGAACGACTGCACGCGGACGGGGCCGCGCAGCGTGCGCGTGCCGAGCGGCACCCACCACGGGCCGTGCACGTCGGCGGGATCGACCTCGACGTCGAGCGACTGCCGCTGATGATCGACGGTGACGTAGGGGAGCGAGCCCTCCCACAGCACGCGGCGCCCCTTGTAGTCGGCGAGGTAAACCATGATCCCGGCGGACTCGGTGAGCCGCCAGTGGAACTTCCAGTTCGCCTCGTTGATCACGTTGCTCATCACCACAGCTCCGCCGGGACCACCTGGGTCACCTGGTTGTCGAGGAGGTCGACGACGGCGACGAGCGACGGGTGGCCGTCGTCGCGCCCGAAGATCACCGCGGCCGAGCGGCGCGCGTAGGCGATGTCCTGCGGGTTGCGACCCCAGTAGTGCATCGTCGACTGCGCGGTCTCGCCGATCGAGAGCTTCTCGCGCACGCGGTCGTCGGTCATCGCGATCGAGATGGCGAGCGCCTCCTCGTCGCGCGACAGCATCGGCTGGCTGCGCGTGAGCTCGAGGTGCGCGACGACGCCGGCATCGAGATCGACGCAGCCGTCGACACAGCGATCCGCCGCGTAGTCGTACGCGACGATGCGCGCGAGCCGGTGACCTGCCATCCAGTGCGGAGGCTTGACGACCAGCGGCTCCGCGCAGATCACGCGGTAGCGGCCGACCTTCGCCATCGAGCTGAGCCGGCGATCTTCGGTCAGGGTGCGGAGGGCATCGGCGACCTCGCCCGGAGTCAGCGGGTCGAACAGCGTGGGGTCGCTGCTGGCAACATCCGGTGACTTCCGGACGGGTGCGGCCTTCACCGCGGCCTTCGCGGCTTTCTTGGGAGCGGCCTTCGGGGCAGGTTTCCCCTTTGCCTTCGCTGGTTTGGCTGGCTTAGCGATCTTCTTAACCGGAGCCATGGCGCGGACTATACACGCGTTGAGATCGTTTCCTTGGGTCGGGCGTCTGAAACACCCATGCGATGGAAGCTGCTTGCCGCGTCCCTCCTGTTCGCCGCCGGGTGCTCGGCGGCTCACGCTGACCGCATCGAGCCGGTCGGCCCGCGCACCGCGCTGGCGATCGCGCCTGCGAAGATCCGCGCGCCCTACGACGTGCAGATCCTGCGCGAGAGCGGCGAGACCGCGCCGACCTACGCGCTGAAGGATCGGTTTTACGTCCAGGGCTCCGCCGGCGAGCGCTACATCGTCCGTGTCTCCAACCCGACCGCGCGCCGCATCGAGGCCGTCGTCACGGTCGATGGCCTCGACGTCGTCGATGGCGAGCCCGGCGATCTCCGCAAGCGCGGCTACGTGGTCCCGCCCTACGGCGAGGTCCGCATCGAAGGCTTCCGTACCTCGCAGGATGACGTCGCGACGTTCCGGTTCTCGTCGGTCGCCAACTCCTACGCCGGCAAGAAGGGCAAGGCGCGCAACGTCGGCGTCATCGCGGTCGCGCTGTTCGAGGAGCAAGCTCAGCCGGAGCAGCAGCAGATCATCGTGCAGCCGCCCGGCGACGGCTTCCGTCCGCCGTACGACTACGACGACGACATCGACGTCGACGTGAATGTGAACATCAACCGCCGCCGGGACATCGTCGGCAAGGCCGAGGCGAAGGGAAGTGGCTCGAAGCGCATGGCGCCGTCTGCGACCGCGCCCGCCGCACCTCCGCCGGCCCCGACCGGCGGCGCCGCTCGCCCGACCCGTTCGCTCGACGAGTCCGCGGCCGCCGACCCCGGCATCACGAACGGCGGCGAAGCCGCGCCGGTGGTGCAGCGCCGCTATGAGCAGCAGCAGCGCGAGCGCCTCGGCCTCGGCACCGAGTTCGGCGAACAGCGCTACTCGGCCGCCTCGTTCACGAAGTTCGTGCGCGCCCCCGGCCGCCCGGTCGCCATCGCCGAGCTCCGCTACAACGACGCCGCCGGCCTGATGGCGCTCGGCATCAACGTCGGCCCGATGCCCGACGAGGGCGAGATCATGACCCGCGAGACCGCCGATCCGTTCCCCGGCGATCAGCGGTTCGCGGCCCCTCCGAGCTTCCAGCGTTAGCGCTCAGTACGTGTAGCGGAACTCGAGGACCGGCTGCGGCCGGTACAGTCCGTTGTGCGGTGCGAAGTTGAACGGCTGGTACTGGATCGGCCAGGGGGTCGCCGTGGGCGTGCCCTCGCCGAACTGCAGGCTGAGCGCCATCGGCGTGACCGCGCGGTAGGACGAGTCGGCCGGTAGGTCGGCGTTCTCGCTGCCGCCGGCGGAGAACAGGGTGAGGAGGCGGTACTTGTCGAGGTCGTAGAAGACGTCGAAGCCGCGGTCGATCTGCTCGTGGCCGCGGATGAGGGTCGTCATCCGGCTGCGCTCCATGAACGCACGGAACTGATCGCGGCCGAACGTGAAGCGCGGGTTCTCGCGCTGCATCTCGACCGGGATGTGGTTGGTGGGCCCCGGATCGCTCCACATCATCTGGAACCGGATCTCGGGATCGTTGAGGCTCGCGAGCCCCCGGTACTTCGACTCGAACGTGTCCCAGCGCGGCATGCCCGCGTGGACGAGCAGCGTGCGATCACAGGCGAGCGCGGTCGGCATCGCCTCGAACATCTGGCGGTACGCCTCGAGCATCTCGATCGGCACGTGCGGGACGATCGAGGCGAGCGCCTCGGCGGGGTACACGCCACTCGCGATACGGTCGCCTTGCCAGCGCAGCCACTCGTGGTTGCCGCGCAGGAGGATGACCTGGTCGGGCATCGCGACGAACAGCTGGAGCGCCGCGCGCATCACGCCGTCGAAGCTGAACCGCCCGCGATCGATGTAGTCGCCGAGGAACACGAGCTTCACGTCCGGATAGCGCTCCGGGTCCCACTGGTGCGCCCACGCGCGCTCGATGAAGTTCGACTGCAAGAGTGCCGCCTTGAGGCAGCTGTAGCAGCCGTGCAGATCGCCGAGGACGATCAGCTCGAGCGGCTTGTCGGGCCGCATCACGTGCACGAAGCCGTCGAGGAACCGCGAGCCGGCGGGCAGCTGCTCGATGTCGTCGAGCCCGGCGAGGCGGCCCGCGCCGGCGGCGCGCTGGCGGTACCACGCCATCATCGCCTGCTGCACGAGGTGGTAGTCCCAGTCGACCTGCGCCTTGCGCTCGACGGGGTGCGGCGAGTACGTCTGCTCGAGTGGGTCGAGCAGCGGATGCGAGAGCGCCGTCAGCTCGCGCGTCACCGGCGGATGGATGATCAGCTGGTCGCTCTTGGTGGTGACCACCGCCGGCGCGGTCGCCGCCGCGCCGCCCGAGAGCTCCTGCGCGAGCAGCTCGTAGAGCGCGCGCTCGTCGGCGGAGACCGTGCCGTCGGCGTGCAGGAGCGCGGGGATCAGCTCGAGCACGGTCGCGCGATCGCTCCAGGAGAGTCCACGGAACAACGCGAGCACGCGCTCGCGCAGACGCGCCGGCGGCATGCCTGCGAGCTCGTGGCCGAACGAGGTCTCGAGCTCGTGGAAGTGCGCGCGCCAGCCGACGAGCTGCTGGGCGCGGACCTCGGGCGGCTCCATCGATGCCTGCTCGAGCATCAGCACCACGGTCTCGACGTACTGGCGGACGAACGCCTGCGCGCGCAGATCGAGCCCACCGTCGACGTGGGCGAACGACATCAGCAGATCGATGATCGCGCTGAACCGCACCGTATCGCGGTCGGGAGCGACGGCCGGAGTCGCGGGGGTGGCCGCCTCCTCTTCCGGATCATGAACGCCGATGGTGAGCTCCACGTGGCCCTATCCTGACCTCTCGTCGACACGCAGATCAAGGCGCGTCGACAATCTCGCAGTCGTCGAAGGGATTCTTCACGTTGTCGATGCAGATCTTGATGCGCTGGAGCACGCACAGCGCGACCTCGGTGTTGCCGTCGAACACGAGCTCGACCCGGCCTTCCTTGTAGCCCTTCTGCCGGCAGCGTAGATCCAGCTTGCTCCCGAACGGCTCCTCGAGCGTGGTGCCCCCGTCGCCGCGGTAGGTGGTCCCGGCGAACAACTGCGCGCCTTCGGGCTTGGTGACGACCTGGATCATGATCGTGCCGCGGCCGTTCGGCGTCGCGATCGGACCGACCGGCATGGCCGCATCGCGCGCCGGTCGCACCCGCACGCCCGCGTCGGTGCGCGTCACCTCGGCCGCATCGAGCGGCGGTTCGACGATGACCGCGGCGTCCACCAGGGGGGGCTCGACGACGAGCGCGGCGTCGGCGGGCGCGGCCGTGACGATGCGCGGCGGGGTCGGCGAGGGCTCGTGCTCGCGCTTGGCCGCGAACAGCGCGACCGCCGCACCGGCGGCGCCGAGCGAGAGCACGGCGAGCACGACCAGCGGCCAGCGCGAGCGCTGCACCGGCAGCGCGTCGTCGTCGTAGACGGCATCGAACGACGGCTTGTCCGTGACCGTGACGAACTCGGGCTCGCCCTTGACGCGATTGGTCGGCGTCCGCGCCCGCGTCGGCGCGCGGGTGTCGGCGCTCGCTCCCGGCGGCAGCGGCGAGAGCGCGTAGATCGGACTGCCGGTGATGCTCTGGCCGATCACCGCGTGCACCTTCTCGAGCGCGGCGAGCAGCTCGCTCATGTCCTGGTAACGATCCTCGCGTTGCTTCGCGAGCGCCTTGAGGATCACCTCTTCGAGCTGCGGAGCGATCTCGAGGTCGGCGCGCACCTTCGACGGTGGCAGCACCGGATCGAGCATCTGCATCGCCAGCGTGCGCACGGTGCTGTCGCCCTTGTGCGGGACCTTGCCGGTCACCATCTCGTAGAGGATCACGCCGAGGGCGTAGATGTCGACGCGATGATCGGTGTTGCCGCGCCCGGACGCTTGCTCCGGGGCCATGTACTCGGGCGTGCCGAACACGCTGCCCGCGCGCGTGAGCCGCGGCCCGGCGCCTTCGCCCTCGAGCGGCACGACCTTCGCGATGCCGAAGTCGACGATCTTGACGAAGTCGGGGCGCCCCTCGCGCTCGACGAGGAACACGTTCTCCGGCTTGAGATCGCGGTGGACGATGCCCTTGTCGTGGGCGGCGCCGAGCGCACGGGCGATCTGCGCCGCGATCTTGATCGCGCGCAGCGAGGGCAGGGGCGCCGCCTCGCGCACGAGCGCCTTCAGCGTGTAGCCCGACAGCAGCTCCATCACCGCGTACGTCATGCCGTCGGGCGTGGTGCCGAAGTCGGTGACGTCGATGATGTTCGGGTGCCCGATCCGCGACGCGGCCTTGGCCTCCTGGATGAAGCGCTGCACGTTCGCGGTGTCGCGCGTGACCTCGCGCTTGAGCACCTTCACCGCGAGCGGACGCTCGATCACGGCGTGGCGCGCCGCGAACACCACGCCCATGCCGCCCTCGCCGATCTTCTTCTCGATGAAGTAGCGACCATCGAGCGTGTGCCCGAGCAGCGCGTCGTACTGCGAGCTATCTCGCGCGCGCCGCAACGTGGCGAGCGCATCGAACTCGCTCTCGCTCGCCGACAGCACGCGCACCGGCTCCAGCTCGGTCGGCTGCGAGACCACCTTCGCATCGACGAGCTTCGTGCGATCGAACGGGCACGAGCCGGCCGCGTCGAACGATCGCCGGCACGCCGGGCAGATGTACGTCACTACTCGCCGTACAGCTTCGTGCGGAAGTAGACGAACACCTCGTTATCCGCGCCGACCGCGAGGATGTCGATGCCGCCGACCTCCGCCGTCGCGAGCGCGCGCCCGAACTGCTGGTTGCTGTCATCGGGCTGCGCGTCGTGCAGCGTGATCTCCACGGTGCCGAACGGGCTCGTCGCATTCGCGACGTCGAGCTTGCGGCCCTCGACCTGGCCCGCGGTCGAGCCACCCGGGTTCGCGCGCGGATAGCCGAGGAACACGTACGGCTGGGTGCCGATCGTGAGCAGCGTCGCCGTGCGCAGACCCTCGAGGGCGCCGTCGGGGAGGGCGGTGCACGTCGCGGCGGTCAGATCGCAGAGCGCGAGATAGCCGACGGTGCTGGTGACCCCCTGGTGCCCGACGAGCAGCGCGTGGGTGTCGTCGGCCATGAGGATGCGCGAGCCCGCGGTGGGAACGTACGGCGAGGTGGCCGCGGTCCCGGCGGCGGTACACGTCACCGCCGTCCCCGCGATCGCAACGTCGTAGCTGCGCACCTCGCCGCCGCCCCACACGACGATCTGGTTGCCACTGGTGGCACCGATCCCGTGCACCGGACCGGGCCCGACATCACATGCCGTCCCGACGTCCGCGAAGTACGCCTCCGTGCCGGCGACGACGATCGGCGCGCGCTTCGCCGCGTCCGTGGTGGGCCCGAACGTCGCTGCGCTGAGCGGCCCGGTCGTCCCGATGATCGGCGACGTCGCCGGCAGCAGCTCGCCGGTGCCCTGCAGCACGTAGATGCCGTCGCGCGCGGCCGTGACCAGCGCGACCTCGTCGGCACCGACGCCGCTGTCGTTCGAGATCAGGAGCGCCTGATCGAGCACGACGCCCGGCGCGGCCGGCTCGAGCAGCTGCGGATCCTGCGTGTCCACGCTGCGCGTCGGATCGAGCGCGAGCTCGAAGTACTGCGGCTGGTTGGACCCGAGCACCGCGAGCTTGCCGGCGCCGCCGCCGCGCGCGAGCGCGATCCCGAAGTCCGAGGAGTCGTCATTCGGCTTCTCGACCGAACGCACCCACGTCTCGCCCTCGAGGTCGTCGAAGTCGGTCCACTTGCACCCCGTCGTCGCGACGAGGCCGATGAAGATCATCTTACCGAGCGTGCGCATCACCACTTCACCTCCATGCCGAGGCCGGCGTAGCCGATGCCGATCTGCGGCTGCAGCGACATCGCGCTGACGTCGATCAGGGCCGTCGACGACGCACCCTTGTCACGGAACGTGTAGTAGACGGCGGTCAGCGCCGTGACGCCGGCGAGCACGAACGCCGCGTCGGCGCCGATCGCGAACGCCTTGCCCTTCCAGAACCGATCGTCGTTGTTGTCAGGCGGCGGATCGCCGGCGGCGATCTCGTCGGTGAGCTCGTCCTTGTACTTCTGCGACTGCATGCCGAGGTAGACGCCGCCCGCGCCGAACCCGGCCGCGAGGATGTACGCGACCACCGCGTCGCTGCGGCTCGGCTTGGGCGCGAGCGTGACCTTCACGGTCACCGTCGTCTTCGCCTGGATCGTGATGCGGCGCGAGTACGACTTGTAGCCGTCGCGCGAGACCGTCACCGTGTGGTCACCCTCGGGCACCGAGCGCAGGCACGGGCCGCGCTCGCACAGCACCTTGCCGTCGACGTAGATCGTCGAGTCCTCGATGCCGAGGCCGCGCACCTCGAGCTTGCCGACCGGGTTGCCGCGCAGGTTCGCCTTCACGGCGTGCGTCTCGCCGGCGACGACGTCGACCTCTTCCTTGTACTCGTCATAGCCCTCGGCGCTGATCCAGAAGGTGTGCTTGCCGGGCTTGATGTTCTGCGACAGCGGCGTGCGCCCGACGGAGCCGACCGACTTGTCGTCGATGAAGATCTCCGCGCCCGGGACGTTCGAGGTGATCTCGACCCAGCCGCGGTCGCTCTGCTGCGCCATCACGACGCTGAGCACGAACAGCTTGCTCGGATCGGCGGCGATCGTCTTCTCGAGCACCATGTGGCCGCGCTTCTCGATGATCACGCGGTGCTCGCCCTCGAGCGTGCCCGACCACGGCGTCTTGGCGAACTCACCCTTCTTCCTGTCGTCGAGGTAGATCGACGCATTCTGCGGCTCGCTCTCGATCACGACGAGGCCGCGCACCTTGACGTCGCCGAGGTTCTGCACCTCCGTCGACGGGGTGACGGGCACCGGCGTCGTCGCGCTGCCCCCACCCGGCGCGGGCGGCGGTGCATTCTTGATGCGCGTGATCTCGGCTTCGAGCACGCCGATCGCCTTCTCGACCTTGGCGCGGTCGGAGGCTTGCGGATCGGCGGCGAGGTACTTGCGGTAGTACTCGACCGCCGCCGCGTACGCCGTCGCCTCACTCGTCGCCTTGCCCATCATGTGATGGGCGGCGCCGATGTTGTAGAGGAACTGCGGGAACGGTCGCGCGTCGTACGCGGCCTGGAAGCCCGCGGCCGCTTCGTCGTACTTGCCCTGCAGATAATCCAGCTGCGCTTGATCGAAGGCCGTCTGCGCTTTCTTCAGCGCGTCCGGCGACTGCGCCGCCACCACTCCCACGCTCACGAGCACGGCGAGCAGGGCGCCCAAGACCACGTTCACGACGCGTACGTTCATCGGTTCTCCCCGGAGGTCCGGCAGCTTAACACACGAAAGAGATGTTCTTTTCGACGGGATCCCGTGTCGTACGGCACAGGTTCGCGGGCGCTTCCTCGTCGCCGTGACCGAGCACGAGGCCGAACAGGATCATGTCGGTGTCGGCGATGGGGAGCCGCGCGCGCAACGGCTCGGGATACGCAGCGATCGACGCCATCGGACACGCGTCGATGCCGAGCACGGTGGCGACCGTCACGACGTAGCCGAGCCACACACCGATGTCGACGTACGCGTACGGACCGAGACGCCGATCACACGCCACGACCGCGAGGTGAGGTGCGTCGAACAGGGCGTAGTTGCGTAGCCACGCGTCGTAGCGCTTCGCCTTGTCCTCGCGGGCGATGCCCATCGCCTGATAGAGCGCGGCGCCGCACGCGATCCTGTGCTCGCGATACGGGCTGGGGTACTCGAGCGGGAACGGGAGCTCGGGGTGCGGCAGTCCGGACCGCGCTGCGGCTTGCAGCGCCGTCGCGAGCTCGCCCGTGACCGGCGGCTCGGTGACGGCGACACGCCACGGCTGCACGTTGCACCAGCTCGGCGCGTGCTGTGCCGCCGCGAACACGCGCTCGAGCGTCGCGCGCGGGATCGGGGCGGGGTGAAAGGCGCGCTTGCTGCGGCGCTCGATCCACGCCGCCTCGAGCGCGTCGATCACCGCTTCCTCATCAGCTCGCGGAACCGGTAGATGCCCGTCGTGTGGCCGTCGGAGAAGTGGATGCCGACGCCGTAGTTGCCGACGAGGTGCATGTCGGCCACGGTCAGGTCCTCCGGCACCGTCTTGGGATCGAGCAGGCGCTCGCCGGTCGCCTCCGACTGACACACCGCGCAGGTGCACCGGATGCGGAGCTCGCGGGCTCCGTAGACGTCCTCCACACCTTCGTCCCACACGAACCGGACCTCGCGTTTTCCAAGGCCGATGATCTCGAGCGGCATGGGCATGGCCGGAGTCTTAGCAGCTTGGTAGCCTGCGCGGCCATGCCTCCACGCCCTCGCCAGCGCCGTGCGATGTCGATGCCGCGCGCCCCCGGGCGGATTTCCGCCGATGGCGACCGTGCGCTCGCCGAAGCATTGGTCGCGTCCCTGCGCGCTCCGGCCGTCGACTACGAGGTCGCGGAGTCGCTCACGCACCCGTTCCACAGCTACCCGGCCCGGCTCCACCCGGCGACGGCGCGCATCCTGGTCGAGGTGATCGCGGACCGGTCGCGCGCGAACGCGCTCGTCGTCGATCCGTTCTGCGGCTCGGGCACGACCCTCGTCGAGGCGCGCGCCGCGGGCCTCCGCGCCGTCGGCACCGACCTCAACCCCCTCGCGGTGCTCGTCGCGCGCGCGAAGACGTGGACCGCCCCCTCGCGCCGCCGCGCCGCGATGCGCGATGCCGGCCACAAGATCGCGGGCGAGGTGCTCGCCGCCGGCAAGGCCGCGCGTCGCTCGGGCGCCGAGGCCGCGCCCATGCGCAAGCCGAAGGGCTTCGATCCCAACGCGCGCAACCGCCGCCTCGCCGCGTGGTTCGCGCCGCACGTGCGCCGCGAGCTCGAGCTGATCGCGATGACGCTCGACGCTCTGCGCGAGGAAGATGCGGAGGTCGCCGACGTCCTCACCGCATGCCTGTCGGCGATCCTCTACAAGGTCTCGTCGCGGACCAGCGACACCGACGGCACGTGGATCGACCGCAACGTCCCGCGCGGCGCCGCCGCTCGCAACTTCGCGCTGCGCGTCGACCTCCTCTACGCCGGCCTCCAGGATCTCGCGCGCGCGGGAC
>Ga0247822_10003038_pt1 | contig 10884 bp, 11 predicted proteins | sample 13C_Cellulose_Da_FD_192423 | JGI IMG/M metagenome (GOLD analysis project Ga0247822, IMG submission 192423) | Soil microbial communities from agricultural site in Penn Yan, New York, United States - 13C_Cellulose_Day30 | ecosystem: Environmental > Terrestrial > Soil > Agricultural land | place... | reverse complement strand
CTGCTTCGGAGCCATTTTCGAGGCTCGGCGGCAGGCGGGTTGCTCACCAAGACGGCTGCCTACACGATCGTCGCTGCGAACGCCGGCAGCCTTGTGCTCGCCGACGCGAGCGCCGGCGCATTCACAGTCTCTCTGACCTCGGCCGCGGCCCTGGGGGACAAGTTCGAGATCTCGGTCAAGAAGACCGACGCGTCGGCCAACGCCATCACGATCGACCCGGACGGTACCGAGACGATCGATGGGGCCAGCACCTTCTCGCTCGATGAGCGCTATGAGGAGGTTCGGCTTCGTTCAGACGGCACCAACTGGCACGTGACAGCCTATTACGCGCGGCGCCTGCAGAACACTCGAGAGCGTCTTGCCGCCGACCGAACGTACTTCGTGCGGACGGACGGCAACGATGGCAACGATGGCCTCGCGAATACTGCCGGTGGGGCCTTCAAAACGATCCAGAAGGCCCTAGATGTCGTGGCCTTGCTCGACCTCAACCAGTTCGGACTGGTCATTCAGGTCGCCGCCGGCACCTACCCGGACAAGATCACCTTCCCCAAGATGACCGGGGCGCGGACGGACGGCAGCGTCGTCCTGCGCGGCGACATAGTCACTCCGGCAAATGTGGTCATCAGCACCACCTCGCAGTTTGCGGCTGTCACGGTGCGCGGCTCCGACTGCTGGAAGATGGAAGGCTTCAAAATCCAGACTTCCGGGAGCGCGGGGCACGGCATCTACGTTGACGGAACCGGGACCTTCTTCTTCATGGGCGTAATGGAGTTCGGCGCCGTTGTCGCCGGCTTCACCCACATCAATGCCCTCTACCAGTCCAGAATTTGGGTACAGGGGAGTTACACCATCTCCGGCGGCGGCGCGGGTCACGTGATGGCCAGCTACGGGGCGGTCATCGCCTATGCCGGCGGATTGACGCACACGGTCACAGGCACGCCAGCCTTCACGGCGCAGTTCGCACAGGCCCAGCTTGCGGGCCTCCTCGCCATTGGGAACGTCTTCTCCGGCGCAGTAACCGGCAAGCGCTACGACGCCTCCCTGAACGGGATCATCAACGTCGGCGGCGGCGGGGCCTCTTACCTGCCCGGCTCGATAGCCGGAACGGCCGCCTCCGGCGGCATCTACCAGTAAGCAAGGGAAAGGAACCACGCCGTGGAATTCCCACTCTACACCCCGCACAACTGGTTCTGGATCGTCGGTGGCGACGAGACCCGCTATTGGTCCTCAGTCGTAGGCGCCTACGTGACCGACCTGCCGGAAGGTGCTGGGCTCACCCGCATCGCGTCGGAGGCCGAGTTATCCGACGTGCTGCGCGCTCACGGGCTACAGGGGCCCATGGTCAGCAAGGAGGACCTGTATGCGGAGCGCGAGCGGCGCATTGCGCTGCCTCTGATGGTCACGCTTTCGGTCGGATCGATCCCCATCAACATGGACATGCTGTCACAGCGCAACATCCAGGGCTTGGCCTCCGTGGGGCAGTATCTCTCGGTAGCCAACCCCGAGCAGATGACCGCCTTCCGCGGGTTCGACAACGTCACCTATCAGCTTACAGCGGCCGATCTTGTATCCATGGGGCTGCAGGTCGCTGCTCGCATCCAGGCCGCCTACAACGCGGAGTGGGCGCTCAAGGCGATGACCCCGATCCCGACCGACTTCCGGGATGAGGCGTACTGGACCTAGAACCGGCCGGCTGCTCTAAGGGGCCCTTTAATGCCTTTGTGGGGAGGGGGCACATGGTCGAGAAGAAGAAGGCGAAGCTCATCGTGCTGTTGGCGTTCGACCTGGACAGCGAGGGCAACCTGCGGCCGGCATTCGAGCCGCGCGAGATGCCCAGCGAGGATAGGGCCAGGCTAGCAGCCATGGAATTGGCGCCGCACCACGCTGGGATTCTGGCCTGGAGCCGCACCGCCGATCCGCAGCTCGGAGAGTACGGCGAGCCCGTCGAACTTGCTCGGTATGGCCTAGTACCGGACATGGAATGATGATGGATAGGCCCGTCGCTCACATCGCCTTTCCCAGGCAGACGCAGTACACCGCTGCACGGATGTTGCGAGGGCACCGCATGGGCCCACTGCGCGACGGCTGGCTACTGATCTACGAGGATCAGCGCAGCGCCCCCGACGACCACCTCCAGGGCAAGCTCTGCCTGGTGATGACCGCCGACCAACGGGTGCTCTGCCGCACCGTGGTGAGGGGGCGCCAACCCGGTGGCTGGGACCTGCTGACCGCAACTCTCGAACAAGAGCTGGATGTTGAACTCGTGTGGGCTGAGCCGGTCACGATGATCCTGCCTTATGAGCCGACGGCCGATGAGGCCGCTCTGCTCGGGACTGTCAGCTAGTGGTCGACGGGGCCTCGACATGCCGTCGACGGGCTGTCAAACAGGCGGGACACTATGACAAAACCCGCCGTGAAAAATGCAAAACCGAGCGCGCGGCTACATCGATCGTGCCAACCGCACCGGCAGGGCACCTCCCCTTTGTTGGGGAGGATGGGAGGGGGCCGTCTGCCTCGGCAAATATCGAACCCAATCCGAACATTTCGCTATCGAAACGAACATCGCCCGCGTATAGACGAACTGCATCCAGGGGGATGGTTTGGACGCGCTGAGCCCGAGACAGGACGACATCATGGCGCTCGCCCGGCAGCACGGGCGGGTCGATGTCGATACGCTCGCCGTCAAGTTCGCGGTAACGCCGCAGACGATCCGCAAGGACCTCAACGAGCTCTGCGAGCGCAAGCTCCTCAACCGCCTCCACGGGGGCGCGGCCTATCCGTCCGGGGTCACCAACTATGCCTACGAGGCGCGCCGCCACCTCGCCGCCGAGGGCAAGCGCCGCATCGGACTGAGGGCCGCCGAGCTCATCCCCGATAACGCCTCGCTGGTCCTCAACATCGGCACCACGACCGAGCAGGTGGCGATGGCGCTGCGCCGTCATACGGGCCTGCTAGTCGTCACCAACAACATCAACGTCGCCAACATCCTGCGCGAGGCGGCGAGCAGCGAAGTGGTGATCGCGGGCGGGGTGGTGCGGCATGCCGATGGCGGCGTGGTCGGAGAGGCGGCGGTGGATTTCATCCGGCAGTTCCGGGTCGACTATGCCGTGATCGGCGCCTCCGCGATCGACGCAGACGGCACCCTGCTCGACTACGATTTCCGCGAGGTGAAGGTCGCGCAGGCCATCATCGAAACCGCACGCACGACCATCCTCGTCGCCGACGGCATGAAGTTCGCGCGGGCGGCGCCGGTCCGCATCGGCCATCTCGACCAGATCGACGTGCTGGTCACCGACGAGCCGCCGCCTCCATCGATCGCCGCGATCTGCGCCGCCGCCGGCGTGCAGGTCGAGATCGCATCCACCCAGGGACCCCTGACGACATGACTACGACTGAAACTGAACCCGTCGATATCTTCGTCATCGGCGGTGGGGTGAACGGCACCGGCATCGCACGCGATGCGGTGGGGCGCGGGCACACGGTCATGCTGGCCGAGATGCACGACCTCGCCTCGGGCACGTCGTCGGCCGCGACCAAGCTGGTGCATGGGGGCCTGCGCTATCTCGAGCACTACGAGTTCCGGCTGGTGCGCGAGGCGCTGATCGAGCGCGAAGTGCTCTGGGCCTCGGCGCCGCACATCATCTGGCCGCTGCGCTTCGTCCTGCCCTACGAGAAGAACCTGCGGCCGGCCTGGCTGCTGCGGATCGGGCTCTTCCTCTACGACCACCTCGGCGGGCGGAAGCTCCTGCCGCCCACAAGGACGCTCGACCTGACGCAGGACGAGGCCGGCAAGCCGCTGAAGCCCGGCCACACGGTCGCCTTCGAGTATTCCGACGGCTGGGTGGACGACGCGCGCCTCGTGGTGCTCAACGCCCGCGACGCCGCCGATCGCGGCGCCACCGTTCTCGTACGCACGAGGGTCGTCGATGCGCGCCGCGAAGACGGGCTATGGGCCGTCACGACCGAGGACGGGAAAGGCCGGCGCAGTACCACCCGCGCGCGCCTCCTCGTCAATGCCGGCGGGCCGTGGGTGGACCGCGTTCTCGCGCAGGCCCTCGGGCGCACCGACACGCACAATGTCCGCCTCGTCAAAGGCAGCCACATCGTCGTCAACAAGCTCTTCGACCACGACCGCTGCTACTTCTTCCAGAACTCGGACGGCCGGATCTTCTTCGCCATTCCCTACGAGGGCGATTTCACCCTGATCGGGACGACCGACCAGGACTTCCAGGGCGACCCGGCCAATGTGAAGATCAGCGAGGAGGAGACCGACTACCTGCTCGCCGCCGCCAACGAGTATTTCGCCAGGCGCGTCACCCGCAGCGACATCGTCTGGACCTATTCGGGCGTGCGGCCCCTGTTCGACGACGGCGCCAGCGCCGCGCAGGAAGCGACGCGCGACTACGTGCTGAAGACCGAGGGCGGCAACGGCGATGCGCCGCTGATCAATGTCTTCGGCGGCAAGCTCACCACCCACCGGCGGCTGAGCGAGCAGGTGGTGGACAAGATCGACGGGCTGATCGGCGCCAAGGGCCCGCGCTGGACCAGGACCGGCACCCTGCCCGGCGGCGACTTCGCGCCCACGGCCTTCGCCGCGACGCTGCGCAGCCACATGGCGAAATATCCGCGGCTCGGCCAGCCGGTGCTGCGCCGCATGACGCGCGCCTATGGCACGCTGGTGCCGAAGATCCTCGGCAGCGGCCAGGAGGCGGGCGACTTCGGCACCCTGTTCGGCGGCACGCTGACCCAGGTGGAGGTCGACTACCTGATGGATCGGGAATGGGCCCGAACCGCCGACGACGTGCTATGGCGTCGAAGCAAGCAGGGCCTCAGATTCACTGAAGACGAGAAGGCGGAACTGGCCGGCTACATGGCCAGGCGCCTTGAGGAAACAGACTTGGGGGAAACAACGTGAGCGGAAACATCCTCGCCATCGACCAGGGCACGACTTCGAGCCGGGCGATCGTGTTCGACGGGCACCAGAAGATCGCCGGCCTCGGCAAGATGGAGTTCACCCAGCACTTCCCGCAGGACGGCTGGGTCGAGCACGTGCCCGAGGAGATCTGGGCCACCTCGCTATGGTCGGCGAAGACCGCGCTGAAGAAGGCGGGCCTCGAAGCCAAGCAAATCGCGGCCATCGGCATCACCAACCAGCGCGAGACGACCATTGTCTGGGACCGCGCCACCGGCAAGGCGATCCACAATGCCATCGTCTGGCAGGACAGGCGCACGGCAGGCTTGTGCGAAAAGCTCAAGAAGGCCGGCCACGAGCCGATGATCACCAAGAAGACCGGCCTGCTGCTCGACCCCTATTTCACCGCCACCAAGCTCGCCTGGATCCTCGACAACGTGTCGGGTGCGCGCAAGCGCGCGGAAAAGGGCGAACTCGCCTTCGGCACGGTCGACAGCTACCTGATCTGGCGGCTGACGGGTGGCAAGAGCCACGCGACCGACATCACCAATGCCAGCCGCACGCTGCTGCTCAACATCAAGACCGGCGAGTGGGACGACGAGCTCCTCAAGCTCTTTCGCATCCCGCGCGCCATCCTGCCCGAAGTGAAGGACAATGCCGACGATTTCGGCACGACCGATCCCGAAATCCTCGGCGCCGCGATCCCCATCTACGGCGCGGCCGGCGACCAGCAGGCAGCGACCATCGGGCAGGCCTGCTTCACGCCGGGCATGCTGAAATCGACCTACGGCACGGGCTGCTTCGCGCTGCTCAACACGGGCACCGACCTCGTGCGCTCGAAGAACCGGCTGCTGACCACCATCGCCTACCGGCTCGACGGGCAGACGACCTACGCGCTCGAGGGCGCGATCTTCATCGCGGGCGCCTCCATCCAGTGGATGCGCGACATGCTGAAGATCTTCGAGAAGAGCTCGGACGCCGGGGCGCTCGCCGCCAAGGCCGACCCGACGCAGAACGTCTACCTGGTGCCGGCCTTTGTCGGCCTCGGCGCCCCGTGGTGGGATTCAGCCGCGCGCGGCTCGCTCACCGGCCTCACGCGCAACACCGGCCCCGCGGAACTGGCACGTGCTGCGCTAGAGTCCGTCAGCTACCAGACGCGCGATCTCGTCGATGCCATGCGCAAGGACTGGAAGGGCGCGAGCGACACCGTGCTGCGCGTCGATGGCGGCATGGTCGCCTCGGACTGGACCATGCAGTTCCTCGCCGACATCCTCAACACGCCGGTCGACCGGCCGACCATCCTCGAGACCACCGCTCTGGGCGCCGCCTGGCTCGCGGGCTACAAGGCCGGCGTCTGGCCCGACCAGAAGGGCTTCGCCGAACGCTGGGCGCTGGACCGCCAGTTCAACCCGCGCATGGACGAGACAACCCGCACCCGCAAGCTCAAGGGCTGGCGCGAAGCGGTGAAGCGGACGCTGAGCGCGTAGACCATCCAAGGCGGCGTTTGCGGCACCCCCACCCTCGGAGAGATCAAGGGTGGGGTGGAGCCCCAAACGCAAAGTCTGGCGGAAGTCGCCTAGAACCAGGCCGAGACCGGTCCGCCCGCGACGAAGGCCCAGTACACCCGGTACCTGCTCTTCCGATCTCCCGGCACGGTCGCCACAGCCAGCCCGAACTCCTCGAACTTGGTCGAGAGCAGCGTGCTGCGGTGGGCGGGGGAGTCGAGCCAGCCGGCGATGGCCTGGTCGAGCGTCTTCTGACCGCCGGCGACGTTCTCGCCTACGGCGCCATCGTAGCCCGCCTTGTTGGTACGCTGGCGCAGGGTCGTGCCGAGGTTGTGCGAGAGCGTGTCCTTGCTGGCCATCAGGTTGGCCTGCGCGCGTGCCGCCGACTCGAGCTTGGCGTTGTAGCGCAGCGGTGGCTTGCCGTTGGCGGCGCGGGCCGCGTTGATGGCCTCGAGGATGCCGCCCTGTGTCAGCTCGACGGGCGCCATGGCGGCGCGGCCGGGACTGGGGGCGGGTTGGACGATTGAGCTGCAGGCCGCAAGAAACGGCAGGAGGGCGAAAGCAAGAAGACCGCGGCGTACAAGCATAAGGCAGGGATTCCAGAACGAGGACGCCGGCTAGAGCACGCTAAACATGGCAGGGCGATGACCCAGTCATGGTTCGACTGCGGCGCTTGTTGCAGGCCCGAGCAGACTACACGGCATTTGAATCTAGTTAAGCATGATTTTGCATGGCGCTGGCGGGTTTCCCCGGACGCGCGCACGCTCGCCTTGCAGTTGGGGGGCGCGCATCATGTTCGACCAGGAATTCGACCGCTTCGACGTCCGCGCCATCACGCCGCGCGAACTGGCGCAGCACCTCAGCTATGCCCGCAACATGCTCGTCGCCGCCACCGCGGCGTCACTGAGCATCCTTGGCGCCAGCGCGTTCTTCGTCAGCCTCTGGCTCTAGTCATTCCAGTCAAGGCCCCCTCACCCGCCGCTACGCGGCGACCTCTCCCCCAAGGGAGAGGTGAACTGAGGCACGATCTCGCCCCATCACCACCTCTCCCTCGGGGGAGAGGTCGGCCCGCAGGGCCGGGTGAGGGGGCCTTCAGGCACTACCCTCTGGCTCTAGCGGCGCCCCTGCCCCGGCCTTGAGCGCCAGCGGCACCAGCACGGCAAAGACCAGCACCGCCACTGCCCAGCCCAAGTCCCGATAGGCTCCGGCCAACCAGGCCAGCGGCAGCAGCACGATCACATCGACCGCGATGTAGAGCAGCGTCACCTTGAGGTGCGAGCCGAACCGGCGCTGCAACGCCTGATAGGCGTGGCGCTTGTGCGCTTCCCAGACCCGCTCGCGCCGCACGATGCGGCGGATGAGCGTGGTGAGGCTGTCGACAAGGAACAGCGCCGCAAGGATCAGCCACTGCCACACGGTGAGCCAGAAGCTGGCAATCGTGGTGAGGGCGAAGAAGGCCGTCATCAGCCCCAGATACGTGCTGCCCGCATCGCCCATGAAGATCTTGGCGGGCGGCCAGTTGAGCAGCAGGAAGCCGGCGCAGGCGGCAGCGAGGCCGAGCATCCACCACAGGCGCGGATCGTTCGCCACTGCCGGCTCGAAGGCGAAGGCGACGAGCGCGCCGCCGGCAAGGAGGAAGATCGCCTCAGAGGCTGCAAGGCCGTCGATGCCGTCCATGAAGTTGTAGAGGTTGATCCAGAGGGCGGCCGGAATGGTCAGCATCAGGATCAGCACGGACTCGGGCACGGGCACGCCCAGTTGCGCCGTGAGCACGTCGAGCGGCAGCACGGTGACGATGGCGCCCATCAGGATGATCTGCGCCGCGAGCCGCCAGCGCGCCGAGATCGGGTGCTTGTCGTCGTAGTAGCCGATGAGTGCGATCAGCACGCCGGCCATGATCACCGGCACGCCGAGGAAGGGCAGGAGGAGCACGCTGAGCAGCCCGGCCAGCGATCCGCCGACGACGATCCCCACCCCGCCGCCGCCCGGGGTCGGGCGCGTGTGCGACGAGCGCGCGTTCACCTCCTGCATCAGTCCGAAGCGCGCAGCCCGGTGCAGGATGTAGGAGGCGACGAGGAACGAGGCGACGGCCGCGATGGCGGCAAGGATGAGGCCGAGAGTGGGCATCATGGCTCCGGTGCTTTGCTACACCGATAGCTGTCGGGCGGGCCCGCGTCGATGTCTCTCGTGCCCCTCATCACCGGGCTTGTTCCGGCGTGGGCCGCCGGCGTAGCGCGACCCTGCCTCGCACCGGCGGCGCCACAGGCTGGCACGATAACAGCGAGCTGACACTGGAGATGATTGCCCCGCCTTCGACGTTGAGTCTCTCACCTCTGACTTGACCGGAGCGACTACGTTGGGCGCATCGTTGCGGCGACTACTCAACGCCGTGCCAAACCGATTGGCAAATAACTACAGCCTTGGTCGGGGCGGGCGAGGTCTTGCATTTTCAGGATGCGGCACGTCCGTTTCCAGCGAGTGCATTAGCATGACGCTCAAAAAGTAGCGATCACGGGCAATCTTTAAGCGATCTTCTAAGCGCTCTACGGACATACGTACTAGAAGCTCGGGGTCACTTTCCTCCGGGAGCTTGCCGTATGGGAACAGGTGCTTCTCAATGAGCTTGAGGTTGAAGCAAAGCGGCTTCACCTCCGGATGATCGAAGTCGGAGACGTCCAATCGGTGCGCGAACTTGTTCCTGATCTCTACGAGTCTGGTCAAATCCTGGAAGGCGGGCTTGCTCACGATGCTCATCGCGTAAGCAAGCTTGACCTTTGTGTCGAGGCTGCCGAGCGGTCCAGCGGGCTTAAACAGATCGTCCTTTGTCCGGCCCTCGATGGGTAGCCGCAGGCCAATCACCCGAGCCAGACAGTCGTCAAGAATTGCCGCCCCCACTACGGCTGTAGTCCGAGGGGACTGGGTGTTAAACTCCTTGATCGCGTCGGATGTAACGCGACTTCCATGACCGAGCATCCACACCATTGTCCGAGCCCCAAGACAACTACAGCGACCAAGATACAGCAAAGCGCCGCGAGGGGGTATTGAAGCGGACGCTCAGTACCCCGTCAAAAGCCTCACGCTACTCGTCCTCAGAGTCGAGTCGGAAATCGAAAGCAAGCTGACGCAGATGCGAAGGACCACGACCCGGAGAAGTCCGGCCTGTCGTCCTAGCGGGCCTTGTCGGCATCGGTGAAGATCGGGTCAGCCATATCGGCCACTCCTTGCCGAAATGGCATCTCGCATTCACCCTCCCCCGTTCACGGGGGAGGGGACCGGCGAAGCCGATGGAGGGGGCGCCGCCCGCCGGAATCAGCCCGCGAACAGCTGCAGGCCGCCATCGACGCGCAGCAGCTGGCCGTGGATGAACTTGGCTTCCGGCGAGCACAGGAACACCACCGCATCGGCGATTTCCTCGGGCTCGGCGTAGCGGTCCATCGAGACCTTGTTGGAGTTCATCTTGTCGGGGTCGACCGTCCGGGTCGCCTGGAAGCGGGCGGTCTTGGCGGGGCCCGGGCTCACCGCGTTGACGCGCACGCCGTGCTCGCGGACTTCGTCGGCGAGGCAGCGGGTGTAATGCGTCACGGCGGCCTTCAGCGTCGCGTAGATGCCGCCGCCCGAGACGCCGATCTGCGCGGCGACCGAGGAGATGTTGACCACGATGCCGTGCTGGCGCTCGACCATCTGCGGCACGAAGGCCTGCGTCACCAGCATGGTGCCGATCAGGTTGTTGTTGGTCAGCGTGATCAGGTCCTCGTAGGTGATGCCGAGGATGTTGTTGGGCACGGGCTTGCCGCCCGCCGCGCCGATATCGCCGCCGGCGCAGTTGACGAGGATCTCGACCGGGCCGAACTTCTCCTCGATCTCCTTGCGCATGGCAGCGACGGCGTCGCGGTCGCCGATATTGCCGGTGACGCCCATCGAGCGCACGCCCATGCCTTCGATCGTCTTGATCATGGCGCCGAGATTGTCGGCCTCGCCATACTTGGCCGATGCGTCCCACGTCAGGTCGTGCACGACGACGTCGGCGCCGCGCGCCGCGAGCTTCTTTGCCATGACGCTGCCGAGGCCCCGGCCGGAGCCGGTCACGAAAGCGATTTTACCTGAAAGATCCTTAGCCACAGCAGGCCTCCAATTCACATAAGTCCAAGGGCCTTGAGGTTCGCGGCGCTCTTCCGGTACTGCCCAAGTTCGTAGTCGATGAGTTCGTGGTCGGCGTTGCGCTGCCACGGCGTGCGCCATTCCTCGCCCGGCTCGAACCGGTTCTTCTGCAGGGCCAGAAGGCAGGCGGCGAGGTCCTCGGCCTGCTTGGGCGGGTAGCCGTGCCACCAGTCCGAGGTGTAGAGCTTGACGTGCCGGTCATCGAGCGCACCGATCTCGATGCAGGCGACCATCTCGTCATTGTGCTCGGCGAGGATGTCGAACATCTGCTTGTGCGGCACGCAGCCGTCGCCCGACGGACAGCGGACG
>Ga0247822_10003037_pt1 | contig 10885 bp, 5 predicted proteins | sample 13C_Cellulose_Da_FD_192423 | JGI IMG/M metagenome (GOLD analysis project Ga0247822, IMG submission 192423) | Soil microbial communities from agricultural site in Penn Yan, New York, United States - 13C_Cellulose_Day30 | ecosystem: Environmental > Terrestrial > Soil > Agricultural land | place... | reverse complement strand
CCATCGCGGTCGCGCAGAGCTTCGGCAACTGCCCGCAGTACATCCAGGCCCGCGCGCCGCTCGCTCCGCCCGGCGAGCCCGCCCCGGCCCGCCCCGAGGGCGCGCGGCTGTCGGCCGCGGCGATCGCGCTCGTCCGCGGCGCGGACACCTGCTTCATCGCCAGCGCCGGCCCGGCGGCCGGCGGCGGCGATCCGCGCGAGGGCGCCGACGTCTCGCACCGCGGCGGACGGCCCGGCTTCCTCGCCGTCGCCGACGACGGCGACGCGACCGTGCTCACCCTGCCCGACTACACCGGCAACTACCTGTTCAACACGCTCGGCAACCTGATCCGCCACCCGTACGCCGGCCTGCTGCTCGTCGACTTCGAGCGCGGCGACCTGCTGTCGTTGACGACGACCACCACGATCGTCTGGGACGGTCCCGAGGTCGCCGCGGTCGCCGGCGCCCACCGCCTGGTCCGCCTCCGGGTCGAGCGCGGCGTCTGGCTGCCCGGCCGGGCACCGTCGCGGTGGACGGCGCCGGCCTACGCCCCGCAGCTCGATGGGCGCTGAGCCGCAGCGGCACGCCGCGCCAACGGCCGTTCACGGCCCATCGGCTGGCCCACCGTCGCCCGGTGGTCCAACGCGTTGACGATCCGCGGGCGCCCGGCGCGCGCGGCCGGGTCACGTGCGCTGGACCTCCCATTGCAGTGGCGGCGGGCCGGATGAGACGCCGTCCCCGCCCGCTGTTGGTCCTCCTCACCCTTGCCGCGCTCGCAGCCTGCGGCGCCGACGACGCCGACGAGAGCCCCGATGCGAGCGGCCCCGGGCCCGACGCCGGCGATCCGGACGGCGGGGCCCCGCCCGACGACGCCGCGGCCGGCCCGGCCTACCAGACGCTCGGCCTCGGTTACCGCCATTCGTGCGCGGTCACCACCGCCGGCGTCGCCCGCTGCTGGGGCAACAACGTCACCGGCCAGCTCGGCCACGGCGAGACCGGCGTCGCCTTGTCGTCGCCCGGCGACGTGGCGGACCTCGCGCCGGTCATGGCGATCGCCGGCGGCGAGAGCCACTCGTGCGCCCTCCTCCAGGACGGCACGGTGGCGTGCTGGGGCGACGGCAGCGACGGGCAGCTCGGTCACGGCAGCACGAGCGCCCCGTCGATCGCCATCCGCCGCGTCATTGGCCTGGCCAGCGTCACCGCCGTGACCGCCGGCGCGCGCCACAGCTGCGCGCTGGCGGGCGGCCGCGTGTCGTGCTGGGGCGCCAACGACCTCGGCCAGCTCGGCGACGGCACCATCACCGACCGGGCCGCCCCGGTCGAGGTCCTCGACGTCACCGGCGCGGTCGCGCTCGCCGCCGGCGACTACCACACCTGCGCCGCGCTGACCGACGGCCGCGTACGCTGCTGGGGCCTCAACACCGACGGCCAGCTCGGCGACGGGACCATGGCGGATCGCCGCACGGCGGCGGACGTCATGGGCGCGACCGGCGCCGTCGAGCTGGCCGCGGGCGCCGCCTTCACCTGCGCGCGCACCCAGGCCGGCGTGCTGTGCTGGGGCGCGGCGGACGCCGGCCAGCTCGGCGACGGCAGCGGCGCCGACCGTCCGAGCGCCGGGCTCGTGACCGGCTCGGCCGGCGCCCTCAGCCTCGCCGCCGCCGGCCGGCACGCGTGCGCGCGGTTCGCCGGCGGCATCGTGCGCTGCTGGGGCTACGACGCCCGCGGCCAGCTCGGCGACGGCGTCGACCTGAGCGGGCTGCCGGTCATCCGCCGGACGCCGGTGATGGTGGTCGGCCTCGACGGCATCACCGCGATCGCCGCCGGCGGCCACCACACCTGCGCCCTCGCGGCGGGCGGCGCCGCCTCGTGCTGGGGTGATGACGGCGCCGGCCAGCTCGGCGATGGCGACGGCTCGACCGGACCGCGATCGACCCCGGGTGCCGTACTGCCCTGATCTCCCGATCGGGCTGACATCGTTGTCGCGTCCGGCTGCTGAAGCGCCGAACGTGCGCCGCGTAGGTGAGCAAGACCGCAGCCGTGCCCACCGGCACGTGCCTTGCTGCCACCCCGGCCATGCTGCGCGCGTCGTTTCTCCCCATCGCCCTCGTCACCGTCCTGCCGGCCTGCGCCGACGAACCCCGGTACGTCAGCCAGCCCACCCGCTACAGCCGGCCGGCCGGTGGCTTCCCGGACTTCGAGTCGTGCGAGGAGACACGCGAGCCGGGCAGCCTCTTCAACTGCGCGCACACCGTCGATCTCTGCCCCGACGGCCGGGCCCAGCTCGTCTTCACCGACATCATCAACCCCGCCGCCTACGAGCTCTTCGATCGGCGCATCGACGTCTGGCTCGTGGGCGCCGGCGACGTCCCGGAAGAGATGACGTTCGCGATCCAGGCCGACGGCTCGCTCGTCTCCACCGAGGTGGGCGAGCGGCCGTTCACGCGCGAGTCGCCGCCCCGGTACGCGATCTACGCCTGCGAGTGACCCGCGTCAGTTGATGACGTTGAGCGACTTGCGGCCGGCCGGGATCGGCGGGCGCTCGTCCTCGTGGTGCGCCTCGACCTCGGGCGCGGTCTGGACGATCGACTTGCGCTTGCGGGTCTTCTCGGCGGCCTTGCGGGCGACGGCGAGCACGTGCTGGTGCGACGCGTGCTCTTCCTTGCTGTGCTTGCGGGTCACCGCGTCGACCAGCTTGTGCTTCCAGTACGACACGCGGTTGCGGCGGGCGCCGACCTCGTAGACCAGGTCGGCCGCGGTCGAGCCCGACTTGTGCGGGCTCTTGTGGAACGGGTGCATCAGCTCGGGGTGCTTGGCCAGGTAGGCGCGCACCTCGTCCATGGTCATGCCGACGTCGGCCAGGGCCTTGTCGACCTCCTTGGCGGCCGCCTGCTTGGCCTTGAACAGCTGCATCTGCACGCGGCTGTACACGTTGACCGCGCCGTCGCCGTTGGTCTCGATCGGCAGGAAGATCGCCTGCGGATAGAGCTCGGTGATGAAGGTCTGGATGCCGTCGGAGACCGACGACGACGGCATGCACCCGAACGGCTTGACCGACAGGGTCATGTTGACCTTCGAGTAGGCCACGTTCTGGATCAGCTTGCCGACCTCCATGTGGCCTTCGCCGCCGCGGAGGTTGTTGTCGTAGAACGCGTGCGAGACCTCGGCGACCTCGTCCATGTCGGCGAGGTGGAAGTCGTACAGGCCGACCGCGTGGGCGATGGCCTGGAACAGGCCGCGCAGGACCTTCTCGCCGGCCCACAGCGACACCATGCGCTTGCGGACGTCGACGCCGTCGAGCGAGAACTTCGAGCCGCCGTCGGCGTCCTTCTTCTTGTCGGTGCCGCGCAGCTCGGCCCGCTTGGTGGTGTCGTACTTGCCCTGCCAGATCATGTAGAGCAGCCAGGCGGTGACCAGCTGGATGTCGACCTCGGCGCCCTCGGCCTCGAGGAACCGCTGCAGCCCGTAGTTGCCGTCGCCCTCGGTGGTCATCGCCCAGAACTCGCCGATGATGCCGACCTTGGGCTTGATGCGGGTGCGGTCGACCTTGACCGCGCCCAGCTCCTTGCGGGTCTGGTACAGCGCCTTGACCAGCGAGCCGTTGGTGGCGAACGCCTCGGCGATGTAGCCCTTGCTCTTCTCGAGGGCGCGGTCGGTGGCGCCGGCCTCGACCTCGTAGGGGCGGATGCGATAGCCGAGCGCGTTGAGCACGTCGCCGATCAGGACGGCGCGGACCACGCCCCAGAAGAAGGTCGGGTCCATCTTGAGGCCGACCTCGTCGCCGGTCGCCTGCTTGAGGCCGCCGGTCTGCTGGAACAGCAGCACGCGGAAGCCGTCGAAGCCGGAGTCGCGCAGCGCCTTGCGGTACTCGGTGACGTAGGTGCCGAACCGGCACGGCCCGCAGGCGCCGGCGGTGATGAAGACGTGGTTCTTGACGATGTCCTCGGTCTTCATGCCCTGCTCGCGCAGGCCGTCGAGGTACTTCACCAGGTTGCCGACCGTGAAGTAGGTCGGGTTGCACTGGCCGCGGTTGCCGTACTCGCGCCCGAACTGGAGGGCGTCGTTGTCGGGCACGTCGAGGGCGCGGACGTTGTAGCCGATGCCGCGCAGCGCGGCCTGGATGAACAGGTCGTGGGCCATGGTCAGGCCGCACACCAGGATCGTGGTGTGGGCGCGCTGGGCAGCGGTGAACTCACGCGGCACGGCGTCGAACCAGTGCTTGGCGTCCTGGGTCGGCAGGCCCAGGCGCTTGCGCTCGGCCTGCTCGAACTCGGCCAGCTGCTGCTCGATCGCCTCGAGCGAGAGCGCGTCGAGCCCCTTCAGGTCGTCGTCGTTGATGGCGGTCATTGGTCTGGCGTCCTCTCTCTGATCTCGGAGTTCTGGGTTCGACGTCGGATCAACGCAGGACCGCGAGGGCGGCCGGGCGCTTGTGCTTCTGGTTGGCGGCGACGAGGTCCTTGAGGCTGGCGACCTCGCGCTCGAGCTTGTCGTCGGTGCGGCCGAGGCCGGCCAGCTTGCCGCGCAGCTGCTCGAGCAGCTCGAGCTTCTTGCGGGCCACCGACAGGTCGAGCTCGGCCTTCTTCTCGGCCTGATCCTCGAGCTTCTCCTTGAGGAGCATGAGGGTGTGGGCGTAGGTCTTGACCCGGATCTTGATCGACCCCGACGGCTTGTTGGCGTCGATGTCGTGGAGCGCCGAGTAGGCCTTGCCGGCCGAGGCGATCACGCTGTCGATGAGCCCGTAGGTCGGCGCGTCGTGGCCGCACTTGAAGCTCGACAGGTCGAGCACGGCGACGTTGGGGTGGCGGGCGGCGAACTTGGCCGCCCACACCTTCTGCACCGAGTTGACCGAGTAGTTCTCCGGCCAGACGTCGGACACGTCGCGCGGGTCCTGGATGTGACCCTTGGCGAGGTCCTCGGCGAAGATCGGGTCGAGGAACTCGCGGTTCTTGGGGATCGACCGCATCGACAGGATCGGGTAGCCGAGCGCCTGGAACTCCTCGAGCACCGAGTGGTTGAGGCCCGGATCGTTGTGGTACGGGCGGCCGATCATCAGCAGGGCGACCCGGTTCTCGCGGGTGACCTCGTCGAGGATCTCCTTGCCCTTGGCCTCCATCTGGCGGTCGTACTCGTCGAGCGCGGCGAACGCCTGGTCGACGGCGAAGTCGTTCTCGTCCTCGGTCATGCCGAGCAGCGGGCCCCACTCGTCGAACATCTGCTTCTTGCACATCAGCCGCTCGTTGAGCGTGACGGCGGTGTCGAGGTAGGTGATGCCGCGCTCGGCGAAGAAGTCGGTCTCCTTGGTGAAGGCCGACCGGATGACCTTGGGCGTGCCCGACACCACCGGGCACGACGCCGTGTCCATCGTGTTGACGTTGTACGTCGGCACGTGGGTCATCGACGGGAAGAAGATGTAGTCGAGCGGCTTCTTCTCGTGGTGCTTGAACAGCAGGTTGTGGATGTGGGCCTGGCAGACCTTCGACGGATAGCAGGGGTCGACCGAGCCGTACTTGCAGCCGGCCTGCCACAGCTCCTCGCTGGTCTCGTCGGAGAACACCACGTTGCGCGAGTCGAGGCCGAGCGCCTCGAAGTAGGTCCGCCAGAACGGGCCGGTCGACCACAGGTTGAGGGCGCGCGGGATGCCGACGCGGACCTCCTTGCGCTTGGCGGCCAGCTCGGCGCTCGAGCGCTGGAACGGCCGCTCGATCTCCTTGCGGATCACGCGGCCGGTCAGGGTCCGCTTGACCGCCACGTCCTTGACCGGGGTGCCGGCGGCCGGCATCGGCGCGATGTCGTAGAAGCTCTTGAAGCAGAGCTTGGCCTCGTAGTCGACGAGGTTGGGGTACTTCTTCATCCGGCCCTGGCGCTCCTTGTTGAGCTTCTTCAGGGCGTCGAGGTTCTCGACCGTGCCCTTCTCGCAGCTGAAGCCCGAAATGTAGCGGGCCGACTTGCCGTCGAGGGTGGCGGTGTCGATGAACGTGCGCGAGCAGTTGTTCGGGCAGAAGTTGCAGCGCGTGGTCTCGTCGTTGGTCGACGTGTAGGTGATGTCGATCGCCTGGTCGAGGCCGACGAAGGTCGACTTGCCGCGCCGCTTGGTGACGCGCAGGGCCTCGAACGCGGCGCCGATCGCGCCGGCCTCGCCGCAGTGCGGGTGGAGGTAGACCTCGGCGCCGGGGACCCGCTTCTCGATGTAGTCGACCTGGGCCTTGAGCGCGGCGACGTTCTTCTGGGTGCCGCCCTGGAGGACGAACACCCGGCCGAGCTCGCTCATGCGCGGGATCTGGACGACGTACTGCCAGACGTTCTTGGGCAGGACCAGCGCCAGGCCGGCGAGCAGCTCCTCCTTGGAGTAGCCCTCCTTCTGGAAGTTGACGCGGTCGGAGTCGAGGAAGACGGCGCAGCCGTAGCTGAACTTGGGCGCCAGGCGGGCCTGGAACGCCACCTCGGCGTACTGCTTGACCGGCAGGCCGAACTGGTCGGCCATCGCCTGTAGCAGCATGCCGTTGCCGGCCGAGCACGAGTTCGACAGGCGGAAGTTCTTGACGTCGCCGTGCTGCATGAACAGCACCTTGATGTCCTGGCCGCCGATGTCGCAGATGACGTCGACGTTGGGGAACCAGCGCTTGGCGCTCATCATGTGGGCGACGGTCTCGACGATGTTGGCGTCGGCGCCCAGCGACTTCTCGAGCACGTCGCCGGCGTAGCCGGTGACGCCGAAGCCGGTCACCTCGATCGTCGCGCCCTGGGCGGCGGCCCAGTCGCGGATCTCGGTGAACATCTCCTTCATGTCCTGGATCGGGTTGCCCTTGGAGAGCGTGTAGACCTTCTTGAGGATGGTCTCGTTCTCGTCGATCAGGACGCACTTGCTCGACGTCGAGCCGCCGTCGAGGCCGATGACGCCGCGGTAGACCTTGCCGGCCTCGAGCTTGGCGTCGTCGTACGGCGGGGTCTCGTACTTGGTGACGAAGGCGACCCGCTGGGCGTCCTCCTCGACCAGGCCGGGCCCGGCCGACTCGCCGAGCTTGGACTTGCGGCCGTGGCTGATGAAGTCCTTGAGCGGCTCGAGGCCGCGGAACACGCCGACGTTGGCCGGCTCGTGGATGCCGAACAGCACCGCGCCGTAGGCGGCGTAGTACTCGCTGTTCTTGGGGACGAAGATCAGCTCCTCGATCGGCACGTCCTTGGGGTAGTCGTAGCCGCGCTCGGCCCACGACTCCGGGATGCGCAGGCGCCAGCACTGCTGCAGGAACGGCAGGTAGGTGTTGGGCCCGCCGAGGAGGAGGACCTTGGCCTTGAGGGTGTTGCCGCGGGTGAGGACGGCGAGGTTCTGGCTGACGATCGCGTCGGCCAGCGAGTTCATGATCTCGCCGCGCGGGATGCCGCTCTTGACCAGGTTGACGATGTCGGTCTCGGCGAACACGCCGCACTTGGCGGCGACGTGGTGCAGCTTGGTCGGATCGAAGACCAGGTTGGGCACCTCCTCGCGCGGCATCGCGACCTTCAGCACGCACTTGTCGATGGTCGCGCCGGTGCCCGAGGCGCACTTGTCGTTCATCGAGGTCTGGGCGGTCTTGTCGCCGGTCTCCTCGTTCTTCTTGAACATGATGATCTTGGCGTCCTGGCCGCCGAGCTCGATCACGCTGCCGACGTCGGGGTGGAGCTTCTCCACCGCCATGGTCACGGCGTTGACCTCCTGCACGAACTTCGCGCCGAGCTGGGGCGCGATCGGACCGCCGCCCGAGCCGGTGATGAACAGGCGGAAGTCCTTGTCCTTCACCTCGGGGAACGCCTCCTTGATCAGCGACAGCATCTCGAGGGTCTTCTCGGGCTGGCGCGTCTCGTGGCGCTCGTACTTGCTCCAGAGGATCTCGAGGGTCTCGGGGTGGACGACCGCCATCTTCACGGTGGTCGAGCCGACGTCGACGCCGATGATCAGCTTCTGCGGGGTGCTCATTCGGAGGTCCTCTCGGGTCGCGAACAGGTCGCTAGACTGACGTGTCAGTCTAGGAGTGAACTGACGCGTCAGTCTAGGGGTACGATGACGCCCGAGTCCAGTCGAAATATGGCGCGAGATCGCGACCTTGCAGGTCGGACCAATCCATGTGACGGGCGTGGGCCGGGTGCGTAAACAGCGTGTCACCTGCGCACGATTCACCGCGGTGCGGTTGACCCGGCCCCGGGGCTCCCCCTAGCGTTCGAGCATCACCGGGGGGAGTTCATGAAGTTCGCGTCGTTCACGGCGGTCGGGGTTTTCCTGATGGCCGCCTGCTCCGGAACCGGCTCCGGCACCGGGACCGGCTCCAGCACGGGCACGGGCTCCGGCAGCGGAACCGGGACCGGGTCCGGTTCGGGCTCCGGGTCCGGAACGGGCTCCGGACCTGCGTTCACGCTCGCCGAGCTCGCCAAGGTGGCGACCCAGCCCGACACCATCGCCGCGATGGCGAAGGCCGGCGGGGCGCAGACCGCGACGATGGCGTGGGACGTGTTCCTCTACCTCAACTGGCCGGCGGTCGGCGGCGAGCGCGGCGTGCCCGATCCGGGCAAGCCGCTCGGCGGGTCGCCGGTGGTCTGGCAGTCGTGGAAGGAGGTCCACGAGGTCTACCTGGCCGGCGGCGCGCAACCGCCGACGTGGTCCGACGGTGGTCCGAAGGGTCCGCCGACGCTGTCGCTGACGATGATCGACGGCAAGACCCTGGTCGACGTCGACGGCAACCCGATCACCTACACGGTCGGGCTCAACCAGGACGCGTTCGGGTACGTCTTCGATCGTCAGCTCTACGGCTGGGCCGGTCAGGCGGCGCTGCGCCAGGCCGGCGCCAAGCCGGTGCAGTTCCCGCCGGCGGCGATGGAGATCAAGGCGTCGTGGAAGATCCTCGATCCGGTCGCCGACAAGGATCGGATGAGCCACTACCTGGTCGCGCCGGCGCTCTTGCCGAGCGACGGCGGCGGCGCGCCGACCAAGGTCACCGTCGGGCTGACCGGGCTGCACGTCACGTCGAAGGCCCTGCCCGACTGGGTGTGGATGACCTTCGAGCAGGTCGAGAACCCGACCACCACCGGGGTGACGGCGGTGCTGCCGATCGATCCCGCGGTCGCGCAGGTCAACGCCCAGATGCAGGCGGCGCTGACCGGCACGCCGTGGGCCTACTACCAGCTGATGGGCGTGCAGACCGCGTTCACCACCGGCGACGGCACGCCGACCCTGCTGGCCAACACCCAGATCGAGACCTACTTCCAGAGCAGCTCGTCGTGCATGACCTGCCACGCGCGGGCGTCGATCTCGACCGGACCGGTGGCGCGCCTGCCCTTCTTCATCATGAAGGCCGGCAACCTGGCCGGCCCGACCGGCACCCCCGACCTGTCGCCGTTCGGTCCGGCCAAGGGTCAGTTCAGCAGCCTCGACAGCGTGTGGTCGCTGCGCGAGGCCAAGCAGGCGGTGAGCCCGTGAGCGCCCTCGATCGTCCTCGCCTCCACTTCCGCGGCACCATGGCGGCGTCCACGCCGACGGTGAACAACAACAACTGGGACCTGGTGGTCGAGCCGCAGACGGTGTCGCTCTACCCGAAGTTCCGGGCCATGTCCGACGAGCAGTTCCGCCAGGCGATGAAGACCCTGGTGTTGCTCAACCTCGGCATCATCCACGAGGGCCTGGTCGAGGTCCTCGAGGGCAACTGGAACCTGTACGGCGACAACAGCGTGGTCTGGCGCGACACGGTGGTGACGGCGTACGACCCGCCCGGCGGCGGCCGCATCACCGCCGGCGATCCCGTCCTCGGCCAGCCCGTCTCCATCGGCGGCAACCTGTGGGGCGACACCCGCGGCAACGCGATCATCGTCGACATCGATCCGACCAGCGACTTCTGTTCGCAGATGTTCGTGCCGTACCTCGCGGTCGGCACCGGGCTGGTCGCCGAGTCCAACGATCAGGTCGCGATCCCGCGCACCCACTCGCGCTGGCTCGATCAGTTCCGCAACCTGGCCGTGTTCCCCGACGCGACCTTCGCCGCGACCTGGCAGCTGGCCCTGCCGAACGGCACGCTCGCGTTCGCGCCCGCGGCGACGGCGGCGTCGCCGGCGCTGGCCGCGCTCGCCGAGGCCGCCCACGCCGGGCTCGGCCTGGTGGTGCGGTTCGGCACCTACTTCTTCAACCGCAAGTACACCGACCCGCAGCTGGCCCAGCTGTTCGCCCAGGGCCAGACCGTGCAGAACGAGTCGGCCGGCGTGGTGCTCGGCACCATCGCGCCGTGGCGGCCCGGCGAGTGGGGCACCGTGCCGGTCGGTCGCCGGCTCAACCCGGTCGCCCAGCTGCAGAACCCGCTGCCCGATCAGTTCGTCGACGTCTTCGAGCTGGCGCCGGCGACCGCGGCGCTCGACGCCAGCGGGACCACGGTGGTGCTCGATCTCATCGGCGCGTTCCGCGACATCATCCAGCCACCGCCGCCCAACCCCGATCCCGCGCCCGATCCGGCGGCGATCCACAAGCTCGACGTCGGGCCGGCGACCCTGCAGGTCGTCGACGCGGCCGGCACGACGCACGACATCGGCGCGGTGCCCTACGACCAGGCCACGTACCTGGCCGGGGGCGGCATCGTCGAGCTCCCGGTGCCGGCCGGGCTGGCGACGACGATCGCCACCGGCACGCTGCAGATCAGCGCGCCGCAGGCGCCGTTCGCGGCGGGCACCTCGCCGGGACCGTTGCTGGTCGAGGCGCCGCTGCTCGCCGAGAGCGACGATCGCGCGACCTACGTCACCTGCGGCGAGTCGGCGACCATCACCGTCAACCTGCGCGCGCGCGGCGTCGCCCCCGGCAAGCCGACCGCCGTCGCGGTCGCGCAGTACCGATCGCTCGAGCAGCCGAGCCCGCCGCCCCCCGACGGCACCCGCCCGATCCCCGAGAAGCTGACCCTGCCGG
>Ga0247822_10003035_pt1 | contig 10888 bp, 7 predicted proteins | sample 13C_Cellulose_Da_FD_192423 | JGI IMG/M metagenome (GOLD analysis project Ga0247822, IMG submission 192423) | Soil microbial communities from agricultural site in Penn Yan, New York, United States - 13C_Cellulose_Day30 | ecosystem: Environmental > Terrestrial > Soil > Agricultural land | place... | reverse complement strand
CCTTGCCCGACGCCGACCGGGTCGCGACCGACTCGCCGGCCTTCCACGCCGGCAGCGCGTCGGCCCAGCCGGCCGGCAGCGCGCCGCTCCACGCCTGATCCCACAGGGTGGCCAGCTCGGGGTACGCCGCGCGCCACGCCTGGAACCGCGCGGTCCACGCCGCGTGGGCGGCCTCGCCGCGGGCGCCGATCTCGGCCATGTGGGCACGGACGGCGTCGGGCACGAGGAAGTGGGCCTCGGGATCCCAGCCGAGCGCGCGCTTGGTCGCCGCGACCTCGTCCTTACCGAGCGGCGAGCCGTGGGCGCCCGAGGTGCCGGCCTTCTTGGGCGAGCCGAAGCCGATCGTGGTGCGCACGCAGATCAGCGACGGCCGCGCGGTGTCGGCCTTGGCCTCGGCGATCGCGCGATCGAGCGCGCCGACGTCGTGGTCACCGTCGGCGACGTGGAGCACCTGCCAACCCATCGCGGCGTAGCGCGCGCCGACGTCCTCGCTCATCGCCAGCGACGCCGGGCCGTCGAGGGTGATCTTGTTGTCGTCGTAGAGCAGGATCAGCTTGCCGAGGCCGAGGTGACCGGCCAGCGACGCCGACTCCTGGGCGACGCCCTCGACGACGTCGCCGTCGGAGACCAGCGCGTAGGTGTGGTGGTCGACGACGGTGTGGCCGGGCCGGTTGAACAGGTGGCCGAGGAACTTCTCGGCGATCGCCATGCCGACCGCGTTGGCGTGGCCCTGCCCCAGCGGCCCGGTGGTCGACTCGACGCCGGCGGTGTGGTGCCACTCGGGGTGGCCCGGCGTCTTCGAGCCCCACTGGCGGAACGCCTTGAGGTCGTCCATCGACAGGTCGAAGCCGGCCAGGTGGAGCAGCGAGTAGATCAGCATCGAGCCGTGGCCGGCCGACAGCACGAACCGGTCGCGATCCGGCCACAGCGGCGCCCGCGGATCGACGGTCAGGTGGCGCTGCCAGAGGGTGTACGCCATCGGCGCGGCCCCCATCGGCAGCCCCGGGTGGCCGCTGTTCGCGCGCTGGACCGCGTCGATCGACAGCGTACGGATCGTGTTGATGGCGAGGCGGACGAGATCGTCGGGGGCGGTCACGGCCGCGGAACCTACCACCAGGACGCCGTTCGAGAACGGCGTCCTCGTCTTTTCGGAGAGGTGCTTCGTCGCAGAGCTCCTCGCACTGGGGGCGAGCGAGGCCCGCACGGACGATCGTGCCGCGAAATCTTGTAAGCTCGTCGGGCGTTTCCGCGCCTTCTGGACTGGGGGATCCGATGACCAACGTTCGTGCGTGCCTCGCGCTGGCCGTGCTCGCCGCTTGTGGCGGCGGCGGCAAGACTCCGTCCGCCTCGGGCCCGACCAGCCCGGACCCGTCGGCTGCCGCCCCGGCGGCGCCGACCAAGCCCGACCATGCGCCCACCGATGACGTCGCCACCGACCGGCTCGCGCCGGCCGTCGCCCCGGCGATCCAGCGCGCGCCCGAGGTGTTCCCCCCGCGCTGGAAGGCGGTCGGCGTCGGCCAGCAGGTGTCGTTCTCGGTCGCGGCGATCGATCAGGATCTCGATGACGTCCGCGTCGACGTCACCGCGATGCCGAAGTCGGCGCGCTTCGATCCGATCACCCAGACCGTCACGTGGAAGCCGACCAAGGCCGACCTGCCCAAGGCCAGCTTCACGCTGCAGATCAGCGAGCTGCCGTCGGGCAAGGTCGAGACCCGCACGTGGGAGCTGGCGGTCACCGCCAAGAAGCAGGTGCTCGATCCGCCGGCCGGCCCCGACGCCGCCGAGACCCTGTTCACCATCCACGACCCGGCCCGTCTCGCCGACACCCGCAAGGCCTACCCGTTCGACACCATGCTGGCCCACGGCGCGACCCTGTTCCGCGCCACCCTGCCGCCCGAGGCCCAGGCCAAGCTCGGCAAGCTCGACAAGGCCGCCCTGTTCAGGAGCTTCCTGAAGAGCATGGCCGAGATCCACCAGAACCCGCGGCTCGATCCCGACGCCAAGGAGTTCGACAAGCAGGCGTTCGGCGACGCCAGGGGCTGGCAGCTCGTCGTCGTGCGCCCGCGCATCGACAAGAAGTTCCACGAGCTCCGCCTGGTCTACCGCGCGGTCAACGCCCCCGAACCGGTGTTCGCGATGTTCCGCGTCCGCCCGTCGTGGGACGTGCCGACCCTGCCGGCCGAGGCCAGGGTGGCCAGCAACCAGGTCTTCGCCGAGCTGTTCGCCACCCACCTGCTCGCCAAGGACGGCGCGCTCGCGCCGGCGCTGGTCAAGGACAAGCGCGCCCACAGCAAGGCGGTGCTGGCGTTCGTCAAGGGCGTGCTCGGCTACCAGGCCGCCGACGTCGACCAGCGGCCGTGGGCGCGCGCCGGGTTCGTCGCCCTGCCCACCGAGGCGCGCATGGGCGGCGGCTCGGCCCGCAACCCCGACGGCAGCTACGCCTCGGGCGACGGCTGGGCGTGGAGCGTGATGAAGCCGATGGTGTCGGCCGACGGCACCGCCCAGGCCTACGTCAACATCCCGATCCCCGGCTTCTGGACCCAGGCCGTGCCGTCGCCCGACAAGAGCGCGTGGATCGGCAAGTGCGCGCCGGCCTTCGACCCCGACGATCCCAAGCACACCGCCGGCTGGGAGGTGCTGTGCCGCAAGGCGCTCGGCTTCGTCGACCTGCCCGACGCCACGTCCGGCAAGGTCGCGCCGTCGAAGATCGACGCCGTCAACCTGTTCCGCGACCACAAGAAGGGCCCGGCGGTCGCGCTGTTGCCGCTCGACGACGGCCGTCGCGATCACGGCGAGGAGAACGGCATGACCTGCGCCCAGTGCCACATCCGCAACTTCGGCGTGCGCGACTACACCGACCCGGCGACCAGCGATCCCCGCGCCGGCACGCCGAAGGCGCCCAACCGCGCGCTGCCGACGCTCGCCTTCCAGATCGTCCCCGCCGAGTACTGGGAGGCGTTCACCCTCGAGCTCATGCAGGACCAGGAGTGCAAGGCCAAGGCGCACCTCGAGGCCGCGCTCGGCACGCCGTCGAAGCTCGGCTGCGCGCTCGCCGATCCGGCCGGGCCGCGGGTGACCGACCACCTGGTCCGCCAGTAGCCCCCGGAGCCGAAGACCGCGCATGGCCGAGCCCCAGACCAAGCCCGCACCCGATCCCGCGTCCAAGAAGGCCAAGCTGCCGGTCGTCGACGGCGGCAAGCCCGCCAAGGCCGGCAAGCCCGGCAAGGCCGACGGCCCGAAGGGCAAGGCCGCCAAGGTCAAGGCCGGCGGCTGGGCCGCCTTCACCGACGGCGGCGCGGCGCCGACCTACCTGGTCGTCGCCCGCGTCGTCCTCGTGCTCGCGCTGCTCGCCACCGTGCCGACCGTGCTCGGCGTCGAGCACGGCAACCGCATCCTGTGGACGATGGCGATCGCCGCGCTGCCGTTCTTCGTCGCGGTCGCCGGCTACCACGTGTGGCGGCGCATCTGTCCGCTCGCGGTCGCCGGGCAGGTCGGGCGCCTGGTCGGCCGCCCCGGCGGCCGCAAGGTCGACGGCTGGCTGGCCGAGAACTACCTGCTGGTGCAGTTCGCGCTGCTGCTGACCGGGCTGTCGTTCCGCCTGGTCGCCACCAACGGCTCGGCGGCGTGGCTGGCGGGCTTCCTGATCACGGTGCTCGTCGCCGCGGTGGTGGTCAGCTTCATGTTCGGCGGCAAGACCTGGTGCAACTTCATCTGCCCGGTCGGCGTCGTCGAGAAGATCTACACCGAGCCGTCGCGCAACGTCGCCGGCGCCGGCGACGTGACCTCGCAGTGCGCGCCGTGCGTCGCGTGCAAGAAGCACTGCCCCGACATCGATCTCGAGCAGGGCTACTGGAAGGAGATGCCGGAGACGGACGCCCGGGGCCGCCGCCTGGTCTACTTCGCGTGGCCGGGCGTGGTGGTCGCGTTCTACGTCTACTACTGGCTGTACGCCGGCAGCTGGGACTACTACTTCTCGGGCGCGTGGGCCTACGAGCGGACCCAGCCGTCGACGTGGCTCGATCCCGGCTTCCACTTCGTCGGCGGCATCCCGCGGGTGGTCGCGGCGCCGCTGACGCTGATCCTGTCCGGCGCGGCGTCGTTCCTGCTGTTCGCCACCGTCGAGCGGCTGGCGTGGCGGCGGGTCGGCAAGGGCCTGGCCGCGGGCTCGCAAGCCGAGACCGACGCCCGCCAGCGCCTGCGCCACCAGCTGCTGGTGCTGGCCGGGCTGGTCGCCTTCAACTGCTTCTACTTCTTCGCCGGCCAGCCCAGCCTGCGCCGGCTCCCCGAGTGGGTCGTCCACGGCTGGGGCGTGCTGGTCGTGTTCGCGTCGGCGGCGATCTTCTTCCGCCGCTTCCGCCGCAAGGAGGCCGAGTACGTCCAGGAGAAGTTCGCCCAGAAGATCCTCAAGAAGTGGGAGTGGGGCGACGCGCCGCCCTCGGACGACCTGTCCGACATCTATCTCCTGCACACCGAGCGGACCAAGCAGCGCGAGGCCCGGCTACGGGCCTACAAGGAGACCGTGCGCGAGCTGGTCGCCGACGGCCTGGTCACCAAGGCCGAGCTGGTCATCCTCGACAGCCTGCGCGCCCAGCTCGGCATCACCGACAAGGACCACCAGAAGATCATCGGCGAGCTGTCGGCCGAGGAGAAGCAGCTGTTCGACCCGGCCTACCAGGGCTCGGTCGAGCAGCGGCTCAAGGGCCAGCAGTACCGCAAGGAGCTCGAGCGCCTGGTCATCGACGCGGCACGGACCGGCGCCGCGGCGTCGCCGGCGTCGATCGCCGCGCTGCGCGCCGAGTACGGCGTCGGCGACGACGAGCACGCCGCCGAGCTGGCCCGCCTGCTCGGCCCCGATGGGCCGGTGGTCGGCCTGGTCGGCGAGGAGATCGCCGCGATCGAGCGGCTGGCCACGGCGGCGCGCGCCGCCCACGTCGACGGCGCTACCGGCCAGGAGTCGGCGACCCTCGGCTTCGTCGCCCACCTCGCCCGCTGGCGCGGCACCCAGCACACCGGGCGCGCGCTCGGCCTGCTGGCGGCGATCTCGCCCCGCCCCGAGATCGATCAGGCCCGCGAGGCGATCGTCGCGCGCCCGCGGGCGGCGGTCGCCGAGGTCCACGCCCTGCGCGGCGCCGCGCCCGACGACCTGATCCGCCCGCTGCTCGCCGTGCTCGAGCGGCTGTGGAGCGAGGAGGCCGGAGCGTTCGCCCCGGCCCCGTTCCTCGCCGTCGCCGGCGATGCATCGCCGTACCTGCGGGCGGCGGTGGCGATCGTGCTGTCGCGCTTCGACGACGACGCGTCGCGGGCGGCGCTGGTCGCGGCCATGGACGATCCCGACGCCGGCGTCCGCCAGGCCGCGGTGCGCGCGCTCGGCGCCCGCTCGCGCCTGACCCGCGAGCTGATGCAGAAGGCGCTCACCGACCGCGAGCCCAAGGTCCGCTCGACCGCGGTGCGCGCGGTGTCGGGCACGACGTCGGGCGAGTTCCCGGCCGCGGTGCCCGACGTGGTCGCCCAGACCGTCAAGGGCGTCGGCAACGCCGGCGTCTACGCGACGCTCGACGCCAACGCGCGGGTCGAGACCCTGACCGAGATCGAGAAGCTGATGCTGCTGCGCCAGGTGCCGATGTTCGCCGAGCTGGCGCCCGACGATCTCGAGGAGCTGGCCCAGGTCGTGGTCGAGCGCCACTTCCAGCCCGGCCAGGATCTGTGCCGCGAGGGCGACGCCGGCGACGCCGTGTACCTGATGGTGAAGGGCCGGGTGAAGGTGTTCACCGGCGGCACCGGCGACCGCAGCGAGCGCGTGCTGTCCGAGCTGGGCCCGGGCGCGTGCATCGGCGAGATGGCGGTGTTCGACGCCGCGCCGCGCTCGGCGACGGTGCGCGCGATCGAGCGCAGCCGCACGCTGGTGCTGCCGGGCGACGACTTCAAGGCCCTGCTCGGCCAGCGGCCCGACATGGCGCAGGTGATCATCATGGAGCTTGTCAAGCGCATGCGCGGCCTGATGTCGGCGCCGGCGACGGCGCCGGCCGCGCCCGCGAAGTGACTTGAACCGACCCGGCGAGCGCTCGTACGATCGCGATATGAATCTTCGCCGGGAAGCGACCAAGACCATCTGGAAGACCGTCGTGTTCGCGGGGGCCATGCTGGGCTCTGCGGGCTGCAGCAAGAAGCAGGCGCCGACCACGCCGGCGACCACCGAGGACGCGTCCGACGACACCGCCGCCAACCCGTGCGCGACGCCCGACGAGGCCGACCCGTGCGGCTACGACGATCCCTGCGCCGACCCGTGCGGCCGTCCGCGCGGCGTCAGCGACGAGGGCGACGTCGGCCGCGGCTTCATCCTGTCCTGATCGCGCGCTCGCGCGGATCCAGACCTGACCGGAGGCGCGTTGCAGGGGGCGACGCGCCGTGACACGTAGGTGAGGTCCCGCGCACCATCACGTTCGTCGCCGCCGCCACGGCGGTGCGGGCGGTCGAGTCGACCGTCGTGTCGCGCCCGCGGCGGCGCACGCCGGCCGCCACCGGCCGCGGTTTCATGCCCAGAGGTCGTATGTCTACCGAGTCCGCCGTCGCCGACGTCGCCGCCGACGTCCTCGAGCCGGTCAGCGCCTGGTGGCTGACCGGCACGCCGCTGGAGGCCGAGCACCAGCGCCTGATGCGCCGCCGCGCCAACCCGATCCCGTGGGATCGGACCACCGTCGCCGAGCTGTCGCCGGCCGAGCGCCAGCGCCTGGCCGAGACCTGGACCCGCCGCTCGGCCGCCGAGTACCTGGCGGTGTCGACGTTCGCGGTGCTCGCCATCGACCTGGTCGCCGCCGGCGCGCCCGCCGACGTGCTGTCGCTGTGCATGCGGGCCGGCATCGACGAGGTCCGCCACGCCGAGCTGTGCCTGCGCATGATCGAGATCTACAGCGGCAAGCGGCTGATGCCGCCGCCGGGGATGTCGAGCCTGCCCGACGAGCCGACCCGGCCCAAGCTGCACCAGGCGCTGGCCAACGCGATCCTGGTGTCGTGCGTCAGCGAGACCTACGCGACCACCGTGCTGACCGCGACCCGCGACATCACGACCGATCCGACCACCCACGCAGTGCTGACCTCGATCTACTCCGACGAGGTCATGCACGCCCGCCTGGGCTGGTCGTACCTGCGGCTCGCCCTCGAGCAGGGCGGCGCCGCCGCGATCGACGCCGCGGCGGCGATGGTCCCGGTCGCGCTGCGCGGCAACGCCAACGTGATCGAGCGCGAACGGCCGGTCGGCGAGATCACCGACAAGGTCCGCGGCCACGGCCTGATGACGCCGGCCGAGGAGCGGGAGATCTTCTCGGCCTGCGTGCGCGAGGTGCTGGTCCCCGGCTTCGAGGCCCTCGGCATCCCGTGTGGCAGCGCCGTCGACGACTACGGCGAGGCCTGGGCGGTGGCGGCGTGAGGCGGCTGGCTGCCGCGCTCGCCGCGGCGACCGCGCTGGCGCTCGGCGGATGCGCGAGCTCGGCGAAGGGACCGACGGCGCCCGCGCGCCCGACCACCTTGCCCGAGCAGGTCGTGTACGACTTCGAGGCCGCGACCAAGGCCGGCCCGGACGCGTGGATCGAGCTGTTCGACTTCGCCGAGATCGGCGCGTTCGAGATCCTGCTCCACCGCTACGACCTGCTCGGCCGCCTCCAGCTGACCGAGAAGCAGCGGGCCGAGTACGCCGCCGAGGACGGGACGCCCTACCCGCCCGAGCGCGAGCGCCGCAACGTGGGCCGCTTCTTCAAGTTCCTCGCCCAGCCCACCGTCGGCACCGGCGGCTGCACCGCGGCTCCGCCGCGCTGGAACTACAACCGCCTGCTGGGCGTCGCCTTCGAGCCGCTGCCGCCGGGCAACGAGACCCACGAGCCGCTGCGCCAGCGCATCAACGCCCAGCTCGCCAAGGGCGGCGTGATCGGCATCCGCTGCGCCGGCGGCAAGGGCGGCCTCGCGCTGGTGTACAGCCAGCGCGACAACGCCCGCGGCTACGACATCATCACGATCTACGACGACGGCCGCCAATAGCGGGGACACGTTCCTACTTCGCAGCGGCGCGAGATCAGGCCGCTTTTCGGGCGTACCGCGACTAGATTCGCGGCGACCGGGCGCCTGGCACCCGGGACGATCCGCTGGAGATTTCGTCGCGGTACTGCCGAAAAGGCCGACGATTCCGCGGGGGTGCGATCCAGGAACGTGTCCCCTACTTCAGCTTCAGGCGGAAGCGCAGGTTCACGAGGACCGAGGCATCGAGCGCCTGGTAGTGCGTGCCGAGGTCGTTGGCGACCACGCCCGCGCCGCTCTTGAAGTAGTAGCCGGCGCTGACCGGGACGACGACGCCGAGCGAGAGGACCGGGCCGAGGTGGATGCCGGCGCCGAGCTTGCCCTCGACGAGGAAGCCCTTGTCGGTGACCTCGCCGTTGTCGAGCGGTAGCTCGACCTGCTGGCCGGTGCCGACGCCGAAGCCGACGCCGACGCCGAGCTCGAGGTAGCCCTTGGGCTTGGGATCGTCCTTGGCCCCCGGGGCCTTGGGCGGCGCGCCCACGCCGATGTCGAGATCGAGGCCGGCCATGAACTCGGTCCAGGTCGCGACCTCGCCGTCGACGGGGATCTGCTGGTGGGCGACCCACGCGTCGATGAACAGGATCTCCGCCCCGATCAGCGCGCCGTAGGCCGGGCCGCGCGCGCCGGTGTAGAACGCGTCGTCCTTGCGCTCGCCACCGAGGCCGATGCCGCCGGCGCCGCCGCCGTGGGCCTCGGCGCGGATGCTGAAGACGTCGGCGTGAGCGGCCGCGGCCGGGGCAAGCAGGGCAACGGCGAAGGCGACGGACGAGGCGAGGCGCATGGACCTCCGATCATACAGGCGCCGAGGCGCCGGCGCGCGGGGTCCGCGTCACATCACCCGACGGTCAGTTGACGACCACCAGCTCGTGGCCGTCGCGGCCGCAGAAGCGCGACGACAGATCGGCCTTGTCGCGGCACACCGGACAGACCTTGGCCATGACCCCGGTCGGCGCCGCGTCGCGCCGGCGGCGCGTCGCGAGGTACAGCGCCGCCGGGATGATGTCGGCGCCGTCGTGCGGGCATCGGCGCAGGCCGGGCTCGAACGCGCGCCCGCACGAGCCGCACATGCCGCCGGCGCTGCGGGCGCCGGCCAGCATCTCCTCGGGCGCGACCAGTCGCCGCGCGTCGCGCGGGCAGTAGATCATGCCGCTGTACTCGGTCCGGCAGGTCGGACAGACCAGCCCCGAGGTCGCCACGGCCAGGCCGCCGCCGGCGAAGCCGACCGCAGGGCGCGCCGGCGCGGTCCGCACCGGCGGAGCTCGACGTCGCGGCGGCGCCGGCGTCTCGCGGGGCAGCGGGATCGGCGACGGCGCCGGACGGCGGCGACGGCGGACCAGCATCACCACCAGCGCGACCGAACCGATCACCAGGAGGGCGAGCGCGAGGCCGAGGCCCCACCGCGCGAGGTCGACCGCACTGCTGCTGGCGTTCGCGATCAGGAGGTCCGTCCTGGGCGCCGTCGAGTGGACCGGGGCCATACGTCGCGCGCGAACGCGCGTCAACGACGCTAGCAAACCGAGCCGTCGTCGAGCAACGACGACGTCCGGAGTGCACGCAGCCGGCGCGCTCGGCCCGGCGACCTCCGACACCTCCCGACACCCAAGGTCTCCATGCACCTGCGGGTCGCCCGAGGCCCGGTGACGGCGTACGCTCCGCGGCTCATGGCGGACCTCGTCATCGGCGGCCGGCGGCACTCGCCCCAGCGCGCGCTGCGCGCGGCGGGCGTGCTCGTCGTCCTCGTCGTCACCGCCTTCGTGGTCGCGTGGTTCATCTATCGCCGCTCGGTCGCCTACGACGAGCCGGGCGGTGAGCCGGCGCGGGCGGCGATCGAGCTCGACCAGCCGACCCCCGGCGCCCCGCCCCGCCTGCGCTGGGGCGACGCGTCGCTGGCCATGCTCGGCGACCTGGCCGTGGTCCGTGCCGGCGGCGAGCCGTTCGCGATCGGCGCCGCCCACGGCCGGCTGGTCGGCGAGCGGCTGGCGGCGACGTGGCAGGCGGCCCGCCCGACCATCGAGGGCGTCGCCGGCGGCGGCCACTGGTTCGCGTGGACGCGGCGCATGCGCCTCGACTGGCGGCTGCGCTTCGTCGACGACGGCATCCCCGAGCACCACCGGCGCGCGCTGGCCGGCATGATGCGCGGCGCCCGCCAGAGCGGCGCCTCGATCGGGTACCGCGAGCTGGTGCGCGCCACCGCCGCGCTCGACATCGGCGTGCCCGCGCCGTGGACCGCCGAGGCGCAGAGCCGGCGCCTCGCGCGCAGCCTGACCTGGGTCGCGCCCCAGGCCACGCCGGGCCGGCTGTGGGTCGGCCGCAGCCTGGCGGTGCCCGGCCTCGGCGACGGCGGCGACGCCGCCGCCCGCCCGGTGATCAGCCTCGTCCGGCCGACCGGACGGATCGCGTGGGCCGGGGTCGGCTGGGCCGGCCTGACCGGCGTGGTCACCGGCATCAACGCGCGTGGGCTGGTCGTCACCGTCCATCCGACCGCGACCCGCGACGTGCGCGCGACCGCGACGGCGCGGCCGATGACCCTGCTCGCCCGCGACGTCCTCGAGCAGGCCGAGGACCTCGACGCCGCGATCAAGCTGATCGAGGCGACCCCGACCCTGGGCGCGGCCGCGTTCGTGGTGGTCGACGGGCAGCGCGGCCGGTGGGCGGTCGTCGAGCGCAGCCCGACCGCCGTCGGCGTCCGCCGCGATCCCGCCGAGGCCGCGGTCGGCGACGTGCTCACCTCGCAGGCGTTCGCCGACGATCCCGAGAACGATCGCAGCAGCCGGATCTCGACCACGCCGGCGCGGGTCGCGCGGGCCAACCGCCTCCTGCGCAC
>Ga0247822_10003034_pt1 | contig 10889 bp, 11 predicted proteins | sample 13C_Cellulose_Da_FD_192423 | JGI IMG/M metagenome (GOLD analysis project Ga0247822, IMG submission 192423) | Soil microbial communities from agricultural site in Penn Yan, New York, United States - 13C_Cellulose_Day30 | ecosystem: Environmental > Terrestrial > Soil > Agricultural land | place... | reverse complement strand
GTGTGGTCCTTGCGCGGGGGTGTTGCCCGAGCACATCGACGATCGGCCGCCGTGCACGAAGTGCGAGCCGGAGCGGTTCTTCAGCTATCGCCGCGATGGCAAGGACGGCGGCGTGCACATGGGCTTCATCGGTCTCTGTTGAGTCCGACGCCCGGAGCTCAGTCCACCGTGATGCCGTAGCGGGGCAAGATATCGCCGGTCAGCGCGTCGATCACGGCCTCGGCCTTGTGCCAGTCGATCATCGCCTGCGCCTTGCGCAGCTCCGCCTGGCGCAGCTCCTCGGAGCGGTTCAGCACGTCGAAGTTGGTCGCCTTGCCGAGGTTGAACCGCGCCTCCTCGATCTGGATGTTCTGCTTCGCGAGATCGATCGCGCGCTGGCTCAGCGCGACGCGGCGCTTGGCGAGCTCGAGCTGCGCGACGGCGCGCGCCATGGTCTGCGCGATCTGCGCGCGGATGTCGAACGCGTTGACCTCGAGCTGCTTGCGCTGCTCGCGCAGCTCGCGCGCGCGGCCACGGACGTCCTCCTGGCCGAACGAGCGCTGGTAGGTGAGCGAGCCGGCGATCGCGAGCGACTTCAGCTTCACGAGGTTCTCGAGCGCCTCGCCGAAGTTCTCGTCCTGGCCCATCGGGCCGAGCGTGAGCGCGGCGTCGAGCTGGGGCAAGAGGCCGTTCTCGGTGACCCGGATGTCGAGCAGCGCCGCCGCGTCTTGCTTGGCGAGCTGCGCGAGCTCGGGGCTCGCCGCGTACGCGCGCTCGGTGAGCTGCCCCAGATCGACGTTCGCGTCGCGCGTCTGGAGGTCGGCGCCGAGGCGCAGCCCGAGCTCCCCGGCACCGATCGGCAGGCCCGCGGTGCGCCGCAGCGAGATCGACCGGTCGAGCACGCCGAGCTCGGCGCCGAGTAGCTCCTCCTCGCGCGTGGCGATGATCTGCTGGACGGCCGGAATCTCGCTGCGCGGGATCTTGCCTCCCTCGCTGCCGATCGTCGTCAGCTGCAGGCGCTTGTTGGCGAGATCGAGGCTCGCCGCCGTGATCGCGATCTGCTGCTCGGCGAGCACGAGGTCCCAGTACGCCGACACCACGGCCTGCACGGCCTGGATCGCGACGAGGCGACGCTGCAGCACGGCGACGTCGCGCGACAGCTCGGCGCGGTGCTCGTTGGCCTCGTAGAGGAAGCGGCCGCGCCCGCGGAGCAGCGGCTGGGCGAACGTGATCGAGACCTCGTCGAACCAGTTGTCGCGACCCTCACCGTCGATCGGCGACGTCGCGCGCTGGTACTGCATGCCGCCGTGAAAGTTGATCGTTCCGCCCGTGGGCAAGAGGCGCGAGACATCGACGTTGCCGGTGATCACGGTCGACCGATCGATCGTGAAGCCGCCGACGAACGTCGAGCGACTCGACCCGAGGAGCTCGGCGCGCAGCTGCCAGTCGTCGCGCGCGAACGTCTGTGCGATCTGCGCCTCGGCGATCGCGATGTCGATGCGCGCGCTCGCCAGGCTCGGCGCGTGGCGCACCGCGTGCTGTAACAGGTCGGGCAGGCTGGTCGGGCGCGCCGGCCCCGCCCACGTGCTGAGATCGGACAGCGGCGGCGTCACGCCCGGGCTGCCGCCGCCCCCGCCGCCGTCCTGCGCGAGCTGCATCGCGCGCCACAGGAGATCGGCCCGGGCGCTCGTCGAGGCCGAGGTCACGAGCACCAGCGCGAGCGCCACACCGCGAGCGAACCGCATCGACGGCGCGCATCATGGCACGCGGTCTCGATGCGCGCAGCTGCGACGCCGGGCGACAGCGCGTTCCGTCGCATTTGTCGCTGCCGCTGCGTGGATTTGCGAAAAGCCGTCGTGTTAGCGTGCCCAGAATCGATGGCGACGGTCCTGCGTACGTACTGCTTCCTCGATGCCCTGCAGCCCCAGCAGGCCACGTTCATCGGTAAGACGGCCCGTGGCTTCTTGCCGGTGCCGTATCAGGCTTCGCTGTGGGTGGAGATCGCGCCGGGCATCGCGATCAACCAGGTCACCGACGCGGCGCTCAAGGCGACCGGCGTCCAGCCCGCGGTGCAGGTCGTCGAGCGCGCCTACGGCCTGCTCGAGATCCACCACAACGACAAGGGCGAGGTCCTTCAGGCGGGCGCGACCATCCTGAAGTACCTCGGCGTCGAGGAGGGTCAGCGGCTCAAGCCCAAGGTCCTCACCAACCAGATCATCCGCGGCGTCGAGGCGTACCAGACGCAGATCATCAACCGCTCGAGCGCGGGCATGATGGTGCTGCCGGGGCAGTCGCTGTTCATCTTCGAGTGTGAGCCCGCGGGCTACGCCGTGCTCGCCGCCAACGAGGCGGAGAAGGCGGCCCAGGTCAACCTCGTCAACGTGACGCCTTACGGCGCGTTCGGTCGCCTCTACATGGCGGGACCCGAAGCAGAGATCGATGCAGCGGCGGCGGCGGCGACGGCGGCACTGTCCGCCGTGACCGGCAAGGAACCCGAAAAGTTCGTCGATAAGTGACGTCCTAGGAGATCGAGATGGCTGACGCTCTTGGAATGATCGAAGTCAAAGGCTTTGTCGGCATGGTCGAGGCCGCCGATGCCATGGTCAAAGCGGCCAAGGTCGAGCTCGTCGGATTCGAGAAGACCGGTGGTGGCTACGTCACCGCCGTCGTGCGCGGCGACGTCGCAGCGGTCAAGGCCGCGACCGAAGCCGGTCAGCGCGCCGCCGAGCGCGTCGGCGAGGTCGTCTCGGTGCACGTGATCCCGCGTCCGCACGCGAACGTCGACGCGGTGCTGCCGCTCGGTCGTTCTGGCAACGGCGCGAAGTAACGACTCATGGTTCTCGGCAAGGTCATCGGCACGCTGGTCGCGAGCCGCAAGGAGCCGACGCTCGAGGGGCTCAAGCTCCTCGTCGTGCGGGCGTGCGACGTCGACGGGAACCCGACGGGGGCCGTCGCGGTCGCGGTCGACGCGGTGGGTGCGGGCCTCGGCGAGGTCGTGCTCTACGCGGCGGGCTCGTCGGCGCGCCAGACGCAGGTGACCCAGAACCGGCCGGTCGATGCGACGATCATGGCGATCGTCGACGAGATCGCGATCGGCGACGAGCGCCGGTACGTGAAGGACTGAACCCATGGCGATGCCCTTCTTGGCAGTATGATCGACGAGCGAAAGATCGAAGAGATCGTCGCGCGCGTGGTCGAACGGCTCGCGGGCGGCATCACCGCCGCGCCGGTGCGCCAGGCCGCGCCGATCGACGCCAACAAGAAGGCGAACGTCCCGCGCGGCACCAACGGCGTCTACGCGGATGCCGACCAGGCCGCGAAGGCCGCGCGCAAGGCGTTCGAGCTCAACGAGAAGACGCCCGTCGCGACCAAGGTCAAGATGGTCGAGGCGATGCGCAAGGCGGTGCTCGCCAACATCGAGAAGCTGTCGGCGTACGCCGTCGAGGAGACCGGCCTCGGACGCTACGAGGACAAGCTCTCGAAGAACCGCCTCGTCGCCGAGAAGACGCCCGGCCCGGAGATCCTCCAGACCGTCGCGTACACCGGTGACCATGGCCTGATGCTCACCGAGCGCGCGCCGTACGGCGTGATCCTCGCGATCACGCCGACCACGAACCCGACCGAGACGATCCTGTGCAACGCGATCGGCATGGTCGCGGCCGGCAACGCGGTCGTGTTCAACGTGCACCCGTCGGCGGCGCAGACGTGCAACTGGTGCGTAAGTCTGTTGAACGAGGCGATCCAGTCGGTCGGTGGGCCGCGCGACGTGATCGTCTCCGTCGAGCGCCCGACGATCGAGAGCGCGAACGTGCTGATGAAGCACGCGCTGGTGCGGCTCATCGTCGTCACCGGCGGCCCCGCCGTCGTGAAGGCGGCGATGAACTCGGGCAAGAAGGCGATCGGCGCGGGCCCGGGCAACCCGCCCGCCGTCGTCGACGAGACCGCGAACCTCGCCAAGGCCGCCGATGCGATCATGCGCGGCGCGACCCTCGACAACAACATCGTCTGCATCGCCGAGAAGGAGATCATCGCGGTCGACTCGATCGCCGATGGCCTGCTCCGCGAGTTCGCGAAGCTGCCGGTCCTGCGCTGCGACGCACGCCAGATCAAGGCGCTCGAGAAGACGGTGCTCGACGGCGACCACGTCAACAAGGACTGCATCGGCAAGGACGCCGGCGTGATCGCGCAGATGGCGGGCATCGGCACCTACGGCCACGATCTGCGCATGCTGCTATGCGAGGTCGACGAGCAGCACCCGTTCGTGCAGCACGAGCTGCTGATGCCGGTGATCCCGATGTTCCGCGTGCGCGACGCCATCGAGGGCATCGCGGCCGCGCTGCGCTGCGAGCACGGCTTCCACCACACCGCGACCATGCACTCGCTCAACATCGACAACCTGGCGACGATGGCGCGGCTGTGTAACTGCAGCATCTTCGTCAAGAACGAGGCCTCGTACGCGGGCCTCGCGCTCGGCGGCGAGGGCTACACGTCGTTCACCATCGCGAGCCCGACCGGCGAGGGCCTGACCACCGCGCTGCACTTCACGCGCGAGCGCCGCTGCACGCTCAAAGAAGCGTTCCGCTTCGTCTAGCGACATGCGAGGTCCTGCGCTCGGAGTACTCGAGATCGGGACGATCGCTCGCGGCATCGTCGCGGCCGATGCGGCGCTCAAGCGCTCGCCGGCGCTGCTCGTATCGTCGCGTGCGGTCTCCGGCGGCAAGCACCTCGTGATCCTCGAGGGCGGCGTCGCCGAGATCGAGGAGGCGATGAGCGCGGGCAAGCTCGCCGCGGGCTCGCTCCTCCTCGATCACGTCGAGCTGCCCGCCGCCGACGACCAGGTGTGGCCGCTGCTCGGCGCCCCCGTCGCGCCGCCCGACTGGACCGCGGACCCCGAGGCCGAGGCGGTCGCGATCATCGAGACGCGCACGGTCTGCGCGGCGATCGCCGCCGCGGACGCTGCCTGCAAGGTCGCGGCGGTCACCGTGCGTGACGCGCGGTTCGCCGTCGACCTCGCGGGCAAGGCGTACTTCACGCTCACCGGATCGCTCGACGCGATCGAGGCGGCGGCCGCCGCGGCCAACGACGCGGTCACCGCATCGTCGGCCGATCGGCTCGTCGGACTCGAGGTCATCGCGCAGCCGTCGCCCGATCTGCGTGGCCGCCTGTTTCGCTAAGCGGTGATGCTCGCGATACGGGCGGCGAGCGCCTTCTGCTCGGCGCTCGGCTCTTCCATCTGCAACGCGACGAGCTGCTTGAGGTCGCCGGTCGCGACCAGCTCGCCGGCGAGGAAGGCTTGCACGCCGGTGGCCGCATCTGCCTCGACGAACACCTTGCGGGCGAGCGCCTCATCGAGCGTGATCGACGTGGGAGCGTCTGGGCGGTGGCCTTGCCGGAGGACGCCACCGGTGACGTGGACCAGCGTCGGGCCGCTCGGTGAGGTGATGGTGACGTTGATCTCGGCGGCCTTCATCGCGGCGGGGACCTTGAGATCGCCGGCGGCGGCGATCAGCGCATCGACCTCGGAGAACCAGGTGGGCGATAGGAACGGGTGAGGCATGCGTGCATTGTAGAGAGGTCGGCGCGGCGAGCGGGATTCGGCGGGATCGACGCGAGCGGGAGCGATCGACCGCGCGACTCCGTGTCCCACGGCATCGAGTGCGTCCTCGCACTCGACGGCGGCGTCGGGTAACCCTGTCCATGTCTATCGCGATCGTGCACGACGCGACCGCCGCGCTGACCGCTGCGAGCTGGCGCGCCGATGACTTCGATTTCTGGGCCTTCGACCGCCTGCTCGACGAGCTGGCCGAGCGCGGCGAACCCCTGCGAATCGCGGGCGCGGACGCCGCCGTGATCGACGAGATCGCGCTGCGCGCGCAGCGGTTGGCGATAACTCGTAATTCGGCGAGCCGCCAGGTGTGGTTCATGCGTGTCCTCGCCGCGCACGTCGCGCTGTACGACGTGACGCGGCCACTGGTGCGCGCGGATCTCGACCACGCACTCGACACCTGGCGGTGGACGCTCCGCCTCGACGGTGGTGTGTCCGCGGCCGTGCAGCTGGCGGCGCTGCTCCACGACATCGAACGCCTGGTGTCGGAGTCGGACGCGCGCGTCGAGCACCTCGCCGCCGACTACCAAGCCTTCAAGGATGCGCACGCGCGCGCTGGAGCGGGGCTCGCGCTCGACCTGCTCGCGCGCTGCGGCGTGCCCGCGGCGATCGCAGGTGATGCGTGCGCGTTGATCGCGACGCACGAGCGCCGCGACGAGAGCGCCGACGTCGGCGCACTCAACGACGCCGATGCCCTGTCGTTCTTCTCGCTGAGCTCGCCCGGCTACCTCGCGTACTTCGGGCCGGCGCAGACGCAGCGCAAGGTCGACTACACGCTCGCGCGGATGTCGCTCGTCGCGCGCGACTGGCTGCCGCGCGTGCGCGTGCCGGCGGTCGTGCGGCGGGACATCGAGGCGTGGCATGAGGCTGCGGGACCACGGGGCGAGCTCGCAGATCTGCCGCGCCAGCGACCCTGACGGGTCATGCACGGACCTCCTGGATGTGGGCTTCGAGCTGGCGCGCACGGTGCTGCGCGGTATGCGCGGCGAGCACGCGCGCCCGCCCGCGCGCTCCGAGCTCGCGCCGCGCGGTTTCGGACATGTCACGCAGGTAGCGCTGAATGTCGTCGCCATTGCGCACGAGCAGGATCTCGCGGCCCGGCTCGAATAGCTCGTCGAGACCGTGCCAGGTATCGCTGATGATCGGCGCGCCGCACGCAGCCGCCTCGAACAGGCGCACGCTCGGCGACCAGCCGCACGCGAGCATCGCGCCGCGCGTGAGGTTGAGCGTGAACGAGCTGCGGTTGTAGAACGCGCGGTGCTCGGCCGGTGCGAGGTGCTCGATGCGGTGCACGTTGCTCGGCCATTCGATGTGGCGCGGGTACTGGGGACCGGCCACCACGAAGCGCTGATTCGGGGCGTGGCGCGCGGGCTCGATGATGTAGCGCTGGACCGCTGCCTGCCGATCGTCGCTGTAGGTCCCCATGTAGCCGAGGTCCCACACACGCGCATGGTCGTCGGGGTGATAGACCGTGGTGTCGACGGAGCAGTAGAGCGCGCGGGCACACGGCGCGCCGAGCTCGCGCTCCAACCGGAGGAGCGTGGGGCCGCCGGTGAACGACAGGTAGAGGCGATACTTTCGCAGCAGCTCCGCGGTGAGGTACTCGCAGCGGCCGGTCATGACGTCGGCGAGTGTGACGGGGGTGTCGAGGTCGTAGAACGCGGTCACCCCACGTGCGGTCGCGTGGACCCACTCACCGATCGCGATGCCGTCGGGCACGTACGAGCCCACGACGACGACGTCCGCGTCGCGGATCGCGGGCGCGAACCGCGCCTGCAGGTCGTCGACGCTGCGATACAGCGCGATCCGGCCGAATGGCGGTTGCGCCAGGTCGCGGTTGTCCGCGTACCACGGCACGTCGCGCTCGAGGAACAAGACGTCGTGGCCGAGCGCGAACAGCTCGCGCAACAAGCTGCGATACGTGGTCGCGTGGCCGTTGCCCCACGACGAGGTGATCGACAGGCCAAGGAACGCGAACGACATCCGCGACGGGCTGCGCCCGCGCACCGGCGATGGCGAGGCGGCAAGCGCGGCCTCGACGTCGAGCGCGCGATGCGCGTACGTGTGGTGTGCGGTGATCCGCGCACGCGCGCGCTGGCCGACTCGGTGCGCCTCGTCGGCGTCGAGTGATGCGACTTCGATCGCGACGTCCTCGCCGTCACGCGCGACCAGGACTTCGCGCTCGGGCTCTAGGAACTCTTCGATGCCAAGCCACGCATCGGTGATCAGGCACGCGCCCGCGCCCGCGGCCTCGAACAAGCGCGTCGCTGGCGCGTAGCCGGACGGGGCTGTCGAGTCGTGGCTGAGGTCGAGCACCGCGAGCGGGCTGGTGTTGAAGGCGTTGTGATCGCGCGGGTGGACGTGCCGGAGGTAGTCGACGTTCGCGGGGAGCGGCTTGTCGTCCCAACCGGCGCCGCCGAGCAGGAAGCGCGCATGCGGCACGAGTGTCGCCGGCCGCAGGAAGAACTTCTCGATTCGCTGCTCGCCGCCGGGCAGCCGGTTGCCGAGGAAGCCGAGCGCGCCGGCAAACCGCGGAGCAGGCGGCACGGGGAAATGGGTCGACGGATCGAGCGCGTTGTAGATCGGTACGCACCTGCGCGCGCCGAATCGCGTGTACGCGGCGACGACCGGCGGGCCGCCGCCGCGGGTGAACACGACATCGTAACGCGGTACGAGTGCGCGCAACGGATCCGTCGGATCGCGAGCGATGCGATCCAGCGTCGTAGGGGCATCGACGTCCCAGAAGGCAACCATCGTGCGCGGCCCTTGCAGTGACAGCACCGCCGCCTCGAGCAGCGCGTCGTGCACGCCCACGCCGCTCGCTTTGACGACGAGGTCTGCACCACGCGCGCTCTCGACCATGCGATGGACAGCCTCGACGGTGGGCGGGTACACCACGACCGTGGTCCACGCTGGGTCCGGGATGTCGCGGTGCTGCTGCCGCTCGAACACATCGGGCTCGTAGAACGTGACCCGGTGGCCGCGCTCGGCAAGCGCGCGCACGATTCCGCGGTAATAGGTCGCCGCGCCGCTCCGGTAGGCGGAGACCAGGCTCGAAGCGAAGAACGCGATGTTCATGCGAGCTCCTCGACGATCGACAAACAGCTGGGTCACGGGATGCGCGCACGTTCTCCGTACGCCCTCCTACTCGATGCGCGATCGGCCGCTGCACGGGGCGCTCGATGAGGCGCCACGAGCAACACGTGGAATACGGTGTCGATGCCCTCGAGGGCACGTCCGGTGAGCAGGACGCCTCGATTGGTCATCGAAACGTCGCGGGGTGCACGATCTGATCCGCCCGTGGAGCTACGTGGGCCTACGCTCGGCGGCGAGCTCGCCGGCGCCGACTCCTCCAGTCACCCGCGCGCCAATGCTGGTCATTTAGCGGCTGTCGTGCACGTGGACGAGCACGTGTCACGTGCTCGTCCACGTACACGATCATCGGAGGGCGAGAGTCATGAAGCCCAAAGCGATCCTGGATCGCTGTTCTACCGCCGTCGTAGCTCGCTGCCGCGAAGCGGCCCACATTGGCTCGAGGAGATGCTGATTCGCACCCGCAGCAGATCGTGGAGGTGCACGTGCACGTGACACGTGCAGGTGTACGTCAGGGGCGCTAAGCAGCGCTAACTGACCAGCACAGTCGACGTCCGCCCGTTGGCGCGATCTACCAGGACTTCATCTTCCCGATCGTGACCTTGTTGATCTTCACGTCGGTGTCGGGCTTGTTCTGCGCGTTCTGAGGCACCCGCGCGATCTGCTTCACGACGTCGAGCTCCTTGCATTGCCCGAAGATCGTGTGGCGCATGTTGAGGTGCCCGGGGGCGCCCTCGGTGATGAAGAACTGGCTGCCGTTGGTCGACGGGCCGGCGTTCGCCATCGCGAGCGTGCCGGGCTGCATCTTCAGCTCGGGCGTGAACTCGTCGCCGAACTGGTAGCCCGGGCCGCCGCGGCCGACGCCCATCGGATCGCCGCCCTGGATCATGAAGTCGGGGATCACGCGGTGGAAGATCAGGCCGTCGTAGAACGGCTTCTTCTGAACGGAGCCGTTCGGGTCGCGCCACGCCTTCTGTCCGGTCGCGAGACCGACGAAGTTGGCGACCGTCATCGGCGCCTTGTCGCCGAACAGCTCGCAGTGGATCGTGCCCATGCTGGTCTCGATCGTCGCCACGAGCTTGCCGTCACCCTGGAGGTTCTTGGTGTACTCGGCGAGGTCGGCGGCGACCGGCGGGCGCACCTCGTCGCCGCTCGCCGCGGCGCCGCCTTCGGGCTGGGAAGGAGGCGGCTGCGTCGGCGTCGGATTCGCGGGCGGGGGCGTCGGCGCCGGCTTGGCCGCCTCGCCGTTCGCCGGCTGGGCGCCCGGCTTGGCCATGCCGGCCTGATCCTTCGTGGTCTCGGACTTGTTCTTGTGCTCGCAGCCCGCGAACGCGACGGTCGCGAGCAGCACGGTGCCTAGTCGATTGCTTCGCATGGGGCGCGAAACATGGCGCAAACGCCCCGCGGCTGCAATCGCTACGGTTAACCGCGCAGCTGCGCCGCGACCGATCGCAGCGCCCCGGCGCAGTCCTCGGTGATCGGGGTGCCGTGCCCGAACATCAGCCGATCGAGGCCGGGCGTCTCGGCGAGCCGTTCGAGCTGCGCCGCGAACGCGCGCTTGTCCTTGATCGCGAGCAGGCGCACGACGCGCGGCGCACTGATCCGGCCCGTCGGCCCGAGGAACATGCCCATCGGGAACCCGAGCTTGGGCATGTTGAGCACCGCATCGCAGAACGTCAGCGACACGCGGCTGCCCGATCGCACCTCGAGCACGCTCTCGCCCGGCACGCCGTCCAGCGGGACGAGGCGGACGGCCTCGTCGTGCGGCGCGTGCTCGGTGATCGCGTCGACGGCGACGACCTGCTCGACCTTCTTCTTCGCGCCGCCGGGTGCGACCACCTGCGCGCGCGGATAGCGCTGCTTCCAGATCGCGGCGTCCAGGCGGTGCCAGCCGTTCGGGACGAAGATCACCGACGGCGTGCCCCACGCTTCGAGCTCGGCCATCTCGGCGGCATCGAGCGCGATCGCGTTGTGGACGACCACGCGCCCGTCGCCCATGCGCGCGAGCACCATCTGCCGCTGCGTCTCGCCCTTGGGCAGGCGTCCGTTCACGCGCCACAGGTTGTCGGTCAGCTTCTCGATCGGCTGGTGCGGCAGGACGGTCCAGGTCTCGAACGCGCGTGGCATGCGCCGACGATACGTCAGTGCCAGAGGCCGATCGACACGGCGACGTTGCGATAGCGCGATGCCACGTCGCCGGGAACGACACGCG
>Ga0247822_10003033_pt1 | contig 10890 bp, 10 predicted proteins | sample 13C_Cellulose_Da_FD_192423 | JGI IMG/M metagenome (GOLD analysis project Ga0247822, IMG submission 192423) | Soil microbial communities from agricultural site in Penn Yan, New York, United States - 13C_Cellulose_Day30 | ecosystem: Environmental > Terrestrial > Soil > Agricultural land | place... | reverse complement strand
GTTCCGACCGCGACCGCCGAATAGACCGCGCCGGCCGGGGAGGCCTCAGAAACGAAAACGCCGCCTCGATTCTCGCGAGGCGGCGTCGATGCGGGCTCCTGTCCGGATCGCTCCAGAGGAACCTTCCGGAGCCGCGGCCAGCTTACTTCGCCGGCTCGGCCTTCTTCTCGTGCTCGTGGTCATGATCGTGGTGGTGCTCGATGGCGCCGGTCGTCGTCTTGCCGCCGACGGTCAGCTCGACCTTCCCCACGACGTCTTCGATGTCCTCAACCTTGGCCGGAACGGCGTCCGCGGCGATGACGTATCGCGAGGACTTCTCGGCGGTCTCCCCGTCCTTCGGGGTCGACTTCGCTTCGAGGGTGACGTCCTTCTCTTCGGCCTTCACGACGAGCTTGACGGTCGCCCCTTCAACCGGCGCGGCGGTCTTGGCGTCGCCGCCCAGGATGTAGATCGAGATCTCGCGAGTCGGGGCCATGGCGACTTCGCCGTGGTATTCGCCGAGCTCGATGATGTGGCCGCCGTTGGGGCCGTGTTCGTGGGCATGATCGTGATGGTCATGTCCGTGGTCGTCCCCCTTGCTGACGGGAGTCGTGTTGGAAACAGGCTTCGGCTGGTTGGCGTTCTCGCAGCCGGCCAGCAGCAGGCCGCCGGTCAGAATCAGTCCCAGGGTGCGGCGGGAAAGGCGAATCATAGGTCTCTCGAACTTCCTGAGTGCGACGAATGCGAGGGGCTGTGTCACGTCCTCCGTGACTCTCCTGACCTCTCGCAGGCGTACGTTAGCAGATGGTCTCCTGCAAATCCTATGCACCAGGGTACTCGCGTTGGCTTCGGCGGCGATCTCCGTCCGTGATTCCATCGCCTTCGAATTCGTGAAACACAGAGGTACGGAGGACACAGAGAAGTTTCGCTGGAGCCGTCACGCCGTTCGTGAAACGCGTCTGGCAGAGAGAGGAAGCCACAGATGAACACTGACACACACAGATGACGATACGGCAGCGATCGACAAGGGCTGTCGATTTGTCTTCTCTGTGTTCTCCGTATCTGTGTGTTTCAACCCTCCTCTTCGTTCATGAGCGAGCGTGAGGTGAAGCGCGTAGCGCGGCGGTGTAAAGTTCCCTGCTGTGACTTACCCTCGCGGAAGCGTCTGTCCCCTTCTCTCCTGTCTTTCCACGCCTTCTTCCGATGTCACTCCTGCACCAGATCCGGCTTCGCGGTCCCTGGGAGTTCTTCTCCTCCGATGCGGTCGACGGCGCACCGGCACGGATCGATCTCCCCGAGGAGTGGGAACGCCTCAGCGAAATGGCGGGACCGGTCCGGCTGCGGCGGCGATTTCATCGGCCGACCGGCCTCGATGCCACGCACCGGTTGAAAGTTCGCGTCCCGGGAAGTGCGGACGGCTGCGGCATCGAAGTGAACGGCCGTCCGGTCGACCGCAGTCCTCACGAGCAGGAGAGCGTGGTCTGGACGCTCCCCCCGCTGGAGGTCAGCAACGTCCTGGTCATCACGCTTTCGGGAGGCGACGACCGCGACTGGTCGACCTGGCAGGAGCCGGTCGTCCTCGAAATCCACGATGCGCCGCCCGCGGGCTGATCCCATCGGCCGGAGATCTCCGATCGGCTCGCACGCCTACTCCGCGGTATGGGGCGGCTCGGCCCCTTCCATGACGCAGAGCGCGTTCTCAGCCGCCCGCTGCTCTGCCGATTTCTTGCTGGGGCCCCACGCTCCGGGGAACTCCTGGTCCTTGACGACTGCCGCCACTTTGAAGCACTTCGAGTGGTCGGGGCCCTTTTCGTCGATCACCCGGTAGCCCGGTGTCGCCCCCTGTTGCCGCTGCACCGACTGCTGAAGAATACTTTTGTAGTTGATCCCCGATTCGAGCTGCGCCGCCGACAGGATGTCGTCCATGAAGAGCCGCTGAACGATGGCGTGCGCCTTGTCAAACCCGCCGTCGACGTAGATCCCGCCGATGATCGCTTCGATCGCAGCCGCAATCACCGAAGAGGGGAGACGCCCATGCGCCGAGATCCCCCGGCCCAGGACGAGATACTTTTCGAGCCCCATCCGGCGAGCCAGCGTGGCGCACGAGGCGCGGCTGACGACGACCGACTTGATCCGAGTCAGCTCCCCTTCCGCATTGGCCGGAAAGCGGGTGAAGAGCGTCTCGCAGATCGTCAGTCCCAGGACCGCATCCCCGAGAAACTCGAGCCGCTCATTCGATTCCAACCGGGTCTTGGCCGCCGACGCGTGCGTCAGGCACCGGTACAGCAGATCCTTGTCGCGAAACTCGTAACCGAGAAGAGCTTCGCATTCGGCCAGAAGCTCGGGGGAAACCCCCGGACTCCCGTTGTCCTTCTTCGACATGTGACATTCCCAGGCGAAGCACGCCCGCCGGCAGCTTGCCGGGAACGCACCCGCAGTGAGGGGAAAGGGGACCATGAAGAAGGAGACCGGCATCCGCCAGGCGGACAACGGTCTCCTTGTTCACACAACGGGATTGTGATGCACGACACGGCTTGAAGCAATCCGCGAATCCCCGGGCGGCATTCTTTCGCAGCAAAATGAAGCCTCGTTTCCACGCCGGTCTGTGCCTGGGAACCGGCGGTCAGCGACCGCCCTCTACGACGCTCTCCGCCGTGACCACGCCATCCGACATCCCGACAACTCCCGTTTCAGTGTGAGGTATCCATTCAGAGTGATCCGCGTCTTCTGAACGTCCAGCCATTTCAGCCCACGGAAAGACAGGAGATGCGGCAGCGCGGTATCCCCGATGTCCGTCGAACGAAGCGAGAGCCATTCCAGATCCCGCCAGCGCACGAGACGCCGCAGCCCGCTCCCGTCAAATTCAGCGCCATCCAGGTCGAGACACCACACTGCCTCCAGCGGCTCCAGGTAGGCCAGACCGAAGTCTGTGACCCGCGTTCCTGCCAGGCTGAGCAATTCGAGTCGCGAGAGCCCGCCCAGCTCGCTGAGACCGACATCGGTGATGGACGTCCCGTCGAGATCCAGGACTTCCAGGTTGGTCTGTCGAGCCAGCCGCGGCAGGCTGGCGTCCGTCACGGCGGTGTCGTTCAACAGAAGTTCCTCGATCCCGTCGAGCTTCACGATCTCCGCGAAGTCTTCATCCGTACACGCCGTTCCGCACAGGTCCACAATCCACTGATGCGAAAACCGGTCTCGGCGAAGCTGTCCCGCCAGATCATCGATCCCCCGCGCGACCGCGGCCACCGTTCGGTCCGCGGGAGGGCGAGCCCAGAGATGGCTGCCACAGGCGGGACAGAAGCCGTCCCCCAGCAGGCTGATGAGGACGGCCACGAGCCGGCCGCAGACCTGGCAGCGGAATCGCTCTCCTCCGGGGTCGGTGGCGGTCGGCTTCAAGCTCCCCTCCCCTTTCGCCGCTCCTGCCAGGCCGTCACCTCCGCTTCGACGTCGAGCGGCAGCACCACGATCGACGGGCCGGGCTGCGGGGAGGCGATCGCCTCGCGGATCTCCTTGTTGAGCGTTGTCAGCAGCCGGCGGACCTGCGATTCCTCCGCCAGGGTATCGATCTCTCCCCGGACGACTTCGATCCGACGGCGGACCGCCAAGAGCGGGGGGAGCAGTGAAATCTGCTCTGCCTTGAGCTTCTTTTTGAGCCACCAGTCCTCGCCGAGGGGCTCGTCGAGGTCCTGCAGCGGCTGGCCGAACCCTTCGATCTGGTCGAACTTCCCCTGCATCTGGGCTTCGCGAATCCGGTACTCCGCCAGGCTCCCGATCGGAACCCCGACGGGGCGGCGGGGCGGAACGGGCTGCGGCTCACGATCGCTTTCGGACATCCACTTTCTCTCCCGCCAGAAGACTCGTCGCGAAATTTTACCGCCGCCGGGGCGCGGCGACGATGCGTTCCGGGCAGGAGAAATGCTCGCCGGAACACCGTGATTTCGCCCCAAAGTGAAATCCTGTCGAGCGTTGGCTGTCCGTCACACCCGCCGATATGATGGCCGAAATACGGAATGGCGCAGTCAACCCAGGCAGCGGGCGGGTGGGGAGCCAGGAGTCCGCCGAACGCCGCTGTCGATCGTTACCACGGGTCCAGACCCCATGCGGTGGGAGCAGAAAATCCAGTTCGCCACGCTGTCCGATGTCGGGCTGCGCCGTTCGAACAATGAGGATTCTCTTGCCGTCGCCGTTGCCAACACGGAAGAGGACTTCGAGAACCACGGCCACCTGTTCCTCGTCGCCGACGGGATGGGGGGGCACGCGGTCGGCGAGCTCGCCAGCAAGATTGCCGCGGAGACCGTCCCGCACACGTATCTGAAGCAGGACTCGGGTGACTTTCCGTCGGCCCTGGAGAAGTCCGTCATTGAGGCCAACACCGCGATCAACACCCGCGGGGAGCAGAACCAGGACTTCCTCAAGATGGGGACGACGTGCTCGACGCTCGTCCTCTGCCCGGAAGGGGCGTTCATCGGTCACGTCGGCGACAGCCGCATCTACCGCGTCCGCCGTGACCGGATCGACCAGCTCTCCTTCGACCACAGCCTGCACTGGGAGCTCCAGCGGCGGGACCAGAAGCTCGCGGCGCAGATCGACCTGTCGCTCCACAAGAACGTCATCACCCGCTGCCTGGGCCCCGAGCCCAAGGTGATGGTCGATGTCGAGGGGCCGCATCCGATCCTGCCGGCGGACGGGTTCATCCTCTGTTCCGACGGCCTCAGCAACCTTGTCGCGGACGAGGAGATGGGGGCCATCGTCCGGGACCTGGCTCCGAACGTCGCCTGCCGCCTCCTGATCGACCTCGCCAACGCCCGCGGCGGGACCGACAACTGCACGGCGATCGTGGTCAAGGTGGGTGATCTCCCGGCCAATGTCCCGCCGCCGTTCGTTCCGGATGAACCCCAGGCCCCCAGCCTCGGCTGGGCGTGGCTGTTCGCCTTCTGGGGGGCGGCCATGCTGTTCATCTGGGGGCTGGCGCTGCTGTTCTTTGGCCACCCGTGGAAGGGGATCATCCTCACGGCTCTGGCCGGATTCGGCGGGGTGGGAATGCTGCTGGTCTCGTTCCGGCAGCGTCGGAAGCTGATCGAGGAGCATGTCGACCAGGGGGAGACGCATATCGCGCGGGCTCACCGGACGGCGGTGGCGCTCGATTCGAAGCAGTTGTTCGAGGTGCTGGCGACGGTGGAAACGCAGCTTCGCCGTCCGGCTCAGGATGACCATTGGGAGGTCGACTGGGCGAAGCACGAAGAGGCGATCAAGGCGGCGGCGAAGGGGAAGTCGGAGAAGCGGCATGCGAAGGCGTGCCGTGATCTGGCGCGGGCGATCGAGCTGATCATGACGCAGTTGCCGGCGTCGGCGCGGGAGAAGCCGTCGGAAGAGAAGAAGAAACCAGCCGAGAAGGCAGACGGAAAGGTCTGAAAGAACCGGGTCCAGGGGCACCCTGGTCAGGGGATGCAAGGGGGAGAATCCCTCTTGCCCGCCGGAGGCTTTGGCCGTCGAGAGATGTCTGAAGGGATGAGTGTCCAAACGCGGACAGCGTGCCGGATGCCCTCTCACCACCCGCGGGGATTGCAAAGCGACCGGTGTGGTTCGACGGAGTGCTCATAGCAAGTTCCACAAAAGGGACCCCCGTTGCTTACCACGGTTCCTCATGAAAGTGCCTCCGGCGGCAAGGGGGCGTAGCCCCCTTGACCCCCGGCTGCCGTGGCAAGTTAAGTTTGAGCTATCACGTCGTGCCGGCAAGGACGATCTTCGAGCAGGAAATCCACCGCGATCAATTGCCAGTTTCGGATCGGCATGCTGTGATGCGACCAGCGAAGGACGATGCACCCCATCCGCCTTCCGGATTCTCTTTCCCGCTCTCGAAAAGGTGTCCCACATGCGCGCCTGCCTGCTCGCACTGACCGCACTGCTGTGCTTCGCCAACCCGCTCCGCGCCGAGGAAGAACCCGGCTTCAAGCCGATCTTCGACGGCAAGTCGCTCGAGAAGTGGGACGGCAACCCGGACTTCTGGCGAGTCGAAGACGGCGTCATCGTCGGACAGACCACCGTCGAAAGACCGACCAAAGGGAACACGTTCCTGATCTGGCGCGGCGGCGAGCCCGGGAACTTTGTCCTCAAGGCGGAATACAAGATCGAAGGCGGCAACTCCGGGATCCAGTACCGCAGCTTCGAAGTCCCGGACAACAAGTGGGTCGTCGGCGGCTATCAGGCCGATATCGACGCCGGCGGAACGTTCGTCGGCTCGTGCTACGGCGAACGCTTCCGCGGGATGCTCTGCGTCCGCGGCCAGAAGTGCGAGATCGGCCAAGACGCCAAGTCCAAAGTCGTCGGCTCCGTCGGCGACAACAAGGAGCTGTTCGCCAAGGTGAAGCCGGGCGACTGGAACGAGTACACGATCGAAGCGGACGGCAACCACTTCGTCCAGAAGATCAACGGCGTCGTGATGGCCGACCTCACCGACCTCGACACCAAGAACCGCCGGGCCGAAGGGATCCTCGCCCTCCAGCTCCACGCCGGTCCGCCGATGAAGATCCAGTTCCGCAACGTGCGGATCAAGGAAGTGAAGCCCTCACTCTGAGCTCGAGAGGAGACCGCCGATCGGCCGCGGCGGACGGCGCATGCCATCCCGGGATCAAACCGATCCCCGGATGGCCTCCTGAAAGTCGACCGCCGGAGCATAGCCGAGGACCGTCCGGGCCTTGTCGATCCGGAAGTCGAGGTTGTAGCCCATGAACTTGATCGCCGCCTGAGAGACAGGCGGCGATGTCGTTTTCCCGAGGAGCCGCCACACCGGTTCGAGAATCCCGGCCACGATTTTTACCAGGCCGAGCGGGACGTGCTTCGTCGGACAAGGCAGCCCGGCCGCCGCGCAGACGCCGGCCACGAACTCTTTCTTGGTCACGAGCCGGCCGTCAGTGATGTTGAACGCCTCACCCGAGAGGTCCGGGCGGTCGAGGGACAGGAAGACGGCGTCGACGAGATTGCCGACGTAGGTATTGCTGACGAGCTTTTCACCGCTCCCCGGGAACGCAAACTTTCCGCTTCGGATCCGCGCCAGCAGTCGCGGAACGACGGTCCGGTCCCGCGGCCCGTAAAGAAATCCCGGGCGAAGCAGGACGCAGGTCAGGTCCCCTGCCGCCGCCCGCTCCTTCAGCACCTCTTCAGCGGCCACCTTCGAGCGGGTATAGCCGTCGATCCCGGAAATGCTGACGGGCATCGTCTCATCCGTGCCGCGGTGCTCTCCCGCCGGATAGACGCCCAGGGAGCTGATCTGAACGACATGCGGTCTGAGACCGATGGCCAGAAACGCCCCGAGGAGATTTTCGAGACCGCCCACATTCGCCCGCAGATAGTCGGCCGCCGGCCCCCAGTCCCCGACGCGGGCCGCGCAGTGAACGAGATGGGTGACGCCTTGGACCGCTTCGGGAAGTGAGGAGGGATCATCCAGATCCCCCGGAACAACCTCCACGCCGATGGACTGCAGGAATGTGGCGTCGCTCGCGGGCCGGACAAGCGCCCGCACGTTCCATCCCCGGCGGCGGGCCTGTTCGCAGACGTGGCTCCCGACGAGTCCCGTCGCTCCGGTCACAAGCAATAGGCCTGGGGACATCGCCAAAGCTGGATCTCCGCCGCAAGCGAGGTGAACCGCAGGTCGTAATACCAGACGCGGGCTCTATCCGTGTTGATCTGTGTCCATCTGTGGCTGGATCCCTTCTCTCGGCCACAGCGATCACGACAGTCGCTCAGCCGAAACCGCCCGCAGCCCCGCCCGCCTCGAGCCCTTCGGAGGAGAAGAGCGTCGCCTTCATGTACTCGCGGTTCATCCGGGCCATGTGGGTCAGCGAAATTCCGGCCGGGCAGGCGGCTTGGCACTCGCTCGTCACCGAGCAGTTGCCGAAGCCCTCTTCATCCATCTGCTTGACCATGTTCAGCACCCGCGAGGCCCGTTCGGGGTTCCCCTGCGGCAGCTGGGCGAGGTGCGAGATCTTGGCCGAGACGAAGAGCATCGCCGAGGCGTTCTTGCACGCCGCGACGCACGCCCCGCAGCCGATACAGACGGCGGCGTCGAGGGCCGACTCCTGGTCGATCTTCGAGACCGGCAGGCAGTTGGCGTCCTGGGCCTGTCCGGTGTTCACCGAGACGAAACCGCCGGCCGAGATGATCCGGTCGAAGGCCGTACGGTCGACGACGAGGTCGCAGATGACCGGGAAGGCCCGGGCCCGCCACGGCTCGATCGTGATCGTGTCGCCGTCGTTGAACTTCCGCATGTGAAGCTGGCAGGTGGTCGTCAGCCGCTCCGGACCGTGCGCCTGGCCGTTGATCATCAGGCTGCACATGCCGCAGATCCCTTCGCGGCAGTCGTGGTCGAACGCGACAGGCTCTTCGCCTTTCTGGATGAGCTGCTCGTTGAGGATGTCGAGCATTTCCAGGAAGGACATGTCCGGCGAGATGCCGGTCACCTTGTAATCCGCGAACCGGCCGTCGTCCTGGGCGTTCTTCTGCCGCCAGACGCGAAGGGTCAGGTTCAGGGCTTTTCCGTGGGCTGCGTGGCTCATCGACGGACTCACTTGGCTGGGGGACTCCCGGGCGGGAGTGTTCCCATTTGTTTCCGGTTCCCGACTCTCGCGCCGGGACGCGTCGACCGATTCTCTGACTTGCCGATTCACTTACTTGTAATTGCGGACTTCCGGCGGGACGAACTCGAACGACAGGGCTTCCTTGTGAAGCTCCTGCGGGGCGTTATCCCCCTTGTGCTCCCAAGCGGAGACGTAACTGAAGTTTGCGTCGTCACGCCGCGCTTCGCCCTCTTCCGTCTGGTACTCCTCGCGGAAGTGGCCGCCGCACGACTCCTGGCGGTGGAGAGCGTCGCGGCACATCAGCTCGCCGAACTCGAGGAAGTCCGCCACGCGGCCGGCGTGCTCCAGGCTCTGGTTGAGCGAGTCGCCCGTCCCGAGGACGCGGACGTTCCCCCAGAACTCCTCGCGGAGCTGGCGGATCTTGTCGATCGCCTTCGTCAGCCCGGCGGCGTTGCGGGCCATCCCGCAGTTTTCCCACATGATGAGGCCGAGCCGGCGGTGGAAGCTCGTGACCGTCTCGGAGCCGTTGACGCTCAGCAGGCGATTGACGCGGCCCTGGGCTTCTTCGAGCGTCTCGCGGAATCGCGGATGGGCATCCGTGATCGGCGAGAGCTTGCGGGAGGCGAGGTGGTGACCGACCGTGTAAGGGGCGACGAAGTATCCGTCGGCGAGCCCCTGCATCAGGGCGCTGGCGCCGAGGCGGTTGGCGCCGTGATCGGAGAAGTTCGCCTCGCCGAGGACGAACAGTCCCGGGATCGTGCTCTCCAGGTTGTAGTCGACCCACAGCCCGCCCATCGTGTAGTGGACGGCGGGGTAGATCCGCATCGGGTTCTTGTACGGGTCTTCGTCCGTGATCTTGTCGTACATGTCGAACAGGTTGCCGTACTTGCCACGGATGGCATCGACACCCTGTTCCTTGATCGCCCGGCCGAAGTCGAGGTAGACCGCCAGCTTGGTCTCGCCGACGCCAAAGCCGGCGTCGCACCGCTCCTTCGCCGCACGGCTGGCGATGTCGCGGGGGACCATGTTGCCGTACGTCGGATAGCGGCGCTCGAGGTAGTAGTCGCGGTCTTCTTCGGGAATCTGGTTCGCCGGCCGCGAATCGCCGGCGGTCTTCGGCACCCAGACCCGGCCGTCGTTCCGGAGGCTCTCGCTCATCAGCGTGAGCTTCGACTGGTGGTCGCCCGTGACCGGAATGCAGGTCGGGTGAATCTGTGTGTAACACGGGTTGCTGAAGAACGCTCCCCGTTTGTGGGCACGCCAGGCCGCGGTGACGTTGCAGCCTTTGGCGTTCGTCGAGAGATAAAAAACGTTGCCATAGCCGCCGGTGCAGAGGAGGACGGCGTGGGCCGAATGCGTTTCGAACTGGCCGTTCTCAAGGTTCCGGCAGACGATCCCGCGGGCATGCCCTTCGACCACCACGAGGTCCAGCATCTCCCGTCGGGAGTACATCTTCACTTTGCCGAGGCCGACCTGCCGCATCAGGCCGCTGTAGGCTCCCAGCAGGAGCTGCTGGCCGGTCTGGCCGCGGGCATAGAAGGTTCGCGAAACGAGCGCTCCGCCGAACGTCCGGTTGGCGAGCGTTCCGCCGTATTCGCGGGCAAAGGGGACTCCGGCCGCGACGCACTGGTCGATGATGTTCGCGCTGACCTGGGCCAGCCGGTAGACGTTCCCTTCGCGGGCTCGCCACTCGCCCCCTTTCAGGGTGTCGTAGAACAGCCGCCAGATGGAGTCGCCGTCGTTCCGATAGTTCTTGGCAGCGTTGATCCCCCCCTGCGCGGCGATGCTGTGAGCGCGGCGGGGAGAGTCCTGGAAGCAGAACGCCTTGACGTTGTAGCCCATCTCGGCGAGGGAGGCGGCGGCGCTGGCGCCGGCCAGACCGGTCCCGACGACGATGATGTCGTACTTCCGCTTGTTGTTCGGGGCGACGAGCTTCATCTCGCGCTTGCAGCGGTCCCACTTCTGTTCGATGGGGCCGCTCGGAACTCGCGAGTTGAGAACAGTACTCATGGTGAACTCAGGATCGGCAGGCGGTGGGACGGTTCCGGAACGCGGGCGGCGAGGGGAAGCGGTCGGCGGCTACTGCGGGGCGGGGTGCGGGTGGGTGTGTCCGCGCTCTTCCGCGCGGGAGGCCGCTTCCGGCTCATCGACCGGCTTGGCTCCGCCGCCGAACGTGCGTCCCGACCACGCGGCGAAGCTCCCGAACCCGACCGCCACCACGATCGCAAAAACCGTTGCGACCTTGCGGATGATCGGCGTGTACTTGGGGTGGTTCATCCCCAGGGAGTGAAACGCGGACGCCAGGCCGTGCGAAACGTGAACACCGAGGACCAGCGAG
>Ga0247822_10003032_pt1 | contig 10890 bp, 6 predicted proteins | sample 13C_Cellulose_Da_FD_192423 | JGI IMG/M metagenome (GOLD analysis project Ga0247822, IMG submission 192423) | Soil microbial communities from agricultural site in Penn Yan, New York, United States - 13C_Cellulose_Day30 | ecosystem: Environmental > Terrestrial > Soil > Agricultural land | place... | reverse complement strand
CGTCGTACACCCACACGAACCCGTTCAGCGATCCCGAGCCGATCGCGAGCCGCCGGCCGTTCGGCGAGAACGCGACCGACTGAAACTTCTCGCCCGGCTTGTAGATGACGGCCGGCTCGCGCGCCTTGCTGTGCGCGACGTCCCACACGCGGCAGGTGCCGTCGTGCGCCGCGGACGCCAGGAAGCAGCGATCCGGGCTGAAGGCGAGGGCGACGACACGGTCCTTGTGCCCGGTCAGGCTGGCAATCGGCTTGGTCGCGTTGGCGGGCCAGGTCAAATTCATGGGGCAGTCCTCTGTCGCGGACACTGGACGGTCACGCAACTCTAGATCGGGTTTTCGCGGTCGGCGCGAAATGACGACTTTCCCGACAGTTCGCGGCTCATATTCCCTTCATCCGTCCGGCGGCCACCGCCCCCGCACGCCCGGCGTCCGCGCGAGGGACGCTTTCGCGGAGCGACCGACCGGGTATACTCACTTCGTGTCCCGAGAGAGATCGACGACCATGCCCGACGGCTCGCGACGATTCCGCTGGACTCTTCTCGGCCTCGCAGTCACCGTCTCGGTCGGGATCGGGGTGGGTTTCTGGTACCTTCTCCCGCACGACGCGCCGCCCGACCCACAGCCCGAAGTCTTCGCCCCGGACCCGCCGACTCCCGACCCGCGACTGGTCTTCGACACGCCGTTTCGCAACGTGAAGCCGGACGTCCGGTACGTCGGCGACGACGCGTGCGCCCGGTGCCACCTCTCGATCACGAAGTCTTACCACGCCCACCCGATGGGACGGTCGGCCGCGTTCGTCCCCGAACCGGTGCCGGTGGAGAAGTACCCCGCGTCGGGGAAGGTCGCGTTCACGTCGGGGGCGTTCGATCTGGAGGCGGTGAAATCCGACGGGCGGGTGCGACACTCGGTCCGGCTACGCGAGGGCGACGGCACGGGCCGCGGGCCGGAGTTGGTGATGTCGCCGCGTGTGGCGATCGGGTCGGGGACTCGCGGGAGGTCGTACCTCGCGGTGGAGGACGGGGCGGTCTGGCAGACGGCGGTGAGTTGGTTCGGCCCCGACGAGCGGTGGGACGTCTCGCCGGGCTTCCGACTGGGCAAGTCGACCCGCCGGCCGATCCAGCACGGCTGCCTCTATTGCCACGTCGATGCGGTCCGGCCGGTGCCGGGCTCTGACAACCGCTACGAGGAGCCGGTCTTCGCCGGGCGCCTCGCGATCGGCTGCGAGCGGTGCCACGGGCCGGGCGAGTTGCACGTCGCGGAGCGCGCGGGCGGAAACCTCGCGGCCGAAATCGACACGTCCATCGTGAACCCGAAGCACCTGTCGCCCGCGCTGCGGTCCGCGGTGTGCGAGCAGTGCCACCTGCAGGGGGAGGAGCGGGTCGACCGCCGCGGCCGCGACGCGTTCGAGTACCGCCCGGGGCTGCCGTTCGAGCAGTTCGTCAGCGTCCACGTCCTTCACCCCGCGCTCGCCGCGGAGCGGAAGTCGGTGGGCCAGTTCGAGCAGATGGAGCAGAGCCGGTGCTTCACCGGCAGTGGCGGGCGGCTCGGCTGCACCAGTTGCCACGACCCGCACGCGTCCCACGCCCCCGCGGACCGCGACGCGCACTACCGCGCGCGGTGCCTGACGTGCCACCAGTCGGACGCGTGCGCCGCGCCGAGGCCCGACCGCACCGCCCGCGGCGACAGTTGCGTCGCGTGCCACATGCCGAAGGGGGCCAGCTCGAACATCATCCACGCGAGCGTGACCGACCACCGCGTCCCCCGCGACCCCGCGAGTCGGCCCCCACGCCAGGAATACCTCCCCGGCTCAAGCCCACTCGTGCGCTTCCGCGACGGACCCCTCTCACCCCCGCCCGAGGAGCGGGAGCGCGACCTGGGGATCGCGCTGGCGGGATTGTTCAAGAAGCGACCACCGAAATCATTGTCGCCGCGCACGGACATTCGAGCACTCGCGGCCGAGCGACTCCGGAACTCGCTGCAGCGCTGGCCGGGAGACGCCGACGCCTGGGTCTCACTAGGAGCCGTCAAAACGGAAGCTTCTCAGTCGGCGGAGCGACTCCGGGCTGCGAAGGCGGCGGTCGCACTCGCCCCACAGAGCGAGGACGCCCTGGCCGCCCTCACCGAGGCCGCGACCGCCGTGGGTGACCTCGAACTCGCCGAGGCGACCGCGAACGACTGGGTACGTCTCAACCCGGGAGGATTCGACCCGCTGGTCGGCCGTGCGTTCGTCCACCTTGCGCGGGCGGACTGGGCCAAGGCCGAACTCGATGCCCTCGCGGCCTTGCGGAGACAGCCGGTGCACCCGGAGGCCCGACTCTACTTGGCGATCTGCCTGCATAAAAAGGGGGATCGGTCGGGGGCAGCGGCAGAGTTGGAACTCGCCGCGCGTGCGGAGTCAGACCTTCGAGAACGGCAATACCTGCTGGACTGGTACCGTCGAGCGACTCGGTGACCCGCACCGGTCAGGGCCCGCGGGGGTCACCGAGGAGTCTCAAGCAGTCTCGCGCAACACGCTGGCCCCCCGCGCCCGCCCCCCCGGTCAACTGTGGAGCGAAGACCAACGCCGAGCGAAACGCCTCACGGGCCCTCGCCACACTGCCGGCCTCGAGCAGTACGATCCCGCGGAGAGTATCCACGTCCGCCGAACGACGGAGGTTGTCAGTGATTTCGACGACGCGGGATTGGAGGGCATCTCGACTCAGCGGTCCGAGAATGACGGCGGCCGTTGAGAAGCCGCCCGGGTGCTGGTCCAGCAAAGTCTTCCCGATCAATCCGGACACCTCGAACCCGATCAAGCCGGGCAACGGCACTCCGCCGATGCCGGAAAGTTGCTCGAGTTCGGCGTCCGCCGCGTCGTAGTCTCCGGCCGCACAGTGGGCCTGCGCGCGGAGCCAGTGATAGCTCGACTCGCCCAGCAAGCCGACCAGATCGGTTGTCAAGGCCGCCTCGACCTCCCCCGGACGACCGCTGTGGAGGAGGAGGCTGAGTTCCAAATCTGCCCCCCGCTGGCCGAACGCGGAAACGTCAGACTTCATAAGCAGAGTCAGAGCCTCCCCCACTAAACCGCGCCGGGCGGCCATCTGCGCCCGGTCGCTAACCGCCACGTTGACGGACTCGGCTGCGAACTCTCGGCCCTGGGACTCCACGTACTTCGTTAGTTGGTCCAGTTCCGCGTCGAATGACTTTGCCCGCTGGTCGCCGGGCGGCAAGTCTCCCCAGCCGCCGAAGCAGCCCGGCAGTTCGCGGAACGTCCGCAGGTGGCGGACCGCGAAGTCCAGGCAGTTGAGTGACCGGTAGAGTTGCCCCAGTTCGAGGTGCGCGGCCGCCAGTTCCGGGTTCAGGACAATCGCGCGGTTGAACGCCGCGCTCGCCTGCATCTGCCGCACGCGGCGGAGTTGCGGCAACTGTGTGGCCCAACCCCGCTCCTCGGTGGTCGTCAGCAGCGCCAGGTAGGCCCGCCCCAGCACCAGGTACGAGCCGGCGTCGCGCGGGTTCTCCGCGACGGCCCTCCGGGCCGCCCGGACGGCCGCGTACAGTACGCCCGCCGGCGCGTCGCCTCGGTCGAACCCGAACCGTTCCCGGTATGCCGATCCGATTTCCCCCAGCGGCCCGGGTGTCACGTCCGGTGGGGCGAGAAGCGCGACGCGTACGCCCGCGTCCAGCGCCCCCGCGGGCGAGGCCCACGCCGCCGCCGAGGCCGCCAAACCCGCCGCCTGTGACGACTCCCAGACGAAGATGTGTTCGATTCGGGCGGCTGGCACCGACACTTCCGCCTTCCGCATCAGCACAACGGCCTCCTCGCGTCCCGTCGGCCGCTGCGGACCCGCCGGATTGCGGAACGCATCCCGCCAGTGACGGGAGAGGTTCGGGCCGACACCCGGAGCCGACTCCGCTTCCTCGGGACGGAAGGCGAGCCTGTCGAAATCGACTTCCCACTCGCGGTAAAGGCCGACATCGCCGGGTCGATCCGGATCGCGCCACCCGAATACCACCACCCCGCCGGTCAGATGCAGGACCGGCCACTCGTACGGGTCGGACAGGAGGCGAACCAGTGCCGCGGGGGAAGCCCCGTCACGGTCACCCGCATCGACGACGATCCTCCGAACCCGGAGTTCGCGGAGGCGTTGCCGCGCGGACTCCTGCCGGTCGGGGTCGAACAGCCGAGCGAACGACTCATCGTCCCGGATTTGCGGGTCGCTCGCTGCGAACCAGGCGAACGCTCCTGCCGCGTCGGTGCCGGCGTGGAGGGTTCGGGAGTCAGGTTCCCAGAGGTTCGCCGCCCGAGCCCGGGTCAAATATTCTGCCGCACTGCGGTGGGCGACCGGCGTCTCGACCACCCACCGCCGCGGCTGGAACGGCGGCCCCTGGAGCCAACCCGGCCAGGCCGCGACGAGGAACGTGGCCGCCAGCAGCACCGAGACGGAAGCCACCGCGAACCGCACGCGGCCACCTGAGGCCGCGTCGCCGCGGCGGGCGAGGACGTCCCGAAGGTTCCAGACCGTCACCGGCCCGGCGACCACCGCGAAGAAGGGAATGAGCCGCCCCTGGACGCCGCTCAAGACGACCAGACCCGCCAGCGGAAGCGACCAAGTCCACGGGCAGTGCCTGCGGTTCAGCACCACCGCGAGCAGGCACAAGCCCAGGAGCGGGTAGTACGCGAGCCAGGCGGGGCGGTCGCCGAACAGGCGGGGGTAGTCGCGGCTGAACGGAGAGTTCACAGAAGCCCCGTCGGCGTCCGCCCCGCCGCGGAAGGACTCGACAGCCGCGAGCAGTTCCGGCGGCGGGCCGAAGCCAGTCACGTGGGCCGGACTAATGCAAGCCGCAGCCACGAGGATCGCGACGCGGCCAGCAGCCCGGACCAACTCGGTGCGGAATGCTCCAACCCCGCGAGCGTCGATCGCGCGGCCGAGCCAGTACAGGGCGGCTACGCCCAGACCGATCACGAAACGGCCGTCGGTGTTCGCCCAGACGAGGAACAACACTGGGAGTCGCCAGCCGGGCCAGACGTCTGCACGGGGCGACACCCCCTCGCGCTCGCGAGCCAACAGGTAAACCACGCCCGCCAGAAAGAACAGCGACACAGTGGCGGGTTGCAGCAGCAACCGGCTCCCCATCGCAAGGACCGCCAGACCGAGGACGCCCAGCACTAGCCGCCAGTCGCTGGCGACCCGACTCGCACGGAACATGAGCAAGGCAGCCGCCCCACACAGCAACGCCTTCGCAGCCGCCAGTCCGACCCCGCCCGCGACCGTGTAGACGCCGTAAGTCGTGAGGTCGTAAAGCCAGGTTCGCGTCAGAGAGCCGGACCCGGAGAGCAAGTCGCGGCCGTTCGCCAAGTGTTGCCAGAGGTCGAGATGATGAGCCGGAAAGGAAGCGAGAAGAATCGCGAAGACGACTAGAAGGCCCGAAACAGTAGCATCGATCACACCACCGCGAGGGTCAGGCACGAAAGTCGCACAATTTCGAGTGCCGTCCAGTGTCGGACCAACAGTAACCGAGGTGCACGCCATGGATTCTCATCAGAAAAATGGGGATGGAAGCTGACGGTCGGTATTGAAGGCACCGCTTGGAATGACAGTAACAAGTGGAGCCCGTCTGAAACGTCAACGTGCGTGGCGTCGAGCGCAATACGCTTTGAATCCTCCTAAAGTTACGAAAATTCTCCTGTAAAGGGTTGACACCGCGGGCCAAATCGACGAAGAGATAAGTTGCCTGCTCCTTTCTTATACTCGCAGGGGCTCGATAATGTCTCTCCCACTACATCGGAAGCCCAGGGGCTTCACACTGATCGAACTCTTAGTCGTGATCGCGATCATCGCGATTTTGATCGGCTTGCTACTGCCTGCCGTTCAAAAGGTCCGCGAGGCCGCGGCCCGGATGTCGAGTGCGAACAACCTGAAGCAAATCGGACTTGCCATTCACAATTGCAACGACACCAACAGCAAACTACCCGTGACCACTGGGTGTTTCCCGAGCACCGGCCAGGGAACAGCTTGGGAGCTTGATAGCATTCCCTCACGTTTCGGGACAATGCACTACTTCCTCCTCCCCTACATCGAGCAGGACAACCTGTATCGCGCACCCTGGATTTCTCCGGGCGACGGCACTGGCGGCAGTGGTTCGCAGTCCTGGCGGACCAAGAGCAATGTGAACGGCCGGATCGTGAAGACTTACGTTGCCCCCAACGACCCCAGTGTCGCGCAAGGCAACGGATACTCCTGGGACAATGGTGGGCCGGCCAGCTACCACTCGAACTGGCACGCGTTCGGCGGCGGCTGGGATGAGGACTGGCAGGTTGGTGGCAAGGCCCGCATCCCCGGTTCTTTCCAGGACGGCACTTCAAACACGATCGGATTCATGGAGCGCTACGCGAATTGCGGTAACCGGACCGGCTCCAACGCCTGGGACGCGTCCCACACGGCGGCCGAGCGCAGCTGGCAAGAAGACGGTTCACTCCCGGGTCCGGTCACTCAATTCCATGCCGCACAAAGCTGCTGGACGTCACCCTCGTTCTGGATTCCTGCGGGTCTGAGTGGCGGCAACACCGGCTGGGGCGGCTACACCAACCCCGGATCGCGCCCCGCCAACTATCCGATCGATCCCATCACGGGCGACAACGCGTTCCTGCAGGCCGTTCAGGTGTCACCGCCCGTGAACCTCTGTGACCCGAAGCGTCTGACTTCGTTCTCGGGCAGTGGCACGCAAGTCGTATTGATGGATGGGAGCGTGCGGAACATTAGTACGGGCGCTTCGCGTGCCACCTGGGTTCGCGCTCTCGTCCCGAATGACGGTTTCGTGCTCGGGAACGACTGGTAGGCAACCTGACCAAGAGAAGTGCTCTCACACTCTGAAAGGCCCGGTTGCCGTCGCGACGGCAACCGGGCCTTTCAGAACTCATCTCGACATTATTGCCTTACGCCGATTCCTCATCACAGAACTCTACCAATTACACGGGCGTTATAATGTACCAGACTCGTTCGGTCATGTGCCTGGCAGCCGTCGGGGCCACGATCTGGCTGGCTGGCTGTTCCAACAAGAATCCTCATGCACCAGGTTCCCTTTCGGGAAGCATTAGCTACAACGGCAAGCCGATCAAAGCCGGTTCCCTGGCTTTTCACACCAAAGAGGGGATCCCGTACTCAGCCGCGATCGCGGATGACGGGACCTACTCCGCGACGGATCTCCCAGAAGGGGAACTCGTTGTGACGGTTGACACCGAGGGTCTTTCGGAAGGGAAAAAGGCCGCCAGTAAGGATTACGAGAAGCGCATGAAAATGGCGTCTCAGCCCCCCCCCGACGGAGCGGGAAAAGTTGATATGTCCCAGTTCTACGTCAAGATCCCACGGAAGTACGCGAACCCAAAAACCTCTCCGCTGACGGTCACAGTCACCTCTGGCCGCCAGGTCAAGAACATCGAGCTAACTGACTGACGCTTCGTGCGGATACAGTTGCCCAGCCGGCGAGCTGCACGTAACGAGTGTCGCTCGCCGGCTGCTCTTTGGTGACAAGCGAGTTGCAACTGTTAGCAGTGAATCAAGTCAGACCCGTCATTTGCGGTTACAATGAGCACTTCAGGCGGTCGAACGGGAACTGGGAGTGTCTAGCACCCCATGAGCGAACCTAGCCAAACACCAGCGGTTAGAAGACTGCTCAGGCCCTGGACCGCCCTCAAGCGCCACCCGAGAGCGGCACTCGCCGGCGTCGTGTTACTGACGGTCTCCGCCGCCGTGGGGGTGTGGCAATTTGGGCTGTACCAGTGGCGCTCCGCCGTGGACGCGGTTCGCGAAGATCGATTCGACGAGGCGAGGGAGCGACTAGCCTTCTGCACCCGGCTTTGGCCGCGCGACCCCGACGTTCTCCTCCTCGCGGCACGTGCGGCACGCCTGACGGGCGACTTCCCGGGGGCGGAAGCCCATCTGAACCGCTGCCTCGAGTCCAACTCGGGCGACGATGTGCGCGGCCGGGTGCAGGTCGAGTTTTGTCTGATCCGCGCCCAGACGGGCGAGATCGACGTGCTGGCGGAGGCTCTCTTCAAGAAGGTCGAAGAGTACGAAGCCGTTCAACCCGGTCATCCCGAGTCCGTCGCGATCCTCGACACTCTCGCGCGAACCTATTTGAGTCGGCTTCGTTACAAGCCCGGTTCGGCATGTCTGACCCGCTGGATCGAGATCCAGCCGAACAACCCGAAGCCCTACCAGTGGCGCGGCTGGGCGTTAGAGCGGCTGAATAACGCGAAGGCGGCGCTGGACGACTACCACCGCGCGCTCGAACTGGACCCCGACTCGGTGCCGGTTCGGTTGCGCATTGCCGAGATGCTCCTCGAAGACAAGCAAGCGCCCGAAGCCTTGCCGCACCTGGAGCGGTTGTACCGCCAAGCCCCTAACGACTCACTCGTGCTGGCGCGGCTCGGGATGTGCCGATTCCTCCAGGGCCGGCCGGTCGAGGCTCGCCAACTGATGGAGTCCGCGGTCGTCCACCTGCCGAACGACCCGGCACTCCTCGTCGCCCTCGCCAACCTCGACCTCCAGGAAGGCCGGCCCGCGGACGCCGAACGTCACCTACTGACAGTACTCAAGTCGGACCCGTCGGACACGGAGGCGCTGTTCGTGCTCGGCTCGGTCTACCAAACCCAGGGCCGCGCCGCCGAGGCGGCCGGGATTCTGGCAGAGTTCGAGCGCAAGCGGAAGATCGTGGACCGCGTGAATGATCTGCTGAAAGACGTGGCCGACAGCCCGACCGCGCAACCCGGCGAGTACGCCCAAATCGGTGAGTTGTTCGCAGAACTAGGCCGCGAGAAGTTCGCCCTCTACTGGCTGGAGCGGGCACTCGAGCGCGAACCGGACAATCAGCGCGCGCACCGGGCACTGGCTGCGTACTACGAAAGGCACGGCGACGCGGCGAGAGCGGCGTCGCACCGGCGGCAAGCACGCGACCGGGCGCCTCAACCCTGACACGCCACAGCGGAGTCCTCGGATGACGAAGCCCTACTCGCTCGCGGGAGTCGGCCTACTGCTGCTACTACCGACTTCGCTAGTCACATCTGGTTGCGGCGAGAGCAACACGACTGCAACGCTGCCGCCGTCAGCGCAGGCCGACCCGACCCCGACCGGCCCCGACTTCTTCCGCGACGTCGCTACCGAGGCCGGGATCAACTTCGCCTACCGCAACGGCGAAGAAGTCCAGCCGCCCCACCTCTCGATCCTCGAGTCGCTCGGAGGCGGCGGCGCGGCCCTCGACTACGACGGCGACGGCCTGCTCGACCTGTTCCTGGTCGGCGGTGGTCACTTCGGTGGGGCAGACAAGAAGGAGATCCTCGGCCACCCGTGCCGGCTGTACCGCAACCTCGGGGGCTGGAAGTTCGCGGACGCGACGGCGGCCGCGGGTCTGGACGGCCTCGCGGGCGGTAAGCCGTGGTTCTACTCTCACGCCGCCGCGGTCGCCGACTACGACCGCGACGGCTGGCCCGACCTCCTCGTCACCGGGTGGGGCCGCATCGCCCTGTTCCGCAACGAGCCCGACGGCAAGGGCGGGCGCAAGTTCGCCGACGTCTCGGTCGCGGCCGGGCTGGACAAGGGAGTAACCTGGGCCACGAGCGCCGCGTGGGCCGACTTCGACGGCGACGGGTGGTCCGACCTTTACGTCTGCCAGTACGTGGACTGGTCGTTCGCGAACCACCCGGACTGCAACTACGACGGCAAGACGCCGGACGTCTGCCCGCCCAAGAAGTTCAAGGGGCTGCCGAGTAAGCTGTACCGCAACACGGGCGACGGGAAGTTCGCCGACGTCGGCGACGCGGCCGGCTTACACAAGGGCGGCGAGGGGGCTTCGAAGGCCCTGGGAGTACTCGCGATCGACGTCAACCTCGACGGCAAGCCGGACGTGTACGTCGCCAACGACACGGTCGCGAACTTCCTCTATCTGAACAAATCCACACCCGGGAAGATGCAGTTCGAGGAACAGGGGATGATCGCCGGCGTCGGGCTGGACGGCGGCGGGTCTCCGAACGGGAGCATGGGCGTGGACGCGGGCGACCCGGAGGGGGCGGGCAAGCCGGCCCTGTGGGTCACCAACTACGAGAACGAGTTTCACGCCCTGTACCGCAACCGCTCCGCGGGCGGCCGCGCGTCGTTCGTGTTCGCGACGCAGGCGACCGGCATCGGCGCGATCGGACAGAAGTTCGTCGGATGGGGCACGGGGTTCGCCGACTTCGACCACGACGGGTGGGAAGACATCTTCATCGCCAACGGCCACGCGATCCGCTACCCGACCGGCGCGTCGCGGCGGCAGCGGCCGGTCCTCTTCCTCAACGGCGGCGGCAAGTTCACCGACATCACGAAGCGCGCCGGCGCCTACTGCCAGGACCAACACCTCAGCCGCGGGGTCGTCTTCGCGGACCTCGACAACGACGGCAAGACGGACCTCGTCGTCAGCAACATGAACGAGCCCGCGGCCGTCCTCCACAACGTCCTCCCCACGCCGGACCGGCACTGGGTCGGCGTCGCGCTCGCTGGCGAGGGCAACCGCGACGTCGTCGGGGCACGCGTCGTCCTCGAAGCCGGCGGGCGAACACAGACCCGCTTCGCGAAAGGCGGCGGGAGCTACGCCTCGTCACCCGACCGGCGGATGGTGTTCGGCCTCGGCTCGGAGAACAAGGTCGTGAAGCTCACCGTCCATTGGCCCGACGGCACCAGCCAAGAGTGGACGGACGTGCCGATCGACCGCTACCACGTATTGACTCAGGGAAAGAAGGAACTGACTGCACCGAAGTAACGACGAGAAGCCCACCCGTAGGGTGGGCTTCTCGCGATGCGGAAGCGTGGGTCAGTCGGAGATGGTGGCGAGGAAGGCGTCGTAGGTCTTGCGGGCCTCGAACTCGTCGGCCATCAGCC
>Ga0247822_10003029_pt1 | contig 10896 bp, 8 predicted proteins | sample 13C_Cellulose_Da_FD_192423 | JGI IMG/M metagenome (GOLD analysis project Ga0247822, IMG submission 192423) | Soil microbial communities from agricultural site in Penn Yan, New York, United States - 13C_Cellulose_Day30 | ecosystem: Environmental > Terrestrial > Soil > Agricultural land | place... | reverse complement strand
CATCGAGCCGATAATCGGGTCCCCGCCGATCCCGACCGCCGTCGACTGACCCAGCCCGAGATTCCCGAGCTGCCAGGTCGCCTCATAGGTCAGCGTCCCGCTCTTGCTGATCAGACCGACCGGACCGGGATTCGAAATGTAACCCGGCATGATCCCGATCTTCGCGACGCCCGGCGTAATGACCCCCGGACAGTTCGGGCCAATCAGCCGCGTCTTCGGATAGTCCTGCAGGAACCGCTTCGTCTTCGCCATGTCGATCACCGGGACACCCTCGGTGATCGCGACAATCAGCTCGATCCCCGCGTCCGCCGCTTCCATAATCGCGTCGGCACAGAACGGAGGCGGCACGAAAATCAGCGAGCAGTTCGCGCCGGTCTTGGCCATCGCGTCCGCCACCGAGTCGAAGACCGGGAAGCCGTCGACTTCCGTCCCGCCCTTACCCGGCGTCACCCCCCCGACCATGACCGCCTCGCCGGGACGATGCTCCTGGGCGTAGGCCCGGCACTGCTGGCTGTGAAACAGCCCCGCCTTGCCGGTGATCCCCTGGGTGATGATCTTCGTGTTGCGGTCGACAAGAATGCTCATGGTTTCCGAAGCTCGACCGGAGAGGGGTTAAACACCAAGACACCAAGGAGGCACGAAGAGCACCAAGTTGGAATCGAGAATGTCCAGCGGAAGCGGGGCAGGCGTCGAGTGCGGACTCCAGCCGGCCTTCCTTCCTCTCCTTTGTGTCCTTGGTGAGAAACTTAGTGTCTTGGTGTTTAAAGAACGCCTACTTCTTCAGCGTCCCGACGACCTTCTTGGCGGCGTCGGTCAGGTCGTTGGCCGAGATGATGTTCCGGCCGCTCTCGGCGAGCATCTTGCGGGCCTTCTCGACGTTCGTCCCTTCGAGACGAACCACGAGCGGCACATGGAAGCCGACGCTGTCGTAGGCGGCGAGCAGCGCCTCGACGATGATGTCGCACTTCATGATCCCGCCGAAGATGTTGACCAGGACCGCCTTGACGTTCTTGTCCGCCAGGATGATCCGGAACGCTTCTTTGACCTGCTCGACGTTCGCCCCGCCGCCGACGTCGAGGAAGTTCGCCGGTTCGCCGCCGTGGATCTTGATGAGGTCCATCGTGCTCATCGCGAGCCCCGCCCCGTTGACGAGGCAGCCGATGTTCCCGTCGAGCTTCACATAGCTGAGGCCCGCCGTCTGGGCCTGGACTTCCGTCGGCTCCTCTTCATTGAGGTCGCGGTAGCTGAGGAGGTCCTTGTGGCGGAACAGGGCGTTCTCGTCGAACGTCACCTTGGCATCGAGGGCCAGCATCTGACCTTCTTCGGTCACGATCAGCGGATTGATCTCCGCCATGCTGCAGTCGGAGTCGACGAAGAACTTGGCGACCTTCGGCAGGAAGCTCTGGGCCGAGTTGACCGCGTTGGCGTCGAGACCGAGAGCGTAGGCGATCTTGCGGGCCTGGAACGGCATGAGCCCCAGGCAGGGGTCGTAGTGCTCGCGGAAGATCTTCTCCGGGGTGTGCTCGGCGACCTCTTCGATCTCCGTCCCCCCCTCGGAAGAGGCGATGATGACCGGCGTGCCGGTTTCGCGGTCGATCACGATCCCCAGGTAGAGTTCCTTGGCGATCTTGAGCCCCTGCTCGACGAACAGGGTGCTGACCTTCTTGCCCTCTTCGCCGGTCTGCTTGGTGACGAGGGTCGAGCCGAGCATCCGGGCGGCGTTCTCGCGGGCCTCATCGGCCGACTTCACCAGGACGACGCCGCGCTGCTGCGGGTGTTCCTTGAAGGTCCCTTTGCCGCGTCCGCCGGCGTGGATCTGCGACTTGACGACCGTCACCGGCGTCCCGAGGGTCGTGACGGCGGCCGCCGCCTCTTCGGGGGTGCGGGCGACGATTCCCCGGGGAATCGGCACACCGGCCTTGGCGAAGAGTTCCTTGCCCTGGTATTCGTGAATCTTCATGGATGATCGGCAACGAAAGAACACGTGGGACGACGCGAGCACACCGTCCGAGCCCGATGATAGCGGGTCGGACCGGGAGGGGTAGTCAAGCTCCTCACGCGCCGGAGCCCCTCGACCGCGCTGGCAACGAGGTTTTCCTGCTAAGCTGCAGAGCATGATCCCAGATGAAATTCTCGAAACGCTCCGCCAGCTCCGGCTGCGGATTCAGCGGTACGTCCTGGTCGAAGGGATCGCGGTCGTCCTCGTCGCCGCCTGCCTCTTCTTCTGGCTGACGCTCGGAGCCGACGCGATCCACTTTGAGCTCCGCAAACTGGAGCTACCGAGCTGGTTCCGCCGCGGGGCGCTCCTGCTGGCGGTCTGCACGCTCGTGTTCCTCGTCGCCACCTGGATCCTCGGCCGGTACTTCCGCGGCTTCGGCCAGCGGGCCCTGGCGCTCGTCCTCGAACGCCGCTTCCCCCAGCTCGACGAGCGGCTCATCACGGCGATCGATCTCGCCGCCGCGCCGCAGCTCCAGCGGACCCCGGTCAGCGCCGTCCTGATGCAGCGGACCGTCGCCGATGCCGTGACGTCGCTCCGGAACCTCGATCTCGGGCAGGTCTTCGACCCCCGCCCGCTGCGGCACATGCTCACCGCGGCCGGGGTCCTGATCGCCTCGGTCGTGGGCTTTGGCGCCATCAACTCGGCCGGGTTCCAGCGGTGGTACAGCGCCTTCATCGTGGGGCGGGAGGACTACTGGCAGCCGTACCGCCAGAGCCTGATGGAAGTCTACGTCGTCGCCCAGCCGGGGGACCGCGTCCGGCAGTTCGACAAGGACCTCGTCTACAAGCACCCCAAGGGAGCGGACCTGACGCTCGTCGCCCAGTCCCCTGAGGGAAAGACCGTCCCGGAGCGGGCGACCCTCAGCTACCGCGCCTTCGCGACCGGCGGGACCTCCCGCGGATCGGTCACCATGACCCGCACCGGGGACCGGGAGTTCCGGCAGTCGCTCAGCCGCGTGATCGAGAACCACGACCTGTGGGTCAGCGGCGGGGACTTCATCAATCCCGAACCGTACCGGATCCAGATCGTCGAGCTGCCGAAGATCGACCAGCTCCAGCTCGTCTGCGACTACCCGAGCTACACCGGGATGGACTCGCTGGAAGACCAGCCGGTCCCGGTCGTCGGGACGCAGGCCTCGCTCCCGATGGAGACAAAGTTCTGGCTGGAGGCGACCCTCAACAAGCCGATCCGCCGCGCCTGGATCCGCACGAAGGCGTTCGAGCTGAGCTGCCAGGCCACCCCCGGAGCCGACGGGGTCGCGACCCTCAGCTTCCCCGCCAACTCGGCCGAAGGGCAGAGCGGAGCGACGGCGGTCGTCTCCACGGAATCCTGGATCGCCCCCGACGGCCTCAAACTCCGTGTCCCGCTGCAGGTCACGGCCGCCGCGACGGAACGGCTCGCCACCCTTCGCAAGGGGGAGGAGCGATCGAAGGAGGCGGGGCCGCATGTTCCGCTTCCGCCGGACTCACTGCTCCAGATCAGCTTCGAGGATCTCGATGACGTCGTCAGCCTGGAGCCGATCCCGCTGACGATCGCCGGGATCGTCGACCGCGAGCCGGTCGTGGAAGTCCGGCTGAGCGGCGTCGGATCGGCCGTGACCCGCACCGCCAGCATCCCGGTCACCGGGCGGATCGTCGACGACTACGGCGTCCGCAAGGCGGAGTTCGGAACCCGCGTCGACGAGGCGACGGAATTCACCCCCGCGCCGGTCACCCAGCCGGCCCGCGGCGAAAAGGAGTTCCTCCTCAAGGGGAACGAGGACGGCCGGTCCGAGCGGTTCAACGTCCTGAAGCTGGAGCTGAACGAGGGACAGAAACTCGCGCTGACGGTCTTCGGCGAGGACGGCGACACGATCAACGGTCCGCACCGGGCCCACGGCGAGGTCTACAGCTTCACGATCGTCTCCTCCGACGAGCTCCTGGCCCGTCTGTACGACAAGGAGCTGAACCTGCGGCTGCGGTTCGAGCAGATCATCGAGGAGACGCAGCGGCTGCGGGACGACCTCGAGAAGCACCGGACCAAGGCGGATCAGCGGCAGACGCTCCGCGGCCAGACCGGCCTCGACACCGCCGCCCGCGACACCCTCGCTCAGCTCGAGATCGACGTCCGGGCCTGTGCGGAGCGGATGCTGCTCCTGGAGCGGAAGAACCACACCGAGTGCCGGTCGATCGCGGCCTCCTTTCGCGACATCCGGGAAGAGATGGTCAACAACCGCGTCGACACCTCGTCGCTCCTGGAGCGGATCGACCAGGGGATTCTGGCCCCCTTCGAGACGCTCACCGAGACCGACTATCCGGGGCTCGACGAGCACCTGGGGGTCTTCCGGCTGTTCGAGGAGCGGCGGCAGGACCCGCGGCCGGAGATGGACCTTTCGCTCCAGACGCTCGATGGAATGCTGGCCCGGATGCAGCAGATCCTGTCGGTCATGCAGCGGCGGGAGACGGTCAACGAGCTCATCAAAGTCCTGCAGGACATCTACGACCGCCAGAAGAAGATCAACGACGAGACGCAGAAGCAGCAGCAGCGCGAGGCCTTTGACAAGCTGGGGCTGTAGCGGGCGGCGAATCCGGACTGGCTGCGTCGACCTTGCCGGTTGGTGGTTCGGAATCGGACCGGGCCCTGCGACTTGCTCGATGCCGCGCCGCCAGACGCATCGGAGGTTGCCCCTCTGGAAAGGCGCTCGTAGACTTCAGAATCGACCCGTGGAGACTCTTCATGACGCGGCTTCTGACGTTGGCAATTGTGTGCGCAGTGGGCTGGACGGCCGGCCCGAGCCCGGCGTTCGCGCAGAACACCTCCCGGGTGGAGACCGTCAAGAGTGAAGACGGGATGGGGATCCGCTTCACGTACTATCCCGCGATGAAGGAAAAGGGGACTCCCCAGGACGCGCCGGTCGCGATCCTGCTGCACGGAGCCGGCGGAAGCCGGATCGTCTGGGACAAGGGCTCGGCACCGACCGGCGGCAAGTCGTTTCCGGAGACGCTTCAGGACGCCGGTTTCGCCGTCCTGACGGTCGACCTCCGCAAGCACGGCGAGAGCGTCCCGACCGGCGGCGACGCCAAGATCTTCCCGACCGACTACCAGGCGATGGCGCTCGGCGACCTCGTGGCAATCAAGGCCTTCCTGAAGGACGAGCACCAGAAGAAGGCGCTCAACATGGGGAAGATCGGGATTGTGGCGGCCGACATGTCGTGCCCGGTCGCCGCCGCGTTTGCCGAGTACGACTGGAAGGCGACCCCCTATGACGACGCGCCGGTCCTGGCCAACCGGACGCCGCGGGGTCAGGACGTGCGGGCGCTCGTCTTCCTCTCTCCGGATTCGACGGCCGGCCGACTGAAGACGACCGCCTCGGTCAACTTCCTCCGCGCCAAGGAATTCAACATCGCCTTCTTCGGGATTGCCGGAGCGACCGACGCCCAGGACAAGGGGCAGACCAAGAAGCTCTACGAGCTCTTCAAGAGCGGGAGCAAGGGAGAAGAAGGGGCGGCGGCCGACCGGTTCTTCATCAGCGAGCCGAAGCTCAAGGACCGCGGCACCGATCTCCTGCGGAAGGCTCCGGCCGCGGTCGAGACCCCGATGTTTAACTTCCTGGTGAAGTACGTGAAAGAGGTCGTGCTCCCGTGGCAGGACCGCCGCAGCAAGCTGGAGCGGTAGACGGGCCTGGAGCCCGAGTCGACTGTCATGTCCGGCCCGGGGCTCTAGTCCCCGGGGCCTTAGGCCCTGCGAATGCCGTCCCTTCTCGTCACGCTCTGCACCTACAACGAGCGTGAGAACATCGAGCGTCTGCTCCCCGAGATTTTTGCCGCGGCCCCGCAGGCGCACGTTCTCGTCATCGACGACAGTTCTCCGGACGGGACGGGGCAGTACGCCCAGAGGATCTCCGAGCAGGATCCGCGGGTGCATGTTCTCCACCGGCCCGTGAAAGAGGGGCTGGGGGCCGCGACCGCGGCCGGCATGCAGTGGGGGATCGATCGCGGGTACGAGCTGCTGCTCAATATGGATGCCGACTTCTCGCATCCGCCGCGGTACATCCCGGACCTCGTGGCCGCGATGGACCGGGCCGATGTCGCGATCGCCTCCCGCTACGTTCCCGGGGGAAAGATCGTGAACTGGGGGCTGAAGCGGCATGTGATGAGCCGCACGATCAACTTCTACGCCCGGGTGATCCTGGGGCTGTCGACGCGGGACAACAGCGGGAGTTTTCGCTGTTACCGGGCGTCCAAGCTGGCCGAGATTCCACCGAGCCGGCTGCGGGCGAAGGGCTATGCGATTCAGGAAGAGTTGCTCTATCGTTGCCGCAAGGTGGGCTGCCGTTTCGTCGAGGTCCCGTTCACGTTCGAGGAGCGGCGGTTCGGCACGACGAAGATCAGTCTCAAGGAAGCGATCGACGCTCCGCTGGCGCTGCTGAAGATCCGTCTGCAGGGATAACCGCGCCTGCCGGTACGACGTCGATAGCTCAAACCCAACGTGCGACGGCCGCTGGGGTCAAGGGGGCCACGCCCCCTTGCCGCCGGAGGCGCTTCCACCGGGAACCGTGGTACACAACGGACGTCCCCTTTGTGGTACCGGCGTTGAGGACTCACCGCTCGCTTTACAATCCTCGCTGGTTGGTGAGGGGGCATCCGGTACGGTGTCCGCGATTGGATACGCTCTCCTTCAGACATCTCTCGACGGCCAGGCCTCCGGCGGGCAAAGGGGCGTTGCCCCTCTGCACTCCCCACCAGGGTGCCCCTGGACCCGGCTGAGATGGGTCGTCGTCTGGAATCGAACTCCTCCGACAACCTCCCTATCCTTTGGGGACTTTCTTTACCTCCATCAACCCAACATCCCCCATGCCCGCGGAAACTGCCCTCATCACCGGAGCCTCCTCAGGCATTGGCTGGGAACTGGCCGAACTCTTCGCCCGCGACAAATCCAACCTCGTCCTCGTCGCCCGCCGCGTCGACCGGCTCGAAGAACTCGCCACCCGTCTCCGACAACAGCACGGCATCACAGTCGAAGTCTTCGCCCAGGACCTGAGCATCCCGGGAGCACCCGACCGCGTCCTCGAGTTCACTCGGACCAAAGGCCTCGAGATCGATGTCCTCGTCAACAATGCCGGCTTCGGCACACACGGGTACTTCGACGAAATCCCCGTCGAGCGGCAAGTGGCGATGCTCCAGGTCAACGTCGTCGCCCTGACGCACCTCTCCCGGCTCTACGCCCCAGGAATGATCGCCCGCCGCCGCGGCCACATCCTCAACATCGGCTCGACCGCCAGCTTCCAGCCCGGCCCAAACCTCAGCACCTACTACGCCAGCAAGGCCTACGTCCTCTCGTTCACGCACGGACTGGCCGAGGAACTCAGCGGAACCGGCGTGACCGCCACCTGCCTCTGTCCCGGCCCGACCGAGACCGGCTTCGGCGAAGACTCCGGAATGAAGAACACGCTGATCTTCCGCATGAACCTCATGGGAGTGAAGGCGGTCGCCGCCACCGGCTACCGCGCCATGCGGGCGGGCCGCGGACAGGTCGTCCCCGGCCTCATGAACAAGGTCGGGGCGTACTTCGGCTCGATCACTCCCCGCTGGATCGTGCGGAAGGTGACCCGCCAGCTCCAGACGCTCCCGCCGCGGAGCGGCCGCTGAGAGATCCCCTCGTCACGGTCCGGCCATGTTCCGATTTCGATTGCCGCTCGCCCTCGTCGCCCTGCTCCTGCTCGCTGCCGGGTGCCCGTCGACGAATTTCACCGAGTACCCGATCGATCCCCAGGAAGCCCGGACACTGATGACCCTCGTCCTGAAGAGCTGGAAAGAGGGAAAACCGCCGGACTTCCTGCGGATGCGGCAGCCGGAGATCGTCGTCCAGGACTTCGACTGGTCGACCGGCCGGCGGCTCGTGTCGTATGAGGTCGTCGGCCGCGAGCGGATCGTCCACTCGCAGCTCGAAGTCCAGGCCGAGCTGGTCCTGGAGCACGCGGGGACGCGGACGAACGTCGCCGCTCGCTACCTCATCGGCAACGATCCGGTCATCACCGTCTTTCGGCAGTGAGCACGGCCGGCCGCGGGACTCTCACTTCGCCTTCGTCCCCCGCACCACCATGTACTCCCGCGCCGGGACCGCTTCGACGCCCTGGAAGAGCTGCGACATCCGGGCCAGGAACCAGTCCGCCTGCTTCGAGACCATGTAGACCCGCCCGCCCGGCTTGAGCGCCGCGTGGGCCGCCATGACGAACAGGTTGGCGATCTTGTACTGCGAGTAGTACGGCGGGTTCCCGACCGCCACGTCGAAGCTCGCGGGGCTGTCGATCTTTCCCGCCGCCTCCAGGCGCGCGGTGACTGTCGTCAGTCCGTTGAGTTCCGCCCCCTTGCGAAGCGCCGCGATCGCCCGGCAGTTCGAGTCGATCCCTTCGACCTCGACGCGTGGCTGTCGCAGGGCGGCCGCCAGCCCGACCGCGCCGGAGCCGCAGCCGATGTCGAGGAACCGGTCCCCTTCGCGGACTTCCATGACTTCCAGGAGCGCCCGGGCTCCCAGGTCGAGCTTGCGGTGGCTGAAGACACCGGGGCGGCTGATTGCTTTGACGAGGCGTCCCTGGTCGCGGAAGGCGAAGTCGGACTCGAAGTCCCGTTCCCGCTTGAGCTGGGCGGTCTTGCGGGCCTCGTAGACGACTCCGCCGCGGCGGGAATGCCGTTCGACGTGCTTGAAGAGGAGTTGCAGCTGGTCCCGCAGCCAGGTGTCCTTGTAGTTGTCGCTGCTGGCGAGGAGCGTCCCGCCGACCTTGAGCCGCATGTGGGCCTGCTGGAGCCACTCGCGGTTCAGTTCCGCCTCGCCGTTGCGGGTGATCGGAACGGCGGTCAGGTCGAACTCTCCGGCCGGAAGATCGGTCTCGCAGGTGACCTCGAGGTTCGGGGCCGAGGCCCGGTGGTAGTCGCGAGACTCTTCGGCGGCGTAGAGGTCGAGGACGTTGCAGACGACGCGGGATTCCGGGTTGGCTTGGGCGAGGTGGGCCGCGAACTGGGCGCGACCGACGGTGCAGCAGAGGGCCGAGGCGAGGGGCTGCGGCTTCCAGAAGTCGATCAGGTGCTGTTCGGAGCGGGGTGTCCGGAGCACACCCAGGCTGTAGAGGTCTTCTTCGCGGACCTCGAAGTCGTCGAAGTCCTCATCCGCGTCGTCGGCCGGTCCGTAGGACCGCTCGACCGGCGGGGAGGAGGGGGAAGGCGGAGAGCGACGGGGCTTGCCCGGACGAGACGCTCCGGGGCGTGGATTGGCGGATTTGGCAGGTCGGCGGGGCTTCATTCGGGGGAGTGTGCCGCATCCTGTCGCACGGGGCCAGCGTGAACCCCGTCGTTGCCGGCACAGCTATGCCACCTCAAGCCCAATGTGCGACGGTAGCCGGGGTCAAGGGGGCGACCCCTTGCCGCCGGAGGCGCTTCCATGAGGAACCGTGGTCGGCGACGGACGTCCGCTTTGTGGAGCCGGCGTTGAGGACTCGCCGTTCGCTCTGGACTCTCCGTGGGTTGATGTGGGGGCATTCGACACCTTGTCCGCGTTTGGACACACACTCCTTCCGACGGTGTCCGACGAGACAGGCCTCCGGCGGGCAAGGGGGATTCTCCCCCCTGCACCCCCTGACCAGGGTGCCCCTGGACCCGGTTGGGGCTGTGCCTTGGAGAAAAACTCACCTACCGCGCGTCACGCTGCACCAGCAGAATCGACGTGTCGTCGTGACGGCCAATCCCCTTCGTGAAAGCATTGGAGTCGTGGAACAGGCACTCCAGGCACTCATCGAGCGGCCGCGAGCGCGTGCGCGTCATCGAGCCCGAAACCCCATGGTTGCCGAACTGATTCGTCGCACTGTCGCCAAAGGCCTCAATCAATCCGTCCGAGAACAGAGCCAGCCGGCAATGCGACGGCAACGTGAGCGTCCGGGTCTCATATTCGACCTCGTCCATGATCCCCAGCGGCAGTCCCGGATCTTCCTCGGTCCCGACCGCCGTGACCGCCCCCGTCTCCAGGTCCTGCAGGAGCGGGACCGGGTGACCCGCCGAACACCACTTGAACGTGTGGGTCGCGATATCCAGCACGCCGTACAGCAGCGTGATGAACCCGCCGTCCTCGTTGACGATCCGCTGGTTGAAGATCTGGCGGTTGACGAGCGTCACGAACCGGGCCGGATCGCGGAAGTCGTTCTCGCGGATCATCCGGATCAGCGTGTGCATCGTCATGATCGACATGCACGCCTTCATCCCGTGACCCGACGCGTCCCCCACCAGAACGACGATGTTGTCCCCGGTGAGCGAGAAGGCGTCGTAGTAGTCCCCCCCGGCCAGCGTCACCGGCTGCCCGCCAAAGACGCGGATCTGGGACGACTCGTACCGCGCGGTGATCTGATAGCCGTCGGGGCTGCTGATCGACTGCGGGATGATCGATTCCTGAAGCTTACGGACCGATTCGATTTCCCGCCGAAGCTGTTGCGAGATCTGCTTCTCCCGCTCGGCCGAGACCTGCCGGACCGCCCCTTCCAGCATGGCGTGGAGCAGGAACAGGTAGTCCCCCTGGACATCGCGGATGACGTAGGACCGCAGCCCGGCCGTCAGGAACTGGGCGATGCGGTAGACCCCTTCGGAGTGGCAGGCCCCGACGATCGGCGTCCCCGGCCGCTGCTCCTCGACTTCCTGGAACAGCCGGAAGGCGTGGTCGGGATCAGGATGCGTGGTCGTCATCAGGATGACGTCCCACGGATCTTCGGAACGGACGGCGGCGAGGAAGGCCTCCGGATCGAGCGTCGTCGAGACGACTCCCTCATCGACGTTCAGGTACATCTGGAGCAGTTCGATCTGCTCCGCGTCATCCCACAACACCAGGGTTCGCATCAAATGTCCTTGTCGCCGCCCCCCGCGTGGTGCAGGGGACCGGCC
>Ga0247822_10003028_pt1 | contig 10899 bp, 5 predicted proteins | sample 13C_Cellulose_Da_FD_192423 | JGI IMG/M metagenome (GOLD analysis project Ga0247822, IMG submission 192423) | Soil microbial communities from agricultural site in Penn Yan, New York, United States - 13C_Cellulose_Day30 | ecosystem: Environmental > Terrestrial > Soil > Agricultural land | place... | reverse complement strand
TGGTAAAACGTTGTTCCTGTACTATGAAGAAGGCGAAGGTGATATCTACACTTCGACTCTTGAAGGCGGCGAATGGACGAAGCCCAGGCCGCTGAATAAAAATATCAACACGGCGTTATTCTATGAGACATCTGCAAGTGTTACAGCAGACGGCAAAAAACTGTACTTCGCCAGCAATCGCCCCGGCGGCATTGGTGAACTAGACCTGTACGTGAGTGAACTCGACAGCAAAGGTGATTGGGGCAAGGCTGTTAACCTCGGCGCAGTTGTGAACACTCCCGACAACGAAGACTCCCCTTTCATTCATCACGACGGCGTAACGCTGTACTTCTCATCCGATGGACATCCCACATTGGGCAACAGCGATATATTTTTTACCGAGTTTAAGAATAACAAATGGTCTAAGCCGGAGAATATCGGCTGGCCCCTTAACTCCTGGGAATACGATGGGTTCTTTACGCTCTCACCTGACAAGAAGCAAGGTTATTTTTCAACGGTGAAAGAAGGAGGCCTGGGGGATGCAGATATCTATTCGATCACGTTTCTCGAACCTAAGTACAAACCCAAGCCCAAGCCGGTAGTTGTGGCTGCTGCAACAGCTGCTGCTGAAAAACCGAAAACGGAAATACCGAAAGCGGAAGAATTTATCGATCCGACGATCGCGGCCAAGAAGGCTTCCAAAGTAATCACGTTGCTGAAAGGAAAAGTCATTGATGAAAGCTCAGCGGCTCCTCTGGCAGCGGTCATTTCATTGATCGACAACACCAACAACAAGGTGATGGCCAAGATCAACAGCAACCCGGCGACTGGTGAATTCGAGCTTACCATTCCTCACGGTGGTAACTACGGTGTGGCTACGGAAAAGACCGGCTATCTGTTTAACTCTATAAACTTCAACGTTCCCGCATTTGCCGACTACCAGGAAATCGATACCCACATCATCATGGTGAAGGCAGAAATCGGTTCAAAGGTCGTGCTCAAGAATATTTTCTTTGAAGTCGGCAAGTCGGATCTGAGGACTGAATCAATCGCGGAAGTCGAGAATATCCGGGAGCTGCTGGTCGCCAATCCGAACCTTAGGGTGCAGATCAACGGACACACCGATAATAGTGGAAACGCTGCTACGAACAAGGCGCTGTCGCTGAAGCGGGCCACATCGGTCGTAGCCTACCTGGCACAAAAAGGTATAGCTGAAAGCAGGCTGAGCGCAAAGGGTTATGGATCGGACAGGCCAATAGTATCCAACGATGATGAGCAGGGCGGCCGCGAGATCAACCGTCGGACTGAGATCGAAATTATCAAATAGTATCAGCGCTTCTGCATGAAGGCGCTCACCATGTCCTTCAGGACTTCAAGAGTCACCGGCTTTTGGAAGTAGGCCTTCACTCCCGGAACGGACGTCGCACGACTCAGGTCGCGGGGATGATTCGAGGAACTGATAATATATACCTCGGCCTTCTTCATGAGTTGATGCTCGATCTCCCGAAGTTGCTCCAAAAATTCCCAGCCGTCTACTTCCGGCATGTAAATGTCGAGCATGATGATGTCCGGGAGGTGTTCCACGGTCTTTTTGTGGTGGAGCAAATAATCAATTGCTCCCTGCGCAGTGTTGTAAATGGTGATGATGTGGGCGAGTTCACCGAGTTCTGCAAGTCGTTTAATATAGAATGACGACATGGGGTCATCATCAATAATCCACAGGTTTGGTATTTTGGTTGACATGCCTGGCTCTCAAGATACGATTTTTATTTGATCACACTGCTGGTGCTGGTTTTCACCAAAGGCGCCGGTCGAGTAACACAAATAGTCAATTTGATTTCTGGGTATTCGGGTTAAAGATAAAGATACCAAACAACTTTCATCAAAAGTTTGCCCTAAATGTGAGACCATATGTACGTGGATCACCCAGGTGGGTGGCTCCGAAGTTGTAGGCATAAGCGATATAGTGCTCATCGCCAAGGTTCCGGCCCCAAAACATGAGCTCGTACCGGTCGTAAGCGGCCCCTACCCTCACATTGAAAAGGCTATAGCTATCCTGTTTAATCGTGTTAGGGAGATCGAAATACTGATCACCCAGCATCATCCACTCACCGCGGACAGTCAGTTTCACCGGACCAGCCATATATCCATATTGCAGCGCCGCCATAGAAGTAAAGGCGGGAGTAAAGATCTGCTTGTTGCCCTCCAGATTTGTTTCATCGCCGTCCTGGGACAGATTCAGCTTATCGTAGCTGGCATCATTCACCCCAAAATTGTAATCGAATTGAAAGCCCTTGACAGGGGTAGCAGAAAACTGAACATCAATACCCTTGCTGGTAAGCTCGCCGGCGTTTTTGGTAATCGTAATGGCGTCGGGTATTACCAGTGTTGGAACCTGAACATCTGTCACCTTGATGTAGAACAGTGCAACGTTCACCATAATCTTGCTATCGAGGAAGTAATGCTTGGTGCCTAACTCGAAGTTACTGCTGTACTCAGGCTTGTAGGAATAGAGCGGAGGTTGTGAAGGATCGGAACCAAGGGGTGTCAGGCCACCTGCGCGGAAACCCCGTGTATAAGAAGCGTAATAAGTATGGCCACCATGTCTGTAAGCCACGGACACTTTAGGAGAAATCGCGTTGAAGTCTGCCCTGCCCGTTGTGTCGGGCTGTGTCTCAAAAATAGGATCGGGATCAGGGTCATGTTGATATTCTCCCCGCACGGTTTGTTTCTTGTGCTCATAGTCGTATCGCAGTCCCAGGGTGACATCAAGATGATCAAAGAAAGTGTAAGTTCCCTGTCCATAGACCGCTATGCCGTTGCCATATGCAGTGGAGGTGTTGATGGTTGAAAAATTGGTATCGGGAATGCCATACATGCCTGCATCTTCACCGAATCTGGTGGCCTGCTTGTTCGGTGTGTATTGATGAAACAGATAGGTGCCCGCTGTCCATTTAAAGGGTGATGTGAGTGACGCCGGTGATGAGAACTTGAACTCCTGCGTGAGAACCTTCACATTGTTCCAATCCTTGCCGTAGTTATTGATGATCGTGACAATGTCTGAGGGTGAAAAGTCACCGTCTATCGGGTCTTTGTAGTAGCGATAGTTCGACTGATATGCTGTTTGTGAGAGGAAGTTAAACTTATCTCCACTATGATTTACCACAAGCGATCCATTGAAATTGCTATCGATCAGCTTTGTTGTAGCGTCCTGATTTACAGTGAAGGGATTTGTCGTCGCTTCTTCCACGCTTCCTGCGAGCGGAAACGCTCCGTTGTTACGGTTCGCATTGTGCTTCATGTTCAGCGACACGGACCAGCGCTGAGATACGTTGTATTTCAGGAAGTAATTCGCTGTTAACGTGCTGCGCTTATCGAAGTCGGTATCATTGTAAAGGTTGGTATAGAATCCACTTGTCCTTTCATACACGCCGCTGATTCCGAAGTATAGCTTATTTGGAATGAGCGGGGTTTTGTAACCCAGCGCATAACGCATCGTTCCGCGGTTCCCCACGCTCAATTCACCAAATCCTGAAGGTGTATTCGTTGGCTGCCTGGTGATGATATTAATAACCCCACCCATAGCGTTGCGACCGTAAAGAGTTCCCTGAGGTCCGCTCAGTACTTCAATGCGCTCCACGTCCAGCAGCTGAGGGATATAGGTATCGAGTGTAAACTGGTTAACACCGTCCACATACGTCGCAACGGCAGGGTCATACGATGTAGTGGTAATGCCGCGAATAGAAGTAACGTTGCGGTTATCGCCTGAGTTATTGGAATTCAAGTTGGGTACGATGGCCGTGATATCACGTGCATTCCATAAGCGGTATTGCTGAACCTGATCTGAGGAAAGCGTGCTAATGGTAGCGGGTATCTTCTGTTTGTCCTCTTCGTGCTTTTCGGCTGTTACAATGACGTCGGCCAACTGCGTGGACGATTCGAACAGCTTGACAGTGAGGGGCGTTTGCCCGGTGCCCACCGTTACATCTGCCGTTCTGGTGGCATATCCGATGGCAGAGATCTGCAAAGTAAATCGTCCTTCCGGAAGCCCGTCAATAGAGAATTTGCCGTCAGCATCCGATATGGCCCCATAGTTTGTGTTAATGAGCCTCACTGTTGCCTGTCCCATCGGACGATCCTGATCGTCAGTAACTGTACCTGATAATGTATGTCCGTCTTGTGCAAATGCGGTGAATACTGACCCCAAAAGAATGAACGAAAAAAAATACTTCATCACGAATCCAGCAGATAAACAGGGCGTGAATTTACTGTTTTTGAGAGAAAAGAACACCCCCTGCATTACGTTCTGCGCGATGTGTGGAACTCTTTGCGTAAAATAATGTGGGATTAGGCGGCCTGACGCTTGATTTGTGGCATATGCAGGGTTGGGCTTAAAAGAACATTTAACTACAGCATTATGCGGTTGGATGATGAGCGGCTTTTTCCCTGCCTCATTTTCGACTAGCTTGCACCTTTTCCCAGATAAAACAGATCTTATTGACTTCGATGTCGATAAGTAACTGAATAAAATCAGAGCTTAATGTCAATTACTCTATCTATAATAGAATTCTTCAATCCTCAGTATCTCATCCAATATGGCGGGCTTGCGCTGCTGCTGTTTATAGTGTTTGCCGAAACGGGGCTATTCTTTGGTTTCTTTCTGCCGGGCGATTCGCTTCTGTTCGTTGCAGGATTGCTTACAACATCCAAATACATTGACCAACCCGTAGGCATCCTCGTTGCGCTTCTTATTGCTGCAGCATTTTCAGGCACATGCGTGGGCTACTACTTCGGAGTGTGGGCCAAGCGTTACTTCAGACCGAAAGATTCCAATTTGTTCTTCAAACAAAAATACCTGGACATGGCCCAGGACTTTTACGGAAAGTATGGTATGATGGCCTTCATCGTAGGACGGTTCCTTCCGATTGTTCGGACCTTTGTTCCGATATTGGCGGGGTTCGTGAGGATAGACGTAAAGAAATTTCTCATCTATAACTTCCTTGGAGCTTCATTGTGGATTGGTTCTCTGGTAATGGCAGGTTACTGGCTTGGCAATCTGTTCCCAGGCCTGGTCGACAACCTTGAGTTCATTATCGTCACGTTGATCGTAGTGACGGCGATACCGGTGATCCTATCCTACCGCCGCGCCAAGCGGACGCCATCGGATCAGGGTTTGGAATCTTAGCATTTCATCGTTTGTGATCTAAGCGTTAAGGAGTGCCGAAACAAGTCGCTGGATCCTGTATCACTGGGTCGCACCATTCACAGGGCTTGCAATTCGTTGCATCTAACAATAGGTAGCGTGCAGCAATTCGCAGGTTCTACAATTTCCTTGAACATCATGACTTGCCTCTGTGGGGATTATCTTATGCGAGTCGGGCACTATGTATACTTACATAATATTGTATAAGGGCAGGACTAAAAATTGAATCCGAGTTTAAATGCAAATCGCGGCGACTCTTCATCCCGTTCCTTCGGCATAAAAAGCCCAAATGAAAACACCAGTGCATCAACTGGCGTGAACCAGAGTCCACCACCGTAGCTGTTGTGCCATTTTTCTGACCTTTCTCCTTTTAGCCAAACCCGTCCGTAGTCAAAGCCACCGTATAGCCCGACCGTGAAAGGTAAAATGCTATTGCTGCTGCTCGCAAGACGAACACGCAAGTCGGTGCTTTGCCAGAACATAATATCACCATAAAATCGTTCTGTACGATAACCTCTGAGTCCCATCGATCCACCAATAGAAGGCATCTGCCAGAATTCGTAGCCAGTGCCAAAGTTCTGACCGTAGCCCAACTGCGTAGCCAATATAAAATTCTCCTTGCGATCCACGGCCTTATAAATCGAGAGTGTATTTCGCCAGGCGCCAAATGTCTTATCGTTTTTAAGGTTCTCCATCCAATCGAATGTTGAGTTCAGTCTTATCCCGGAGTGTGGATTAAAAAAGTTATCGACGTTGTTGTAATGAAAGCCAGCTCTGGCACCAGCGTAAAAATGTTTGTCGAAGATGTGTTCATTGCCGTCCTCACCGTACTCTTTGATGAACCTTCCGTCTGTATCTTCGGTATGTGCGAACAAGAATGTGGGGCCAAAGGTGAAGTATCCACTGATTCCGGCAAAACGTTTTTTCAGAGCGGGCAACAGAAACAATCCCTCCTGACGCACGCGATAATAGTTCGGATCGTCAACAGGTCGCTTCGTTTCGTTTCCGAGGCCTGCAAAGTTGAACGCATAGCTTGGTCCGTGATAGCGTGCGTCGAGGAACAAGTCGATATTGCGAAATACGTCGAGGAAATCGGCCTGGTAGGTTACCTTGACGGCAAGTGTTCCAAAGGCAAAACTTCCTCCGAACCTTTGGTGTGATGCATACGGAACCTTCTTGAAGGTGTGTCTGACCATGTCAAACTGCGCACCCAGCAGGAACTGATCGTCGGGGTTATATCCAAGAAGAGGGAACGGGATGGTGATGTCGTATTCGCTGTCGTAGCCGCGGCGATCGTAAATGTTGTAACGTGAGAGACCCGATCGAAGGTCTTTTGTTTCGGCTCCGCCAAAGACCTTGTTCTTTCTGAGGTCGTCATAGATCAGTGTCTTTCGCCCTCCCCTGCTCACGCTCGAGCTATCGTAGAACGTATCCTTGCCCAGCCCACCGATGAGGCGCAACCTGATGCCGTCGCGTGACCTGCCGCGAACAAAAAAATCGTCATCATCGCCGTTGCCATAGATCTGAATGCTGTTGGTTATTGAGTTATCAAACGTGCGCTGATAGGTGACTCGTTTAAGTTTCCCTTTCTTACCTAGCTCGTAACCCGTGACCCGCGTTTGACCATCCAATCGTTCGATCACGAATCGCTCCGGATCGTCGGTTCCCACAACGTCGACGGATGATGCGAGAAACTCATAGTGCGTCCGGGCAATTTGCATGAGATGATCCCTGCGAGCTTTGACGGCAGCGGCAATTTGCTTTGCCCGCAACTCGGGATAGTCAGGCCAGTCGCGAAAGGCGCTGTCGATAATGGGGTCTGTTAACCGTTCCTGAATTCGCTTTACTTCAGATTCCCAATCTGTCCACTCCAGTTCCGTCAGGAAACTGCGGTCGAAAAGGCGTGCGCTCCAGGTAGTCCATTTCATGCTGCGTACGTTCGGACCATAGACCTGGAGTTGCCTAAGGAAGGGCATTGTCTGTGCTGCCGCAAATGAGAGCACTCCGTCATATCTTGAGAAAGCCTGGTCGCGATCACGCGGAATCGGTCTGTAGAGTATGCTGTCGTCGGATACCTCGAAACTTGCCCACGTCCATTGATCATCATGTCTGTCCCAATCACCAACGAGGAAGTCGAGCATACGCGTACGAAGCGCCCACTGTTCGTCAACCTGATACTTATTATTTTTTAGCAAATTTTCCGTGATGTCCGGAGTGCTGACGATGCGGTCCGGTGAACCAAACCATGGAGCGTCCTTCCAGTGCTTGCCTGCAGGTCTCTCTTCCACCAAATGCACGCCGCCACCGAATGTAGTATTGAAAGCACCGAGGCCGGGCTGTGGTGGAATGTAATATAATGTTGGATTGGTGTGATACACATCGATCGCATCAGCCAGATGTGGAATGGCCAGTGGCGCAAATGGATGTGTTGACAGGAAATTATCTTCGACCACATACTTCGCCGCCACCATCTTGTTGAATGGATATGGCAGGAAGCGCGACACGTCTTTTGTCATCCCGCGCATGGTATAGTCGCGGCCCTTGCTATCGCGTACCCGAAGAGAGTTGGTCTGGTTTCCGCCACCCTGTTTCACCGGTATAACGCCTCCTCTATACGTCGACAAGTCGAGAACAGGAAATTCGTACGAACGCAGGTAAAGACCCCGGTAATGCTCGCCCAGTAAGACCTTGTGAAATTGGTTCGCCGGCTTAACCTCGGTGTTTACAACCTTGTGGCTAATGATCTCTTTGTGCTGCTCGTATTCCGGAAACGATGTTGGAATACTTTCGTCCCCGCCGCGATGTCCCTCGCGTATTCGCTTACGGTAAACCAATTCAGCCTTTGCTCCTTCCGCGTCTACTTCGTAAAAACTGGCCCATGATTCACCTCCCTCGTAAAATGATACGGTACTGTAGCCCATCGCGCCCGAAGCAAACTTTGAACCCTTTCCCAGCATCACAGGACTTTTCTTCGATCCGCTGCCACTCACTATAAAATGCTGCCCTTCGTTCTCAATGTATTGCAGCGCGTGCTCATGGCCCGCAGCAAATATGAATGAACCATTCTTCTTGCTTCCTGCCATCAATGCCGCTCGCAGTTCTTTATAATCCTGATGAGCGACGTCCTGCTTTGATCCAATACTTGCCCGGAAGATTGCAGCAAGACTTCCGAGACCGGGCAACGGTAAATACCAATTAGGATTGATCTCTGTCAGAGGGAATATGTGATCTTTGATAGCAAATCCTCCTCCGTGTGGTCCATAGGTGTATGGAGGATGGTGCATAGCGATAACAACCTGTTGATTCTTGTACTTACGCACCATGTTTTCGAACTGAAAACGAAAAGAAGCCTTGTTCCGAACAGCACAGCCATCGTTGATCTTCGGTTCTTCATCCGAATCCTGAAGCCACCACTGTGAATCAACGACAATAATCACAATGCCGTCGTTCAGTTCGATTGCCTCAGGCCCGGCGCAACCATCGTCGGGGAGCAGATAATTCTCCCAGTCATCCTTATCATCGATGCCCCTACTGGTATTGATGTAGTCTTCAACAAACTTCTCCTGACTCTTCAATCCTTTCTGTCCCCACCCGCGCCAGTCGTGATTGCCCGGAACAAAAACCGGCCGGCCTTTGAACTGATCCAATATTTTCAGCTGAGCTGTGATTCGGTATTCACCCATTTCACGCTTCATGGAATCTTCTTTGGGAGGCATTCCGTACTCGTAGACGTTGTCGCCCAGAAAGATGATTGAGCTGTTGGCCGATTCCCGGGGGAGTATTGAGTTAAGATAAGTTAGCACACGCGGCATATCTCCCGGCGAAGCGTCTCCTGCATCACCGACGAGATACATGGTGTGTAAAAGGCGCAAATCTCCCGGCTGTGATTCCTGATTCCACTGCTTTGCTTCACGCGCATAGTGCCGTTTGTAGGTAGCGCACGAGGCCAGGACTCCCGCCGTCACCAGGAAGAAAAAGAGGGTTCGCAACATGTCTGGAAAGGTAATCGATTTTGTCGAACGATTAATTAGACGTGGAGCAGTATGCGGCGAGAAAAGTATCAAACTCTTACGAGACGCGTCAGACCGATGCTGAGCTCACGTAATTGGGTATGACGAGACGGAACGTCGTGCCTGACCCGGGAGTTGACGACAACTCAATTGTTCCACCCAGTCGCTCAACGGTTTCTTTCACAATGAACAGACCAAGGCCTGACCCCTCGGAACTCTCGGTGGCGCGATAAAACATATCGAAGACCCGCTGCTGAAGTTCCATCGGAATGCCAATGCCATTGTCTTCAATTTCGATGACTGCCTGTTCCGATCCACTGCGAACCTGCATGCGCACATAGGACTTTTCCTTTGCCGGGTCATAGTATTTTATTGCATTTGAAACAATGTTCAGGAGGATCAGATACAACTTCATTCTGCTGCAATAGAAGGGGCCGCCCTGAAACACCTTAACCTCTCTGGCAATTGCCTCCGGACTGTTAATATGTTCAAGATTGTTAAAGATCTCCTCAAACATTTTTTCAAAGTTGATCTCTTCGACTTCCTCCACCAGCTGCTTCGTGCGCGAATAATCAAGAATGAGTTTGATAGTATCGTCGAGTGCGTGAATGCTGTTCTCCATCAATCCATAATACTGGTTGACATTGTCCAACTTGCCCGCGGCGATTTCTTGTCTCGAAAGGTCGATCAGGCCGAGTACCGACCGCAGGGGAGCGCGTAGATTGTGGGATGTGCTGTGAACAAACATCTCCAGGTCGCGATTCACTTTTTTGAGCTCAGCATTTTGATGACGTAGCAGCACCTCATGACGTCGTCGTGAGTTCTCCTGTCGCCGGTGCTGTATTGCCGACTTGACAGTCAGTGGTAATCTTGAAAGTTCGGATTTTGTAATGTAGTCGAAAGCGCCACTTCGCAATGCTTCAACAGCGAACTGCTCTGATACGCTTGCGTTCACAACGATGAAAGGCACATCGGTTGTCCTCTTCAAACACTGCTTAAGCGCATCGATGACATCAATGGCAGGTGACTGACTGGCAAGGATGATGTCGGGACGGAATGAGTCGATGTAATTGCACAGCTTACTACCGGAGGACGTCAGTGCAGAAGTGAATACGAAGTTGTTATCCTTCAAAGTCTGTAGCACTTTGCCCGCTTCTTCCTCAGAATTCTCCAACATCAATATTCTCAGCTCCCTCTGCATAACCACCGTTAAGACCGAACGCCGCGAACGACCTCGTCTCGCCCCGAGGAGGCCCTTATAAATTTAATAAATTTAACGGGCAATCAGGGAGGTGGATTCCTGAAAAAAAATGAGCCTTCCAACTATCGAAAGATGGCCTGAATGGTCGTTTAAATCCGCTTATACGATCACATTTATCGGATCAAACGACAGTGTGACCGTTAGGATGAACAGACCTTCTGAGATGTGAAACAGACATTCGACAGCGACGCGCAACATGCAGAATGAGGACACTGACTCAGAAGGTCATTGGTATTATTCCCAGCCTCCACCGAGCGATCGATAAAGATCGATGACAGCCTTGAACTGATCGCGACGTACCTCCGCCAACATGAGTTCTGCATCGAGTGCGCCGCGTTGGGCGGCAATCACTTCAAGATAAGTTGCAAAGCCTGTCGCGAACAGGTCGTTGGAAGCCTGAACTGCGAGGTTAAGATCATTCAGTTCCTCAGTCTTGTACCGCGACA
>Ga0247822_10003026_pt1 | contig 10901 bp, 7 predicted proteins | sample 13C_Cellulose_Da_FD_192423 | JGI IMG/M metagenome (GOLD analysis project Ga0247822, IMG submission 192423) | Soil microbial communities from agricultural site in Penn Yan, New York, United States - 13C_Cellulose_Day30 | ecosystem: Environmental > Terrestrial > Soil > Agricultural land | place... | reverse complement strand
ACTCCCATTCGCCTTCCTACTACCGGCAGTTTAGTCAAGAGACCGGCGCCGAGCTAGGCACCTCGGTCGCACCGGGCTTTCCCAGCCACTCGGCGTCACGTCCGAGGTCGTCGAGAAGCAACCGGCTCGTGATTCTGGCCGACTCGTAGATGACCGGCAGTCCGCTGCCGGGGTGCGTCCCGCCTCCGACGAGGTAAACACCGTCCAGGTCTTCGAAGCGATTCCGCGGGCGGAAGTGGAGCATCTGGGTCCAGTTGTGAGCGAGGTTGAACGTCGCACCGCGGTGGACCGCATAATGGTTCTCCCAATCCGCGGGCGTGACGACTTTCTCGAACCGAATTCGCTTCTCCACACCCTCGATGCCGATTTTTTTCAGCTGATTCAGAACACAGGCCCGGAACGCGGGCGTTTGCTTCGCCCAGTCCACGTTCGGGTGGCGGTGGGTGACCGGTGCGAGGACGTAGAGAGTGCTGTGACCGCGAGGGGCGAGGGTGTCGTCCGTCACGGTCGCGTTCTGGACGTAGAAGGAAGGGTCAGCTGACAATACGTGACGGTTCTCGATGTCGGCGAGATTTCCTTCGTAATCTGCGGCGCAGTGGATCGTGTGGTGCGGAACATGGTCCTGCCGACCCTCCAGGCCGAGGTACATCATAAAAGTTGAGCAGGAGAACTTCTTCTTCTCGATTTTCTTGTCGGTCCAGCGGCGACGGAGGTGATCCGGCACTAGCCTCGTCATGGCGTGGGCGAAGTCGGCGTTGATCACGAGTGCATCGCCTCGGTGTTCACCGCAGGTAGTCTTCACTCCAACGGCGCGGCGTCGGTCGAACAGCAGTTCCGTGACCTCTTCGCCGAGGGAGAAGGTCACGCCGATCTCGCGGGCGACCCGGGCCATCGCCTCGCTCACCGCTGCGCACCCCCCGATCGGGTGCCAGACTCCGTACTCGTACTCGAGGAAGGAGAGGATCGAGAAGAGGCTCGGACAGTTGAACGGCGACATCCCGAGATACTTCGACTGGAAGGAGAACGCGAGTCTGACTCTCTCGTCGGTAAAGTACCGACCCAACTCGCAGTTCAACGACTTCCAGGGGCGGAGAATCGGTAACAGCTTGATCAAATCCCAGCTCAGCAGGCTGCGCCAACCGAGAAAGGGACTTTCCAGGCACGGGCGGAACGCCTCGAGTTTGCCGCGATTGTCGTCGAGAAACCTCCTCACGTTCGCCGCGTCTGCGGGATTGAGCTTCGCGATTTCCGCCTCCAGCCGTGCGACGTCCGGGGTGCAGTCGAGCTGTCCGCCCGCTCCGAACGCGATCCGGTATTGCGGGTCGAGGCGGACCATCGGCACTTCGCGGTGGAGGTCACGCCCGACGAGCTTGAAGATGCGTTCGAGAACTCGCGGGTACAGGAAGAATGTCGGGCCGAGGTCGAAGCGGTAGCCGTCTCGCTCGAGCGCAGAACACCGGCCACCGACGTGCGGTAGTCGTTCAACTACATGGACCTGTACCCCACCGCGCGCCAATAGAAGCGCGGCCGCGAGGCCGCCGGGACCGGCGCCGATGATGACGACTTTGCGGGTTCTATCGCGCGGGAATGAGTCAGAAGGGGCCGGACCGTGCGAAGGAACAAGGGAAATCATTGAGTATCCAGGCGGCGAGTACGCGTGCCAGAGAGAGCGCCGGCTCCAGGCCAGTCTACCGAATGCTAGTCGGCAATCCGGCGTGATTTCCATTCGGTTTGCCGGAAGTCTCACTATTCGAAGCTGATCGCGACCGTCCCCATCCTTACGATATGCCCGTCAACCTGTGCTTTCTCCGAGTCAACCATGGTCCCACTGGTTCTTTCACCGGCTGCCCTGAGAGTTGCTGCAGACCGACTGCCGCGGGTGCGTCTCGCGCACCTCCCCACACCTCTGGAGGAGGTCCCGCGTTTCGCAGCGAAGATCGGCGGCGGCGTCCGGGTATTTGTCAAGCGCGACGACTGCACCGGGCTGGTACTGGGCGGGAACAAGGCGCGGCACAATGAGTTCCTGTTGGGCGACGCGATCGCCGACCAGTGCGACCTCTTCATCTGGGGCGCACTCATCCAGTCGAACAACTGCCGTCAGACCGCCGCCGCGTGCGCGAAGTACGGGATCGAGTGCCGACTGTACCTGAGTCGTGCGCACCAGAGCACCACGCCACAGGGGAACCTGCTGCTCGATTACCTTGTGGGAGCTCAGGTCGAATTCACCGATGCTCCGATCGGACCGGAGCTGAACGCCCTGCTCGCGGCGAAGGCGGACGAGTTCCGGCGGGCGGGTCGGAAGCCGTACTTCTGGAACCCGCCGCGGGTCGTGCCGCTGGCCGCGGTCAGCTACACGTTGTGCATGGCGGAAATAGCGGAACAACTCGACTCGATCCGGGTGGAGCCTGCCGCCGTTTACGTCTCCTCCGCTGGAGCGACGGGTGCTGGTGTCGCGCTCGGAAAGAAGGTGCTCGGTCTGACGGGCCAGGTACGACTGATCTGTCCGATGCCGTGGCCGTGGGACATCCCGACGCGCATGGCCGAAGACGCTAACGCGGCCGCTCGGCTACTGGGCCTCGAGCATCGCCTGGCTCCGACAGAACTCGACGCGGACGAGTCCTACATCGAACCGGGGTACGGATTACCTTCGCAAGCGGGACGAGAGGCGATGCACCTGATGGCGACCACGGAAGCCATCTTGACCGACCACGTTTACACCGCGAAGGCACTCGCCGCACTGATCGCGGACGTTCGTTCTCGCCGGTATCCGCCGGGGAGTGCGCTCGTTTTCATTCACACCGGCGGAGTGCCCGCGATCTTTGCGGAACCGGGAGCCGTCCTGCCCGAGAGGAACTGAGTCGAGTCAGGTGCGCCTAGAGTCTTGACGGATGGTCGGCCTTCGTTTGAGAACTGTGTCGCCCGAAACTCGGAGTCGCGTGCCATGCGGGCAATACCGCGGGTCGAGCAACTGGAGGGCCGTGAACTTCCTGCTGCGCCGTTCCAGACTCTGCCGGTCATGAACACATCGGATCCCGGCCTCATCGATCACCTCCGTGCAGTGTACGCGCTAGGACGTGACCTGGGACGCGACACCGGGTCGATGATGAAGGCCGGAGACAGCAACTCGACGAGTTACTCCGACGGAGTCCGCGCGCTCACGCCATTCTTGAACCCACTCGGTCTCCCGGATTACCAACCCGCCTCGAGCAATCTGGCAGTCGCTTACCCACAGTTGATCGACGCCTGGGTCGAGTATCGGGACTCTTTCGCGCGTGTGAGCACCGCGGCGTATCCCGGTTGGCAGTCGGCCGACGTACGTGCCGCGGTTGCGGGCGAGGTGGCGAGATCGAATGCCTCCGTCGCATTGGTCATGGTCGGTACGAACGACGTTGGCACGGGTGTGCCGCCGGAGCTATTCCGGGAGAACATCACAGCCGTTGTCCGCACGCTTCTGCGCCTCGGCGTGGTTCCGGTACTCAGCACGATTCCGGACTTCAACTACGCAGGAGGCAGATTCGCCGCGGGAGTGGCCGCGATCAACCAGATCATCGCGGACATCGCCAGTTCATACCGAGTACCACTTTGGAACCTCTGGCACGCGACAACTTCACTCGCCGCCGATGGACTCGACGGGTTCGGCGTTCACCTCAGTGTCTCGCCCAACGGCGCGGGGAGCTTTTATCCTGCGGACCTTCTCTTCGGCCAGAACTTGCGGAACCTTCAGGCACTCACAATCCTCGACTGGTTTCGAGAGTCCATCGCTGACGGGCTGACGTTCGTTCCTCCGAAGTCGGGGTGGGAACCCATGGCCGCCGACCGCGTGCTCTACGCGGCCGGTCGAGACGTCGGGTTTTCCCCCACCGTGGATGTCTATGACGCGACTACCGGCCAACTGGTTAACCGGTTTCTCGCTTTTGAGCAGTCGTTTGGGGGCGGGGTCAGGGTTGCATCAGCAGACGTGAACGGTGATCGATTCACAGACATCGTCTGCGCGACGGCAGCGGGTACGGTTTCGCGAGTTCGGGTGTTTTCCGGGGTGGACGGTTCGCTTCTCGCCAACCGCGTCGTTTTCGGGCCAGGGTTTACCAAAGGGCTAACCGTCGCGGCGCGGGATCTGGATGGTGATGGGGCTGCCGAAGTTGTTGTCGGCCAGTCACAGGGCAATTCCGTGATCCGCGTTTACAGCGGGAGGCAGCTTTCACTCATCGTGAGTTTCCGTACATTTCCGGGTTTCGCGGGTGGGGTTAGCGTGGCCGTTGCACACGTGAAGGATCACGGAGTGGTCGTCGTGGCCGCGAGCGCCGCCCGGCCGGTCGTACGTTACTTCGACATTGAAGGTCATCTGCTGGCGTCGTTCCGGGCGGCCAGCAAAACGACAGTCGGACTGTCGATAGCGGCCGCGGATGTGACTGGCGACGAGTACGATGAGCTCGCACTCGTCCGGATTAGAGGTCAGTCCAGAGTCACAATCATGGACAGTGCCGAACGAACCGCACTGGCTACTGTTTCAGGCGGCCGAGTGCGGAACTCAAACTTTGGTGTGCGGCTCGGCACACTCAGAGCGTCGGAGGGTAACGATACCTTAATCGTCGCGAATGGCCCAGGATCCAACTTGCTGGTTCTGGGCTTCGACGACCTGAGTGGTGATGCAGCGTTACTCTACCCGTCTAACCGCAGGCGTTCCTACGGGATCTTCGTCGGGTGACTTGCAACTGCCCCCTTCCACGCGGTAGGTTGATGGCACCTCGTCGGGAGTTAGTGAATGCCGCGGTCCCTGGTCATTGTCGCCCTTCTCGCGGTCGCGCCCCCACTACTACGCGGGCAGGACAAGTACACAGACCCGGTGATCACCGAGGACGATCGGAAGCAGTGGGCTTACCAGCCCCCAGTCCGCCCCGCCACCGAAGGCAAGGCCAACCCCATCGATCAGTTGGTCCGGACGCAGCTAACCAAGGCGAAGTTGTCTCAATCACCCGAGGCAGACCGGCTGACACTGATTCGCCGCGTGACACTCGACCTTACCGGACTACCGCCTACGCCGAAGGAAGTCGAGTCGTTCCTCCACGACTCCGCGGCAGACGCATACCAGAAACTTGTCGATCGACTGCTCGTCAGCCCGCATTTCGGTGAGCGATGGGCACAGCACTGGCTGGACGTCGTTCGGTTCGCCGAAACCAACGGCTTCGAGTTGGACGCCGATCGTCCTCACGCTTGGCGGTACCGGGACTACGTCATTTCGGCGTTCAACACGGACAAGCCTTACGACCAGTTCCTGACCGAGCAACTCGCGGGTGATGAACTCGCCGCGGCGAAGGACCCGCGTTCCACCGCAGACCTGTGGATAGCGACCGGCATGCATCGCTGTGCTCCGGTTCACATGGTCAGCGGGAACCTCGACAAGGACGAACTGCGACAGGAGCAACTCACGGAAATGGTGAACGGCGTCGGCGCGGCGTTCCTCGGCATGACGGTCGGTTGCGCCCGCTGTCACGACCACAAGTTCGACCCCTTTTCCGCGGGAGACTACTACCGACTTCAGGCGTTCTTCGCCCCCGCCACCTACGTCGATATTGACATTTCGACTCCGGCCGAGCGTGACGCGCGGAAGAAGGCCGCGGACACATTGAACGCCCGCATCGCGCCCATCAAGGCTCAGCTGAACGCGATCGACGCCCCGTACCGGGATCGGATCGCGCGGGCGAAACTTGACGGCCTAGAGCAGATGTACAAGGACGCCCTCGCGGTCCCCGCGGAACGGCGGACTCCCGAGCAGAAGCGACTCGCGGCCGAGGCCGGTCCGATGTTGAAGGTGACCTGGGACGAAGTTGTCGATGCGCTCACCCCCGCCGATCGTGAGAAGCGTTCGGCCCTCCGCGAACGTTATCACGCCCTGGCGGCGCGCATGCCTCCTCCGCCTGCCGCGGCATGGGCAATCAAAGTGACAGAGCCTAAGGCGGCGACACACGTTTTGAAGCGAGGGAGTGTTCAGCGGAAGTCACTCGCGGTCAGCCCGGGCTACCCGCGCGTGCTGGTGAATGCACACGCCGAACCGAAGTCTCGTCTCGAACTGGCGCGGTGGATGACGCGACCGGACCACCCGCTTACCGCGCGTGTGATCGTGAACCGACTGTGGCAGCACCACATCGGCCGGGGGATCGTCGCGACGCCGAACGATTTCGGTCTCCGCGGCGAGAAGCCGACGCACCCCGAACTTCTCGACTGGCTCGCGACCGAGCTAGTGGCAAACAAGTGGAGCCTCAAGCACATCCACCGCCTGATCGTGACGTCCGCGACCTACAAGCAGGAGGCGGCGACCGACCACGGCGCCGCCACAGATCCCGACAACAAGCTCCTTTGGAGGATGAACCGGAGGCGACTGGAGGCCGAGGCGGTTCGCGACTCGGTTCTCGCCGCCGCGGGCACGCTCAACCCGCAGGTGGGAGGTCGATCAGTCCGCGTGCCTCTTGAGCCGGAAGTGTACGATCTGATCTTCACGGAGGGCGAGCCTGACGGGCTGTGGCCCGTGACGCCCGACCCGAAGCAACACACGCGGCGTTCGATCTACCTGTTCAGCAAGCGGAACGTCCGGCTTCCGCTGCTCGAGTCGCTCGACCAGCCGGACACGCTGAACAGCTGCGCGTTCCGTCCGGTCAGTATTTACGCCCCGCAGGCGCTGATCTTGATGAACGGGCCGTTCGCTCAGGAACAAGGTAAGGCCCTCGCGATCACACTAGCGAAGGAACACAAGGGCGCGGCGGAACAAGTCGAGGGACTGTACCGCCGCGCACTCGGGCGCGCGCCGCGACCGGATGAATTGAAGCTCGCTATCGAGTTCCTCGACGTTCAGTCCAGGACCATCCGCGACGCGGTTCGCGACGGTCGTGCGATCGGGCTAGACGCCACGCGACTTCCCCAGGGCGTGGAAGCCGCCCGCGTCCGAGCGCTCGCGGACCTGTGTGTGGTGGTGTTCAACACTCACGAGTTCGTCTACATCCCGTGACGGAGCGAGTGGGGTCGCAAGTCAACTCAATCGATGACGAAACTCGCGAGTCGATCCAGGTTGACGTGGTCGGGTGGGAAGTCCTTCCGCGCGGGCATGCGCGGGTACACTTCGGGAAACGCGTATCGGCCCGCGGGCCACTCGATCGGCCAGTCGTCTGGCAACGCGCTGACCGTGAATCGCTGCTCGGGTCCGGGCGGTTGCTTTTTGCCGTCGGCGCCACGAAGTGGTGAGCCGATCAGCACGCGCGGACCGGTGCCCTCCAGCGGTAGTGTTCTCGTGGACACGACCGAGGCCAGGTTGAAAAAGTCGAACTTCAGTCCGTCGCGGTCCGCGGCGTGACGCTCGACCATGCGGCGGAGGAGCATGAGCATGCGGTCGCGGTCGGCCGGGTGGACGAGATCCAACTTCGGTGCGACGAACGCGACACGCGTGATCCACCCCGGCCGCCACTGGTGCGGGAGTAGGAGCGTCGTCAGTCCGCGCCAGAGGGGTCCGACTACGGCGTTCTCGCCCGGCGAGAGGACGTCGAACAGGTCGCGGATGATTTGCCGGTTGTCGTCGTACATCCCGACGCCCCCCGCGAGGAGCATCGTCACGTCTACCAGCACCACGAGTGCCGTACACGACTTGAAGGCGAGTATGGTGGGTTCCACGACCTCCCGGACGTAGCGCCCGTAGTGCGCGCGAAACGTCTCGAACGGTTCGCTGCCTGGCGTCCGAAGATCCGCGGGCAAGGGGCAGAATTCGCAGTTCGCGTCGAGCCCACTCCATCGGACGGCCGCGAGTTGCTCGGGTGTGTCCGGTCTGGCCGCAGAACCTTTCAGATCTAACAGGAACGTGGAGGGCGACACCAACGGTTTGAAGCAGAGGATCAACTTCGCGAGCGCGATCTTGTAGGCTCCGAGCAATTCGGCCGCGGTCACTCCGGGCGTTTTGATCGCGTCGAGGAACGGGGCCGTACACTCCCGGTAGCCGCCGTCGTTGACGAACAGCGCGAGCATCTTCTCGGACCAGGCCGTAAAGTCCCGGCCGACCATTCCCGCGTCGGCGATCCGCTCGCCGGGAAGGTCGTAGAGTTTCAGCAGGCAGTCACTGAACTTCCAGTCGGAGCGTTCGAACCGACAGGTGAACTGTGAGCGGTCGGTGGTCTTCGCGGGCCACCGGCCGGAATTCACGAGCGCGTCGCGGTGACCGGGGTAGTTGAACGCGGCCCAGTCGCGGTCGGGCGGCAGGACGGTGAATTTACGGAGCCGCGTCTCCTTCGACCCGAGTGGAAAGCGGTCGGGGTCGTGGTCCTGCAAGTGGTTGATGAGCGACGTGATCAGGACCGTCTTGCCGGAGTTGTAGAGGCCCACTACCCCGACGCGGGCCTCGACCGTTTTCAGTGTCAGTATCGGCATCTTCGATCCCGGCGTGTGCGTGGAGTTCCCTATGAGTATTCGCTGCGAGTCTATCGACCATTGTTCGGTATTGGTGACCGATCTCGCAAATGCTCGCAGTTTCTACGCTGGCGTGCTGGGCCTCCGGGAGATTGCGAAGCCGAAGACGTTCGACTTCGTCGCTCTGTGGTTCGACCTCGGCAACGGGCAGACGCTCCATCTCCTCCAGAAACCGCAACCGGACACGCGAAGTCCGCGACACTTCGCGCTCCGCGTGACCGACATCAAGTTGGCGCGCGAGCACGTCCGCGCGCGGGGATTCGAGATCCAGGAGACGGGGCCGATCCCACACTGCGACCGATTCTTCGTCCACGATCCGGACGGGAATCGGATCGAACTGATCCAGTGGATGGAGCCGTACTACCCCGCCGAAAGTGGGTCGCCGACGCTGGACTGAATTGAGGGTAATCTGAACGCATTCCGGCGCCGGGGCCGAACTCGCAAGGCTACGGCTGCGATTGGCCACTTTCCCACGCGATCCGGATTCCCATCTATCGGAGTCGCTCACGCGTTACGGGCATAACGGTTACGGAGTCAGTCATGCGAACCTTACTCTCCACGCTGTTCGCGATCGCCGTTGTGGTGATCGGCCGGGCTGAAGACCCAGCACGACCGGGCAAACCTACGGTGCCGCTGTTCGAGGGACTGGGCCAGCACACGCGGAAAGTCGCGACGAGCCAGCCCGAGGCCCAGCAGTACTTCGATCAGGGCCTCAACTTCATGTTCGCCTTCAACCACGACGAGGCCGTCCGTGCCTTCCGCCAGGCCACGGAGATCGATCCCGACTGCGCAATGGGCTATTGGGGTATCGCGCTTGCGAGCGGCGTGAACTACAACAACCCGAATTTCCCTCCGGAGAAGGCGAAGATCGCCTGGGACGCACTTCAGAAAGCACGCGAGAAGTCGAAGCCCGAGTCGGAGGCGAACCGCGCGCTCATCGAGGCACTCGCGAAGCGCTACGCCGACCCGAGGCCGGAGGACCTCAAGCCACTGGAGAAGGCGTACTCGGACGCCATGAGTCGAGTCTTCGAGCGGTTCGTCAAGGACGCGGACGTCGGCGCGCTGTACGCCGAGTCGCTGATGAACCTTCGCCCGTGGGAGTTGTGGACGCTCGACGGCAAGCCCGCCCCGGAAACGCCGGAGGTTGTCAAGGTTCTCGAAACGGTTCGCGCCCTCGACCCGGACCACCCGCTCGCCAACCACCTGTACATCCACGCGATGGAAGCGTCGCCCACACCCGAAAAAGCCGACGACGCGGCGAACCGACTCCGCAAGGCGACGCCCGCGCTCGGCCACCTCGTCCACATGCCGTCGCACAACGACATTCGTCGCGGGCGGTGGCAAGAAGCGGTCGAGGCGAACCGGCTCGCGATCATCGCGGATAACGCGTACCAGAAACGCGTACCGGACCAGGGCTTTTACCGGCTCTACATGGCGCACAACCACCACATGCTGACGTTCGCGGCGATGATGCAGGGGCAATACGATGTGTCGATGAAGACCATTCGCGAGATGGGCGCGGGCGTGCCGAAGGAGTGGCTCGCGGTGAAAGAGAACGCCGCAATCGTGGACGGCTTCCTCGCGATGCCGCTCGAGGTCATGAAGCGGTTCGGGAAGTGGGACGACATGCTAAAGGAACCGGAACCGCCGGAACTCTTCCCGATCGCCCGCGCGATGCGGCACTACTCGCGCGGAGTCGCGTTCGCAGCGAAGGGGAAGGTCGTGGAGGCCCGCGAGTCGCAGGCAGCGTTCCGCGACGCCCGGAAGAAGGTGCCCGACGACGCGATCTTTGCGAACAACAAGGCCGCGGACCTTTTCGCCATCGCGGACAACATGCTCGATGGCGAAATCCTCTTCCGCGAGGGGAAGGCGAAGGGCGCGATTAAGTCGCTAACCGCGGCGATCGAACGCGAGGACAAGCTGCGCTACTCCGAGCCTCCGGACTGGTTCGTCCCCACGCGACACGCGCTTGGCGCGGTCCTTTTGCACGACGGCCATCCTGCGGAGGCGGAGAAGGTCTACCGCGAAGACCTGCGCCGCTGGCCCAACAACGGCTGGTCGCTCTACGGCCTCTCCGCGAGCCTCGAAGCACAGGGCAAGAAGGATGAGGCCGCCGCGGTGAAGAAGCAGTTCGCAGAAGTTTGGAAGCACGCGGACGTTAAGATCCCCTCGTCGTGCTTCTGTGTGGAGAAGTAGCCAGACCGTGCAAGACGACACGCGACGGGATATACTGCCGCGTGTCGTCCGGCACGTCCTGATGCCGATGTCATCTCCCGTCGAGTGCGCGGTCGAGATTGAAGGCGGCCGAGATCAGCGCGAGGTGTGTGAAGGCCTGCGGGAAGTTTCCAAGCGCCTCGCCACTCGGGCCGGTCTGCTCCGCGTAGAGGCCGAGGTGATTGCCGTAGCCGAGCATCTGCTCGAATAGCAACCTAGCCTCGGCCAGTCGGGCCGGATCAGTG
>Ga0247822_10003025_pt1 | contig 10901 bp, 10 predicted proteins | sample 13C_Cellulose_Da_FD_192423 | JGI IMG/M metagenome (GOLD analysis project Ga0247822, IMG submission 192423) | Soil microbial communities from agricultural site in Penn Yan, New York, United States - 13C_Cellulose_Day30 | ecosystem: Environmental > Terrestrial > Soil > Agricultural land | place... | reverse complement strand
GGGAGTTTTTTTCATGACATTTGCGCGTTCGTTGGCGCCGCTGGCTTTGCTGCTTTCCGCGACCATGCTCTCAGGCCCGGCGAACTCGGCTCCGGCTGAGGGCCCGAACTCGGCCTTTACCGGCCGCGACTTGTTCGATCTGTCGGTAGCAACAGATCCGCAGATCAGTCCGGACGGACGCTCGATCGCTTATGTCAGGCAATCTGCCGACATCATGACCGACCGCGCGCGCTCGACGATCTGGCTCGTGGATGTCGCCACGGGGAAGCAACAGCCGGTAGTGGCCGGAGCCGGCAATCACTTCAGCCCGCGCTGGTCGCCGGATGGAACGCGCCTCGCCTATTTCTCGACGGCGGAGGGATCGAGTCAGCTATATGTCCGGTGGATGGCCAACGGCGAAGCCGCGCGGCTGACCGGCCTGCCGAACAATCCCAACTCGCTGGAATGGTCGCCCGACGGGCGCAGCATCGCTTATGACATGATCGTTCCGGACGAGGCGCCGAAGCTCGGGACCGCCCCCGCGAAGCCCGAGGGAGCGCAGTGGGCGGCGCCCTTGGAGATCATCGACAAGGTCAATTATCGCGCCGACGGCCTCGGCTACATCAAGCCCGGCTATTCGCACATCTTCGTGATCAGCTCGACCGGCGGAGCACCCCGGCAACTGACGTTCGGTGCCTTCAACCACAATGGTCCGGTCAGCTTCACGCCCGACGGTCGAACCCTTTTGTTCAGCGGCAACCGCAACGCGGACTGGGAACGCGATCCTGTCGATGCGGAGCTATACGCCGTCGATCTGGGAGGCGGTGCGGTCCGCGCGCTGACGACCCGCAACGGGCCTGACATCAATCCGATCGTGTCGCCGGACGGCCGCCAGATTGCTTTCCTCGGCAATGATGACGATGGCGGGGCTTTCAACAATTTCCATCTCTACGTGATGGGGATCAACGGCGGTCCCGCGCGCAAGCTCACCGGGTCGTTGGACCGAAGCATCGATGCCGCTGAGTGGTCGTCGAACAACTCGCTGATCATCAAGTACGACACTGAAGCGAAAGGCACGCTGGCGCGGATCACATTGGATGGTCGCGTGCAGCCGCTGACTGACATGCTGGCGGGCGGCGGGCTCGACCGTCCCTATTCGGGGGGTGAGTTCACGGCGGCGCGGAACGGCAACATCGCTTTCACGACGGGCAATGTGCACCGACCCGCCGACCTCGCGGTGTTGAGCGGCGGACGGACGCGAACGCTGACGGACCTCAATGCGCAGCTCGCATCGAAGGCGCTGGGCGAGGTTCGCGAGCTTTCGGTCGCATCGGCCGATGGCCTGCGCGTGCCCACGTGGCTGCTGACGCCGCCTGGGTACGTCGAGGGCAAGAAGGTCCCAGTCATCCTGGAAATCCACGGCGGTCCAGCGACCGCCTACGGGCCCTATTTCTCCACTGACTATCAACTCTACGCAGCGGCGGGTTACGCGGTGCTGTTCGCCAACCCGCGAGGTTCGACGAGCTATGGACAAGCCTTCACCGACCAGATCCAGCGCGCCTATCCCGGCAAGGATCATGACGACCTGATGGCTGCCGTGGATGCCGCGGTCGCGTCCGGCATCGCCGATCCGGAGAATCTGTTCATCACGGGCGGCTCTGGCGGTGGCGTTCTGACCGCATGGGCGATCGGCAAGACCGACCGTTTCCGGGCTGCGGCGGTGCAGAAGCCAGTGATCAACATGGTCAGCCAGGCGCTAAACGCGGACGGTCCCGCCTATTTCGGGCCTTACTGGTTCGGGAAGATGCCGTGGGAAGATCCGATGGCGTATTGGGCACGGTCGCCGCTGAGCCTGGTCGGCAACGTCAAGACGCCGACGCTCATCGTGGTCGGCAGCGACGACTTCCGGACGCCGCCGGCAGAAGCCGAACAATATTATGCCGCCCTGCAGAACCGGAAGATCCCGACCGCCTACATCAAGGTGCCGGGGGTGGGGCACGGCATCACTGCGCGTCCCAGTCAGTCGGCCGCCAAGGCCAGCGCAATCATCGCCTGGTTCGACAAATATCGGAAGAAGTGACCCCTTCCCCTCGGGGAACCTAGGGGGCATGGACGGTCCGACTCATCCAGCCCCCAGGGAGTGAACGCGTGATCCGTAAATCGCTTTTCCTTGCCGCAGCCCTGACGCTGCCGGCGGCCGCCATTGCCCAGCAGGCGAGCTTCGACCAAGCGCGGCTAAAGGAACACATCCGCATCCTGTCCGATGACAATTTCGAAGGCCGCGGTCCGGCGACGTCGGGCGAGACCAAGACGGTCCAATATCTGACGCAGCAGTTTCAAGCTGCCGGTCTTCAGCCGGGCGGCGAAGTCGTCGACGGCAAGCGTACCTGGACCCAGCGCGTGCCGCTGTTGAAGTCGGATCACGTTTCAGCTCCGCAAGTCACGGTTACGACCGCCGCCGGTGCGGTGCCGCTTGCGCAGGGCGAGCAGATTGCAGTTCGCTCGCCGACGAACGGGCAGCAGCAGTTCAGCCTCGACAATGTGCCGATCCTGTTCGCCGGCTACGGCGTGACCGCCCCGGAGCGGCAGTGGGACGACTTCAAGGACGTCGACGTCCGCGGGAAAATCATCGTCGTCCTCGTCAACGACCCTGACTTCGAGGGCGGCGAAGGCAATTTCGGCGGCAAGGCGATGACCTATTACGGCCGCTGGACCTACAAGTATGAGGAGGCCGCGAGGCGCGGCGCGGCCGGCGTGATGATCGTCCACGAAAGCGAGCCCGCTTCGTACGGCTGGGCGACGGTCAAGAACTCCAACACCATTACCGGCTTCGATATTGTCCGCCAGAACCCTGCTTCGGAGCACACGCCGTTCGAGAGCTGGATCCAACGCGATGTCGCAGTCCAGCTGTTCCGCGCGGCCGGCCTCGATTTCGAGCAGGCAAAGCAGGCGGCGAAACGCAAGAACTTCCGGCCGATGGACCTGAAGGCGACGCTCAACGCCAAGGTCAATGCGAAGACCAAAGTCATTACGTCCTACAACGTCGTCGGCATTCTTCCCGGCAAGACACGTCCCGATGAGACGGTGATCTACACCGCGCACCACGACCACCTCGGCATCGGCCTGCCCGACGCAAACGGCGACCGCATCTACAATGGCGCGCTCGACAATGCGACGGGCACTGCGCACCTGATCGAGCAGGCCCGGGCTTTTGCGAAAGAACCCCGCGCGGACCGCAGCGTGGTTTTCCTGGCCGTGGCGGCAGAGGAAAAGGGTCTGCTGGGTTCGGAATATTATGCGTCGAATCCGCTTTACCCGCTGGGCAAGACCGCAGGCGTTCTCAATACGGACGGCGGCGCGATCTATGGCCCGGCTCGCGACTTCAGCATCTCCGGTTTGGCCAAGCTCGGCCTGCTCGACATGCTGATTGCCGAAGGCAAACGCCAGAACCGTACCTTCACGCCCGACCCGCGCGTCGAAGCAGGCAGCTTCTACCGTTCTGACCACTTCCCGTTTGCAAAAGTTGGCGTGCCGGCAATCTCCTGGCGTTCCGGCACCGACCTTCTCCAAGGCGGCAAGGCTCGCGGCAAGGCGCTGCAGGACGAATATACGGCCAAGAAGTATCACCAGCCGGACGACGAGTATGATCCCAACTGGGACCTGACCGGCATGGTTCAGGATTGGCAGCTGCTGCACAACGTCGGGTATCGTCTCGCCAATTCGAACAATTGGCCGAACTGGTCGCAGGACAGCGAATTCCGTGGAGTCCGAGATCAGAGCGCCGGCGAACGCGGCGGCACCGCTCCGGCGCCCGCCAAGACCGATGGCGAACGCGGTTGAGCGAAACTCTTCAGCCTGCTCTTCCGGACCAGCTGGACGAGCAGGCCGAACGCCTGATGCGCCGCCTGTGCGACAAGGGTCTGACCATTGCGACGGCCGAAAGTTGCACGGGCGGAATGCTCGCTGCGCTGCTTACGGATATTGAAGGAGCGGGCCACGCATTTGAGCGCGGTTTCGTCACCTACACGAAGGCAGCAAAGGCCGATCTGCTAGGCATCTCGTCTGAATTGCTCGACCACAATGATGCTGTTTCGGAAACAGTTGCCCGCGCGATGGCCGAGGGCGCGCTGAGCCGATCCGAGGCCGATCTGGCTCTTGGAGTGACGGGCTTTGCGGGTCCGGCGGGCGAGGAATGCGAGGAGGGCCTCGTCCACTTCGCGCTCGCCAAACGGGCCGGGGATACTGTTCATCGCGAGGCGCACTTCGGACCGATCGGGCGCGGCCCCGTGCGCGTTCAGTCCCTCAAGATGATGCTGGAAATGCTTGAGAACGAGTTGGGCGCCTAACGACCGGGCGCAATCGCCAGCCCATCGCCGTTCGCCCCGGCAGGAAGCCGCCGCAGAACCTTCCCGCTCTCGAGATCGATTTCCGCAACGGTATTGCGGCCCGTCTCAGCTGCATAAAGCCGCCCGTCGGAACCGAAGAGGATCGTCACCTGCCCAGCCTCCTGCGTGCCGGTAATGGAGATGTCCCTCACCTTCTTGCGCGATGCGGCGTCGATAAGAGTCAGGCTGCCGTCGCCGACATTCGACGTGACGATCCAGCGACCGTCCGGACTTGCCGCAACGCGGATCGGAATGGGCCCCGTTGCGACCTCGCCGATCTTGTCGAGGCTCTCGGCATCGAACGCCTGAACCCGGGCGCCCTTCAGATCGCCTACCCAGATCACTTGCTCATCCCGGGATAAAGCAATGCCTTCGGGTTCGCCGCCAACGGCAATGTCGCGGGTCTTCCGGCCTTTTTGCAAGTCGACGACGGACACAGTCCCGCTGCGAATGTTCGCGGTGTACGCGATCCGGCCGTCGCTGCTGACCGCCACCATGTGCGTGCCATCCTGTTCAGTCGGAATGGACGCGACGACCTCTCCGGCGGCCGGATCGACAATGGCGAGCGATTTGCTGCGCTCGGTAGTCACGACCAACCTGCCGTTCCTGAGCCAGACGATACCATGCGGCCCGTCATTGGGCGATAGGTCGATCGTCGCGGTCTTCGTCCGTGACCCTACATCGAACAGGTCGATGGTCTTCCCGGCGTAAGCGACCACTGCGGCAGTCTTTCCGTCCGGCGAGATGGCGATTTCGTGAGGCGCCTTGCCAGTGGGTTGGCGGCCTAATTCTTGCCCACTCGACAGGTCGACGAAACTCAGCGTGTCCTCGCCCTTGTTCCCGATGAGGAGGACCGGTCCTGAAGCCACCGGTTGCAGCTGTTCCGTCTGCGCACACATCGCGGCGGTGCTGGTCAACAACAGTACGGCGCCGGCCAACGATCGCATTTCGCTCTCCCCTGTTTCCGGGACGACTGAGCGTCCCTACGGCTGTCTGACCAGCGGCTTTTCGACTAATGGCGAGTCGCTTAGATCAGAGGGGTAGCACGATGGCCGACCTCATTTTCTACACCAATCCGCAGTCGCGCGGGCAGACCATACGATGGATGCTCGAGGAAGTCGGACAGCCCTACGATACCGAGATCCTTGACTACGCCTCGACCATGAAAGCCGAGCCATATCTGTCGGTGAACCCGATGGGAAAGGTCCCGGCGATCAAGCACAAGGGCAAGGTCGTGACCGAGGTTGCGGCCATCTGCTGCTATCTCGCGGATGCGTTTCCAGAGGCCAATCTGGCGCCGCCGACGGATCAGCGCGCGGATTATTATCGCTGGATCTTCTTCACGTCGGGACCGGTGGAAGCGGCCTTCAGCAACAAAGCGGCAGGCTGGGAGCCCACACCCGAACGCCAGCGCATGTTCGGTTACGGCAATTACGACCTCGCCATCGGCAATCTGGAAAAAGCGCTGTCCGGCCGCGAATTCATCGCTGCCGACCATTTCACGGCGGCCGATTTGTTCGTCGGGGCGAACGTCAACTTCATGCTTGCGTTCAACCTGCTCGAGCCGCGACCGACCTTCGTCGATTACGCCCGCCGGATGACCGACCGCGACGCCTATCGCCGCGCGCGGGACATCGATGCTGCGCTGATCGCGGAAGCTCAGGCACAACAACCGCAACCGGCGTAGGAGTGAGCATGGACGAGACACTGAAGCAGCAGGCGATCCTTCTCTACGACCGCTTCACGCACGAAGGACTCGATCGCCGCGTGTTCATGTCCCGGATGGTGGCGCTGGCAGGAAGCGCAGCGGCCGCGGAAGCCCTGATCGGCGCAATCGGGGCGTCGCCTGCGACGGCAGCGGTGGTCCCGGCGGATGACCGTCGCCTGACGACCCGGACGCAGGAGCTGGTGGGCGGCTACAAGGCCTATGTCGCGGAGCCACGCACGCGATCGCTCAAGGCCACCGTGCTGGTCATTCACGAAAACCGCGGCCTCAACGATCACATCAGGGATATCGCCCGTCGCCTCGGCGTCGCAGGGTTTCGAGCCGTTGCTGTGGATTTCCTTTCAATAAGCGGTGGAACGCCGGCGAACGAGGATGCGGCGCGGGAAGCGATCGGCAAGCTCGATCTGGCCAAGTCGGTTTCCGACGCCGTGGCAATAATCGACGAATTGTCCAAGTCGAGCCGTGGCGGAAAGGTCGGCGCGGTCGGCTTCTGCTGGGGTGGAGGCTTCGTGAACCGGCTGGCGGTCGCAGCAGGCGACAAGCTGGGCGCCGGCGTGTCCTTCTACGGTCCCGCCCCGGCCGTGTCCGAGGCCGCTAAGGTGCAGGCGCCCCTCGCCATCCAGCTCGCCGGTCTCGACGATCGCGTCAATGCCACGGGCTTCCCGTGGGTCACCGCACTTCGGGAGGCCGGCAAGACGGTGAAGTTCTACCTTTATGACGGGGTGAACCACGCCTTCAACAACGACACGTCGGCGGAGCGCTACAACAAGGCGGCGGCCGACCTAGCCTGGAAGCGGACCCTGGCTTTCTTCCGGCAGCATCTCGCTTAGGTATCGCAGTGGAGTTCCGAACGGAGCGACTCGTACTGCGCCATGCTCGCCCTGACGATCTCGACGGTATCCACGCCATTCTGAGCGACCCGCGAGCGATGACCTATTGGTCGTCGCCACCGCACGATACGATAGAGCAGTCGCGGGACTGGCTGGCCAAGATGATCGCGGTCCATCTTCCCGAGGGCGAGGACTTGATCATCGAGCGCGACGGCCAGGTGATCGGCAAGGCCGGCCTTTGGCGATTCCCGGAGATTGGCTTCATCCTGAACCCCGATCACTGGGGACAGGGTTACGCGCTTGAAGCGTTGAGTTTGGTGCTCGATCGGGGGTTCCGGGTCCACGGGCTCGAGAAGGTGGAAGCGGACGTCGACCCGAGAAACGTCTCGTCACTAAAGCTGCTGCAGCGCCTCGGCTTCAAGGAGACCGGCCGCAAGGAGCGGACTTGGCTGATCGGGGACCAGTGGTGTGACAGCGTCTATCTCGCGCTGGACGCCTCTGAATGGCGGCAGGCCAACGCATAGAAAAAGGGCCGGCGGTTTCCTGCCGACCCTTCGATTTTCTATGACTACGCAGCGACTATTCGCGGTTGCCAACGAGGCTGAGCAAGAACTGAAACATGTTGATGAAGTCCAGGTACAGCGTCAGAGCACCCATTATGGCAGCCTTACCGATCATGTCGGAACCCGCCACATAAGCATACATGCTCTTGATCCGCTGCGTGTCGTAGGCGGTAAGCCCAGCGAAAAGCAGGACCCCGATAAGGCTAATGGCAAGGCTGAGTGCCTCGCTACGCTGGCCGGTGAAAACTGCGAGGCCCACGTTGAACAGCATTGCGCAAACCAGGCCGACTAAACCCATCAACAGGAAAGTTCCAAAACCACTAAGGTCCCGCTTCGTAGTATAGCCCCAGAGCGACAAACTCAAAAAGGCCACGGCGGTAGCAAAAAAGCATTGGGCAATCGAAGTTCCGTTGTAGATCAACGGGATAATCGACATTGACACGCCCATGACTGCGGCAAATGACCAGAAGAAAGCCTGCACACCTCCCAATGACATGCGATCGACGCGCCCGCCGATCACCATGACCATGATCAAAGGTGAGAAGATAACCACCCACTTCAAGATTCCGCCGCCGAACCAAAGGGTCTGAGCAGCGCCAGTCTGGGCGAACAGCAGGGCGACGATGCCGGTCAGCAGCACGCCTGATGCCATGTAGTTGTAAACTGAAAGCATGTAGGACCGGAGGCCCGCATCGCGGGCGGCGCGCGGAACACCAACCGTAGCGGCGGCATTCACCCCGGTCGTCGTGCGCGGGTCGAACTGGTTCTGCATTCTATCTCCTTACGGACGGGCTAAGGGCCCGTGCTCCCAGAGCGGAATATCGTGAATTGCAGGGGTGGTTTCAAGCGAAACCGGACATGGGCGCGAAGCTGAACAACCGTTAACCAAGACTAGGCCAGCTACACGTTGCGCTCCAGGCGTCCTAGATTGGCAAAATGCACCGGCTTTTCGTCGCCATTCGACCACCGGAAGAGGTCCGCGACCTGCTGATCGACGCCATGGACGACAGCCCTGCCCTTCGCTGGGTCGGAGACGAGCAATTGCACCTGACACTGCGCTTCATCGGCGAGGTGGAACGGCCGGTGGCCAACGACATCGTCGCAGCACTCGGCCGCGTCCGCTTCCCATCGTTCGACTTGCAGGCCGTGGGGGTCGGACGGTTCGAACAGAGGAATGGCGGAGCGCTCTGGGCGGGCGTTCAGCCGAAGGATCCGGTGGTCGCTCTCGCCGCCAAGGTCGAGCGCGCCCTTCAGCAGGCCGGATTGGAACCCGAGCGGCGCGCCTTCTCGCCGCACATCACCCTCGCCCGCTGGAACAGGCGCAATTCCGAAGCGGTCGACAGCTTCCTGCGCCGCAATGCCAACCTGCGGTCGGAGCCTTTCCGGGTGAGCGAGTTCATCCTCTTCGAAAGCAAGCTTTCGCGTCACGGTGCTCATTACGAAGAGGTCGCGACTTTTGACCTAGCCTAGTCTAATCTCGACCCATTCCTGCCGCCAAGACTGCTATCGGAGTTCATTCGTTGCGAACCTTACCGACCCTGCAATAAGAACTTAGCGTGAGCGGCTTCTGGGAAAGCATGGTTCTTGGGACGGTTGGGCTAGGCTTCGGCATCGGGCATCTACGCCATGCTCGAACGCGCTGGCTATGTTTTGTGGTACTCTTGGTATTTCCCGTATTGGCTCTGCTTGTGACCTTGGCCCTCACGCCTCCCGGACCTTCGACTATTTTCGAGTGGGGTATACCGGCGCTCGTCATGATTGCGCCGGTTATCTCAGTCTGGATTTGTCTATCTACCGCCGCGTTCGTCGCGGCTCGTTGGATTCTCCGATGACGACCCATTTCAGACATGAGGCGCAAGGCAGATAGCTGCGCGGATGAGAGATGTTGGGCCCGCGCTTGTGTGGATGTGGATCCTCTACATCGCGGCGCTTACGGGCGCACTCATGCTGGTGGTCAGCTTCGTACTGGGGTCGTTGGGAGTTCGCCTCAGCTGGCTGCCTTGGACGGGCGGTACCTTGGTCTTCGTCGGGCTCATAGGTCGTTATCTGCTAGCTCGGTCGCTCCGGCCAACTTTGAACCGAATATCAACCGAGAGCATGACTACAATACACATGCCTCTTCTGAACGAGGGCGCTGACGTTTGGCGGCCTGTTGAAGCGATGAAAATTGGTGAGATTGGCTACATGGTCACGGAGAATGTTCCTCCCGATGAAGAGTGGGCGTTTCAGCCGGGGCACATCCTGCGATGCGAAGAGCGTGAGTTGAGCGGCGGGGTGCATCTCGTTGCGGTAGCCAAGGCTACCTAATGTCCGCTTTCCACCCAAAACAGACATAAAGAAATGCGCGACCGACGATGCTCGGCCGCGCATTCCCTCGACGTTCCGGACGAGCGGAAGCCGATTACCAGATCCGGACGCGCTTCTCCGGTGCGATGTAGAACTTTGACTCCGGGCCGATCTTGAACGCTGCGTACCAGGCGTCGAGATTGCGGAGCGGGCCGATGATGCGGAAGCGCCTCGGGCTGTGCGGATCGCTCGCGACCTGCGTCTTGATCGCATCGTCGCGCTGATTGCCGCGCCATCCCTGCGCATAGGCTAGGAAGAAGCGCTGCTCGCCCGTCAGGCCATCAATCACCGGAGCCGGCTTGCCGTTGAGGGACATCTTGTAGGCGTCGTACGCAACCTCAAGACCCGACATGTCGCCGATGTTTTCGCCCATCGTGAACTCGCCGTTGATGAACACGCCCGGCGCCGCCTCATAGGATGAGTATTGCTTGCCCAGTTCGTCGGCCAGCGCCTTGAACCGCTCGCCGTCCTCCTTGGTCCACCAATCCTTGGCCTTGCCGGTCTCATCGAACTTGCGGCCCTGGTCGTCGAAGCCGTGCATGATCTCGTGGCCGATGACGGAACCGATCGCGCCGTAGTTCACCGCCGCGTCGGCCTTCGGGTCGAAGTAGGGCGCCTGCAGGATGCCGGCCGGGAACACGATCTTGTTCTCCAGGAAGCCATTGTACGCATTCACCGTCGCCGGGCTCATCGACCACTTTTTCTTGTCGACCGGCTTGCCGAGTTCGCTGAGCTGATATTCGTACTCGAAGGCGGAGCTGCGCTTCACGTTGCCGTAGAGGTCGTCGCCCTTCATCACGAGCTGCGAATAGTCGCGGAACTTCTCCGGATAGCCGACCATCACCTGCATCTTGTCGAGCTTGACCAACGCGGCCTGCTTGGTCGCCGCGCTCATCCAGCTATTGTCCTTGATGCGGACGGCGGCAGCCTTCTTCAAATTGCCGACCAGCTCTTCCATCATCGCTTTCGACTGCGGTGAGAAATAGCGCTGGACGTAGGTTTCGCCGAGGAGCTCACCCAGACGGCCGTCGACCTGATCGATGCCGCGCCGCCAGCGCGGTCGAAGCTGCTT
>Ga0247822_10003021_pt1 | contig 10910 bp, 10 predicted proteins | sample 13C_Cellulose_Da_FD_192423 | JGI IMG/M metagenome (GOLD analysis project Ga0247822, IMG submission 192423) | Soil microbial communities from agricultural site in Penn Yan, New York, United States - 13C_Cellulose_Day30 | ecosystem: Environmental > Terrestrial > Soil > Agricultural land | place... | reverse complement strand
GCAGGGCGTGCCCGCCATGGCCCTGCTGGAAAGCGAGGGCTTCCGCCCCAACGGTCTGGTCGACATCTTCGACGCCGGTCCGACCGTGGCCTGCGGCCGCGACAACATCCGCACCGTCCGCGACGCCCGCGTCCTGACCGCCCGCATCGAGAAGGAGGTCGAGGTCGAATTGCCCAGCCTCGTCTCGACCGACAGCGTCGCGGCCTTCCGCGCCGTCCGCGCCCGCGTTCTGGTCGACGGCGATCTGGCCCGCATGACGCCCGACGTCGCCGCCGCCCTGAAGATCAAGGACGGCTCTGTCGTCCGCGTGAAATCCTGAATCGAGTAGCCGCCATGACCCGTTTCACCTCCACCAACCCCGCCACCGGCGAAACTGTCTGGGAAGGCGAAGCCGCCTCCGTCGAACAGGTCGGCGCCGCCGTCGAGGCCGCCCGCACCGCATTCCCCGACTGGGCCGACCGCCCGCGTCAGGATCGCATCGACGCGGTGAAACGCTATCAAGCGGTGCTGAAAGATCGCGCCCCCGAAATGGCCGAGGCGATCAGCCGCGAAACCGGCAAGGCCCTGTGGGAGACCAGGACCGAACTGGCCTCGATGGCGGGCAAGGTCGACATTTCGATCCGCGCCTATGACGAGCGCACCGGCGACCGCAGCAGCGAAACCGCCTTTGGCCGCGCCGTCCTGCGTCATCGCCCGCACGGCGTCTCGGCGGTGCTCGGCCCGTTCAACTTCCCCGGCCACCTGCCCAACGGCCATATCGTCCCGGCCCTGCTGGCGGGCGACACCGTGGTGTTCAAGCCGTCCGAGGAAACACCCCTGACCGGCCAGCTGATGGCAGAATGCCTGGACGCCGCCGACCTTCCCCAGGGCGTGTTCAACATGGTGCAGGGCGGACGCGAGACCGGCGCGGCCCTGCTGGACCAGCCCATCGACGCCCTGATGTTCACCGGCTCGGGCGCAGCGGGCGCGCATTTCCGGCGCAAGTTCGCCGACGATCCCCACGTCATCCTGGCGCTGGAGCTGGGCGGCAATAACCCGCTGGTGGTCTGGGACGCCGCCGACGCCGAGGCTGTCGCGGGCATCGTGGTCCAGTCCGCCTTCGTCACCACGGGCCAGCGCTGCTCCTGCGCCCGCCGCCTGATCGTGCCGGAAGGCGCGGCGGGCGACGCCATCGTCGAGGCCGTGGCCGCCATGTCCGACCGCCTGAACTTCGCTCCCTGGGACAGCGATCCCGAACCCTACGCCGGGCCGCTGATCTCGGAGAAGGCTGCGACCGCTGCGCTTGCCGCCCTGCAACAGCGCATCGACGCGGGCGCAAAGGTCATCCGCGCCTCCGGCCCGGTCGACAATCTCCCGGGCGCCTTCGTGAAGCCCGCCATCATCGACGTCACCGGCGTCGCGGTCGAAGACGAAGAGATGTTCGCCCCCTTCCTGCAGGTCATCCGCGTCCCGAGCTTCGACGCCGCCATCGCCGCCGCCAACGCCACCAAGTACGGCTTGTCCGCCGGTCTGGTCAGCGACGACGCCACGCACTGGGACCGCTTCATCAACCGCATCCGCGCGGGCGTGGTGAACTTCAATCGCCCGACCACGGGCGCGGCGGGCGACATGCCCTTCGGCGGCCTCGGCGCCTCCGGCAACCACCGCCCCAGCGCCTATTACGCCGCCGACTACTGCGCCTATCCGGTCGCCAGCTTCGAGGCCAGCTCGGTCAAGAACATCGAAAGCGAAATCAAGGGCTTGCGGGGATGATCTCGCGAGAAACGAGTTCTCCATCAAGGGCTAGAAGCCAGCTCTGGCTGGCATTCAGGATATGGCTGGGAGGCCTCGTTGGCTTTTTGGTCGCCGCAGTCGTTCTTCTGAGTCTCGGACAGGGCATTGCAGGCGAACTTTTCAGCGTCTGGCTGGCCATTCACGTGGGCAACTCTTTTGCGTGGGCATGGGATCTTATCCGGGCCAGACGAACGCTGGCGCTATCCATGTTGTTGGGCTTGAGCATCGTCAGCGGGCTGGCGGGCCTTGTGGTGAGAGATGATCTCGACGGCCCCCTTGTTCGTAGCGGAGAATTCTATTGGTGATCTCAGCCATCGAAGCCAACGCCGACGGCCTGATCGGGCCGACCCACTCCTATGCGGGCCTGTCGCCGGGCAACCTCGCCTCCAGCCTGAACAAGGGCGAGGCGTCGAACCCTCGCGCGGCGGTCTTGCAGGGCCTAGACAAGATGAAGACCCTGGCCGACCTGGGCCTGCCCCAGTTCGTCCTGCCGCCGCACGAGCGGCCCAACATCCCCTTCCTGCGTTCGCTCGGCTTCTCGGGGAATGACAAGACGGTGCTGGCCAAGGCTTGGCGCGACGCGCCCGCCTTCGCCGCCGCCGCCTGTTCGGCCTCGCCCATGTGGGCCGCCAACGCCGCGACCGTGACCCCCAGCGCCGACGCCGCCGACGGCCGCGTCCACTTCACCCCCGCCAACCTGCACACTAACCTGCACCGCTCGCTGGAACACCAGCAGACGAAACGCGCGCTGGCCGCCCTCTTCCCGGACAAGGCGAAGTTCGCCGTCCACGACGCCTTGCCGGCCGTCGCCCATCTGGCCGACGAGGGCGCCGCCAACCACGTCCGCCTGTGCGCCGAGCATGGCGGTCGCGGCGTCAATCTGCTGGTCTGGGGCCGCGAAGCCTTCGAGCCCTGGGAGGGCCGCTTTCCCGCCCGCCAGACGCGCGAGGCGTCCGAGGCCGTCGTGCGCCGCCACGAAGCCGGTCGCCCGGTCCTGGCCCGGCAGTCCCGCGCGGCCATCGACGGCGGGACCTTCCACAACGACGTGGTCTGCGTCGGGGCGCTCGACACCCTCTTCTTCCACGAACTGGCGTTTGAAGACACGGACGCGACCAGGGCCGCCATCCGCCGCGCCGCCGACGGCCTGTTCGAGCCGCAGTTCGTCGAGGTCTCCGCCGCCGACCTGCCGCTGGCCGACGCCATCAGCAGCTATCTGTTCAACTCCATGCTGATCCAGATACCGGGCGAGGACCGCTTGACCCTGATCTGCCCGACCGAAACGCGCGACAACGCCCGCAGCCATGCGGTCGCCGAACGGATCGCAGCCTCGAACGGCCCCATCGGCCGCATCGAATACGTCGATGTACGCCAGTCAATGAGGAACGGAGGGGGTCCTGCCTGCCTGCGTCTGCGGGTCGTCCTGACCGAGGACGAACTGGCGGCGACCAACCCGGCCATGCGCATGACCGACGAACTGCACGGCGCCCTCAGCATCTGGGGCGCGCGCTGGTACCGCGACAGCCTGACCGCCCAGGACCTGGCCGATCCCGCCCTGCTGGACGAAACCCGCGGCGCGCTGGACGAATTGACAGGGATTCTGGGTCTGGGAACCGACTTCTATCCGTTCCAGCGGTAGCACGCGTTTCAGGGCGCGGTGACGCCGAAATACAGCCTCTGCACCGCCAGAAGTTCCCGCGCGAAATCACGGTATCTGACAATGTCAGCCCAGGGGTCTAGTGGACTTCCCTTAGCCAGGGATTCCAGGGCTTGCCTTATTTCCTTCGCGAAAACGGCATGGTCCTTCAGTGTCGGCTTGCCCGAAAGAATCACTTCAAAGGCTCGAAAGCGCGTCCATTGTTCGGCGGTCGGCGTGGGATGCCGCTTCAGCATTTCATCGAGCAGGTCGAGGAAACCGCTGACAACGCGATCATAACGCACGAACGCCGCCTCCAGCGCGGCATCGTCCTCCCGCAAGAAGTCCTTCCCGATTTCATAGATACGGCTGAAATCCATGCCACCCTCCGCCCGACACAAAACGATGTTCGTTGAATGAGGGCAAACTGGCAAGTAGGTCAGCCCGCGAAACGTCCGCCCTTGGCCGCATAGGCTTGAGTCCCGCGTGTGAAGACCTGATCGCTCGGCAGAACGGCTTCGATCGGCAGGTCCTCCACCCCCTTCAACCGCTCGTATAGCGGGCCGAAGTCCTGCAGCGTCACGGCCTTCAGCTCTTCGATGCTGTCGATGACGAAGTAGACCTGCTGGAAGTCGTCGATCCGATAGAGCGTCTTCATCACCCGCTCCAGGTCAAAGCCCAGACGGTTGGGCGAGGCGTCCTCCAGACTGAAGACGCTCTCGGTCGCCGAGGAGACGATGCCCGCGCCATAGATGCGCAGGCCGTCGGCCTCCTCCATCAGGCCGAACTCAACCGTGTACCAATAGAGCCGGGCCAGGTTCTTCAGCATCCCCAGCGACTGCGCCCGCTGCCCGCCCTTGCCATAGGCCTCCATATAGGCGGCGAAATCAGGGTCGGTCAGCATCGGCACATGGCCGAAGACGTCGTGGAAGATGTCGGGTTCCTGCAGATAGTCCAGTTGGTCCGGCTTCCTGATGAACTGGCCCGAGACGAAGCGGCGGTTGGCCAGGTGGTCGAAGAAGACGTCGTCCGGCACCAGACCGGGCACGCAGACCACGGTCCAGCCGGTCAGGGCTTGCAGCTTGGGGTTCATCACCTCGAAGTCGGGGATGCCGCCCATGTTCAGGTCCAGCGCGTCCAGCCCGCGCATATAGGCTTCGCAGGCGCGCCCCGGCAGGATTTTCATCTGCCGGGAATAGAGAGTGTTCCAGGTTTCGTGCTCGACGTCGGTGTAGGCCGCCCAGTTCTGGGGAATGGTCCAGTCGGCGGCGACGCCTTCCGGCGGGGCTTCAAAGACGTGTTCGAAATCGGACATGGGGAACGCTCCTCTCGGCTCTGGCGGCCGTTGGAGGCAGGTTAGCGCGCGATAAGGGCATCGTCACGCATGCCTATTGCAAGGCTTGCGCGCGAGGCGCGTGGCGGCCCTGCTTGTCGACGGTAAACCACTGCTGCTCGTCCTCAGGCGACAGGGGCTCGATCTCGGGCGTCGCCACCAGACTGTCCTCGGCGGCATAGGCGATGACCCCGCCCTCGGTGTCGGCGATGAGGATGCGATAAAAGGGCTGATCGCTGGCGACCGCGCCCGTCTCTTCGGCCGGGCCTGCGTAGATGGCGTCCACATCCATAACCAGGCCATGAAAGGCGTGGTCGCGATGCCGGACGATCTGTCCGAGGCCGAACCGGGCTGTGTGAACCTGGGTCATGGTGCAATATCTACGCCCCGCAAGTTGAAGCGGATGCATCCGGCGCGTTCATCAATGCGACAGAAAGTCTTGGCTTGGCCAACGGCCTCGGTCTAACCTGAAGGGGACGGGCGCCGTTTCGGACCGCCCACATGAAAGCTCGGCCCATGCCGGAGACCCCTGGCGCGCCCGCACGGCGCGACGCGCGGTCCCAGCCCACGAAGTCCCGCGATTCAGGGACTTCCGGTCGCGATGCGCCTCTCTATGGCGCGCTCGACCTGGGGACCAATAATTGCCGCCTGCTGATCGCGCGCCCCGCGCGTGACGGATTTCGGGTGGTCGACAGCTTCAGCCGCATCGTTCGGCTGGGCGAAGGCCTGTCGCATACAGGTCGTCTCGACGACCGCGCCATGGACCGGGCCTATGACGCCTTGGCCCTCTGCGCCGAACGCGTCGCCCGCAAGGGGCTGGACGCCAGCCGTCTGACCGCCGTCGCCACCCAGGCCTGCCGCGCCGCCGACAACGGCGAGGCCTTCATCGAGCGGGTCCGTCGCGGCACCGGGCTGAAACTCCGGATCATCGACCCGGCGGAGGAAGCCAGCCTGTCGGTCGCTGGCTGCCTGAATCTGTTCGATCCCCGAGCCGAGGCGGTTCTGGTCATAGACGTGGGCGGAGGCTCGACCGAGTTGTCATGGCTGACGCGCGGGTCCCGCGGCTTCGAGAACCGTGGCTGGATGTCGGCGCCCCTGGGCGTCGTCACTTTGGCCGAGCGTCACCCTGAACCCTCGAGCGGCGTTGAAGCCTGGTACGAAGCCATGGTGGCCGACGTCGGCGAGCACCTGGCTGCGGGAGGACCGGACGACGCCTCGGTACGCGCCCTGTTCGACAGCGGACGAGTTCACATGGTGGGGACCTCCGGGGCCATCACCAGCCTGGCCGGCATCCACCTGGGCCTGCGCCGCTATCAGCGCGATCTGGTCGACGGGCTATGGATGACGCGCGGAGACTGTGAAGCGGCGGCGGCGCGGCTCAAACGTCTGGGCGCTGCAGGTCGCGCCGCGGAAAGCTGCATCGGTCCAGACCGGGCAGATCTGGTGCTGGCGGGCGCCGCGATTCTGGAGGCGGTGCAACGCGCCTGGCCATGCGAACGCGTGCGCGTCGCCGACCGGGGCCTGCGCGAAGGTCTGCTGCTGCAAAGGATGCGCGAGGATCGCCAGAAACCCCGCCGACGCCGCCGTCGGGGCCGTAATCACGGCCAGGGCGGCGGTCAGCCGGCCGGCGCCCCGGTGACCTGAACCGGCAAATCAACATCGCAGACCGAGAAATCCGCCCCCTTGGCCTGACGCGCGGCGGCGGCCAGGGTACGGAACTGCGGCGAGGCGGTATCCAGCACGCGAACTGTCGGACGTTCGGTCGCCGGCAGATCAGACGCCACGCGTACCCGGGTCATCCGATCCGGCTCGGTAACGATTCCGTCCGGGTTGGGGCTGAACTTCAACGTCCGCACCACATCCAGACCGGACACGACCATACCCCAGACGGTGTAGCGCTTGTCCAGCGAGGGATAGGGCTGGCGCATCAGGAAGAACTGGCTGTTGGCGCTGTCCGGGGCATCGTCCCTCGCCATCCCGGCGACACCGGGGCAATAGAGGCCCCAGGCGTGCACCTTGCGATCCACAGTCGTGGCCATGATGGCGTCGGGCTGGGTTTGCACCGGCAGGGAATGCAGGAAACCGAGCACAGCCCCCGCGGGCGCGGCCACCGCCGTAAACGGCGTCTGCCCGTCGCGACGGAAGGTGAACTCGGCCTTCAGATCGGGCCAGGGGCTCTGCCCCTCGCCGGTGCCCAGGGGATCGCCCGTCTGGGCCATGAACTGATCAATGACCCGGTGCCACAACAGGCCGTCGAAGAAGCCCCGGCCGGCAAGCAGCCGCATACGCTCGACATGAACCGGCGCGACCTCGGGCGCCATCTCGATCAGGATACGGCCCCTGCTGGTATCGATCACCAGCAGGTTTTCCGGCGCAACCGCCCGCCACTCGGACGTATGCACCCCTGCAGGGACGGCGATCGGGGGCGCCTCCTGCGCCCAGACCGGACCCGCCGCCAGCATCAGGGCGGCCGCCGCCGCAAGTCCCGTCGAAAAGCGCATCACCAATCCTCCCCGATCAGCAAATTCAGCCGCCGACGACCTCGACCACCGGCTGCACGTCGCAGATGCTGAACTGGGCGCCGCGCGCGCTGCGAGCAGCCTCAACGGCGGCGTTGAAAGGCGCGGATCCCGGCACAGCCACGCGGACGGTCGGACGCTGGCCTTCCGGCAGGGCCGAGGCCATCTGCACCCTGGTCATGACGTCCGGGTCGGCGACCTTGCCATCCTCGGCGTCAGTTCCGGCCTTCAGAGCCTTGACCACTTCCAGTCCCTGAACCACTCGCCCGAAGGTCGTGTAGCCGCCGTTCAGATTGTCGTTCTGGCCCGTCATCAGAAAGAACTGGCTGTTGGCGCTGTCCGGCGAACCCGCGCGCGCCATTCCCGCAACCCCGGGGCAGAACAGGCCGCTGGCGTCCACCTTGAGGTCAGAGGTGACAAACATCTGGGCGTCCGGCTGGGTAGCGATAGGCAGGCTGCCCATGACGCCGCGCAGGCCAGGGCCGCTGTTCTCGACGGCGACAAAGCCGCTATCGCGCCCGCGACGGAAACTGAACTCGCCCTTGAGGTTCGGCAGGTCGCTGCCACCCGCGCCGGTGCCCTGCGGGTCGCCGGTCTGGGCCATGAAGTTCGGAATGACGCGGTGGAATTTCAGGCCGTCATAGAAGCCGCGGCTGGTCAGTGTACGGATACGTTCGATGTGGTTCGGCGCGGCGCGTGGCTCCAGCTCCACAAGCACCCGCCCCTGGGAAGTGTCGATCACCATCAGGTTCTCAGGCGCGACCGTGCGCCATTCCGAAGCGGTCTGGGCGATAGCGCCGCCTGCGATCATCGAGGCCGCAGCGGCGGCCAGAAGCATCTTGAGGTTCATTACCTGTCCTGAAATCTAGCGCTGCACCTTGGCGCGCACCTGGGCCGCGACCGCCGGGCTGACGAAACTCTCGATCGCGCCGTCCAGACGGGCGATCTCCTTCACCAGCCGCGACGCGATGGCCTGATGGCGCGGGTCAGCCATCAGGAACACGGTCTCTATGTCGCTGTTGAGGCGCTGGTTCATCGCCGTCATCTGGAACTCGTATTCAAAGTCCGCGACCGCGCGGAGCCCGCGCACGATGACATTGGCGTCCACCTCTTCGGCGAAATGCATCAGCAGACTGCTGAAGGGGCGCACTTCGATGTCAGCGTTGAAGCGGGCGACTTCGGCCTTCAGCATCTCGACGCGTTCAGCAGTTGAAAACAGCGGTCCCTTGTCGTCGTTCTGGGCCACGCCAATGACCAGTCGGTCCACCAGCTTGATGGCCCGCCCGATGATATCCATGTGGCCGTTCGTGACCGGGTCGAAAGTCCCCGGATACAGTCCGATGCGCATGGCCTTCGCCTCCCCGCGTTTCGCTCCGTTTAGCAGGTGCGAAATCAACGGCCTAGATCGTCTGACACGGGTTTGATCGCCAGGCGGCTTCAATCTGCCGAGGGAATTCCCCTGCGTCGCCAAACTGATGGGCGCCGATCGAGGCGATAGCGGCGGCAGGCGTGGCGCTATTGCAGAGAAAGGCGCCGTCCAGACCGGGCAGATCATCAACCGTCACGGGCCGCCGATGCTGGCGCACCCCGCGTTGATCCAGTCCTTGCCGGATCAGCGCCTGGGCGACGCCTTCCAGCATGGACGCCCGGGGCCAGATCACCTCATCTCCGCGCCAGAACCCGATATTCCACAGCGAACCCTCGGAAATCATACCCGCAGGATCGGTGAACAGGGCGTCGTCGAAGCCCGCCTGTCGCGCCAGTCGCCGCGCCCGCAGCAAACCGAATGTCGCGGCGTGCTTCAAATGGGCGGGTTCGCGTCCATGGACCTGCGGCTGCAAGCGCACCCCGCCCGCCAACGGCGCGGGCGGCGTGAAAACGCCGATCATGACCTTGGGAACGCCGATCCAGTGAGGCTCTCGGGTCCAGACTTCGGGTGAAAACAGGCTGACACGCAGCCAGGCATCCGTTCGACCTGAAAGGGCCGAGCGGATCAGCGCGCGCAGACGGCCCTCTTCCACTGCCTCGCCGAACAGCTCCAGAGCCGAGGCCTCCAGCCGTGCGAGGTGCAGATCCAGCCCCCGCACCCCGCCGCCCTCGACGCCGAAGGAAGTGAAAGCGCCGTAGTTGAACAGCGCATGATAGGTCAGATCCGCCTGTGAGGCGGGCTGGCCGTCGACCCAAAGTTCCTGGACGACGGCCATGCAGGATCAGGCCTCGCCGCCCTCTTCCAAATCAGCCTCGTCCGCGCCGTCGTCGCCGCCCGAGTCGGGCAGGCGCTCGACCGAGACGACCTTCTCGTCCTTGCCGGTGCGGAAGATGGTCACGCCCTGGCTGGAACGGCCGACGATGCGGACCTGGCCGACCGGGGTGCGGATCATCTGGCCGCCGTCGGTGACCAGCATCAGGTCGTCGCTCTCCTCGACCGGGAAGGCGGCGGCCAGACGCACGCCCGCGCGACCGCCCAGACCGTGGGCCGTCAGCCCCTGCCCGCCGCGACCGGTGCGGCGATACTCATAGGCCGAAGACCGCTTGCCGAAGCCGGTTTCCGTAACCGTCAGGATGAACTGCTCGGCCGCGCCCAGTTCGGCGATGCGCTCGACAGACAGGGCGGCGTCGCCCGCATCCTCCTCATCGGCCTCGACCGCGACGACCTCTTCTTCCGCGTCCGCGCCGGCCAGGGCCTTGCGCATGGCGTTGGCGTGCTTGACGTAGGCGGCGCGTTCTTCCGGCGAGGCGTCCACGCGGCCCAGGATGGCCATGGAGATGACCTCGTCGCCGTCTTGCAGGCGGATGCCGCGCACGCCGGTCGAATCCCGACCCTTGAAGACGCGCACGTCGTCGGCCTTGAAGCGAATGGCGCGGCCCAGCGCCGTGGTCAGCAGCACGTCATCCTCGGCGTTGCAGATGGCCACGCCGACCATGCGGTCGCCGTCTTCCAGCTTCATGGCGATCTTGCCCGCGCGGTTCACCGTGGCGAAGTCGCTGAGCTTGTTGCGCCGCACGTCGCCCGACCTGGTGGCGAACATGATGTCGTAGTTGTCCCACTCCGACTCGTTCTCGGGCAGGGGCAGCACGTTCATGATGCTGTCGCCCGGCTCGATGGGCAGCAGGTTGACGAAGGCCTTGCCGCGCGACTGCGGGTTGCCCAGCGGCAGCCGCCAGGTCTTCAGCTTGTAGGCCTTGCCGTTGGTGGCGAAGAACAGGACCGGGGTGTGGGTTGAGGCCGAGAAGACGCCGGTGATGGCGTCCTCGTCCTTCATCGTCATGCCGGACTTGCCCTTGCCGCCGCGGTGCTGGGTCCGGTAGGCGTTCAGGGCGACACGCTTGACGTAGCCGCCGTGGGTGACAGTGACGACCATGTCCTCGCGCGGGATCAGGTCTTCGTCCTCCATCTCGGCGTCGCCCTCCCCGATCAGGGTGCGGCGCGGAACGGCGAACTGCTCCTTCACCACCAGCAGGTCTTCACGGATGATGGCAAGGACGTTGGCGCGGTCCGACAGGATGGTCAGGTGGCCCTTGATAGTGTCGGCCAGGCCGCGCGCCTCGCCGAAGATGTCGTCGCGACCCAGACCGGTCAGACGCGACAGGGTCAGGGCCAGGATGGCGCGAGCCTGCTCGTCGGTCAGCCTGATCTTGTCGCCGTCGACCA
>Ga0247822_10003020_pt1 | contig 10911 bp, 10 predicted proteins | sample 13C_Cellulose_Da_FD_192423 | JGI IMG/M metagenome (GOLD analysis project Ga0247822, IMG submission 192423) | Soil microbial communities from agricultural site in Penn Yan, New York, United States - 13C_Cellulose_Day30 | ecosystem: Environmental > Terrestrial > Soil > Agricultural land | place... | reverse complement strand
GCATCGCCCCGCGCGCTCCGAGTGCGCTGGCCACGTCCGTCCAGCTGGACGCGTCGGGCCAGCCCGGGCCGGACCCGATCACGCTCAGATCGTCGCCAACGACATCCGACAGCGCCAGCGTCGTGGTTGCGCCCGCACAGCCGGCCGCCAGCCAGCCCCCCTTCACCTGCGAGAGGTGCTTGCGTAGCGCGTTCAACTGGTGGATGTCCGCCCCCGCGAGCATGAACGCCCGCGTGGCGGCGAGCTTGTCCTCGAACGAGAGGCCCTCGGCGGACTCGGCCATCACGGCCGACGCCCCGCCCGAGACGAGGAGGACCAGATGCTCGTCGACACCGACGGATCGCGCGCGCGCCAGCGCGGCACGGCCCGCGGCACGGCTGTCAGCATCGGGATAGGGATGGCTGCCTTGCATGAAATCCAGGGCCACGGGCATCCCGGCAACCGGATGGGTGCCGATGGCGAGCGCCGTCCGGACGCGGACCGCCGGTGTCTGCATCAGTGCCGTCGCCATCGCCGGCGCGGCCTTCCCGGCGGCCACAACGTGAATCGGCTGGCCTACGAGCCGGGCCCGCGTCTGAGCATCGGCCAGCGCCCGCGCGATGACACGCGGAGCGGAGACGCCATCCAGTGCGGCCTGGATTACGTGGAGCAAATCGGTTGTGAGGGCTGGTATCAGTGGACTTTCAGAGGGTCGGACCAGGCGGAGAGACCGGTCACGACGTCGAACTCGCGGAGCAGGCGGGCCATCACTTCGTCGGCATCGGCCTTCCCCGAGAGATGCTCGAGGTCGGCCATTACGCGCTGGAGCGCCTGTTCGACTCCGCAGATGGCCTGTTCGGAGAAATACTCACGCTGAGCCTGCAGGCACTGGTGATGCTTGAGGAACTCTTCGCGGTAGAACTCGATGAGCGATGACGGGGTTCCCGATATGGCCGCGTGACGGTCGGTCAGGAAGCTCGGGAGGCGATTCCGTACCCTCGGCATATCCGTCGGCTTCAAGTGTAGAGAGATCTTTAAGCGATTGTCAACGGGCGGCGCGTGAGGCCACCAAGCCAGCCACGGCGCCAACGGCTAGGCCCGCGGTCGTGAGCAGGAGCAGGTCGGACGCACCCAGGAAGGCGATGGACTGGCCTCCGAGCAGGCCAGCGGCTTCGCGGCCGAGCCAGGTCCGGAGCGTGGCGACGCCAGCCCCCAGCATCAGGAGGGCCAGGAGGGCGCCCATTCCGCCGAGCAGCAGCCCCTCGACAACGAACGGACCGCGGATGAAAGCCATGGGTGCGCCGACGAGCTGCATGATGTCCAGCTCATCGCGGCGTTCGTGGAGCGAGAGTCGAACGACCGCCGTGACGGTGAACGCCGCGCCGAGCAGCAGGACGACCGTGACGGCCAGGCCCGCCATCCGCACGCCGGCGATGAGCGACAGCACTCGTTCCAGCCACTGCCGATCGAACTGCACATCGGCCACGCCGTCGAGCGGCATGACCGCCCGCGATAGGGCCGCCGCATTGTCGGCCACGCCGGCGCCCGGCCGGAGGCGCACCTCGAACGACGCCGGGAACGGGTTGCCGCCGATGCTCGAGGAGACGTCAGCCAACTCCGGGAAGTCTGAGCGAAACCGCTCGAGCGCAGCGTCCTTGGTGAGGTAGTCCACCCGCAGTACCGCGGCATCGTCGGCCAGACGGGCGCGCACCACTTCGCGCTCCTGCTCCCCGATGTCATCGCGAAGGAAGACCGACAGCTCCGCCGATTCCATCCACTGCTGGACGTAACGCTGCAGATTGGTCGTGACCATCAGGAATCCGCCGAGGGCCAGAAAGGCGATCGCGATGGTGCCCACTGACATCAATGCGCCGCGCCCGCCCCGGACCAGGCTCGCGCGCGCCTCCTCGAACGCGTAAGCGAACACGCTCACAACGGCCCCTCGCCCTGATCGAGACGCCCGTGCTCGAGATGGATACTGCGCTTGCCGACGAACCTGATCAGCTCGGGATTGTGCGTGGCCACGAGCACAGTCGTCCCGGCGGTGTTGATCTCGCGGAACAGCTTCATGATCTCGATCGAGAGCTCGGGATCGAGATTGCCGGTCGGCTCGTCGGCCAGGACCAGCTGCGGATCGTTGACGAGCGCGCGCGCGATGGCGACCCGTTGCTGCTCGCCGCCCGACAGCTCCGGCGGATAGGACTGCAGTCGGTGCTGCAGGCCCACCCACTTGAGGACCTGATAGGTGCGCCGCCGCTGTTGATCGACCGGCACCCCCAGCACCCGCAGGGCAAAGGACACGTTGTCGAAGACCGTCTTGGTGGGGATGAGCTTGAAGTCCTGGAACACGAACCCGACCGTCCGGCGATAGGCCTGGACGTCGCGCGGCGCCAGCCGCGCCAGGTTGCGCCCTGCGACCACGACGTCGCCCTCGGTCGGTCGCTCCTGCAACAACAGCAGCTTGAACAACGTGGTCTTGCCGGCGCCGCTCGCGCCGGTCAGGAATACGAACTCCCCTTTCTCGATCGTCAGCGTCAGGTTGCGCAGGGCATAGAAGCCGGGCCCGTACGCTTTCCCGAGGTTCTGTGTCTCGATCACGGGCGGTAGTCTACTAGCTCCACGCGGAGCCGGCCGAATCCAGCGGACGGATCGCCGAACGCTCGGGGCCGCGACCGCGCCACATTGGCTAGCCGATGGCTCGTTTCAGCAACTCCGTGACCACCTTCGGATCCGCCTTGCCGCGGGACGCCTTCATCACCTGGCCGACCAGGAACTGGAACTTGCGATCCTTGCCGGCGCGAACTTCCGCGATCACCTCGGGATGCGCCCGCACGACGTCCACGACATGTGGTTCGAGCGCGCTCAGATCCGACACCTGCGCCAGGCCGTCAGCCTCGACGATGTCGGCGGGGGTGCGCCCCGATGCGAACATTTTGGCGAAGACGTCCTTCGCAACCGTGGAACTGATGGTCCCGGCTTCGACGATCCGGATGAGGGCACCGAGCGCCTCCGGCGTGATGGGAAAGCGATCGATGCCGACGCCCTGCTCCTTGATGGTGCGAAGGACCTCGCCCATCACCCAGTTGCTGGCCGCCTTGGGCTGGCCGCAGGCGGCCGCCGTGGCCTCGAAATATTCCGAGAGGTCTCGCGTATCGGTGAGCAGCGCCGCATCGTAGGCGGGAAGCCCGTAGGCCGACTGGAAGCGAACGCGCCGGGCTTCGGGGAGTTCCGGGAGCTGGTCCCGCAGCGCATCGCGGCGGGCGTTGCCGACCACCAGCGGGGGGAGGTCGGGCTCCGGGAAGTACCGGTAGTCGTGCGCCTCTTCTTTGCTGCGCATCGAGTATGTCTTGCCCTGCGCGGCGTCGAACAACCGCGTCTCCTGCACCACTCGTCCGCCGTGCTCCACCACGTCGATCTGGCGTCCGATTTCGTACTCGATCGCCTTCTGAAGGTAGCGGAAGGAGTTGACGTTCTTGACCTCCGCCTTCGTCCCGAGCGTCGGGGATCCGGCCGGCCGCACCGAGACGTTCGCGTCGCAGCGCAGGCTCCCTTCGTCCATGTTGCCGTCGTTCACGCCGAGCCATACCAGCATCTGCCGGAGCCGCTCGAAGAAGGTCGCCGCCTCTTCGGCCGATCGCAGGTCGGGCTCGGAGACGATCTCAATCAGCGGTACGCCGCTGCGATTGAAATCGAGGTAGGTCTTGCGGTCCGAGTCCGCGAAGCCCTCGTGGAGCGACTTACCGGCGTCCTCCTCCATGTGGATGCGCGTCAGGCGGACGAACTTCCGCTGGCCGCCAGTCTCGATCTCGAGCCCGCCTCCGCGCGCCAGCGGCCACTCATACTGTGAAATCTGGTACCCCTTCGGCAGATCCGGATAGAAGTAGTTCTTCCGCGCGAACACGGACCGCTCCTGCACCTCGCAGCCGAGCGCGAGCGCCGCGGTCACTGCGAAGTCCACGGCCCGCCCGTTCAGCACCGGCAGCGCGCCTGGGAGCCCGATGCAGACCGGGCAGACGTGGGTGTTGGGTGGAGCGCCGAAGCTGGTGGAACAGCCGCAGAAGATCTTGGTCTGGGTGAGCAGCTGCGCGTGAATCTCGAGACCGATGACGGGTTCGAAGCCGGGCATGGTGAAATGCGGAAGAGACGCCTCTTCCGCATTCTACATGGCAGGAGCGCTAGGTGCGGGGCCCGGCGTCCTTGATGGAGGCCGGCACGTCCTTCTCGAACGTCTTGAAGTTCTCGACGAACATACGCGCGAGCTTGGCCGCCTGCTGATCGTAGGCCGCCTTGTCGGCCCAGGTGCTGCGCGGATCGAGTACCGCGGCCGGCACGTCGATGCAACTCGTGGGCATTTCGATGTTGAACACCGGATGCCGCTGGTAGCCCACGTGATCGAGCTTGCCCGAAAGCGCAGCGCGAATCATGGCCCGCGTGTAGGCAATCTTCATGCGGCTGCCGACGCCATGAGGCCCGCCGGTCCAGCCCGTGTTGACGAGCCAGACACGGGCCTGATATTTCGCGATCCGCTCGCCCAGCTGCTGGGCATAGACATTGGGGTTGAGCGGCAGGAAGGGCGCGCCGAAGCAGGTGCTGAAGGTCGCCGTCGGTTCGGTCACCCCTTTCTCCGTGCCCGCGACCTTGGCGGTATACCCGGACAGGTAGTGGTACATGGCACCTTCGGGCGTGAGCCGGGCAATCGGCGGCAGGACGCCGTAGGCGTCCGCGGTCAGCATCACGATGTTCTCGGGATGACCGCCCACGCCCTCGAGCACCGCGTTGTCGATGCACTCGATGGAATACGCGCCGCGCGTATTCTCGGTCAGCGACGCGTCGTCCAGATTGAGCGTGCGCGCGTGCGGGTCCATCACGACGTTCTCGAGCACGGTGCCGAACCGCCGGGTGGTGGCATAGATCTGCGGCTCGGCCTCGGCCGAAAGCTTGATCATCTTGGCGTAGCAGCCGCCCTCGAAATTGAAGATGCCGCGGTCGCTCCAGCCATGCTCGTCGTCACCGATCAGGCGGCGCTCCGGATCGCTCGACAGCGTGGTCTTGCCGGTGCCCGACAGTCCGAAGAACAGCGCCGTGTCGCCGGCGGCCCCGATGTTGGCCGAGCAGTGCATCGCCAGGACGCCCTGCAGCGGCAGAACGTAGTTGAGCACCGTGAAGATGGACTTCTTGTTCTCGCCGGCGTAGCTGGTACCCGCGATGATCACCTCGCGGGCCGCGAGGTTGAGCGCGATCACCACGTCGGAGCGGGTACCGTGCCGCGCGGGATCTGCCTTGTAGGACGGCGCGGTGAGCACGGTGAACTGGGGCTGGAAACCAGCCAGGTCGGCGCTCGGCGGCACGATGAACAGGTTCCGGACAAACAGGTTTTGCCAGGCCAGTTCCTGCACGAACCGGACGGACAGACGGTAGGCGGGGTCGGCGCCCGCGTAGAGATCCTGGACGAAGAGCTCCTGATGACTCAGGTGTGCCACCACGTCGGCACGGAGCGCCTCGTAGTGAGCGAGCTGCATCGGCTTGTTGACCTTGCCCCACCAGACGTGGCCGCTGCTGGAGGGCTCCTGGACCACGAACTTGTCGTTGGGCGAGCGCCCCGTGTGAGCGCCGGTACGGCAGACGAGCGGGCCCTCGGCGGCGATGACCCCTTCGGCACGCCGGATGGCATGTTCGTACAAGGCTGCTGCCGTAAGGTTGAGATGCACGGGCTTGCTCGCCTGGATGCCGTGAGCCTCGAGCCCGAAACCGGCCTGTACCGTACTCATGTGTATATGGCTCCCGAGCCGCCCTCACAAGCAGACGGCATATGAACTATCCATCGTACCGATGGGAAAGTCGGCAAGTCAATAACTTACCCCCTCCGCGCCCCAGAGTGATCGCCCGTCCGGAATCGGCGAGGCGAACCTGCCTCCTGCCTGCTACAATTCACGCGTAAACACTCCCCCGCAGACATTCGTAGACATGGCAGGACGATTCGCAACCGGCGCCGATCGCTCGCCCCTGACCAAGACGGGCGAGGTGTCGGCCTCGCCGGCTTCGATTCTGGCCACCGAGATCAAGCACTTGGCGGCCAGCGGCGAGCGGGACCACGCCCGGGAGCGCTTCGGCGCCCTCGTGGCGCTGCTCCAGCGGCGAGCGCTCCGGGTGGCGTTTCACTACCTGCGCAACCCGGCGGACGCCGACGAAGCGGTGCAGGACGCTTTCATCAAGGTGTTCCTGCACATCGAGCAATACCGGGAGGAACTGCCTTTCGACGTGTGGTTCAGCCGGATTCTCGTCAACGCGTCGCTCGACCGCCTGAAGGCCCGGTCGCGCCAGCAACGGTTCGTGGCGCCGGCCGTGGACGAACAGGACGAGCGGTCGGTGGCGCAGATGCCGGCGACCGACCCGTCGAGCGAGCGGCGATTGCTGGCCCGTGAGCGGTGGGCGCGGGTCTCGCGGGAGGTGGCCGCGCTCCCGGACCGGCAGCGGCTGGTGTTCACGCTGAGTCAGGTGGACGAGCAGACGCCGGGAGAGATTGCGGCGGCCACGGGGATGAGCCCGGCGACGGTGCGCGTGCACCTCTTCAGGGCCCTGAAACGGTTGCGCGGAGTGCTGGGAGAGCAAGTATGACCCGTCGCGAGGACTCGGAGGCCAGGATTACGGACGCTCTCGACGCGTATCGGGCCGCGGCCCACGCCGAGGCGGATGGCTTCTTCGACGACCGCACGCTCGAGGCGCAGCGAACGCGCATCCTGGCACGGCTCGAACAGGCCGGCCAGAGAGCGCGGGTCCTGCCCTTTCCAGGCGCGAATGCGAGCGTGCGATCGGGGACCAGCCATCCCCGACGCTGGATTAGCGCTGCGGCGGCCGCCGGCCTCTTCATCGGCCTCCTCACCGGCCAGCTGCTCCACGTGATGCCGGGCGACAACTGGGTGCACCGCGAACCGGTCCGGGTGGGCGCGCCGCCGGGCTCTCTCATGGCGGTCGTCCCCGCAGTCGTCAACACCTCGCTCGATCCCGAAGACGCGTTGCTCGACGCGATCGACGCCGCAGTGACCCGCCAGGGCGCGTCGGACCTTCGCGCGTTCGACGACCTCACCTTCAGCGAGCCGTACTAGTGCCGGCACTCATCTTCCGCAAGGGCCTCGATCTGAAGCACGAGGTCGCGGGAGTGCTGGCGGCCAGCTATCACTCGCCGCTGGTCAATCAGATCAAGGAACGGGACTACCGCTACGAATCCGGCCGACTGACCGTACACCTGGCGCGGGAGTTCGGCTTCTGCTACGGAGTGGATCGGGCGGTGGACTATGCCTATCAGGCGCGGAAGCGGTTCCCCAGCCAGCGTGTCTTCCTCACCGGCGAGATCATCCATAACCCCCACGTCAACGACCAGCTTCGTCGTCTGGCGATCCGATTCCTGAGCGATCCCCAGGAACAGGGCCTGGCCCTCGGCAGCGAGGACGTCGTCATCCTCCCCGCCTTCGGGGTCACGGTTGGCGAGTTGCAGCGCTTCGACGCGACGGGCTGCACGTTGGTCGACACGACGTGCGGATCGGTGCTGAACGTCTGGAAGAACGTCAAGCGCTACGCGCTTGACGGGCTCACCTCGGTGATCCACGGCAAGTACTGGCACGAGGAAACCCAGGCGACCGCCTCCCAGGCCGTGGCGAACAACGCTGGCCACTACCTCGTGGTACTGGATCGGCCGCAGGTCGAGTACGTGTGTGGCTATATCACCGGCGGTGGCGATCCCGACGAATTCCGCGCGAGGTTTCGCGATGCGGTCTCCCCGGGCTTCGATCCAGACCGGCATCTGGAGCGCATCGGGTGTGCGAACCAGACGACCATGCTCAGCTCGGAGTCCCTGGCGATCGGCGAGATGTTCCGCGACGCGATGCGGGCGCGCTTTGGCGATGCCGAGCTGCCGCAGCGTTTCCGGGCCTTCGATACCATCTGCAGCGCCACCCAGGACCGGCAGGATGCGGTGATACGTCTGCTCGACGAGCACGCGCTGGACGTGATGGTGGTAGTCGGCGGCTTCAACAGCAGCAACACCTGCAACCTGGCCCGCATCTGCAGCAGCCGGGTGCCGACCTTTCACATCGCGGCCCCGGACGGCCTGGCTGCCGCCGACTCGATCCGCCATCGGGACGTCACGTCGAAGACCGAGGTGACGACCTCGGGTTGGCTGCCCGCCGTCGGCCCGCTGACCATTGGCGTCACCTCGGGAGCCTCCACCCCCGATAACCTCGTCGAAGAGGTCATCCGGACGCTGGATCGCTTCGCCAATCAGGCCTATCCCTGACCCCGCCGCCCGGGGGTAAACGCCCGGGTCGGCCTGGTCGTAAGCCCGATAGGTACCCCATGAGCATGCGTCCTAAGTTGTTCTTGTGTCTCGTCTTGTCTCTCGCGCTCCTGGGCGCGCTCGAGCGCGGCCAGGCACAAGGCTTCAAGTGGTGGCAGAACGAGCGGTTCCAGCAGGAGCTGGGGCTCACCACCGAGCAGACGGGACGCCTCGAAGAAATTTTCCAGTCCCTGCAACCCACCCTGAAGACGCAGAAGGACACGCTCGACAAGCTCGAGTCGCGACTGTCGAAGGTCATCAACGATCCGCGTGCCGACGAGGCCAAGGTTCTGGAGGTGCTCGAGCGCGTCGAGTCGGCGCGCGGCGAACTGAGCAAGTCGCGGACGCTGCTCGCCTTCCGGATGCGTCGCATCCTGACCACCGATCAGAACGTCAAGTTCAAGGCGCTCCACGAGGAGTGGGTGCGCGAGCGCCGCAACAAGCCCAACCCACCCCACTTCCAGAATCAGGGACGGTAATTTCGACGTGAGCACGAAACGACTTATGAGCAGGACAATGTGTGTCGTGGCGGTGTTCGGTGTGCTGGCCGCCACGGGGGCGAAAGCCCAGTCAGCAGCCACGCAGGACACCGCCCGCACCGATTCGGTGGTGCGGGAGGCGATGGCCGGGTACCAGGACGCGCTGCAGGCGCTCGACAGCGGGACCAGGGCCGACACCCAGTCGCCGACCGGACGGCTGGCACCGGGTGGACTGCGCGAGTTGACGCTGGAGGAAAGCGTCGCGCTCGCGCTCGAGCAGAACCTCGACATCCAATTGTCGCGGCTCGAGCCGCAGTCGGTCGATCTGCAGACGGCCGGCTTTCGCAACACCTATCGGCCGGTGCTCGCCTCCACCTTCGGACAACGCGACCAGGTGCAGCCGCCCACGAGCCAGCTGAACGGCGGCGCGAGTGTCACCAACGGCACCACCACCTACAACGTCGGCGTCAACCAGACGGTGCCCTGGGGCGGCGGCTCCTACCTCGTTGGCTTCACCAACTCGCGGCTGTCGACGAACAACCTGTTTGCGAACTTCAACCCCGCGTACAACGCGACGCTGACCGCCGCCTACGTTCAGCCCGTCCTCCGCGGCTTCCGGATCGACAACACGCGGCAGCAGCTGGAGGTGTCGCTCATCAACCGCGAGATCTCCGAGGAGTCGGTCAGGGCCACGGTCGCGCAGACGGTGGCGAACGTCCGCAATGCCTACTGGGATCTCGTGTTCGCCCGCAGCGCCGTGGACGTCGCCCGCCGGGCGCTGTCGCTCGCCGAGCGCCTCGTCGAGGACAACGAAGCGCGCGTCGAAGTCGGCACCCTCGCCCCGCTCGACATCGTGCAGGCTCAGGCCGAAGCCGCGACGCGTCGCCAGACCCTGGCCGCGGCCGAAGCCACCGCCTCCACGGCGGATCTCGCGCTCAAGCGCTTCCTGGTGAGTGGCACCGAGGACCCGCTGTGGCGCCAGGAAATCGTCCCCGTGGATGTCCCGTCGCTGGAGGCGCCGCCAACCGACGTCGAGGCGGCGGTGCGCCGGGCGATCACCGAGCGGACCGACATTGCTCAATCCCGCAAGAATCTCGAGACCAACGACGTCAACATCAAATACTTCCGCGACCAGTCCATGCCGGCGCTGGACCTCAACGCCAGCTACGGCGCGCAGGGCCTGGGCGGAACCTCCTACATCCGGTCAGGGACCGGAATCGGCAGCTCGGTCATCGGCACGATCCCCGGCGGCTACACCGACGCGCTCGCCTTCATCCGCGATCGGACGTTCCCGACCTGGAACGTCTCGATGACGCTCAGCTACCCGATGTTCGGCAACCAGGCCGAAGCGCAACACGCGCGCGCGAGAGTGCAGCGCCAGCAGAACCAGACGCGGCTTCGCGCACTCGAGGTGCAGATTGCCGCCGAGGTGGCCAATGCCGCCTTCACCGTGCAGGCCAACGTCCGGCGCGTCGAGGCCGCGATGGCCGCCCGCGAGCTGGCGCAGAAGCGGCTGGACGCGGAGCAGAGCCGGTTCGAGGTCGGGTTGACGACCAACTATTTCGTCGTGCAGGCGCAACGCGACCTTCGCGACGCGGAAAACACCGAGCTCCGCGCGCTCGCCGATTATCGGAAGTCGCTGGTCAACTACGAGCGCGCGCAGGTCGCCCCGGCGGGAAGCGCCGGGGGCGGGGCCAATACCGCGACGGCGTCGGCGGTGGCGATTGCGGTGGCCGGCGGCGGGACGCAATAGGCTCTTGGCTGCCTACGGGACAGGATCGGAATCAGTTATGCGCAAACTCGCGATCATCGGACTGCTCCTCGCCGCCGCTGGCGGCGCGGCGGTCTACTTCGGGGTGTTCTCAAAGGAACAGGCGGCTGCCGCCGCCGGTGGACCCGGGGGCGCCGCTGGAGCGGGAGGCGCGGGCCGAGCCGGTGGCGCCCAGAGTGGGCGACCGGGCGGAGGTGGCGGCGGGCCGATGGGCATCGGCGGCGGGTTCCGTCCGCCGATCACGGTGCAGATGGCGCCGGCAACCAAGGGGAACATCAGCGCCACCATGACCGTCGTCGGCAACCTGATTGGCGAGCAGACCGTGGACGTGGTGCCGCGCACCGCCGGCCGCC
>Ga0247822_10003019_pt1 | contig 10913 bp, 8 predicted proteins | sample 13C_Cellulose_Da_FD_192423 | JGI IMG/M metagenome (GOLD analysis project Ga0247822, IMG submission 192423) | Soil microbial communities from agricultural site in Penn Yan, New York, United States - 13C_Cellulose_Day30 | ecosystem: Environmental > Terrestrial > Soil > Agricultural land | place... | reverse complement strand
CCAGGAAACGATAGCCCTCGCCAGCATTCGCATGGAAGTTAATCGCATTGCCATTGCAAAAACCTGCAATGAGCGCGCGAATTTTATTAGGATTTTTTCCATCATAAGCCGCATGGTTTTGTAGTGTTTTAACTTTTTCCAGAGTTGCTGGCAACACACAAGTAACCTGCACACTGAGCCACTGGTTAACAACCAAGGATTCATGTTGCCAACGCTGATAAAATTCAGCTAATGCAGTTGCTGCTAACTGCTGAGCCAAAGGAGCTTCTGCATTAACCAATTGCGATAACGCAGCCATCACGTCAGTCATGTTGTTGGCTTCGCGATATTGCTGTTCACAGGCGCGAATCAGATCCTCCTCGCCCAGCAACATTAAATATGCCAAAGCAACATTTTTCAGGCTGCGCCCTGCGATAGATTCGGCAGTTGCTGTGTAAGCCTGTTGGTGATCATACGCATTATAGATACGCACAAATAGATCGCGCAGTTCGCGCGCAAGTACCTTGCGAACTGCCATGCGGCTGTAGTGAATTGCTTCAACATCAATCACATCAGCCAACTCACTCAGATAAGCCTCTGACGGAAGACTGAGCATGTAAGCTACCATTGCTTTATCAAGACTATCGTCTTGCAATATGCTGCTGTAAGCAGCAAGCAAATCGGCATCAAGCTGCAAGCCTGTGAGATCACCACCTTTTTGAAATAGCGCCATCGCCTGATTTATAGCTTGCAAACCTAACTGCTGACTCGCCTCCCAACGATTGAAACCATCGCTGTCGCGGCTCATCAGCACAATTAAATCATCGCGACTGTAGTTGTAATGCAACTTCACTGGCGCAGAGAAACCGCGCAACAAACTCGGTACTGGTTTTTCTTGTACACGCTGAAATACAAAGGTTTGTTCGGCGGCAGTTAATTCCAAAACCAGATGAGTATTATCATCCGTCTCAAAATCCGGTTCCGCATCTTTTAGTGAGAGGGGCAAATCCCCTGCACTACCCAATAATCCAACGGCTACAGGAATATGAAACGGTAGTTTGTTCTGGCATTCAGGTGTCGGAGGGCAGGATTGTTTAATCGTAAGCGAATACTCTTGTGCATCTTCATCGTAAGAATCTGTCACCTGCAAGCGTGGAGTTCCCGCTTGCGAATACCAATTTTTAAATTGGGATAGATCACGACCGGATGCATCAGCAAGTGCGGCAACAAAATCCTCCGTTGTTACGGCTTGACCGTCATGACGCTCAAAATATAAATCTGTGCCTTTGCGGAAATTTTCCTTACCCAACAAGGTCGCCAGCATACGAATAATTTCTGCACCTTTTTCATAAACAGTCATAGTGTAGAAATTGGAAATTTCGATGTAGGACTCAGGGCGTATCGGATGCGCCATAGGGCCAGCATCCTCTGCAAATTGCATAGTGCGTAGCAGAGTGACATCTTCAACGCGCTTGACTGTGCGCGAGCCCATATCGGCAGAAAACTCTGAATCACGATAAACAGTAAAACCTTCTTTCAAACTCAACTGGAACCAGTCGCGACAGGTGACGCGATTACCGCTCCAGTTGTGAAAATATTCGTGCGCCACCACCCCTTCTACTCGTTGGAATCCGGCATCTGTCGTAGTTTCCGGTTTCGCCAATACACACGATGTATTAAAAATATTCAGGCCTTTATTTTCCATTGCGCCCATATTGAAATCATCGACGGCAACGATCATAAAAATATTGAGATCATATTCCCGACCGTACACCTCTTCATCCCAACGCATGGAATTCTTAAGCGAATCCATTGCATGCTCGCACTTATCCAGATCTTTGGGTTCGACGAAAATTTTCAGTGTGACATCGCGACCGGCAGCAGTCGTAAAGCTATCTTCAATGTGGGCAAGATCGCCAGCAACGAGAGCAAACAAATACGCCGGTTTTTTAAAGGGATCATGCCAGGTAGCATAATGGCGATTATTTTCAGCATCACCCTGATCAATCAAATTACCGTTAGACAAGAGCACCGGATATTTTTTGTCCGCAACAACCGTAGTGGTGAATTCACTCATCACATCGGGGCGATCAAGATAATAAGTAATCTTGCGGAAACCTTCAGCCTCACACTGTGTGCAATACATAGTGCGCGAGCGATACAAACCTTCGAGCGAGGTGTTCGATTCCGGTTTAATCCGGGTGATTGTCAGTAATTTGAATTCTGCGGGAGTATCAAAAATAGTGAGGCTTTCTTCGCCAAATTCATAATCACTGTTGCTGAGTGATTTTCCATCCAGCGCAATTGAAACCAATTCCAAATCAGCGCCATGCAAGGTCAATTGTGTTGCTGGCGTTTTTGCAGCGGGGTTGCGATACAAATGCAGCATCGCGCTGACAATCGTTTCACCATCATAAATCTCAAAACGCAAATCCGTCGTTTTTATGAGATAGCCAGGAACCTGGTAATCTTTCAGATAAATTGTTTTAGGTTGGTCTTTAGCAGGCAATGATTGTTCAACGGCAGTCATGATGGAATCCTTAAAATTTATTCAACCCACTTAATCGGTTTATCGTGCGGCTCATGATCGTGGTCATGATCATCATCACCACAATAGGTGTGCGGCTCTGGCGGGATGTATCCCGTATGCTGATCAGGCGGAAGATTTTTATGTTCATATGCAATCACCGCTTGCATGCACAACTGCCGCTGCTCAACCGATAATCGATTCCCGTCAGGCCATTTGCCCAATTCAACAGCACGCTTTAAGTTTTGATAAATTTCCGGCGTGAGGCTGGAAAGTAATTGCTGCAAATCCATAACTCATTTACTCAATTGCTGAGCGCAAACTAGTAGCGCTGATATAAATTTTTAGTGAGCAGAGCGTATAACGCGCCGGCGACCAAACCACCCACATGCGCCGCGTTGGCGACGGAACCTGAAATAAAATAATCCACCACACCGGTCATACATAACACCAGCCAAAACAACATAAATCCAATCAGCGCTGACGGCACAGCCACCAGCGGATGTGGCGCCAAGCGTTGACGTATAGCGATAAAACCAACCAACGCGTACACAACACCAGACATACCACCAAAATTAGTGCTGCCCTCCCACCAATATTGGGCAATGTTTGAGGCTACGGCAGTCACCGCAAAAAATATAAGGAAATGCCAATGCCCCATGAAATATTCCAGACGGCGCCCCAAATCCCACATCCACAAACTATTGAACAGCACATGGAAAATGCCGAAATGCAAAAATGCCGGTGTGAGTAATCGCCATATTTCTCCACCAGAATGTGCCTCGCCAAAGCCCGCAAAATAAAAATGACTGGCGATGGGCGTACCAACAGCTAAAGCCCCCAAGCCGCTTAAAATAATCAGACAAATAACAACCGGCGCAGCCATTGCCTGCTCAAATACGCCCGGTCCAGTAGGTATTGCGGATGGGGCCGCAACGGCAGGCTGCAGTACCACATCGCCCTGCGCATATTGGTTAAGGAAATCTTGTAACGCAGGAATTACCGCTTCATCCAACACAGCCAGGCATTGCTGGCCACTTTCCTCCGTGATGCGATGCTGTAGACCACGTTCATGCAAATAATTACTCAGCGCACTTAAATTTTGGTCAAGCGGAAAATGTCTTACGGCAATCCAGTTCAATGATGCACATCCAGAAGTAGAGAATATGTGGCAGATATAGGGGCCATTCGTCAGGGATCAACCCAATGAAGTATTTACCCGCAATGATTTGAGTAGCTGCACCATGTGATCCAAGCGTTAAGGATCAACATAGACCCACACAAATTTGTCGGGCTGTAATTGTGCCTCACCGTCCATGCGATATGCCACCAATCGCCCATATTTAACCGCGCTGTAATCCAGGCAAGCCAAGTTGGGCGCGAGCGGGCGCGGCTGCCCTTTAAGCCAGTAATGCCCGATAAACAGCGGCGGAAGTGACTTGTGGTAATGCACCATTTGCGCACGATGCTCATCCGAGATTTCAGCCCGTGCAATATGTTCCGGGATGGGATCTGGTTGGAATAGTAATTGTCCGTATGTACGTGCAGTGTGCCCCCAAAACTTGGTGCGAAAAGCATGGCGCACATAGCCATCAGCGGAAGTCATGGTTTCACCCGCCGGCAGTGGTATATCCACTCCACCGGTCAAACGCTGTTTTGTCCTGGCCTCAAGACTGCCTTTTTGAACCGAGCGATTAATAAATTGCCAATCGATATGGCCATCGCCGTAGGTTGCGCGATGCAGATCGATTAATTGCTGATCCCAACAGGCATGTACAGCGCGGAAGATTTGCTGGGTGTGAGGATGTTGGATTTCGAGAAATAGCGGCAACTCCATGAACCAGCGTAAAAATGCTTGCCACTCCTGGGAATAATTGGCGAACTGCTCCAGTGTTTCAGTTGCTTGCCGGACATTGGCGGGCGTATGTGGCCGCAAATACTCGCCCATTGTCGCCGTGGGAGTTGAATAAGTGATTGCGTTGAATTCGTGGTTGCCCATCACCAGCTGCGCACTGCCCTTTTCCACCATATCGCGCACCAGATGTAAGGCTTCGCGGATACGGGGGCCGCGATCCACAATATCGCCGAGAAAAATGGCTTGGCGGTTGCGATGGCGATAAACACCACCGATTTTCTGGTAGCCCAGCAGCTGCAGTAAACGCTCCAAAGTCTGGGCGCAACCATGTACATCACCGATCAAATCATAGCCGCTCGCCTCACCCATCTGAGGCTGGAATCGGGCTATGCCTGACGAAGACTCAATCATATTACTCCTTCAGCAAATGGCCACCCCAACCTAATTTGGAGCGACAACGTTCATAAAAGTTGTAATCAAGTGGATGCAGCAACGTCAATCGATGCTGCTTTTTGCGGATAGAGATTTCATCGCCGGTTTGCACATCCACATGGGAATGACCATCACAAGTGACCATAGGTTCGGCGCGATTATGTTCGCCAACGACAATGCTGATCGCACTATCGCCCGCCACCACTATCGGGCGACTGCTTAATGTATGCGGATTCATGGGCACCAGAACGATAGCATCCAGCGTAGGATGCAGAATCGGTCCACCACCGCTAAGGGAGTAAGCGGTGGATCCTGTCGGCGTAGAGACGATCACACCATCAGAGCGTTGGCTGGTAACAAACACAACATCGACCGAAATTTCAAACTGCAACATGTGGATAAATTGACCCGGGTGCAACACCACATCATTCAGCGCATCCGCTGTAGCGATCAGCTGCCCTTGGCGTTTGACTTCCATATCCAGCAAAAACCGCTGCTCGGATTTGTATTGCCCCGATAGAACTTCATCGACCTTGTTTTCAATATTTTCCGGCGTGATGTCGGTCAAAAAACCCAGGCGACCGCGGTTAACCCCCAAAAGAGGCACATCATATTTGGCTAGCGCGCGCGCGCCGCGCAGCAAGCTGCCATCGCCACCGACCACAATAACCAGATCACAGACCTGCCCCAGCGCTTCCATATCCATAATTTGCCGCGCAGCTGACACCATACTGGCATCCGTGATTAATGCCGCCGTCTCCGCTTCGAGCACAAACTCTTTATTGCGCTGCTGCAGAAAACGAATCAATCGTTTAATGGAATAGACCGCACGCTCGTTATTGAGGTGACCAATCAAGCCAATGGTTGAAAAATGAGTCATAAGGTTTCACTGAGTGACGGTTGCAGAAATGAATAAATAGTAATCATCTTATGTAGGCTATTATAGCCTGCAGATCAACTAAGGCTCGCATTTATGCCAAATTCGATATATCAGCTGTTTAAAGCGCGAGTGCACGAGCTAAAACACCAAGCGGTGCGCGACCTCGCGTGGTGCTGCTTCAGCTCACCAATAATGGATGAATTGCCTGGAATCGAGGCGACAATACTACCTTTTGCCAATGTCTCTTTGTGGGAGTGGATTGAAAAGGTCGATCAGCAACCAGACGCCTTACTCACGGAAATTGCCCAAACCAAAAGCACACGCCTTGGTATTTACTACGAAACCCTATGGCGTTTTTTCTTTTCTCATCAGCCGGATTGGACGCTGTTACACCACAACCTGCAAGTTGAACGCAATGGCATCACGCTTGGTGCATTCGATTTTCTATGTCGTCACAACGATGAATTCTGGCACATAGAAACTGCGGTAAAATTTTATCTTTGCACCAGCAATAACTCACACGATGCACTCGCGTGGGACAATTGGGTCGGCCCAGCCAGCCACGATCGGTTGGATTTAAAACTCTCACACTTGCGTCAACATCAACTCCCACTTCACCAAACTTCTGAAGCAAAAACCCAACTGCAAATATTTCACTCCAACCAATCAGACTGGAAAACGGGTTTGTGTATGCAGGGTTATTTATTTTCACCCAAGAGGGAAAGTTATAGCCCTGAATATAGCTGCGAAAACCACGGCACTGGTTACTGGTGGTATCTGCGCGACTTTTTGCGTTACCTTGATGATAATACTGAAATTGAGTGGCTTATCCTTGAGCGACAACGCTGGTTATCACCTGCACACAGCAGCGATAGCAACGAGTTGATGCGGGCAGAAAAATTAGTGGAGCAACTACAAATACAAATCGGAGAAATGAAAAGGCCGCTCTTGTTAGCGGCCATGACGACGAAAGACTTGATTGGCGGTGATGAAATTATCTGGCAAGAAACACTGCGCGGTTTTGTCGTACCTGATAGCTGGCCGAATCTTTAACCTTGCCCCAATACGGCAACGCCATCGCGCAACACATAATTGTTAGTATCGATCAGATATTGTTTTACACCAGAGGAGGTAAATAATTGCTGGCAATTTTCCAACGCCAGCGTGCGATAGCCATGTTGCGCTAACAAATGCGCTGCTGCCCGGCTGCGGCGACCGGTATCACAGTAGAAAATATACAGCTTATCTTTAGCGAGTAAGCGCGATTTAATCGACAGAATATTCAGCGGAACATTGACTGCGTTTGCCAAATGCATTTCGCTGTACTCGTCTTCACTGCGCACATCGACTGCCACAGCACCTTGCGCAATATTTTGCTCCAAATCACTTAATGCCAGCGTGGCAACACTGGGTTCTTTGAGTAAGCGATAAAAATCCTGCTTTTCCAGACGCATCAAGACGCCGTCGGTACGCATCATGATGGTTGCGTTACGCACAGTTTCATTCACCAGTGCATCTTCACCAAAACAACGTCCAACGCCGATTGTGGCGAGGTGCTGCCGTTTATTATCATTGTGGCGAGTGACATCAGCCTCACCTTCCTTAATGAAATAGCATTGATCACCCATTTCACCTTGGCGAATAATTACATCACCTGCATACACAACTTGCGGAGTGAGACGGGAAAAGATTTGTTCAACATTTAAAGGTGGGACTTTAAAAAACAGATTGGATTTTAAAACCACCATCATCCAATCCACATCTTCATCAAGATCACGCTCGCGCGAAATAATAAGCTGGAGATAATCAGCAACCTGACTCCAGGTCAACATTTTATCCAATCGCTCACTATCAATACGCAGCACGCTGCAATCTGTTTCAGCAATAGCGGTGAACTGGCGCGGCTGTTGATGGGCAATCGGCAATAACGACGAGCGCCCTTTAATTCGAGTTTGACTTCCATCCTCGACAACCAAGGAAACATCACCATGAAGTAAATAAACATGCTGTGCATCGTAACTGCCCGCAGTAAAAAGTGTTTGGCCTGCACAGACCACTTCCACTACCGCATCATCCAAAAGTGCCAATAAGTGGCTTTCACTCATATCTTTTAGCGGCACGAGGGTGCGGGTTAAATTCAGATCGAATTCAACCAGCGGCACCTTTTCAGTAGTTTGAGCTGGAGCAGTTTTTTGAGCTTGCATAACAACATCCTTCAAAGTGAAAGCGACAACGTAAGACACTCACTCGCATTGCAATAATTATTTTATAGAGAGCCAAAACCACGTCGTCCTTGCAAGCCGCCGGAGTGAATCGCCACAATCCGGGAGCCACGCGACCAATAACCCTGTCGCGCAAGAGAAACAATTCCCCAAAACATTTTTACGGTGTAGACCGGATCGAGCGCTATCCCTGATTGGCACTCAAAATCCTGCCAAAACTGCGACAAATATTGCGGATGTTTTTTGCCGTAACCACCCGCATGAAATCCGGAAATCAAACGCCAATTTGCGGCTTTATCAGAAGCGCCAAGTTCACGGTAAGTCGAAGCAATTACTTCGCCCAGATCTCCCGCCCCTTTTAATACTGAAAACCCTATCGCAGGCCTGGCAATATCAATCCCCCTTGCCAATCCCGCCAAACTGGTTCCTGTTCCGCAGGCTATACACACAGCAGTATAGTCACCTTTCAACTGCTGCTCTAGCGCCCTGCCAGCGAGCTGCATACCACGCGCGCCCGCTAAACTAGCGCCACCTTCGGGAATAAGGTAGAAATGACCATACCGCTCGCGCAAAGTAGCAGCCATTTCGGCGCCGGTTTTGTTGCGATACTCTTCACGGCTCAAAAAAACCAGCTGCATTCCCCAAGCTTCGGCATCGCTTAAGGTTGGACTCAGTTGCGTTGGCCGCTCGCCCCGCACCACACCCAACGTCTGGAAACCGTAGCGATTTCCAGCTGCCGCCAGCGCATGCAGGTGATTCGAATAAGCGCCACCAAAACTTAGCAAGCGGTTAAATCCTTGCTCCCGCGCAGCCTGTAGATTAAAAAATAACTTATAAAACTTATTGCCGGACAACTGAGGATCAATCAAATCATCGCGCCGCACTAGCAATTCGATTCCTGCATCAGCAAGAACATCCAGCTCAACGCTTTGTATCGGGACCCGAACCGCAATATCCAACAATGCATCTTCAGAATCGATCAACATCACACCTATTTACGTCAACAACCACGTACGACCAAGCGTTAACGTCGCTCCGCCACCAACGGGTAAGCCACTGCTTGATGCTGTGCACAGCGGTCACTTTCACCCGGGTGGAATTCTAACGGAGTTTCAATCGTTGGGATGCTCTTGCCGCAACTGTGGCCACGCGCATCAACCGCGCTACAGCAAGACGTTTTGTGATGCTCCAACCAAGCGATATAGATGGCTTCGCTCACGCCCGCCTTATCGGCAGCATAAGCTTGCTGATCTTCCAGATAACGGCCAATATCATCCAATGCGATAGCAATCTCACCCAATCCCGGCAAGAAAACCACCATATTGACGCCAGCCTTGGTTAATCGCCCAAGCAACTGGTCACCGCTATTTTTTAACAGCTGTTGGTTCTCACGCTTGAGGTTAACAATCTCCTCTTTTAACGCACTCTCATTTTGATGGCGATAAAATAACTCTACTTCGCGCATATCCAGCATTTCGCGCAATTCGGCGGTCGCCGCACGGATTTTTGCATCCATCTCCAGTGCAAAGTTTTCTTGCAACACCTGAACCTGGCTTGACTCATCTTGCTGCTGCGCCTTGAGTTTGTGCGCGAAATACTCGCGCATCCCTTGAATTTTGGTCGCCTGCACATCAAGCGTGTCTTTGAGATTGCGATTGCGCTCAGCCAATTCTTTATTTTGCTGCTCGTATTGCTGGTGCTTTTGCTGATAAGCCAATAACCGCTGCTGATGCTCGTGTTGTACGCCATGGAATTTGGCTTGGTGCTGGTTCATCAATGTAGCAATCCGCAGGCGCTGCTCTTTTATCAGCAGCGCCATTTTGTCGCGCAGCTCCTGGGTGTAATGCTCATGCAACTTCTGTTCAATCGCCGCTTGTTCACGCTCGGCGTCCTGCACAGATCGAACCGCTTGAACTGGTGCTGCTGGGCGCTGCCCCTTAACTACCGGAGGTTTAACAACCAACCCTAGGCGATTAGCCTTAACTGCTTTGCGCATAGCAATGAAACTATTCTTGCCGCGCTGCATTAATGGGTCCCACAAATTCTTTTGATGCCAAGCCACAGGGCATTGGGAATAACACGCCAGACGAACCGCCCCCGCGCCCATATCAGGCCCGGTACCGGCAGACTCAAGCAATTGACGTAGCGGGACATTCCAACGGCGATCAACCATCCCTTTGGTATCAAAACCCAACAGGAAAAAAACGATTCCCGTGATGCACAATGAGTGATCTACCTGCACATAAGCGGCTTTGGCCGAGCCATTGGCGAAATCGGGAACAGGAATAAAACCATCAAGAATGGCTTCAAATTCGGGATAGAGTAACTCGCGGGAAATCTGCTCTTCCTGGAACAGAAAGACCGCTTCGAGTTGCTCAGCGGGGGCATTTGGCATAGGCAGTCGTCTCAAACCATGCGGAAGATTACTCGCAGTATAAGAAAGCAACTACCGTGAAAACGTGAACGACTACCATAGGAAGGGACTTTTGCACAGATTTGCGGCCTACTCGACGAAAATGGGCCATACCGCTCCCGTCGCCAAAAGCAACAGGTTATAGATATCAAGAAGAACGTGTAAAAGGGTTATGAAAACGCAGGAGGGGAACAAACAGTGGGAGGGACTACCACGAGCCTTGCAGCAAAATGCTGCAGCAGCCCGGGTTAGATATCTGAATAATCCTCAGTAACTTCATCGTCAGAATCGTCGTACTGAAAATCCAACAGGTCTTCAATATAGTCTTGCATTGTTTTACTACTCCTTTATGGATAAATAGATGAGGCGTTCCGCCCTATCACAGACAGTCAAATACGCTGACCGTTCATGGACTTTACTCCTCGAAATCCAAATTACCAACAGAAGATGACAATATTATGTATAACTATTTTTTATTAGTTCATACCCAAAAATTCAGGCCAGCAAGGATGCTTAGGGAACAACAGAAATTACAGGCAATAAAAAACCCGCAACAAGTGCGGGTTTCTTAAATAGTGGCGGACCGGACGGGACTCGAACCCGCG
>Ga0247822_10003018_pt1 | contig 10913 bp, 10 predicted proteins | sample 13C_Cellulose_Da_FD_192423 | JGI IMG/M metagenome (GOLD analysis project Ga0247822, IMG submission 192423) | Soil microbial communities from agricultural site in Penn Yan, New York, United States - 13C_Cellulose_Day30 | ecosystem: Environmental > Terrestrial > Soil > Agricultural land | place... | reverse complement strand
GGCTTTTCAGCCTCAGAGCGAGGACTCGAGGACGCCCTTCATCCACGACGGGTGCTCAAGCACCTTGCCGCAGCCGATGGCGACGCAGGACAGGGGATCGTCAGCGACCTGAACCGGCAGACCGGTGTGGTCGCGGATCTCGACGTCCAGACCGCGCAGCAGGGCGCCGCCGCCCGTCAGCATGATGCCCTTGTCAGCGATGTCGGCGGCCAGTTCCGGGGGCGTGGCTTCCAGCGCGACCTTGACGGCCTCGACGATCTGCGAGACCGGCTCGGCCAGAGCCTCGGCCGCCTGGCGCTCGCTCATCTTCACTTCGCGCGGCACGCCCTGCATCAGGTCGCGGCCCTTGACCTCGATCGACAGGCCTTCGCCGTCGGCCGGGATACGCGCGGTGCCGATGTCCTTCTTGATGCGTTCGGCGGTCGTTTCACCGATCAGCAGGTTATGATTGCGGCGCATGTAGCTGATGATGGCGTCGTCCATCATGTCCCCGCCGACGCGGACCGAACGCGAATAGACGATGCCCGACAGCGACAGGACGGCCACTTCGGTCGTGCCGCCTCCGATGTCGACGACCATCGAACCGGTCGGCTCGTGGATCGGCAGACCGGCGCCGATGGCGGCGGCCATAGGCTCGTCAATCAGGCCGACCCGGCGTGCCGAGGCGTTCAGGCAGGAGTCATTGATGGCGCGGCGTTCGACGGCCGTGGCGCCCGACGGGACGCAGACGATCATCTTGGGGTTCACGAAGCCCTTGCGGTTATGAACCTTGCGGATGAAGTGCTTGATCATCTCTTCGGCGACTTCGAAGTCGGCGATGACCCCGTCGCGCATCGGACGGATGGCTTCCATGTGGCCGGGCGTGCGGCCCAGCATCTGCTTGGCTTCCAGGCCGACGGCGTGGACGATCTTGCGACCGCCGACGTTGCGCAGGGCGACGACCGACGGCTCGTTCAGGACGATGCCCTTGCCGCGCATGTAGATCAGGGTGTTGGCCGTCCCCAGATCCATTGCGATGTCATTGGAAATCATGCCGAAGAGGGGTGAAAGCATGGGCGTCGGTTACCGCTTGTTCGGGCCTGCTAGGGCGTGAGTCTTGTTCGTCCGCGCTGGCGACGCCCTGCCCCGCGCACCCATGTGCGCCGAACCATCCTGATCGTCCTCGCCTGGCCGACTACAGGCCCGTTTGCCCTCATGCCGCGTCGATTGCAAGCGCCTATGACTCGCCGATCACAGCCTTGTCACAGCAAGGCTTGAACGCCCGTCCGCTCAAGCTTTTCCGGCTCCGCTTGCGGGCGACGACGCCGGACCTCGAACAGGACCCGCTCGCTGAACGCCGGGCGACGATTTCAATCCGTGCGCGATGCTTCCCGACGCTTCACGATCTCGCGCACCCCCATCATCAGGACCAGCCAGACGGCGGCGACGCCAGCGAGGATCAATGATGTCCAGACGCCGTCGCCTGACACCGCCGCCATGAAGGAGCCGCCGAAAAAGGCGACCAGCGCGGTCTTTGGCAGGACGCCCAGGGCGCAGCCGGCCAGAAAACCGGGAAACGACGCCCGCACCGCGCCGAAAGCCATGTTGACGACGATGAAGGGCGCCGAGGGCACGTTGCGAATGATGAAGCTGGCGGAAAAGGCGTTCCTGCCGACGAAGCGCTGCAACCGCTCGGCGGCGCCGCCGCCGAAGCGCTCCAGCGCCCGGGCAGTCGGGCCGCGCCCCAGCCAATAGGTGACCGCCGCGGACACCACCGTGGCGATCCAGCTGTAGAGAAAGCCGAACCACGGCCCGAACGCCACCACACAGGCGGCGATCAGGATGAATTGCGGGATACCGATGAAGGCCGACAGGGTGAAGACGACGACGGCCGCCGCCAGCCCCCAGGGGCCGATGCTGTACCCCGCGAGCCAGGCCTCCAGCCTTTCTTCCGCGCCCAGGGTGAAATGACTTTTACCGAAGGCGAACAGGGCGCTGATTCCCCCGAGCAACAACAGGCTGACCAGCAAGGTCCGCCAGCGCTGAGCTTCCAGATTCAGCAGGAAATCGACGATCCGCCGCATAAATTTCGCCCAAATCGCCTTTTAATCGTCCGCAGGACGCACAAACGTTGTGCGCCCGCGCGGGGTTGCGTATCAAGCCTCGCCTCCCCGGCTCTCACCACATCCACCAGACGGGATAGATATGTCCAGCCTTCAGTCCACCGCCCTCGCTCGCGTCAAGCCTTCGGCCACCCTGGCCGTGACCGCCCGGGCCCGGGAACTGAAACGCGAAGGCCGCGACGTGATCGGCTTGGGCGCCGGCGAGCCGGACTTCGACACCCCGGACAACATCAAGGCGGCGGCCATCGAGGCCATCAATCGCGGCGAGACCAAGTATACCGACGCCGACGGCATGCCCGAGTTGAAGGCCGCGATCGTCGCCAAGTTCGCGCGTGAGAACGGCCTGACCTACGCCGCCAGCCAGATCCACGTCGCCTCGGGCGGCAAGCCTGTGATTTTCAACGCCTTCGCGGCGACGCTGAACCCCGGTGACGAAGTCATCGTGCCAGCGCCCTACTGGGTCTCCTACCCGGACATGGTGCTGCTGGCCGGCGGCGAGCCCGTCACCGTGATCGGCGAGGAAGCCGACGGCTTCAAGCTGCGCCCCGAGGTTCTGGACGCGGCCATCACGCCGCGCACCAAGTGGATCATCCTCAACTCGCCGTCGAACCCGACCGGCGCCGCCTATACCCGCGCCGAACTGGAAGCCCTGGCCGTGGTGCTGCGCAAGCACCCGCAGGTCTGGATCCTGACCGACGACATGTACGAACACCTCGTCTATGGCGGGTTTGAATACCTGACCATCGCCCAGGTCGCGCCTGATCTCTACGACCGCACCCTGACGGTCAACGGCGTGTCCAAGGCCTACGCCATGACCGGCTGGCGCATCGGCTATGCAGGCGGCCCCAAGCCGCTGATCGACCTGATGCGGAAGGTTGCGAGCCAGACCACATCCAACCCGGCTTCCATCAGCCAATGGGCTGCTGTGGAAGCCTTGAACGGGCCGCAGGACTTCCTGGCCGAGCGCTCCGCCGCCTTCGAAAAACGTCGCGACCTCGTCGTCTCCATGCTGAACCAGGCCGAGGGCGTTCGCTGCCCCACCCCGGAAGGCGCCTTCTACGTCTATCCCTCGATCGAGGGCCTGATCGGCAAGACGACGGAATCGGGCGTGGTCATCACGGACGACGAGGTCTTCACCGCTGAACTGCTGGATCAGGAAGGCGTGGCCGTGGTCCAGGGCACGGCCTTCGGCCTCAGCCCCTACTTCCGCGTCAGCTACGCCACGTCCGAAGCCGTTCTGGAAGCCGCCTGCACGCGCATCCAGAAGTTCTGCGCGTCGCTGAAGTAACCGCCTAAAGCGGCGCCGGCGGAATATTCAACGTCGGCGCCATCTTCAGGATGAAGGACAGGCACCATTCGGTCGCGCGACGCGAGTTGTCGTGATCACCGTCCTGAGTTCGCGTCAGCAGACAGGCCGCGTCGGGCCTGTGGTCGCTGTCGGACGCAGCATAGAGCACCAGACCGCCCCCCGGCCCCGCTTCGCGCCGGTAGGTCATCTTCAGCGCACCGGACGTTTTGAGATCAAAGGCCTCGGCCTCGCCGCCGCCCAGCAACACCCGGACCTGAGCGTCCGTATCACCGGGCGCCAGACGGAAAAGCTCGGCCTTCAGGGCGTCGTCAGGCTCAGGCGTCATGGTGAAACGCGGCTGGTCTTGCGGGGCGGCCGTCAGCATCCCCGACATGACGAGCGCGAGCAGCATCAGGCGGCGCGGCTGACCGCGAAGTCGGCCAGATCTTCTAGGGCAGAGCGCCAGTCGCTGGCCGGCAGGACCGACAGCGCCGCCTTTGCCCGGTCGGCATAGTCGCCGGCGGCGTCCAGTGTGGCTTCGACCGCACCCGTGCCCAGGATCAGCTCACGTGCGCGGGTGAAGTCCTCGGGCGTGCGTTCGCCCTTGGTGATCACGCGATCCCAGAACAGATCTTCCTTGCCCCGGGTGCGCTGGACCGCCAGCAACAGCGGCAAGGTGGCCTTGCCCTCGTTGAAGTCGTCGCCCGCATTCTTGCCCAGCGTCGCCGTGTCGCTGCCATAGTCGAGCGCATCGTCGGCCAGCTGAAAGGCGATGCCCAGGGCCATGCCGTAGTCGCGCAGCGCCTTGACCTGTTCCTCGGTCGCGCCCGCGCCCACGGCGCCCGACTCGGCGGCGGCGGCGAACAGTTCCGCGGTCTTGGCGCGGATGATCTGCAAATAGGTGTCCTGATCCAGGTTCAGGTCGTGGGCGCGCGTCAGTTGCAGCACCTCGCCCTCGGCGATGACGCTCGACGCCGTCGCCAGAATGCCCAGCGCCCGCAGCGAATCCGTCTCGACCATCAGTTCAAACGCGCGCGCGAACAGGAAGTCGCCGACCAGCACCGAAGAGGCCGCGCCCCAGATAAGGTGGGCCGCAACCTTGCCACGCCGCATTTCCGAGCCGTCGACGATGTCGTCGTGCAGCAGGGTGGCGGTGTGGATGAACTCGACCGAGGCGGCCAGCCTGGTGGCGGCGGCGATGTCGCCCTCAGTCCCGATGGCGCGGGCGGCGGCGACGGTCAGCAGAGGACGCAGACGCTTGCCGCCCGCCGAGATCAGATGCTCGGCCAACAACGGAATCACCGGCACGTCGGACTGCATGCGGGCGATGATCAGGGCGTCAACCGCCGCCATGTCGTCCTTCGCCAGACGAACAAGAGCGTCCACATCGCCCTTGGGGCGGGGAGCGGCGACGAGAGCTGCGTCCACGAAATTCTCTTTCAGCACAGGGGCGAAGGAGGAGATTCGCCCGGAAATCACACGCATCCGCTTGCCCGAACGCGATGCGGCGCACAATGGTGGCGGCGTCATGATGGGTCAAGCCGGGTCAGCCCTTACTGTCGCCGCCGAAGTTGCGGAATCCGCCCTGCTGGGCGGACGCGTCCGGCTACGCCAGCCCGTGAAGGGCTATCGCGCAGGCATGGACGCCGCCCTGCTGGCCGCTGCCGTGGACGCCAAACCGGGCGAGCGTCTGATCGAGGCCGGCTGCGGTGCGGGCGCCGTCCTGATGCAGGTAGGCGCGCGTCATCCCGGCGTGACCCTGACCGGACTGGAGCGTGATGCGACCGCCGCCCGACTGGCGCGCGAGAACGCCGCGCTGAACGGCGTTGATGATCGCACCACCATCGTCGACGGCGATGTGGCGCAGGGGTTTCGCGCGCTGGACCTGCCGACCTTCGACTGGGCCGTCAGCAATCCGCCCTTCTTCGACGATCCCGGCGCGCTGCGGGCTCCCGGCCCCGGCAAGATGGGCGCCTGGATGGCCGACGACGGACTGAAAGCCTGGACCGGCTTTTTGCTGAAAGCCGTACGCGAGGGCGGCAAGATCGTGGTCATCCACCGCGCCGACCGTCTGGCCGACCTGATGGCCCTGCTGGGCGAAAAGGCCGGCTCCTTCGCCGTCCGCCCTATCCACCCTTATGCAGATCAGCCTGCCAAGCGGGTGATGGTTCAGGCCATCAAGACGGGCAAGGCCCCGCTGCGCCTGCTGCCCCCGCTGATTCTGCATGACCGCACCGACGCCAAACACAGCCCCCAGGCCGAGGCTATCCTTCGTGGCGAGGCGGCCCTGCCTTTCTGAAGCCCCCGCTTTCTGAAGCCACCCGCTTGGCCTAAGAACCCGCCATGTCCCTTCGCTCCCTCTTCCCGACCCAGGTTTACGAAGCCTCGCTGGCCGCCGCGCCCGCCTGGCCCGAATTGCACGAGGAAATCCTCGATCTCTGCCTGGTCATGGCCGAGGAGGACGAGGCCGGGATCGAATGGTGCAAGACCAATCACTATCCGGGCTACACGTCCTACGGCTCGATCAACGACCTGCCGCACCGCTTCCCCGAGTTTGCAGAGCTGAAGAAGCTGCTGGACCGGCACGCCGCCGCCTACGCCAGGGCGCTGCACTTTGACCTCGCGCGCAAGCCCCGGCTGGACAATCTGTGGGTTAACGTCCTGATGCCCGGCGGCGGCCACACCGGCCATATCCACCCCCACGCCATCATTTCCGGCACCATCTATGTCCACGTGCCCGACGGGGCCTCGTCGCTGAAGATCGAGGATCCGCGCCTGGTCATGATGATGGCCCGTCCCGGCCTGACGGCTGAAGCATCCGAGACCGAAAAGCCGTTCGTCTATCTGAAGCCCGCCTCCGGCACGATTCTGATGTGGGAAAGCTGGCTGCGCCACGAGGTGCCTGCCAACCGCGCCGAGGAACAGCGTATCTCGATCAGCTTCAACTACGCCTGAGGCGCCCGCGCGGATCGCGCGAGCGCCCCCAGCGATCAGCAGTCGAAGTAGAAGGTCTCGATGTGCTGCCCCAACTGCAGGGGGTAGTGGTAGGTGCTGCCGTCGCAGTTCTGACCCGAAGTCGCGACCAGGATTCGGGGTTCGAACTCCTGATTGTAGTGATACGACACATGCCCCTGCTCAACCGGGCCACGGCCAGGCCATTGCTGGGCGCTGGCGGCGCCAGAAACGGCTGCGATCGACAACACGGCCAGGGCCGCAAGATGCGAGATCCTCATCGACTTTCCCTCCTGTTGCGCCTCGTTGCGCCCGAAAAGCGGACTACAATCAAACACCAATCTCAAGTTGTATTTTTGACAACCGCTCAGCCATAACGCCGCACCATCGCCATATTCTTCATCAGTCTCCTCCGCAGTGAAGCTTTCGGGGGAATGACGCAGATGACGAAAACACCACGCACGGCCGTCCTGGCGCTGTCACTTGCTGTCGCTCTCATACTGCCGGCTTGCTCACCAAAAGCCGACGCCCAGACGGTGAGCCCCGCCGAGGGCGCGCCCTATGTGCTGACCGGCACCCAGGTTTGGTCCGTGCCCGATCCGGTTTCGGGCCGGGACTACGAGGTCTTCGTCAGCCTGCCCGCCAGTTATGAGGCCGAGCCGAACCGGCGCTATCCGGTCCTCTATGTCACCGACGCCGACTACGCCTTCCCCATCATCCGCCAGATTGCGCGGCGGGTGAATCTGGATGGGCCGGTGATCGAGGAGTTCATCCTGATCGGCCTGTCCTACGCCAAGGGCGACGGCGGCGCCGACAGCCGTCGCCGCGACTATACGCCGACGCCCAACGGCCCGCGCAGTTCGGGTGACGCCGTTCACGGCGGCGGCGCGGCCTATCAGACCTACCTGAAGACCCAGGCCCTGCCTTTCGTGGATCAAAAGTTCCGCACCGATCCGGCGCAACGCGTCCTGCTGGGCCATTCCTACGGCGCTCTCCTGGGGTCCCAGATCATGTTCACCGATCCGACGATGTTCAGCGGCTATGTCCTGGGCAGCCCGTCCTTCTGGTACGATAAGCGCCACATGATGAAGATGGAGGCGGACTACGCCCGCAACCATCGCGACCTGCCAGCCGAGGTTTTCATGTACGTCGGCGGTTTCGAAGGTCCCGGCCCCACCGCACGGCACGCCAACGAGACGGACATGGTCGGCGACATGCACACGATGGAGCGGCTGCTGAAATCCAGGGCCTATCCCGGCCTCAGCGTCCAGTCGACAGTGCTGGAAAACGAGGACCACCTGACAGTTGCGCCTGTCGGCTTCACCCGCGCCCTGATGGCGATCCTGCCGGCCAAGCCCTAGCGCCGCACGAAGACCGCATCCTGATAGGTCAGCGAAGTGGGGCGACCTCCAGCGTCCAGGCCGAACACGACGCCCTCGCCCCTGAACGGGGTCAGCTCGACGCGAAGGCCTTCAGGTTCGGTCAGGTAGTCCGCCAGCGCCTGCTGCACGCCGATAGCGACTGACAGGCGCTCGCCCGCGTCGCGGATCGTCACGGCGCCATAGGCGTCGTTGACGTAGTCCCCGACATAGGCCGCATTGGCCAGCGACAGGGTGCGCGGTCGTTTCGCCCGCGTCTCCATGGCCCCGGCGATGGCCGTGCGGCGACGGTCGCGCTCGGCGATCAGGGCGTCCAGCCTAGCGCCATAGGCCGCGTCAAGGTCGGGCAGCCCGGCGAACCAGTCATAGGCGTAGTTGGCGACCAGATCGGCCAGATCTCCGGCGAAGGCGTCCTCGTTGATCATCACCGCCACGCCAAGACGTCGCTCGGGCATGAAGGAGACATGGGCGCGCGAGCCCGAGAAGTTGCCGAAGTGATGAACCAGCAGGTCGTCGCCATAGCGCCCGACCTGCCAGCCCAAACCATAGCCGGTGCGCACATAAGGGCCGAAGGTCGCGTCCTGCGTCACCTGCGACGCATGGGTCGATGCGATTAGTCCCGCCGGAAACACCTGACGTCCGCCGACCCGGCCGTCGTTGATCTGCGCCTCCAGCCACAGGGCCATGTCGCTGGCGGTCGAAACAAGTCCGCCCGCCGACTGCATGGTGGCGTCAGTCTTCTGCAGCGGAGACCGCTCCGGCCGGCCGGGGATGCGTCCGAAGTGACCGGCGGCGACCACCACGCCCGCCGCGCGGGCCTCGTCGATGCGGGCGGTCGTGGCAGTCATGCCCAGCGGCGCCAGAACCTCGCTCTCAACCAGTTCGCGCCAATCGCGGCCCCAGCGGCGCTCCGCAAGGACGGTGGCCAGGTTGTAGCCCGAGTTGGCATAGACGAACTGGCCGCGGGGCGTATCGCGCGACGCCGTCTCCGCCGTCAGCCGCCACAGAACCTCGGGCGTCCAGTCGCCGGAATAGGCGACGCGGAAGGCGATAGGGCCGTTATCCACGCCCGAGCGATGGCTCAGCAGGTCGGTCAGGGTGATCCTCCCTGCGATGCCTGCGGGCACGCCCGACGGCGGCGCCCATGCCGCCAGAGGCGCGTCCAGATCGACCTCCGCTCGCCGCGCCATGGCGGCGAGCGACAGGGAGGTGAAAGACTTGGTGGCCGAGGCGATATAGAATCGGGTGTCCGCCGTGACGGCTGCGCCTGTCGCCACATCCGCCACGCCGAAGCCTGCCGCGTGGACCAGCCCCCGCTCGTCGACCACGGTCACGGCAAGACCGGGCACGGCCTCGACCCGCTGCATCGCCCGCTTCACGAAAACATCCATGGCGGGGCCGAAAGCCTCCCGCTCCTGCGCGCAAGCCCCACTTGCCAAACAAGCCAGCATCGCCGCCGGAAGCGCCCCGATCAGTCGTGACTTCATAAACCTCGCTCCCCTGCCCCCAGCGGGCTGACGGGTAGAGGCCGCCACAGGCCGGAACGGATGCAGCGCCTTCAAACCGCCCCGCGTTACGTCTAGAGATTTGCCCAAAGGGTCCGCGACGGCTACATCCCGCGCCAACCTCCCCATCAGATCAGACGACAGGGCGAAACCGCACCTCATGGCGCAGCAATATATTTTCCAGATGCAGGGTCTGACCAAGACCTTCCCCGGCGGCAAGAAGATCTTCGAGAACATCTGGCTGAGCTTCTACAACGACGCCAAGATCGGCGTTGTCGGGGTCAACGGCTCGGGTAAGTCCACCCTGCTGAAGATCATGGCCGGCCTGGACACCGAGTTCACGGGTGAAGCCCGCGCTGCAGACGGCGTCAAGCGCGGCTACCTGGAGCAGGAGCCCCACCTCGACCCGGCGCTGAACGTTCGTCAGAACGTCGAGGCCTGGTGCGAAGAGAAGCAGTGGGTCAACCGCTTCAACGAAGTCGCCAACGAGCTGGGCGAAAACTACACCGACGAGTTGATGGAGGAGATGACCGCCCTCCAGGAGAAAATCGACGCCGGCGACGTCTGGGACATCGACAGCCGCATCGACCAGGCCATGGGTGCCCTGCGCTGCCCGCCGGACGACTGGGAAGTCACCAACCTGTCGGGCGGTGAAAAGCGCCGCGTGGCCCTGGCCCGCCTGCTGCTGTCCAAGCCCGACATGCTGCTGATGGACGAACCGACCAACCACCTGGACGCCGAATCCGTCGCCTGGCTGCAGCACCACCTGGAGAACTTCCCGGGCTGCGTCATCCTGGTCACCCACGACCGCTACTTCCTGGATCAGGTCACCAAGTGGACCCTGGAGCTGGACCGCGGCAAGGGCCACCCGCACGAGGGCAACTACTCCTCGTGGCTGGAGGCCAAGCAGAAGCGCGTCGTGCAGGAGCAGTCGGAATCGGAAGCCCGCCAGCGCGCGCTCACCCGCGAACTGGAATGGGTCCGCTCGGGTGCCAAGGCCCGTCAGGCCAAGTCCAAGGCCCGTCTGGCCGCCTATGAGAAGATGGTCGCCGAGCAGGAAAACAGCCGCGCCGCCCAGTCCTTCGCCGTCATCCAGATCCCGCCCGGCCCGCGCCTGGGCAATGTGGTTCTGGAGGTCGAGGGCCTGAAGAAGTCCTATGGCGACAAGACCCTGTTCGACAACCTGACCTTCAAGCTGCCGCCCAACGGCATCGTCGGCGTCATCGGCCCCAACGGCGCCGGCAAGTCGACCATGTTCAAGCTGATCACCGGCCAGGAACAGCCGGACGGCGGCTCGATCAAGGTCGGCGAGACCGTCAAGCTGGCCTATGTCGACCAGTCGCGCGACGACCTGAAGCCGGACGACACCATCTGGCAGGCCATCTCGGGCGGCACCGACATCATGATGGTCGGCAAGCGCGAGATTAACAGCCGCGCCTATGTCGGCAGCTTCAACTTCAAGGGCGGTGATCAGCAGAAGAAGGTCGGTCAACTGTCCGGTGGTGAACGCAACCGCGTCCACCTGGCCAAGACCCTGGCCGCCGGCGGCAACCTGATCCTGCTCGACGAACCGACCAACGACCTGGATATCGAAACCCTGCAGAACCTCGAAGAGGCTCTGGAGGAGTTCGCCGGCTGCGCCGTGGTCATCTCCCACGACCGCTGGTTCCTGGACCGTCTGGCCACC
>Ga0247822_10003016_pt1 | contig 10915 bp, 5 predicted proteins | sample 13C_Cellulose_Da_FD_192423 | JGI IMG/M metagenome (GOLD analysis project Ga0247822, IMG submission 192423) | Soil microbial communities from agricultural site in Penn Yan, New York, United States - 13C_Cellulose_Day30 | ecosystem: Environmental > Terrestrial > Soil > Agricultural land | place... | reverse complement strand
TCCAACCCGAGCAGGTCGGAGAGTAGAGTCTTCAGGCGCACGGCATGCCTTCGGCAGGAGGGTTGGCGTAGGAACCACCACCCTACCGTTGCTGCCGTGCGCACTTCGACAGCGCGGCCTCCCTTCAGGAAGCCAGCGTAGCCGGCCCTACGCGGCGATCCGCGCAATCCGCGTGCCCACTAAACCTGGAGGAGAGCCCTTCTTTGCGGCGCTCAGGTCCGGACACGAACTAAGGTCCACGACGTAGTCCGGAGTGCCCACAATCTGTCCCGTGAGCAAATCAGTACCGGTAGCGACTGGCCGAACAAACGACCGAGCCCTCTCGTCACGCATCAGCCCGTGTGCCGTCTTCGTATCGATCTGAAAGCCCTTGGTTCCCCATTGAACGCCTGTCGAAGTGAGTCCTGCGTCATTGGCCCTGATGGCCTTTGCGCCTCGCAGGTCTGCATGAAGCTGAAGGTGCGAAGGAATCGTAGGCACCTCATACACGCGACCGTCGACAATCAGTGTGAAGGGCCCGGGACCAACTTGCTGTCCTCTCGTCCAATTCACCATCGAGACGTGTAGCGTCGCTTCGCCTGGCCATTCCAGGGATGAGACAGCGCTGGTGATCGTCCCTCCATTCGCGACGATGTAGTCGGTAGCCGCAGCTCTCGTAGGCCCCTCACGGACGGAGTTGGTTGCGACGAGGCCGGCACGACCGTTGCTTGTGGCAAGGTGATCATGGGCGCGACGAAACCAGAACGCGCAGAAGTCGGCGCGTCCATTGACGCCCGGGAACCGCTGTTGGAGCCGTTCGAGATACTCCTCGCCCAACTCGCCGCGAATCTTCAGACCGCCGAGGAACGGCGGGTTGCCCACGATCGCATCGACCTCGGGCCAGTCGGTGAACAAGGCGTCGGCGCACACGATGTTCTGGTCGAGGTTGTCGAGGGGCAGCGACGGATCGATGTCCATCTCGACCTGGCCGGCAAGCGCGAACGCCTGCGCCTTGCGCTCCTCGAACGCGATCTTCTTCGCGATGTTGAGCGTGACCTTGGCTAGCTCGACGGCGAACGGGTTGATGTCGATGCCGTAGAAGTTGGCGGCCGAGATGCCGCCGTTCCACGACAGCTTGCCCGCCGTCGACGGGAACTCGCGCATGCGCGATAGCAGCTCGGTGTCGAGCCGGTACAGCTCGCGGAAGGCGACGTAGAGGAAGTTGCCGCTGCCGCACGCGGGATCAAGCACGCGGTACGCGAACAGCTCCTTGCGCAGCTCGGTCAGCTCCTTGAGCGAGCCCGCCGCCTGGATGCGCTTGCGCCACGGCTCGACGATCGTGGGGCCGACCACGCGCATGATGTCGTCGTGCGCGGTGTAGTGCGCGCCGCTGGCGTGGCGCTCGGCGTCGTCCATGATGCCCTGGAACACGCTGCCGAAGATGTGCGGATCGACGTACGTCCAGTTGGCCTCGGAGGCCTTGGTCAGCGCCTTCACCTGCGCGTCGCCGAGCGGCAACGTGCTCACCTCGATGAACAGGCCGCCGTTGAAGTACGGGACGACGCGGGGCGCGGGCAGGTCGGGCGTGTTCATCTGCGTGAACAGCTCGGCGAGCCGGCGCTCGACGTCGCCGGCCCTGGCGCCATGGTAGAGCAGCGTCGTGAAGTAGTTCTTGGGCAGGAGGCCGATGTCCTCGGCGAACATCGCGGTGATGCACTGGAGCGTGAACCGGATGACGTCGGGCTGGCGGCTCGGGTGCTGCGCGCGCACGCTCCGGTACAGCCGCGCGACGAGGTCGGCGACCTCCTCGGAAACCTTCTCGACGTTGACGATCTTCGGCACCGCGCCGGGCGTCCACTCCTTGGTGAAGAACGGGAACGCCTCGCTGTACTTGGGCAGGTCGTCGATCCGGATCGACAGCCGTGGTGCCTCGCGGTCGCGCGCGAGGTCGTAGAGCTGGAGATCGCGTTGGTTGGTGAGCACCACGTACTGCGGGATCGGGTCGAGCTGGAGGCAGACGCGGATCAGGTCCTTCCAGGCGAAGTCGAGAACCGCGTCGTGCGCCGCGACCTCCATCAACGTGCGCCGCTCGGGCCACCACAGCGCGACCTCGCGCACGGCGCGCTGGCCGGCGTCGGCGATCGAGAACTGCCGCGGGATCTCGGCGCCCTCGGGGCGACCGTCCGTCCAGCCGAAGCACTCGAGCAGGTGCGTCGTGAACGCGAGGCCCCCGTCGCGCCCCGTATAGCCTCCGGCCGCGCCGAGCGCGAACTGCTGGAGCGCGGCCTTGACCGTCCCGGCGATCACCGCATCGGACTCGGTCACGCCGCCGCGCCGACGCTCGTCCTTCTTTCCCTTGCCCTTCGCCTTCGCGGGCTTCTTGGCCGGGACCACGTCGAGCCCGGGCAATAGGGCGCCGAGCGCGGCGCCACCGTCGGCCGCCTTGCTGGCGTTGGTCGCGGCCCGGGTGACCTTGTAGCTTGCGCTGGTCGTGGCCGTGCCGCTCTGGCCGCCGCCGGCCGCGAGGATCCGCTCGACCAGCGCCGCCTTCTCCTTGCCGGTATCGTCGAGTCCTACCGCTGCACAGATCTCCTTGAGCGTGTCGCGCGGTAGCGACTCCCGAACGATGGCGTCAAGCCTCGCCCGCTTGCTCCTGGCGAGCGCGTCGCGTAGCTCCTCCACCCCCATCCGCGTCGTCACACCGAGCTCAAGGTCTCGGGCGATCTCGAGCAACAGGTCCTTCCCCAGCGCCGACAACACGCGCCGTTTGAAGCTCATCAGGGCAGCATCATAGCCCATGGGCCTGACGCGTCGCCCCTGAGAGGCTGGAATCTCCTCGCCTTTCGCCCAAACCGCAGCAGCCGCCTGGAGCGGGTTGATCAGCCTCCGTGATCGTGGTGTTCGTAGCTGCGGCTACGAGATCGAGGTGCTCGCACAGGTCGCGGGGTGCTCGTGCGCGCGGCGCCACGCGAGGGCGCGCCAACCTGTTGCTCATGAGAGATCGTTGCGCGGTTCGCCTGCACGAAACGGCAAGGTCGTGAGCAACCGAGGGTCGGCGCGATTTCGGCACCCGGCTCAAGAAGGGCGGGCCGTTGGACACAGGGAGCCTGGCCTACGACTACTTTGCGAAGGAGGGGTGCGGCCGGGCGCGCAGCACATCGCCGCGACGCGTGGTCGCCGAACGCTCGCGACACCAAGGGGCACGCGGCATATTGAACCGGGAGGGCGCCTTCTCGTTTGCAACCTTCGACAGTCCACCGGTCGTGATCAGGCCACGCTCACCGTTGACGCCGTAGCAAGCCCAACTGTTGCCGCGGCGCGATTTCTCGATGAGCGAGAGAACATCCAGGATCTCATCCCATCGGACCTCACTGCGATCCCCGTAGTTGACGGCGATGCGACCCTCTGTGACCGCTGGCGCCTGCTCCACACCTTCGAGCCCTTCGGCGAGCCCACCGGCAACGCCGTCGTCGAGCGCTTCATCCGCACGCTCAGGAGGAGCTCTACGTTCAAGGCCGTCAGACCCATGCGAACAATGGATGGTGTCATGTAGCCACCACCCCGAACGGCCACCGTCCCCCCACGGATGGACGTCTAACGAGCCGGTGACACCCGTGAACGGGACCGGCCCGTCGGCTTGAGTGGAGAAAGTGCCCAATGCCTCCGAAGCCACAACTCCGTGCAGACGACCGCTCCCGTGAGTTCCAGCGCACCGCCGCGGCCGGCCAGACGGTCATCAACTTCTTCCCGGCGAAGTTCTCCGACGAGCGCGCAGGCGTCGGCGTCGGACGGTGGACCACACCCGAAGCGGCGAGGGCGCTGCGCGAGGCGCACCCGGGAATCCGGACTTGGCGCGACCTCACTGATGGTTCGCGCCTGTACGCTTGGTTCGACGACGGTCCGAGGGACCTGCCGGCGGGCTTCCGCGAGGTCACAGTCCGGATCGACGAGACCCCCATGATCTTCAAGCGGATGCTCGCCGATGCTGTCGATCGCCGCTTCACGGCGATCGGGTTCGAGCAGAAGCGCGACGCGTTCGTGAACTACTCGAAAGGAAGCCTGCTGGCGCAGGTGCCTTCACTGGCTAGCGTCGCGAGCGACGGACTCGGTATCTACCCGAAGATCGTTCCGCGGGTCCACTATACTTGGGACGCGTCCGGAAACCTGATCATCGGGCTCGTCGTCGACGTGCTCTACACCACTCGCCTCGACGTACCGATCTCCGAATGGTTGGCCGCGGGGCTCGGAGACTCGATCCGCGGGAACTATGTCGTCCTGCTCCCCGACGCCCCCGAGGCGAAGGAGCACCCGCACCTCGTTGGGGGGAGCATCGGGCGCGTGGAGGTCGTTCGACCGAGGTCACTGCGGCTCGGCGACGCAAAGTCCCCCGACCTCACCGATGTCCTCCACACGTCGGTCGCCCCGGAGCCGACGCGCGCGAACCTCGGCGCGTACCTGTCCGCCCGCCACCGGAAGGCGTGGGAGAGCGGCGAACGGGACCTGAAGGCGAAGATCGACGCGCTCGTTCGTCCGCGGCGACGCCACGACCTGGCCCACAAGGCCGTGCAGAGGCTCACGCAGGGGCTCACAGACGGCCTCTCTGTCCACGGCGAGATTCGGGCAACCTTCGGCGAGATGCTGCGCGCCGGCGGCTCCGAGTTCCCGATCACCCGACTTCGGGAACCGAGCTATCGGTTCGACCCGGTTGGCGACAGCCGCGTCGCCACTCGGGTCGACGCCGGACTCCGCCAATACGGACCGTATGATCAGAAAGATTGGCAGCGTCGAAGAATGCGCGTCCTTGTGGTTGGGCTTGAGGAGAATCGCCGTGACATCGAGGCAGCCTTCCGGAAGTTCGACGGCGGGATCCCGACGCCACAGCGGGTGTTCGGTGGCTTCCGATCGATGTATCGGATGCAAGACCTTGAGATCGTCCACGCCTTTGCGCCGCGCGACGGCTCGAAGGAGATGGTTCGGTACGCCGACGCGATCAGCAACGCCATTCGCAACGCGGCGGCCCGCGAACCCGGCCGGTCGAAATTCGACCTCGTGATCACGGTCACCCAGGAGCGGTTCCGCAGTCTTCCCGACAGCGAGAACCCGTACTTCCAGACGAAGGCTCTCGCCCTCGTCCTCGACGGAGTGCCGACCCAGGCCGTGTTCGTCGAGAACCTCCGCACCCGCGACCATTCCCTGCAGTACATGCTCAACACCATGTCGCTCGCGTGTTACGCCAAGATGGGCGGGAGTTCCCACGTCCTCGACGTTCGCGATGAGGACGAAGATGCGACGGAGCTCGTGTTTGGCATCGGGCGCGCCATTGTCGGCGAGGATCGCCACGGTGAGGATCGCGAGGAGACGATTGGTTTCGCGACGGTGTTCCGAGCGAACGGCCAATACCTCTTCAACGACTGCACGCCATACTGCGAGCGGGACAAGTACGAGGTCGCGCTCGAGCAGACCATCATCGGTTCGGTGGGGAAGGTGGCCGCGTTCCAGGGCCTCGGCGATGGCGCGAAGCTGCGGCTGATCTTCCATGTCCCCCGGCGCCCCGGGAAGCACGAGGAGCGCGCGGTGATGAACGCGGTGGGGAAGCTGCCGCGCTTCAAGGTCGAATTCGCGCTCGTCCATATCAATGACGACCACCACTTCCAAGCGTTCGATACCTCGAACACCACGGGCAAGGGGTGGAGAGTTGAGAAGTCAGAGGCCGCGCTCATGACCAAGCGCGGCCTCTGCATGGCGCTTGGGCCGGACGAGCGGCTCGTCACCTTCGTCGGCGCCGACCAGTACCGCGGGTTCGGCTCACCGGGCCCAGTGCTCGTACGCCTTGACCGGCGGAGCACCATCAAAGATGTCGACTACCTCGCCCAGCAGCTCTACCTGCTGTCGTTCATGAATGTCGGCTCCTTGAACCCCGGCTTCGCGCCTGCCACCATCGCCTACGCTGAGAAGCTCGCCCAGCTCACGGGGCATCTCCGCGGCCACGAGAAATGGACGGTGGACCTTATTCATCAAAAGCTCGGGCGCAGGCTTTGGTTCGTGTGATGCCGGCCGATCCGGTCCAGTCTCTGCTCTCACTTGCCCGCGCGACTGTGCTCGCCGGGTTTGCCACGCCGGATATCGACGGCCACCTGTGCGCGCTGGTGCTCGGGAGCGACCGTCCATCGTGGGCCGCGGACGCGATCACGTTGCTCCTGTCATCCCCCGCACGCGGGCTGGCGCGGTCGTCCGACGTCGCGGTGGTTGGTCTGCGCCACGCGCTCGGCGTGCGACAGGCCGACATGGACGCGCTTGCTGCCGCCCTGCGACGGGAGCTGAGCCGCCAGCCACTACCCCCGTTGAAGCGGGCGCATGAGGACGAGCGTCTGATGCTCGGCATCGCGGCGGGGGTTGCGGCGGTGCCCGAGTTGCTCCCCTTGATGAGGGCGGAGTTCTCGGTGGCGAAGGGAAGATCCGTTCGATGGGACGTGGTCCTCTTGTGGGCTCAGCGTCTCGCATGTGGCGCGTGGGACGGCCCTTCCCTAAGCGCGGCGGCTGATCTCGTTGCCACCGGTATGGACCGGGTGGTCACGTTCGGGGACGCAGCAGCCATCCTCTCGCTATTGGCCGACCTGTTCGACGAGCCCGGGTGGAGGCCGGATGACGCAGCTCTCACGGCCGTCGAGCGGGCGACGGAGCGTGCTCGACGTCTGCTTCTTCTCGATCAGCCCGCCGAGCTCGAACCGTTCGACGCAGCGCTCGTGCTGCGTGGGCTCGCCGCGGCCCCTGTTCACCGACTCGCGCGGAGATCGTCGCTCGAAAGCGTGCTCGCCACCATCGATGCCTTTCCCAGCGCGCTCCAGGTCCTCGCGAACCGGCCCCGCAATCGTGCGGGGCTGCCGAGAGAGCTGGATGACGAGTACGACGTCCAATGGCTGCTCCATGCACTCCTCCTTCCCGCGGTCCCCGATCTCGTTCCCGAGGACACTGCGCCCAAGCTCGCGGGCGCGGGAAGCCGCCTTGACTTCACGTCGCGCGCGGCGCGCCTCGGCATAGAGGTCAAACATCTCCGGGAGCGCAGGGCGTTCGGACGGATGCGCGAGGAGTTGATGGTGGACGAGCGTCAGTACCAAGAGCACCCCTATGTCGAGACAGTCATCGGATTCATCCACGACCCGCACGCCCACATTTCACTCGCCGAGCGACCTGCCTTCGAGCGCGACCTGAGCGCCCTGGTCACCGTCGCAGGTCGAACGGTGAACTACGTCGTGAGGGTGCGGTAGGCCGGTCAGATCGTGGCTCCGCAATCCGCGTCTCATCGTGCCAATCCAATCGGTGGCGGGCGGTTCTGATTGCTAGGGGCGTTCATCGTCGTAGACGACGCGAGGGGGCGAGCGCCGTCCTCCGTCAACCGGCCGCGCCAGCGGGCCGCGGTCGTCTCTAACGACGACTCACCTGACGCCCTCGCTGACGCCGGGAGCGTGCGGACACTTTGCGGACACGCTGGGCGGGATTCGGCGGCACCGGTTGGTCCGAGACGGCATCCAAGCTGTTGGAACCCTTGGAAGTCTGCGGAACGCTGTCCACGCCGCGATCTGGGGACACGCTCCGGGGGTCTAACCAACCGAGATCACAGGCCAGCTGGCGCGAAACGCGCGAATCCAGGGAACGTCGAAGGCCGGGAGCCCGTACCATGGACGAGGCACCCATGTTCGACCCGGGCTCCTACCAGCAATCGATCGATCCGGCCTTCGATCACGAGGCCGGCCACCTCGCCGCGCGCGAGAACGACCTCGCGTCGTTCGAGACCAGCCAGAGCCTGGTCAACCAATCGATCGCCGAGATCGAGCAGCGCTACCCGGTGTGCGAGCCGAGCTCCGCGGCGAGCGTCGCCACGCCCGAGGCGAGCAGCAGCGCGAGCGCGAGCGCGAGCCCGATGGCGGTGCACGGCGCGACCGGGCCGATCGAGCCGGTCGCCGCCGCGGTCGCCGACGTCAAGCAGACCGTCACCGCCGGGCCGCCGCTCGCGCCCGAGGTCGCCGGCGACGACGAGGCCGAGGCGTCGGGGCAGGCCGCGGCGGGTACGACGACGGCCAAGCCGACGTGGACCGACCGGGCCCGCGCCTACAACCGCCGCAACGCCAAGCTCGTCGAGCAGTTCGACCAGGCGACCGGCGGCGAGTGCGCCGGCGGCGACGGCGAGGTCGATCCGACCAAGGTGTCGCGCTGGCAGGCCGGGCACGGCCTGGCGCCCGACGGCCGCGTCGGTCCGCTGACCGCCGCCGCTGCGCGGTCGCACGGCCAAGCCAAGCCCGAGACGATCAACTACCGCACGTTGAAGCCGGAGCGGGACGGGCTCTTCTCCGAGAAGATCGTCGGGCCGGCGCCCGAGCCGGCGGCCGCCGAGGCCACGGCCACGGCCACCCCCGAGGCCGCGCCGGCGTCGAAGCCGGCCGCGCCGCCCGCGGCGGCGACCGATCCCGGCAAGCTGACCCAGCTCATCGGCCAGTACGGCGGCCTGCTCAAGCAGTTCGTCGGTGGCGTGCTCGATCAGGCCCAGGTGATCGAGAAGTGGCTGGCGTTCGACAAGCAGCTCCACGGCGGCAGCGGGTCGACCGAGGCGCTGGCCATGGTGCCGGCGCTGCTCGACGCGCTGATCAAGATCGCGACCAGCCAGGCCAAGGCGCCGGCGCAGGGCCAGGCCCCGGGCGGCAAGCCGCCGGTGGTGCCCGTCGTCCCGCCCGCGCCCGGCGAGCCGTTCAAGCAGGTGATCGACGTGACCACCGACAGCGGCACCCAGAAGTGCCTGGTGTTCGCGTCGCCCGGCGGCGTCACCGCGACCCCCAACGTCTTCATCTTCTTCCACGGCCACGATGCCCAGTACGGCATCGACCCGGCCCAGGCCAAGAAGAAGGGCAGCGCGTCGGGCAGCGACGTCGCCGGCGAGGCGATGACCCACGCCCGCGGCAAGAACACGATCGCGATCCTGCCCCAGGGCGTGGTCGGCGGCAGCATCAAGGGCACCGGCAAGGGCCGCAACGCCGAGGGCGGCCACATGAAGGCGCTGCAGGACGGCCTGCCGGCGTTCCTGGCGTCGGTGTTCGGCCAGGTCGGCCCGATGCTCGGCGCGCCCGGCATGCAGGCCGGCAACATCTCGATCGCCGGGCACAGCGCCGGCGGCTACCAGGGCGTGCACGACGCGCTCGAGGGCGCCGGCGAGCTGCTCGATCAGATCACCGACCTGACCCTGATGGACTCGAGCTACTCGACCGCGCACTTCAGCGACGCGCTCGACTGGATCCTCCAGGGCAAGCCGGGCAAGAGCCTGCGCATCATCGGCAGCCCCAAGCAGATCGGCGGCGGCAAGCACGCCGGCTACTTCGGCAAGAGCGCGCTCGGCTCCAAGGCCGGCAAGAAGGGCTTCACCGTGATGCACCTGCCGGTGAAGGGCGACGAGCGCGAAAACAAGACCCGCGCGGTCCAGCACTCGCAGCTGCTCAGCGACGGCGGCGGCGTCCACGCCGACATCCTCATCCTCGAGGCCAAGCGCGGCCACCACGACATCCGCGACGACGTCATGGACGACGCGATCCTGTCGATCGGCGAGGGTGCGGCCGGCAGCGACAACTTCGCCCGCGAGGATCCCGAGCAGACCGCCCAGGTCGTCGAGCAGCAGAAGCCGGAGGCGGCGGTCGGCCTGGAGTACCTCCACGAGCTGATCAGCAGCTTCATCCCCGGCGGCCCCGCCCAGGTGCCGGGCTCGGAGGAGCACCACGACGACAAGGTCGAGCACGAGCCGCACGACGGCCTGGTCCAGCCGCACCTCGAGGACAAGGCCGGCGGGCTGGTCGAGCAGGGCGGCGGCCAGACCGACGCGTCGACCGCGGCGTGGATCCACGACACCAAGAGCGCGACCTCGACCTTCCCCGCCGAGCTGGCCGAGCTCTACGACGACTGCGTCAGCCGGGCCAAGAAGGGCACGCTGTGCTTCCCCGGCGACGACGGCAACGGCCGGTCGTCGGCGCCGCTGATCAAGTTCAAGAAGGCGCTGTACCAGCACTTCCACTACGGCGAGCGGCGCATCAACAAGGAGATCACCGGCAAGGGCGGCAAGAAGATGGAGGCGTTCTACATCGTCGACTACCTCCACTCCCTGCAGGCCAAGCTGCCGAGCGAGCACTGCGCGCCCGGCAAGGCCGGTCTGCGCTGCCACTACAAGGCCGCCGAGGCGTTCGCCGCCATGCACGAGGCCGCCAAGGCCGACGGCGTCGACATCCGCATCCTCAGCGCGTTCCGCGAGCCGAAGAACAAGAAGAGCAGCAAGCCGCAGGCGGTGGCCAGCAACTCGTCGCACAGCTACGGCCTGGCGCTCGACCTCCGCCTCAGCGTCGACCACGAGGGCACCGACGACGACCTCAAGGTCAGCGAGGTCAGCACCTCGATCAGCACCAAGCAGAGCAAGACCAACTTCATGGACTACTACAAGTCCAGCGTGACCAAGTGGATGCTGGTCAACGGGGCCCGCTTCAACTTCTTCCCGTACCAGAACGAGCCGTGGCACTACGAGTACAACCCCGAGGGCATGGCGCAGGAGATCATCGACGGCGCCAAGGCCTTCAAGAAGTAGGGTCGTGCTCGGGCTCGACGAGGCGGGCGCGGCGCGCACCGGCGCCGACGGGGCGACGTGGTCGATCACCGTCGCCGCGCGCGACGACGTCGGCGACCCGGCCGCGGTCCGCCTCGCGTGGCAGCGCGGCGGCGCGCGGGCGGCGCTGACGCTGGTGCCGCCCGACGGCGCGCACCGGGCGTGGTTCGACGGGGTCGCCTCGCTCGAGCTCCGCGACGTCGACGGCGACGGCGCCGACGCCGCGGTGCTGGTCCTGCGCTGGAGCCGTCACAGCGTGGTGTCGCTGGTCACCGACGGCGACGACGACGAGCCGGCGTGGATCGCCAC
>Ga0247822_10003015_pt1 | contig 10916 bp, 8 predicted proteins | sample 13C_Cellulose_Da_FD_192423 | JGI IMG/M metagenome (GOLD analysis project Ga0247822, IMG submission 192423) | Soil microbial communities from agricultural site in Penn Yan, New York, United States - 13C_Cellulose_Day30 | ecosystem: Environmental > Terrestrial > Soil > Agricultural land | place... | reverse complement strand
CGCTGCCGCGCACGCAGTTCGAACTCGCGCTTCCGCTGGCCATGGATACCGACGCCGATGTCGCGCACCCGCTCGTCGCGCTCGCGGGCATCGAACTCGAGGCCATGCACCAGTTCAACCTTGAGACGACGCGCCTCCCTGCCTTCGCGCTCGGCGCCGGCGTGCACCTGCCGGCGGGACCCGCGGGCCCGGAGCGCGCGCTCACCACGCTGCGCGCGCTGGCGACGCGCACGCGGCCGTGGGGGCGCATGCACGTGAACGCGTCGTTCTCTCCGGACGCAGGGTCCGCGACGTCCGGCGACGAAGAATCGAGCCGCTGGTCGGCCGGCATCGCCGCGGACCACACGTTCGCGCTGCGCTCGCTCCTCGTTGGCGCCGAGCTGACGGCACGCGAGACCGCGGGGGGAACCGTGGCGCCCGGCGCGGCGGATTCGCGCGAAGTGGACTGGCGAGTCGCCATCGGCGCGCGCAAGCAGCTGACGCCGCGGGTGGCGATGGACGCCGGCGTTAGCCGCCGGCTCACCACCGGCGCCGGCCGGTTCGGATTCACCATCGGCGCGGCGTATGCGTTCGCGCCGCCGTGGATGCCGGGATTTGCAGTACATCGCGCGGAAAAGAAGCGGCCGCTCCTCACCCGTGACTCGTACGAACAGTTCTACCTTCCCGCGTCGCACAACTTCGCCTTCCGCGACAATCATCCGAAGGCCGACCGGCTGTTCAACGCGTTCGACTACGGGCACGCCGTGCTGTACGAGAAGCTCTGGACCGAGCCGGCGACGGCGAAGGCCACGCTCGAGGGGCGCGAGTATCGATTCCTCACCGAGGAGCTGCTCGTCAGGCCGCCGCGGCTGCCGCTCGTCGAGGAAGCGATCGAGCCGATGTATTCGCTGATGGCACCCGAGGCCAAGGCGATGTTCGAGTGGGCGCACATCCTGCACCGCCAGGTCTACGACGTGCTCGCCGACGAACGCCTCGACGAGGCCGGGCGCGAGCGAGAGCTCGCGCGCGTGCAGGCGTATTACCTCTCGCGCCCCGAGCTCGCCTTCAGCACGCGACCCAAGAGCATGGCGCTGATGCAGGAGCAGCCGTACTCGCTCGCGTTCCGCGAGGGCTTTCCCAAGTTCAACGGACTGATCTGGTCGTACCACTGGCTGCAGGTGGGGCTCTACGAGCCGCTCGTCGTGGGACGCACCGCGGCGGAGCGACGCGCACTCGTCGAGGCCACGGTGGGCCGGTTCCGCCAGATGCTGCCGGACGCGCCGCACGGGTTCCCGGTGATGATGCCGATGACCGGAGCGATCGCGCCCGAGTTCACGCGGCGCTGGCCCACGCTGGCGATCCTCTTCGACAACCTGCACTCGATGCACGACGTCATCTCCGACATCCTCGCCAATCCGGCGGTGCCGCGCCATCTCAAGCGCGGCGAGATCATGCGCGCCGCGGCCGCCTACCGCGACGACACCACGGAAGTCATGACGGTCGAGGCGTGGCAGCACATGAGCCACATGATGGGCATCGAGAACCAGGGCGGTCCGGCGGTCGGCTTCCTTCCCGAGCTGGCCAAACCGACCGTTCCACGTGGCTTCGTCATGCGCCACGACAAGGAGGGGAACCCGTTGGGGGGCCACGACCACTAGAATTGGGGCGTAGGGAAAACCCGTACGAAGTTTCCTCCAGTCCCTCATGGATGGCTCACCCGGTACCTGCGAGGTTACTCCCCATGAGTGACGACCTGATTCGAGTGATCCTCGCCGACGACCACGCGGTGGTCCGCGCAGGACTGAAGGCGGTGCTCGGCACCGCCAAGGACATGCTGGTGGTCGGCGAGGCCTCCAGCGGGCCGGAGGCTGTGGCGATGACCGAGCGGCTCCGGCCGACGGTCGTCGTCATGGACCTCTCCATCGGCGAGGTCGATGGCGGCGAAGCAACCAAGATGATCATCGAGAAGGATCTGCCCTCCAAGGTGCTGATCCTCACGATGCATCCCGAGGAGGATTACCTGGTGCCGATGCTGGAAGCCGGCGCCTCGGGATTCCTGCCGAAGACGGCGGCCGACCGCGAGCTGGTCGATGCGGTGCGCACGGTCGCGCGCGGCGACATCTTCGTGCGCGCCGAGGCGGCGCGGATCCTCGCAAAGGGCTACCAGCGCAAGGACCCGATGCACGAGGATCGCGCGCGCTTCGAGAAGCTGACGGAGCGCGAGCGCGACGTGCTGCGCCTGACGGCCGAGGGCTATTCGGCCCCGGAGATCGGCCAGCGGTTGTTCATCTCGCCCAAGACGGTCGATACGTACAAGGGGCGGATCCAGGACAAGCTCGGCCTCTCGCACCGTCATGAGTATGTCCAGCTCGCCCTGAGGCTGGGACTCCTTCACGCATAGCGGGCGTTCGGCAGGCATATTCCCCGCATGACCTTGTCGACTGCCACGAAGGTTCGCGTCGTCGTCGGCGCGGGCGTGTTCTCGTTGCTGGCCGTGGGTGTCGTGGCGCTCGTCGCCACGCAGCGCTCGGTGGCCAGCGGCGGCGAGATCTCCGAGATCCGCTTCGTGCAGGGACTGTTGGGCTTGCTCCTGTTGATCGCGGTCGTGCTGGCCTGGTTCGCCTACGCGAGCCTCCAGGACGACCTCACCCAGCGCACCGAGGCGGAGGCGGCGCTGCGCGCGTCGGAGGCAAAGTTCTCCGGCATCCTCGAGATCGCGGCCGACGCCATCATCTCCGTTGACGAGGCCCAGCGCATCGTCCATTTCAACCACGGCGCCGAGCTGATCTTCGGCTGGACGGAAACCGAGCTGCGCGGGCGCCCGCTCTCGCTCCTCCTGCCGGCGCGGTACGGCCACTCGCATGCGGCGCAGGTCGAGGGGTTCGGGCGCGCACCCGAGAAGGCGCGGCAGATGGGCGACCGGCGCCCGATCTTCGGGCTGCGTCGCGACGGCACGGAGTTCCCGGCGGAGGCGTCGATCTCCAAGCTCACGCTCTCGTCGGGCGAGAAGCTCTTCACCGTCTCGCTGCGCGACATCACCGAACGGCAGCAGCGCGAGGAGGCGCAGGTGCGGTTCGCCGCGGCGGTGGCCGTGCTGGGCGAGACGCTCGAGGTCGAGGCGACGGAACAGTCGATCGTGCAGCTCGCGCTCCCCTGGCTCGGCGACGGCGCGCTGTTGCACACCGTGACCGGCACGAACGAACTGCGGCGGCTCGGCTCGCACACGGGGAACGCGGGCCTCGACGCGGCGATCGCGGAGGCGACGGCGCAGCCGCTCGACCTCGACTCGCCGTCGCGCGTCGTCGACGTGCTGCGGCGCGGCCGGCTCGAGGTGGTGCCGGAGGTGGACGACGAGTGGCTCGAGGCGCACACCGCCGACATGCACGAGTTCGCGCGCATGCGCGCGCTGGGGATGCGCACGATGCTGTTCGTGCCGTTGGTGGCCCGCGAGCACGTGCTCGGCGTGCTCTCGATCTTCCGCACGTCGCCGCGCCCGTTCACGCTGGCGGAGCAGACGGTGGCTGAGGGACTGGCGCTGCGCGCCGCGTTCGCGCTCGACAACGCGCGGCTCTACCGCACGGCGCGCCAGGCGACGAGCGCGCGCGACCATGCGCTCGGCGTCGTCTCACACGACCTGCGCAACCCGATCTCGGCGATCGGCATGTGCGCGAGGGCGCTCCTGGCGATCACGCCGGAGGAGGAGACCGAGCGCCGCGGGCTCACGCGTACGATCATCGACTCGACGGAGCTCACGCAGCGCATGATCCGCGACCTGCTCGACGTCGCGAGCATCGAGGTCGGCCGTCTCTCGCTCGAGCGGCGGCCAGTGACGCTGGCGCCGATCCTCGAGCGCGCCGTCTCGCTCTTCTCGCGCGACGCGGCGCACCGCCGCGTGATCCTCGCGCTGGCGCCGATCCCGGAACTGCCGCCCGTGCTGGGCGATGCGGAGCGCCTCGTGCAGGTGCTCGCCAACCTTGTCGGGAACGCACTGCGGCACACCGACGCCGGCGGCTCGATCACCCTCGGCGCATCACGCCGTGGGCATGACGTGGAAGTCGTCGTGCGCGACACCGGGAGCGGGATCGCGCCGCACGCGATGCCGCTGATCTTCGACCGCTACTGGACCGTGCGCGGGAACGCGCCGAAGGGCGGCACGGGACTCGGCCTCGCGATCGCGCGGGGCATCGTCGAGGCGCATGGAGGCCGGCTCTCGGCCGAGAGCGAGCTGGGCAAGGGCAGCGTGTTCCGCTTCACGCTGCCGGCGGACGCTGACTGAGGCCGGAGGCCGCGCCGCGGCGCCGCTCCAGCACCTCGCGGTAAGAGGCATCCAGGCGGTCCAGCTCCTGCTCCCAGCTCCGCGACTGCGCCGTCTTTCGTGCGCCCCGCCCGAGGCGCATGCGCAGCGCCTCATCCCGGCAGAGCCGCAGCATCGCGCCGGCGCAGGCCGCGGCATCGCGCGGCGCGAATGAGAGTCCGTTCTCGCCGTCGCGCAGGTAGTCGGCGACGCCACCGATCGCGCTCGCGATGACCGGCGCGCCGCTCGCCATCGCCTCCAGCGCGACGAGGCCGAGGGTCTCGGTGGTGCTCGCCATGACGAAGGCGTCGGCGCTGGCGTAGAGCGCCGGCAGCTGCGTCTCGCGGTCGAGGCTGCCGAGGAAGGTGACGGCCGGCGACGCCCTGCGCTTCAGCGAGTCCATGCTCGGTCCGGCGCCCGCTAGCAGGAGCCTCACGCTCGCAGTGGGCATGGCGGCCTCCACGCGCGAGAAGGCGTCGAGCACCACATCGACCTCCTTCTCCGGCGCGAGGCGGCCGACGAAGAGGAAGGTGAACGCGTCGCCGAGCCCGAGCGCGCGGCGAAGCACGGCGGACCGCCTGGCGGGATCGAAGAGGACGTCGTCGACGCCCCGCCCCCAGACCTCGATGTCAGCGAGTCCGGACGTCGCGAGCCCGTCGGCGGCGTACCGCGAAGGCGTGAAGACGCGCTCCGACCGCCGGTGGAAGTTCGTCACCGAGCGCGTGGCGACTCCGGCGAGCCACGGCACGCCGTACGAGCGCATGTACTTGGTGAAGTCGGTGTGATACGACGTGCAGACGGGGATGCCGCGCCTCGCAGCGGCGCGTAGCCCGGCGCGCCCGATGATGAACTCGGTGGCGCAATGCACGATGTCGGGCCGCGCGCGCTCGATGGCATCGGCGACGACGGTGCCGGGCAGCGCGACGCGAATCTCGGGATACCGGGGCAGGGGCACCGAGGGCACGCCCGTGACGGGGATCTTCTTTCGCAGGTCGGCACTCCGGCGTTCGAGCGCGCGCGGATAGCGCGGCGCGACGACGCTGCACTCCCAGCCGCGCTCAGTGAGTCCGGCGGCGCTGAGCGCCGTCACGACGCTCACTCCGTTCACCTGCGGCGGATATGTGTCCGTACAGAAGAGGATTCGCATGACGGGCGAATCTCACTGGCGGATGTCACGGAACGGTGACGACCTGCTTTCGCCACGGAGCACGCGCCGCCGGTCGCGGACGCGGAGCAGCCTCGTTACGCGAGCGCGACACGGCCGTTCGCGGTCCGAGACGCGGGCCCGGGATACTCAGCGTGTCACCGGACCAACCCTCACGCCGAGGTTCCATGCACGCGCCGATCGCTGTTCCCGTCCGACGAGTCATCGTGGTGGTCCTCGACGGACTTCGCCCCGATGCCATCCCGCGCTTCGCGCTCCCGCACCTCTCGTCCCTGGCCCGGCGCGGCGCGAGCACCATGCGCGGGCGCACCGTCTCGCCGAGCGTGACGGCCTGCGCGATGGCGTCGCTGGTCACCGGCGCATCGCCGGAACGCCACGGGCTTCGCTCCGACCGCTTCCACATCCCGCGCATCAGCGGCCCGCTGCATCCGCTCGCGCGAGTGCTCGCCGAGCATTCGCTCCCGTCATCCGCGTTCCTCGCCACGATGCCGCTGATGTTCGCCGCGATCGCGCGTCGCATCGCGTCGCACGCAGGAGTGGGCCACGCCAGCTTCGCCGGCGCCGGCTGCGAGGACATCCTCCGCGCGGCGACGCCGGCACTGCGCTCGCAGCGAAGCGGCATGATCCTCCTGCACTGGCCGGACGGCGACCGCGCGGGCCACGAGGACGGCTGGATGTCTGCGGGGTATGAGAACGCCGTGCGCCGGATGGACGCGTCAGTGGGGGTGCTCGTCGACGACGTCCTGCTCGGCCTCGACGACCCCGAGACGCTGCTCATCGCGTTGGCGGACCATGGCGGCGGAGGCGCGGTATCGAAGCATCACGACAGCGAACACCCGCTCGACACGACGATCCCGATCATCCTCGCGGGCGGGGCGGTGCGGCGGCAGGAACTCGCTCCCGGCGCGTCGCTCCTCGACGTGCCGGCGACGGTCTGCTGGGCGCTCGGCTTGCCGCAGCCGGAGAGCTATGGCGGCACACCGCTGCGGAGCGCGCTCGAGGAGGCGCCGGAGACGGCGCCGGCGACCGCAGGGATGGCCGCTTGATGCGCCGTTACCTGTCCGTTGCCGAACCGACGTCGATCCGACACGAGGGCGTGGGAGATTCCGCCGTGAACATGACGCCTTCGCTGCTGACACGGCTGGACCATCGCGACCGGGCGCTCTACCTGCGCTGGGTGCTCGGCGAGACATCGCCCCGCATGCTGACGATGATCTGGAGGGCGCTGACGCACATCGGCGGACTCTGGGCCTGCGCGGCCGCGGTGCTCGTGCCGGCATTCACCATCGGCTCGGCGACGCTGCGGTGGAACGCGGTTCAGGCCGGACTCGCGCTGCTGCTCTCGCACCTGGTCGTGCAACTCATCAAGCGCCGCGTCCTGCGCGAGCGACCGAACATACGGGTCACGCGCGACACGCATGTCGCGGTGCCCGACCAGTTCTCGTTCCCCTCCGGCCACTCCTGCGCGGTGATGAGCGTTGCCTTCGTCTACGCCGCAGCATACCCTTGGCTCGCATGGCCCCTGCTGCTCCTCTCGACGCTGGTCGGCATCTCGCGGGTGCGCCTGGGAGTGCACTATCCCGGGGACGTGTTCGCGGGGCAGTCGATCGCGATCGCGACCGGCATGACGGTGATGTGGCTGCTGTAGGCCTGCGCCTCGCGCTCTTCACGGACACGTACACGCCGCAGGTGAACGGCGTGGCCCGCACGCTCGAGCGGCTCGCCGCGGCCGTGCGCGCGCGGGGCGGCGAGGTGCGGGTCGAGACGGTGGCGGATCCGCTCGCGGGGACCGATGGCAGCGCGCCGTGGATCGTGCGCCGGCCGAGCATGCCGTTCTGGGCGTATCCGCAACTGCGCATGGCGGCACCGTCGCATGCGAGAGTGGCCGACGACCTCGCCGCCTGGAAGCCGACGCTCGTGCATGCATCGACGCCGTTCGGCGTGGGGATCGCCGGTCGCGAGGCCGCGCGGATGCTGGGCGTGCCATTCGTGTCGTCGTACCACACCTCGTTCCCGGCGTACCTGCGGCATTACAGGCTTAGCGCGCTCAACTCCGTCGCGTGGCCGTTCCTGCGCTGGTTCCACAACAGCGGGCGGCGCACGTTCGCGCCCTCGCGGATGGTCGCGGACGAACTCGAGGCGCAGGGCTTCCACGGCGTGCGCGTCTGGTCGCGCGGCGTGGACCCGAAACGGTTCGACCCGCGATTCCGCTCGGCCGAGATGCGCGCCGCGATGGGCGCCGGTCCCGACGATTTCGTCGTCGCGTACGTCGGGCGGCTGGCGCCGGAGAAGGGCGTGCACACGGCGATGGAGGCGATGCGGACGCTCATGCACGAGGACACGACCGGGCGCGTGCGATTCGCGCTCGCGGGCGATGGCCCCGACGAGGACAAGTGCCGCGCCAGCGCGCCCGGCGGCGCGAAGACCTGGTTCGCGGGCGCGCTCTCGGGCGAGACGCTCTCCGCTTTCTACGCTTCGGCCGATGCGTTCGTGTTCCCATCGCTGACGGAGACATTCGGCAACGTCGTGCTGGAAGCGATGGCGTCGGGCCTGCCGGTGGTGGCGCCAGACACGGGAGCGACGCTCGAACTCGCGAACGAGCGCACCGCGCTGACGTTCAAGGGAGCTGATGCGGGATCGCTCGCACGGCAGCTGGCGCGGTTGCGTGACGATCCGGAGTTGTGCGCCAAGCTCCGCGAGCGCGGCCGAGAGGTGGCCGCGTCGCGCACATGGGATTCGATCTGGGACGGACTTCTCGCCGACTATGTGGCGGCGCTGTCGCCATGAATCGGTGCAGGTGCCCAGCCCCAGAATGGTGCAGGCCAAGGACGCGCCCCTGACTCGGGGCGCTTTCTGCTTTATTGCGCCGAATCGCGAGATTTGGGTTTCCCGCGGGTGCCGAGAGTCGTCATTTTTTCGTGGCACCTGCTAGGCATCCCTCGGGATGCGTCCGGTGTCTAATGGAAGTTCTTCGTTCGTGACACCGATCCACCCGCGCCCATCCCCCGGCGCACATCGTTCGCTGGACCGCCTCTTGCAACGTCAGAGGCAATCGTCAGTCGGTCCATCGGGTGGAGCCAATGAGAAGTCGCCAGCGTGCGTGATGCGGTCGCGCGCCGGCCATCGAATGTCCTTGGAGGAGCCGTGCCCGTGTCCCGAAACGTCCTTGCCCTTCCGCTCCTCGCGGCCCTCGCCTTGTCGGCGTGCGGTCGCGTAGGCCTGCAGCCTGTCGCGCCGAAGGTCGCGGGAGATGCGCCGGCGCCGCAGATCGTCGGGATAGCACCGGCCGTCGAATCCGCTCCGGAAGCGATGGCCGGCGCGGTCGAGGTCGAATCGGAACCTGTGGTGTCCGAGCCGGCAATTCCCGCGCCCGTGGTCGCGACGGTCGAGCCCGAGGCGCCGCCGGTGACGTGGGACATCGAGGTCGCGCCGTACGAATCGCATGCGCGCGTCGAGTACTTCATCGGCCGTTTCACGGGCCCGGCGAAGGAGGCGTTCGAGAAGGCGATGGAGCGCCAGTCGCGTTTTGCGCCGATGATCCACGAGCGCCTGCGCGCGGCGGGGCTGCCCGAGGACATGATCTACCTGCCGTTGATCGAGAGCTGGTACGACACGCACGCCTACTCGCGCGCCGCGGCCGTGGGCATGTGGCAGTTCATGACCGGCACGGCGAAAGGCGTCGGCATGCGTGTGGATTGGTGGGTCGACGACCGTCGTGACCCCGTGCGCGCCACCGACGGCGCGATGATCTTCCTCCGCGAACTCAAGTCGAACTTCGGTTCGATGTACCTGGCCGCGGCCGCCTACAACGGCGGGCCGGGTCGCATCTCGCGCAGCCTCACCGCGCAGTCCGTCGCGCTCGAGGGCGTGGCCGGTGAGGACCAGTTCTTCGCGCTCGCCGAGGCCAACGCGCTGCGCAAGGAGACGAGCGACTACGTGCCGAAGCTGATCGCGGCGGCGCTCGTCGGGAAGGATCCCTCGCGCTACGGTGTGGAGGTGCGCAAGGTCGCGCCGTTCGCATGGGATTCGGTGCTCGTGCCCGCGGCGGTGCCGATCGCGGCGGTCGCCAAGGCGACGAAGGTCGATCTCGACACGCTGCTCGAGTACAACCCGAGCCTCCTGCGCGGCATGACGCCGCCCACAGGCAACCCGGTGTGGATGCGCGTGCCGGCGGGATCGGCGGAGGGCTTCTCCGAGCGGTTCGTCCAGCTCGACAAGGCCGAGCGCACCGCGGTCAAGCGCGTCGTCACCAAGAGCGGCGACTACATCTCGAAGATCGCGCGCGACAACGGGCTCAGCGCCAAGCAGCTCAACTGGTACAACCCCAACGCGGCGCGGCTCAAGAACGGCAACCTGCGCGCGGGGCAGGTGATCCTCGTGCCGCGCAAGGACGTGGCGCGCGCCGCGCTCGACGTGCCGAACCCGGCGATCGAGCGGTACGGCACGACGCCGACGCGAGTGCATGTGGTGAAGCGCGGTGAGTCGCTCAGCGTCATCGCGCGGCGCAACGGGCTCACGCTCAGCCGCCTCAAGGCGCTCAACGGGCTCAAGAGCGACAAGATCCGCATCGGCCAGAAGTTGCGCGTGCGCTAGGAAGCGGGCCCGGCGTTCGCTTGTTCCGCGCTCAGCCGCGCGGCGCCGGATCCGCCCTGTAGCTCCCTGATTTCCCACCGTCCTTCTCGAGCAGGCGGATGCCGCCGATCCTCATCGACTTGTCGGCGCTCTTCACCATGTCGTACACGGTGAGGAGCGCCACCGAGACGGCGGTGAGCGCCTCCATCTCCACGCCGGTGGGCGCCGTGGTGCGCACCTCGGCCTCGCAGCGCACGCCCGGCAGCGACGCCTCGAGCGTGAACCGGAGCTGCACGTCGGTGAGCGGCAGCGGATGGCAGAGCGGGATCAGGTCGGCGGTGCGCTTGGCGGCGAGCACGCCCGCGACCCTCGCCGTGCCGAGGACGTCGCCCTTCGCGACCTGGGCGTCGCGCACGGCCTCGAACGCCGCCGTGCTCATCGCGATGGTTCCCTCGGCGAGGGCGCGCCGCGCCGTCGCCGACTTGGCGGTGACGTCCACCATCGAAGCCTCGCCTGTCGGCGCGACGTGGGAGAGGGATTTCCGCCCGCTGCTGCTGTTCATGGCCGCGCTCCGGCGGCGCTGAGCGCTTCCAGCAGCTGCGCGGTGACGAGCTGCGGGTTGGCGTTCCCCTCGGCCGCGCGCTTGGCCTCCTCGATCACCGGCACGGCGCGCGCCGCGGTCTCGGCGCGTCGCAGGTCACCGCGGGCGGAAGCCTCGCGAGCGCGCTCGTGCATGAGCACAGTCAGCGCGTCGAGCACGTCGGCGAAGCTGCCGCGCGCCTTCGACGAGCCGGCGGTGAAGGCCGCGCGGAGCGCCTGCTCGCGTCCGCCATCCGCCGCGGCGAGGAACTGCCGCGCCCGGGCGAGCGCGGCGGCGCGGTCGTCGGCGCCGACCAGCGTGCCCGG
>Ga0247822_10003014_pt1 | contig 10916 bp, 7 predicted proteins | sample 13C_Cellulose_Da_FD_192423 | JGI IMG/M metagenome (GOLD analysis project Ga0247822, IMG submission 192423) | Soil microbial communities from agricultural site in Penn Yan, New York, United States - 13C_Cellulose_Day30 | ecosystem: Environmental > Terrestrial > Soil > Agricultural land | place... | reverse complement strand
CGGCCGACATCATCATCTGGCGCTGGGTGAAGCGCAGCTTGAACCAGTCGCGGAACAGCGGGGTGTCGTCGATCTCGGCGCGCTCGTGGGTGGTCAGTGCCCCGACCTTGCCGTTGGCGAAGAACGGCGCGGCGCGCTCGACGATGTCCTCGGGGATCTGGGTGTCGCCGTCGATCAGCAGCACGACATCGTCGGCGCTGGGGTAGCGGCGGGCGATGGAGCGGAGCGAGGTGGCGAGCGCGTCGCGCTTGCCGGTGCCGTCGATGCGATCGATCACAACTTCGACCGTGTTGGTGCCGGCGAGAACCTGTGCAGCGACGGCGCGGATCAGCCGCTCGTCGGCGAGATCGACCACCGACGCGACGACGGTCGAGCCGCCGGGGGAGCGCCGGGCCGCAAGAAAGATCGAGCGATAGACCCGCGAGGTGATCGCCGCCTCGATCTTGTAGCTGGTGGCGAGGAAGAAGGCGTGCGCCGGACGCCTGGCGGCGTAGAGCGCCTCGGCGGCAGCACGCCGCCGAGGATAAGCGAAGCGGATATAGATGTGCGCACGCACGAAGTTGACCAGCGCCCAGCTGTAGCGCCAGAGCCCGATCACCCCGAGGGTGAGGAACACCCCGGCGCCGCCCGAGAAGGCGGATGCCGGTACGGTGCTGGCGATGGCCGCGGCCGAGAGGACGTAGATGGCGTGCGCAAAGGGGTTCATGGCGACTACCAGCAGATGCCTTCGTAGGTGCCGTTGGACCGCAGCGAGGCGTTGATACGCGTCAGGTCGACCAGCGAGCGGTACTCGGACACTGCGTTGAGCGGCGCGATGGTCTCCTCGTAGCGATTGCCTACGAGGATCACGTCGGAGGACGAGATCAGGTCCTCGATCCTGCCGACGAGGCGGGCCGGCAGGTCCGGCACCACGTCGTTGCCGCGGCCCATGGCGCTGACGCCGCCGGCGACGGCCTGCGAGACGTAGGGGTCATAGACGCGGAGCTCGAGGCCCTTGCTGATCAGCCGGCTCGCGAGTTCAGCCAGCGGGCTTTCGCGCAGGTCGTCAGTACCGGGCTTGAAGGCGATGCCGACGAGGCCGACGGTCTTGGCGCCGGAGTTGGCGACCATCTTCTCGGCCCGGTCGATCTGCGCCGCATTGGCGACCAGCACCGAGTCGAGGAGCGGGGAGGGGACGCCCTTCTTCGCCGCGAGATGCTGCAGGGCGCGGACGTCCTTGGGCAGGCACGAGCCGCCGAATGCGAAGCCCGGCTTCATGAAGTAGGGCGAGATGTTCACCTTGGTGTCGGCGCAGATGAGCTTCATCACCTGCTGGCCGTCGACGCCCGATGCCTTGGCGATGTTGCCGATCTCGTTGGCGAAGGTGACCTTCACGGCGCGCCAGGAATTGGACGCGTACTTCACCGCTTCGGCGGTCTTCAGCGTCACCACGTGCGAAGGCACAGGCATCTCGGCGTTGATGTCCTTGAGGATCTGAGCGGTGCGGTCTTCGAGCGCGCCGAAGACGATCAGACCCGGATCGTAATAGTCGGCGATCGCGGTGCTCTCGCGCAGGAACTCGGGGTAGTAGCCGACGCCGAAACCCTGGCCGGCGACCATGCCGCTCGCTTCCTCGAGCACCGGGATGCAGGTCTCGTCCATGGTGCCGGGCACGATGGTCGAGCGGATGATCACCGAGTGGAAGCTCTGCTTGTGCCTGATCGCCTGGCCGATGTCGGCGCAGACGCCCTTCACGTATTTCAGCCCGACGGCGCCGGTCTCGTCGCTCGGCGTGCCGACGCAGACGAAGCTCGCATCGGTATCGAGCACGGCCTGCTGGCCGTCGGTGGTGGCACGCAGCCGGCCCGACGCCACGGCGCGGGCGATGATCTCGTCGAGCCCGTTCTCGACAATGGGGGAGAGCCCCGCATTGACGGCGTCGACCTTTGCCGGATCGAGGTCGACTGCGATCACCTCGTGACCGTCGTCCGCGAGGCAGGCGGCGGACACGACCCCGACATAACCGATTCCAAAGACGCTGATTTTGGCCACAACAGTTCTCTTTTCCGAAGTGTGAGCAGTATCGTTCTCGCCGAAGGGCGAGTTGTATTGAGTAGCGACGTGTACAGAACAGCGAGCTAGAAGCTCATTGGCCCCGTTCCGCTAAGTGGGTGCATTCGTACTCTCCACCGCTGGAGTTTCGACGCAGGCACTTAGTTTGCCGGCATTCTTGCCGAGGGACGGAGATGCTTTCCGTCCGATGCATGAAAGCCTGTTCGTTGGCCCTGAAGCTGAGAAGCAATGCCGATTCATAGGAGGTATGCGCCCAGCGCATAGCATCGTTACTTCTCGTATCTGCGACGTTGGGATGAGTGCGTCATCCAATCGCAGGCGGCGCGCGGGCTTGGCGATGTCGCGGCTTTGTACGACACCGGACGGAAGAGTGTCCGGATTACGGCAAAACCTTGCCTTGCCTCCATGCTCACGGCCGCGTGATCAAAAACTAGGCAGTTTTTGCTCTTTTGGGGACGTGACATCCGGATGACAGTGGCAGCAGCGCTGACCCGATTGGACTCCCGGCAAGCCCTGCGCAACACCTGCTGTTTCCTGCTGTTTCCGGGGATTTAGTTCGAGTCTTTAAGTAATCGCGCGGGATCCAAGCCGGGATTCGTTAGGTGTTTATGGGCAGTTCCAGCCCGCACGGGAGCGCCGGGGTTCAGCCGCGCTTTTGCCGTCGTTGAGCGAAAGGATTCGCATGGGCAGAATCGGAGGGCACCCTTCGATTCATTGTTGCCTGGCGTCTCACGCGCCAGCGCTTGGGTAAAAGAACGGGTCTATCGATTGTCAGGTACCGGAAGCAGCAGCCGGCCATTGGTCCTCGTTGTCGAGGACGAACCCATGATCATGTTGGGGGCGGTCCAGCTTTTCGAGACGGCGGGGTTCGAGGCCCTCGTCGCCTTCAGCTCGGACGAAGCCGTCGCGCACCTCGAAGGGCGCGGAGGCATCGTGGTCGCATTCATAGAGTATGACGTGCCGGGCACGCTCGACGGCCCGCAGCTGGCCGAGACGGTGCGCAACCGCTGGCCCACCGTCGAGATCATCGTCGTCTCGCGCCCACGCCTCGGCCATGCGCCGGACCTGCCGCTCGGCGCGCGCTATTTCGAGAAGCCCTACACGCACTCCGAGATCAACCGTGCTCTCGAAGAGCTCGGGCTGACGGGGGAGCTGCCACGCGCCAGGACGAACTTGCCGCCGCGCGGGTGACAACGTTAGCCAGACCGCGAGCCGAGGCTCCGTCCCGGCTCGCTTCCGCTATGGGAATGGCGTCAGGAAGCTGTCGGGCAGGGGGACCCGGTTCTTGTTGACCACTGTCACCGGGCGCGCCTCGAACACGACCTCGCCCGGCTTGTACAGGAAGGCCCCGTCCTTGCCGACCAGCGAGCCCATCGAGAATTTCCGCGCCGCCTCCCACTCCCCGTCGGCCGCCACGAAATCGGTGAACAGCACGATCTGCTCGTCATTGGAGCGCATGTAGTCGAGCAGGGGGATCGTGTCGCCAAGCGCGTCGCGCCTGCCGACCCAGTCCACGCAGCGGCGGAACATCTTGGGGTCGAAGCACTTCGAACGGAAGGCGCCTGAAGAGTTGTCGTCCCGATCGCTGTCGCGCATCGAAGCGGTCGTCCAGAGCTCGGGCTCGAAATCTCGAAGCTGGCTTGAGACATTGTTCCTGAGCGGCGACTTGCGTTCGCCGCCCGTGCCGTGGCCGGCGAACAGGTCTGTCAGCCGCCGCATCTCGTCGATCGCCATGCTGCCGTAGAAGGAACAGAAGGCGAAGCCGCGGGCGAGCGCATGATCGTTCAGGACGATCTCCTGCCCGTTCCTCGTGACCGTGACGTAGCCGACGACCCGGCCATAGACGTCCACCGCGCCATTGATGCTGTCGGCGAGAATCTTCAGCTTGGCGTCTACGAGGACCTCGGGGTTGGCGGAATCAAAGGCTCCGACGCCGAGGGCCGTCCGGAGGCCCGTCGCGAACTGGTCGGTGCACAGTTTGCCATAGGGTTGCCGGTGCGACTTCTGCCGGGTGACGTGCTTGGCGATCCACCTCGCATAGTCGCCATCGAACATTCCTTCCCGGAAGTTCGAGGCGTAGTGCGTTTCCGGGGCGTCGATGCCCTGCAGCCGTACCGACAGGTATTTCCCGCCGGCATTGCGCATGATCGAACGGAATCGTTCCTCGCCGGGGCGGTTGTCGTCGGGCTGGAACGTTCCGCCTTCCGTGAAATAGGCCGCCACGTTGGCCGGTGCAGTGTCGGAGACATAGGTGGCGGTGGTCAGGTCGGGGATGAACTGCAACGTGTCGACATCGGACTCGCCATGCGGCCAGTACTGGAAGATGTCGACCTTGCCGGAGATTTCTACGAACCCCATGCAATGCTCCTGATATTGTTCCTGGCGCGACCAAGGGCTTCCAACAAGGTCCGGATGGCGCGAAAAACTACGCGGCCCCGCGAGGGGACGATTTTCAAGGCACTAGGATTGGATAAGAATGCACGGTTACTTTGAGGTCAAAAGTAACCGATTTCGCTGCCGCTGCAATAGCTGAAGATGCACATGAGCCCCAGCCGCGGCGCAAAGCAGCGCCGCGCAGCAATCAAGCAAATGAGGGGGAATTGGCTCCGCGAGTAGGACTCGAACCTACGACCCAGCGGTTAACAGCCGCTTGCTCTACCAACTGAGCTATCGCGGAACACGGAGCACCTTGTGCAAGGCAGCGCCCGTGTAGCGGGTTTGGTTTCCTTTGCCAAGCACGAATTTCACGCTGGCGGAACTCTGTCCTAAACAGCGACGCGGCGCTGCATTTCTTCGAGCTCGGCCGGGGTGTTGATGTTGGCGAACGGGTCCCCACCGGATGCGGCCGGCCACTCGAGGGTGACCGAGTTCGCGCGCGCTGCCAGCGATTTCAGGCTCCGCGGCGCGGTGCCGGCGAGCACCTGCCGGGGCAGGTCGAGAAAGCTCTGCACCCGCCACGCCGAGTTGGTGGGGTAGAGCTGCCCCTCATACGCGGCCAGTGCGGCGTCGGCCGATCCCAGGGCTCCGACGAGCCGCCCCACATAGTCGGGCGGGAGGAAGGGCGCATCGACGGCCGCGCACACGAGAAGGTCGGGTGGGTTGGGCTCGGATGCCAGGAAGCTCAGGGAGCCGGCAAAGCCGGCGAGGGGGCCGCCGTAGTCGGTGAGCAGGTCGGGCACCGGCTGCATTCCTTTGCCGAGGTGCAACTGATCGGGAGCGATTCCCCCATGGGCCACGAGCAGCTGGTCGCAGCCTTCGAAGCGCGCTGCCACGCGGTCGAGCAGGCGCACGCCGCCCACGACGAGTTCCGATTTGATCGCGCCACCGAGCCGCTCGCCGCGGCCCCCGGCCAGGATGAGCCCGGCTATCCGGGGGCGTTCTGGTGTCTGCATCGCAGCACCTCATCCCGGCAGCGGCGACCGGTCAAGACGGTTCAGCTGCCGGCGGTGCCGGGAGAGCGCTCGGCTCTCCCGGCGGCGCGGGAGCTCAGTGCTTGTGGTGCTCGCAGGTCACGGCGGAATTGAACGGCTCGAGGTCGCCCCTCGGGTTTTCCCGCATGACCCAGACGTGCTGGTCGTAGTGCGGCATGAAGCCGTGGGCTTCGTCGCCGGGTGTCGCCGGATCGTCGGACATGAAATCCCACAGCCGCCCGGAGAACTCCGGCGGCTCCTTGTTGCCGGCGGCCTCCCACGACTTGACGAAGACGAGATTCTCGACTCCGACCAGCTGCAGGCTGCCGTCCGCCTCCGGCTCGTAGATGAGAATCGCGGGCTTGCTCCAGTCGGTGTAGGTGCTCTCGCCATCCACGCGGGGGGCGGTGGCCGTGATCTTGAGCAGGCCGGGATTGAGATAGTGGATGCCCATGGCGCCATACTCGGCCGGGAACCCGGACATCTCGGCAGTCACGCAGTGACCGGCCGGATCGGGGATGTATCCGTCGGCGAGCGCGGCGTTCACGTCCTTGTATTTCTCGACGGCGCCTCGCACCGACGCGACGTCGGACGCCTGGTCGGCGCGCGCGATTCCTGCGGCGGCGACGCACAAGACCACCAGCGCCGAAGCGCTGAGCTTCCAAACTGCAGTAGACATCCAGTACCTCCTGTTGAATCGGAGGCAGCGACGGTTCGTCTGGGCGTTTGACCCCTGTCCATGCGCAGTGTTCCGCCTGTCGGCGGGATCGTCAGAAACAGCTCGTTCCGGGCATGGATGCCCTGCCGACGCTTCGCTTTCCTCCACCACTTGGCAGGTCTGAGCGAGTGCAATTCCAGCAGCACAGAGTTGGGGTTGCACCAGGTCAAACCACCAATCGCGGCAGCCTAGAGCCGGCCCGGGTTGCGGTCAATCTCGGCAGGCGAAGGCCAGGAGAGAGACGTGACCGGGTACTCCGACAGTTTGAGTCAAATGTCATATTACCTATTGAGCAGTCGCCGTGGTCTGAAATAGGGTCGAGCCTGCGACTAGTACTTCCGGTGGCCTGACATTTGAGCCACCGCCTCGCATAGCCTCTCATCTCTACAGACTGCACCCAGGTAACTCACCCAACAGCCCGACATTGCGTCGGGTCCCGAAGGAGTTTGCGGTGTATTCACGCGCGCTTCTCTTCGCCTTGTTCGCAGTTGTGACCGCGATGGTCACGCAGTCGTTGGCCGCGCCGCTTGTCTTCCCTCCACCTCCGGCCACGGCCGACGAGGCGTGGGATACTTTCGACGCCAGGTCCGAGATTGCGATCCGCTACGGCGCGTGCGGGCGCGAGGTGGACTACGCCACGATCCGGCAGAAGATGAGCGAAGAGGACTACGACAAGCAGGGCGAGAACCTGACTGGCATCCTGATCGCCAAGGTCGCCTGGCTCACCGAGGACAGGTTTCGGGGCACCCCGTGCACCTTCAAGCGATCGATCGCCCGGCCGAGGGCTGCCGATGGCACCCTGCTTCCGTTGGACGCGGACTTCATCGTGGCGCATCTGGGCTGGTGGCAGGATTCCCGGGCTCCGACGGGGTGCTCATACCCGACGAGCCGGATCAATCTCACCGACGAGAAACTCGACATAGCGGTCGTCGTCGAGCCCGACTGCCTGCGCAGGCAGGTCAACGAGGCCATCCGGTCGATGGTCAAGAATCGGCAGATGGGGACGCCTCTGCCGTGCCTCGCCGGTTTTCATGCGCATGAGGGAGACTGGGACGTCAACGTGCGCGAGCTCGTTCGCCTTTTCTACATGGGCACGCAGCCGCGCCGGGAGGTGCTCGAGCAGCCCACGATCGACTACATGTACGAGAACCTGCTGTCGGCGCGCGGGCCCGTTTCGGACCCGAGCTACTCGGTGATCAGCGACTGCGACGATCCCGCCGGCGATGAGCTCGGCAGCCCGGAGGATTTCGCCGATCGGGAGCACTGGTACCGCGAGGTCCTGGGAGCCATCGGAGACTTCTTCAAGTGGCTGGCCGAGCTTCCGATCAAGATCGGCGCGCTGGCCATTGCCGGTGCTGGCAGCGTGGCAGCGGCCCCGTTCCTGATCGCCGACGGCACCGATCCGGTCGAACTGCTCGAGCCGCATAGCGATCTCAGGATCCCCGAGACGGAGAACCACCGTCTCATGATCGAGACCTCCAGGTACCTGACCAACGCCAAGATCCTCGTCGACCTCAGGCGGATGAACCACGACAACATCGACGAGATCGAAGAGGAGCAGGCCGAGGTCCGGGACTGGCTGCTGAAGCGGCTGAACGAGATTGCGAGCGCCGACTTTGACGAGTACAACGCGCGGCCCTACACGCGGTACAGCCTGAACGCGATCCTGAACCTCTACGATTTCGCCTGCGATCCGACGATCCTCGTCGACAACACGTGCCACGACAGCGCCCTGAGGACGGCAAGCCAGATCGTCCTGGATTTCTCGGGCGCAAAGTTCGCGGCCGCGAGCAACCGGGGACGTCGCGAGCCGCCGTTCCGCCGGCTGTCGGGCAGCGACAATGTCGGCCCCTACGAGATGGTGCAGAACGCGGACCATGAGGTGACCCGCGCTGCAATCTATGCCGGGCAGTCGCAACTGGTGCCCTGGGGGTTCGATGAGCTCGGCGTGGGCAACATGATCTACGCCGCCGTCAGCTCATACCGGTGGCCCAAGGTCGTCCTGAACGCCGCCATCGAGCGCAGCGCCACGTTCTCGCAGTCGGTCCTGCACGCCGGCGTCGAGCAGTATTTCCAGTCGCCGGCCTTCACGATGAGCCTGGGAGGCGTGCCGCGACCCGCAGCACTTCGCGCCTGGGGGTACGAGCTTGGCGAGGACCGCGGCATCGCCATGCCCACCACGATCATCCCGACGATCAGGGGCATCCAGCCGGGAGAGTTCTTCACCATCGAGGGGACCGGCACGGAGGAGGATCGCGCCCAGAACATGTGCGGGTTCGAGGGCTTCATCTGTGGCACCAATCCAAGTTGGCCGACCCAGTTCGATGCCTGCACCACGCGCGAGGAAAGGCTGATCAGCGGCGAGAAGCTCAAGTTCATGCGGTCGGTCGGCTGCGTTCCGGAGGGACCGCACTTCTATGCCGCCTTCATGAGCCGGCCTTGCGACGATGAATTCTGCGAGGAGGGCGAGACCTATGGAATGATCGAGGTCGTCCCTGCCGCGGCGACCGACGCGGCGCAGCCGGACCCGGTGTTCGACGCGTTCAAGAACTCGCGGCGGGCAAGCCTGCGCGCCTCGGTGCCGGACGACGATGGTTTCGGGTCGTATCTGGACGACTCCGGGCGGACGATCCGCTACCGCATCAATGAGGACGGCTCCTACCTCGCGAGCGTGAACGGAGCCTCGGTTGCTCCGTCGCAGACCCAGGGGGCGGTCGTCACCCGGGCCAGCAACGGCACCGTGACGATAACGAGCCCGACCTATCCGAAATCTATCATCATCAACGTGTCGCGCTGGAACCTGCCGGTGAGGGGCGAAACACCATGATCCGCTCGTTTCTCGTTGCCTTGGTCCTGTCGCTGCTGCCGGTCGCCGCCCAGGCGCAGACCTACGTCGATCGCTGCAGGTCGGATGTCGAACCCGGCGGGATGAACCTGGCGACCGCCCTGGCGGTCAGCCGCGACATCATCATCGACTGTCCGCGCGGCAGTTCGATCCGAATTACCCAGGGCTATCGGTTGCCACCGGGCGTCAGCATCGAAGGGCAGGGGACCACTCTTGATGCTCATGGGCTTCAAGGGACCATCTTCTACGTGCCGCAAGGCGACTTCTTGGCCCAGGACCTGACGATCCAGAATGCGAAGCGCTGGCACTCACAGCTTGGGCGCCTCGCCTCGGTGCTGCTGGTGCAGGGCAACGCTACGCTGGAAGATGTCGAGTTGGTCGCCAACGAGGCGCCCGTGGAGGTCGGCGGGACGGTCACGGTGATCCGGGGAGCGTTTCTGGGGAACGCCTCGACCGCCCTCTATGCACGGTCCGAAGCGATCATCCGCGACACCCGGTTCCTCGGCAACGGCACCGGCCTCGTCATGCGATCGGGGACGGTTACGAAGAGCGTCTTTTCTCGGAACACCAACGCCGGACTGCGCATCTCCCACGCGACCGGCGACGTGACGATCACGGATGCGACGTTCACGTCGAACGAGGGCGGCGGAGCGGTGGAACTGTCGCAACGCGCCGGAGCGGAGGGGGTTCTCATCTCCATTCGTCGAAGCCGGTTCGAGAACAACGCGAACACGAGCGGGGGCGGAGCGATCACCATCTACGACAGCACCGCCACCGCTTCGTCCGTGGCGCGGCCGATCCTGATGCGCATGCCTCCGGCGCGCTTTCTCGTCGCCTACTCGCAGTTCATCCGCAACCAGGGAACGCAGGCGGGCGCGATCGAGGCTGACCTGTTCTCCAGCGACGGATTGCAGGTCGTCGGCGGGATCTTCGTCAGCAACGTCTCGTCGTCGGCGGGGGGAGCGATAGCGGCAAAGGGCAGGGGAATGCTCGTCGAGCACAGCCTGTTCCGCGGCAACGACGCGCCACGGGGCGCCGCGATCTACGCCGACTATCCGGACGGCGACTCGCGCTGGATCGTCTCGAACAGCCTTTTCGCCGGGAACTCGACCACCGACGGGGGCATAGTCCAGGCCAATCCCATTGAGCTCTACAACGTCACCATCGCCCGCAACATCGGGATAGGAGTGGTGTCCGACTTCCATGGTCCCGCGAGCCCGGCAACCAAGCTCGCCAACACCATCATCACCGAGAACAGCACGGGCAACTGTCGGGGCGTGCCTCCGGCGGCATTCGAAGGACCGAACCTCGTCTTCGGGATCGTCGATTGCGGCGGTGCTTCCGAACTCGATCCGATGCTCGACAGCATGTTCGTGCCGGCGCTGGGCAGTCCCGTGCTGGCGATGGGCGACGTCGACACCTGCCGGTCGGCCCCGGTTGCAAGGAACGACATCGTCTTTCAGTCGCGTGCGACCGGCGACCGCTGCGCCCTTGGCGCCTTCGAACGTCCCCCGCATCGGCGCGCGCCGGACATCCTGGAACGGTAGGAGCCCAGCCATGAAGCGACTCATACTCCTGTCGGTGCTGCTCCTCGCCCTGCCGGGCGATGCATGGGCCGAGGACCTGAAGGACTTGCTGGTCTCTGCCATGAAGGCCAGTGAGCAGCAGCCCAGTCAGCAGGCCCGCCTGACCTTCGTAAGGGACGGCGGCGAGGTCGAGTACGTGATCGAGCGCGTGCAGCCTGACCGCCTGCACATGACCAGCAGTAACGGCTCCGCCGGCTCGGAGACCTTCGTCATCGGCGACGAGGTCTATCAGCGGACCGGTGCCGGCTGGGCTCGCTCGTATGCTGCGCAGGCGCCGGCCGTGTTCTCGGTGGCGGCGCCTGCGC
>Ga0247822_10003013_pt1 | contig 10917 bp, 7 predicted proteins | sample 13C_Cellulose_Da_FD_192423 | JGI IMG/M metagenome (GOLD analysis project Ga0247822, IMG submission 192423) | Soil microbial communities from agricultural site in Penn Yan, New York, United States - 13C_Cellulose_Day30 | ecosystem: Environmental > Terrestrial > Soil > Agricultural land | place... | reverse complement strand
GCCGCCGCCGCCACCACCGCCGCCGCCGTCGTCGCTGTCACCCGGATCGCCGGTGATCGTCGAGCCGCCGCTGCCGTTGCCGCCGTTGCCGCCGTTGGAGTTGCCGAAGCCTCCCGGCGCGCGCCGATCGTCATCGCTGCCGTCGTCGCCGGGGAAGCCCGCCCCGACGCCGCCGCCTTCACCGCCGCCGCCGCCGTTGGCAGCGAGCGCGCCGCTGACGGTCATCATCGGCGCGTCGAGCCCGATCATGCCGCCGGTGCCGCCGCCACCGCCGCCGCTCCCGTCGTCACCTGGGGTACCGCCCGCGCCGCTCGCGCGCACGTTGCCGGGGATGTCCAAGGTCGTGCCCGCGATCAGGTAGACGGCGCCGCCCGAGACACCGCCGCCACCACCATTCACGTTGCTGTTGCCGCCGGTCGCGCCGGGGCATCCCGCGCGCACGGTCGTCGGCAACACCGGCGCGACGGCGACGCCACCGGCGCTCGAGCCAGACGGCGCACCATTGTCGTTGGCGTCGCCCGGGCCACCGTCGCCGCCGCGGCCACCGAAGCTTCCGCCGGCGCCGCCGCCACCGCCGCCCACGTCGTTCGCGCCGATACCCGCGGTACCACACGCGCCGGTGCCCGCGCCCGCGCCTGCGGTGCCGTCGCGGTTCGACGACACGTCCAGGGTGGCGCCGATCGTCATCGTGGTGAGCGCGACGACGACGAGTGGTCGCGAGCCGGTCGCGCGGAACGTTCCGGTCGGCAGCGACACCGTCGTGCCGGCGAGCACGCACAGCGCGACGCCGTTCTTGGTGATGACCTCCATGCAGCCGGTGCCGCCGGTGTCGAAGATCGTGTTGCCGAGCGTCAGCGGTTGCGTCGGCGGCGACGTGAGACAGACCGAGCCGATGCCCCGGCCGAAGCAGTTGCTGGGCGCATCGATGGTCGCATCCACAGCACCGTCGAGGCGCGGGTCGCTTCCATCGGTGCGGGTATCGGAGCTGCCATCGCCCGGCGCGCTTCCGTTCACGGAGAAACCACATCCGGCGGCGCAGAGTCCGGCGAGCAACAGCGGTCGCATCGCTCGGGATACTACATGTTCTCTGCGGCCTCGATCTTGCTCCATTTCGCCTCGGGACGCTTCCCAGGAGGACCCCTGATGGAGGTCACCATCTCGAGCAATCGCCACGCACTCGACCTCGACTATCCCGCGCAGGCCTCGATCCGAGGCTTACACGAGGATCAGCGTCTGCTCTCCGCCGTGCAGGCCTACCGGTTCTTCTATCCAAGTGTCTCGGTCGAGGCCATCTTCCACGGCAACCGTGAAGCGGGGATCGAGGACGGCAAAGCACTCGTGCTGCTCGCCGCCGGCCCGCGTCACCTCATCTTCACGGCCAACTCCGATACACCGTACGCCTGCGCGGCGCTCGATCTCGCGATGATGGGGCCGGTCGTGATCGACCTCCCGCGCGGTCCGTACATCGGGCTCGTCGATGATCACCATCATCGCTGGGTCGTCGACCTCGGCATCCCCGGGCGCGACGCCGGCCACGGCGGCCGCTATCTGATCGTGCCGCCGGGCTATTTCGGCGAGCTCCCCGACGGCCACCACATCGCGTACTCCTCGACGCACAAGGCGCTGCTCGCCTTGCGCGCACTGCCACACGACGGTGACCTCGAAGCTGCGAAGGCAGCGCTGCGCGAGGTCCGTGTGTTCTCGCTCGCCGTGCCGGAGGTCGTGCTGCCGTACGTCGATATCAGCACGCGGCCGATCGATGGCACGCCGCTGCGCTGGGAGACCAGCATCGAGTACTGGCATCGCCTCGACGCGATCATCCAGGAAGAGCCGCTGATCGACGAGTACCGCCCGATGTACGGCGCGCTCGCCGCCATCGGCATCACCAAGGGCCACCCGTTCGAGCCCGACCCGCGTACGCGTGACATCCTCGAGGCCGCCGCCAGCATCGGCCTCGATCAGATGCGTGTCGAGGGCTTCGCGAGTGATCGGCTCGATCGCATCGTCTGGGACGATCGGCGGTGGGAGTGGGTCGGCCTCGTGCCCGACGATCCCAACTTCGAGACCAAGAACTTCCTCGATCTGCAGGCGCGCGATCGCTGGTTCTTCCAGGCGATCTGCACGTCACCCGCGATGTTCCGCCGCCACGTCGGCACCGGCTCGGTCTACTGGCTCGCCTCGCGGGATGCGACCGGCGCGTATCTCGACGGCGGCCGGCCCTACAAGCTCACGGTGCCGCATCCGGTGCCCGCGTCGATGTTCTGGTCAGTGACGGCGTACGACGCGAAGACCCGGTCGCAGGTCGTCACGCCACAGGACCGCGCCGTCCTCAGCTCGCTCGTCGATCCGCTCGTGCCCGATGCGGACGGCCATGTCGACCTCTACTTCGGTCCGTCGCCGCCGAGCGGTCGCGAGCGGCAGTGGATCCAGACCACGCCGGGCGGCGGCTTCTTCCTCTACTTCCGCATCTACGGCCCCGAGAGCGAGGCGCTCGACGGCACCTGGCGACTCGGCGATCTCGAGCCCCTGCGCTAGCAACGCGATCCGAGGTGGCAGAACATCGCCGGATGGGCTCACGTCTCGTCCTGTTTGCGCTCGCGCTGGCGTCTGGCTGTGGCGGCTCCGGTGGACCGGGCACGTGCGAGTACACCTTCGATGAAGGCACGCGGGACAACAGCATCCCGGCTGGTCTCCAGCCGTGCGTGGAGCGCTGGGTCGCGGACAAGTGCACCGAGTCGGCGCTGTCCTCGGCGACGCTCGGACTGAAGACGAGCGGGTACACCTTCACCGCGGGCGCGACGTGCGCATCGCGCGGGTTCAAGGAGTGCCGCGGGTTCGCGGGCACGTACTACAAGGTCTGCCCCGAGGAGCTCGCGATGCAAACCCCGGTCGCGAAGGCGCCCGAAGCGCCGCGACCTGTCGAGCCGCCGCGCAAGCCGGAGCCTACATCGCTCGCCGCACCGCTCGAGGTGCCGGCGGATGCGCCGTTCCTCGGTGCGGCGGACGCCAAGGTCGTCCTCCACCTGTTCGGTGACTACCAGGACCCGTTCACGGCGCGCCTGTGGCCCACGCTGAGCGAAGCGATCAAGCGCCACCCCGAGCTCAAGATCGTGTTCCGGCACAACCCGGTGCCTTTTCACACGCACGCGCCGCTCGCCCACCAGGCGGCGCTCGAAGCCTACAAGCAGAAGGGGAACGACGGCTTCTGGGCCATGCACGCCCGGATCGTGAACGACCCACGCAACCTCGACCGTGCCACGCTCGTCGCGTACGCCAAGCCGCTGGGCCTGGACGTCGGCGCGTTCGAGAAGGCGCTCGACGAGGGGACCCACGCCGCCCGCGTCGATCAGGACGTGAAGGTCGCGACGGACCTCGGGATTCGGTCGACGCCGATCTCGATCATCGACACGCGGATCGCGCGAGGGCAGCTCCCGGCCGACCGGTTCGAGGCGTTCATCACGGGCAAGCCGTGATCACGAACCGCGTCACAGCTTTCCGCGGCTGATCGTGACCTTCATCTTGACCGCGGTGTTCGGGCGGTCGTTGCCGTCACGCGCGACGTTGGCGATCTTCGTGACCAGCGCGACCGGCGCGCAGCGGCCGAAGATCGTGTGCTTGCCGTCGAGGTGGGTCGGCGAGCCCTCGGTGATGAAGAACTGGCTGCCATTGGTGTTCGGCCCCGAGTTCGCCATCGCGAGCGTGCCCGGCTGCATCGAGAGGTCATTGCTCTCGTCGGCGAAGTCATAGCCAGGGCCGCCCATGCCGGTGCCCGTCGGATCGCCGCCCTGGATCATGAAGCCGGGGATCACGCGGTGGAAGATCGTGCCGTCGAAGAAGCGCTTTCCCTTCTGGAGCTTGTTCGTCTTGGGATCGAGCCACGGCTTCTGCCCGGTCGCGAGCCCGATGAAGTTGGCGACGGTGAGCGGCGCCTTGTCGGGCAGCAGCTGGCAGCGGATCGTGCCCTGAGGTGTGGTGATGCTCGCGATCAGGTCGCCCTTGCCGCGGATCTGCTTCTCGTACTTCGCGAGGTCCTCGGCGACCGGCGCCTTCACCTGAGCGCGCAGCTCCGCCGACGGCGCGCGCGGCAGATCGGGATCCGAGACGCGCTTCATCGCACCCTGGAACGCCGCATCGTTCATGCACGCCTCGAACGCGGACATGTCGCGCGTCATCCGCTCCATCAGCTTCTTCTCGGCCTCCGCGGGCAGGCGCCGGCCCTCGGTCTCGTACGCCTTGAGGCGGAGCAGCAACGCGCGGTGCTTGTCGACGAGCGCATCGATCGCGCTCGCCGCCTTCGCGCAGTCGCTCTTGTTGGCGACGATCGTGTCGAGCGTCGTCTCGAAGAACGCGATCGTCTTCGCCGCGTCGGCGGCGGGGACCTCGGGCGGCGCGGCCGTCGGCGCCGGCTGGTCGGCGCGCGCCGCGCCCGGCTGGAGGAGAGCGAGCGCGATCGCACCCGCCACGAAGGAAGCACCGAGCCACGAGCTCGCACCAAGTGATTTCACGCGTGGATGGTGACACGCCGGCCGGCGGCGCGCTCGACCGCGACGCTCAATCGCCGCGGCCGCGGCCCTTGCCTTTGCCCTTCTTGCGGGGCTCGCGACCGGCGTGCTCGTCGAGGAAGCGACGCAGCGCTTCGGTCTCGGGCGTGGCGCCGTACTCCTCCTCCCAGTCGGCGAGCTTGTCCCTGGCCTCGCCGTAGCGGCCCTTGTCGAGCTGCTTGACCACGTCGTGCCAGTCGTGGAGCTGCCGCTCGTCGCTGATCGGCGGCGGTTGGAAGCTGTACGTCCCCGGCGGCAGGTTCGCGCCCGGAGACGCGAGCGGCGCCGGCGCAGCGAGCGAGGCCGGTGCGCCCGACGTGCCGTTCCCGCGCGTCGCGGCGACGATCGCGATCAACGCGAGCACGGCCGCGCCGAGGATCGCATAGCGCTTCCACGTGGGGTTGCGCTCCGTCGTGGGACTCGGTCCGATCACGGAGATCCCCGCGGCCGGGGTGAGCGTCGCGGCGGCGATCGGGGTCGCGATCGACACGCCGGCGGGCGGCGTCCCTGCGTGCGTGGTCGGCATCCCGGCGTGCGAGATCGCCACACCGGGTAGCGAGGCGTCGGGCACGCCGATCGTCGTGCCGGGACCGTGCGCGACGATCGCGACGCCGGCCGGCGGCGTGGCGAGGTGCGGTCCTGCGGAAGCGAGCGCGTCCGCGATCTGCGCGGCGGTCGGGCGCTGCGCCGCGTCGGTGGCGATCGCGCGATCGATGAGCGCGCACAGCTCGGCGGGCAGGTGCGGCGCGAGCTGCGCGACGGGAGGGACCGTCGGGATCAGCGCGCTGCTCCTGTCCTCGAGGCGCGGCCACCGCCCGGCCGCGGCCTGATAGAGCGTCGCGCCCAGGCCGTAGACATCGCCCTCGGCGTCGGACTGGCCTTTGACGAGGGCCTCCGGAGGGGCGTACGCGGGCGAGCCGACGAACTGGCCGGTCATCGTCAGCGACGAGTCGGGGATGTGGGCGACGCCGAAGTCGGCGAGCTTCCACGTGCCGGGGCCGGCGGCGAGGATGTTGGCGGGCTTGACGTCGCGATGGATCACGCGTTGCGCGTGCGCCGCCGCGAGCGCGCGCCCGATCTGGATGCCGAGTGCGCGCAGCTCGCCGACGGCAAGCGGGCCGGTCTCCAGCCGCTCCTTGAGCGAGGGGCCGGCGACGCGCTCCATCACGAGGTACGGCGGATCCGCCGTGAGATCGATGTCGAACACCTGCACGACGCCCGGGTGCGCCAGCGAGGCGATCGCGCGCGCCTCCTGCTTGAAGCGTTCATCGAGGATGCGCGCCGCGAGGCCGTTGCGGTGGCCCTTGAGCGTCTTGACCGCGACCTCGCGGCCGAGGACCTCGTCGACAGCGGCGTACACCTCGCCCATCGCGCCCGCCCCGAGCGTCGAGGTCACGCGGTAGCGGCCGAAGCTCTGCACGGCGGACACGCCACGAGCGTAACAGATCGTCTGGCACTCTCCGTGGGTTAGGGGTACGGTGCCGCTTCAGGTCACCACTACCCACACACCGACGGGGGAGCTGTCGCTCGATGGTCGAGCGGCGGCTGAGAGGTGCGAGTGCACGACCCCAAAAACCTGACCGAGGTAATGCTCGCGTAGGGAGGACGACATGGCTGGCAACGGCACGAACGGCAACGGCACCAACGGCAACAAGCGATCGCTCCCGCAGCTCGGCGAGGATCCGGTCGCGAACCTCCCGGCGATCGACGGCTTCCCGGCGTCGGAGAAGATCTACGTCGAGGCGGACGGCCTGCGCGTCCCGGTGCGCCGCATCCATCTGTCGGGCGGCGAGCCGTCGTTCGACGTCTACGACACGTCCGGGCCGCACGGCGTCGATCCGCATCAGGGTCTGCCCAAGCTGCGCAAGCCCTGGATCGATGCGCGGCTCAACGACGGCGACAGCGGCAACCGCTCGCAGATGCACTACGCGCGCCGCGGGATCATCACGCCGGAGATGCGGTTCGTCGCGATCCGCGAGAACGTGAAGCCCGAGTTCGTGCGCGACGAGCTCGCGCGCGGCCGCGCGATCCTGCCCGCCAACATCAATCACCCGGAGTCCGAGCCGATGATCATCGGCCGCAACTTCCTCGTGAAGATCAACGCGAACATCGGCAACTCCGCCGTGACGTCGACGATCGGCGAGGAGGTCGACAAGCTGCGGTGGGCCGTCAAGTGGGGCGCCGACACGGTCATGGACCTGTCGACCGGCGACAACATCCACGAGACGCGCGAGTGGATCATCCGCAACTCGCCGGTGCCGATCGGCACGGTGCCGATCTACCAGTGCCTCGAGAAGGTCAAGGGCGACCCCGAGAAGCTCACCATCGATCTGTTCATCGAGACGCTGATCGAACAGGCGGAGCAGGGCGTCGACTACTTCACGATCCACGCCGGCGTGCGGCTCGCGTACATCCCGCTGACCGCGAACCGCGTCACCGGCATCGTGTCGCGCGGTGGCTCGATCATGGCGAAGTGGTGCCTCGCGCACCACAAGGAGAACTTCCTCTACACCGAGTTCGAGCGCATCTGCGAGGTCATGAAGAAGTACGACGTGGCGTTCTCGCTCGGCGACGGCCTGCGCCCCGGCTCGACGGCGGACGCGAACGACCGCGCGCAGCTCGCGGAGCTGGAGACGCTCGGCGAGCTCACCGAGATCGCGTGGAAGCACGACGTGCAGACGATGATCGAAGGCCCCGGCCACGTCGGGATGCACAAGATCAAGGAGAACGTCGACATCCAGATGCAGGTCTGCAAGGAGGCGCCGTTCTACACGCTCGGGCCGCTCGTCACCGACATCGCCCCCGGCTACGACCACATCACGAGCGCGATCGGCGCCGCGATGATCGGCTGGTTCGGCACCGCGATGCTCTGCTACGTGACGCCGAAGGAGCACCTCGGCCTCCCGAACCGCGACGACGTGAAGGCCGGCGTGATCGCCTACAAGATCGCCGCGCACGCCGCCGACCTCGCGAAGGGCCACCCCGGCGCGCAGGATCGCGACAACGCGCTGTCCAAGGCGCGGTTCGAGTTCCGCTGGCAGGACCAGTTCAACCTGTCGCTCGATCCCGACACGGCGAAGGACTTCCACGACGAGACGCTGCCCGCGCCGGGCGCGAAGGGCGCGCACTTCTGCTCGATGTGCGGCCCGAAGTTCTGCTCGATGAAGATCACCGGCGAGGTGCGCGAGATGGCGGCACAGCAGGAAGCGATGGCCGCCAAGGCCGCCGAGTTCCGCGACGGCGGGCAGCGGCTGTACGCGAATTCCGACGATCATAACCACTGACGCCGCGTGTCGTCGCAGGACCTCACCTTCGCGCTCGTCGCGCTGTCGGCGGTGTTCTTCGTGGTCGACCCCTTCGCGATCCTGCCGGTGTTCCTCACGATCACCGCCGGCGACTCGCTCGAGCGCCGGCAGCGCACCGCGCGGGTCGCCGCGTTCGCCGCGTGGCTGATGCTCTCCATGTTCGCGGTCGCGGGCGGCCTGATCTTCAAGGCGTTCGGGATCTCGCTCGGCGCGTTCAAGGTCGCGGGCGGGCTCATGCTGCTGCTGATGTCGATCGACATGATGCGCGCGCAGCCATCGCCGACGCGCACCACCGACGAGGAGCAGCGCGAGAGCCAGGCGCGTGACGACATCGCGGTGTTCCCCCTCGCGGTGCCGATGCTCGCCGGGCCCGGTGCGATCGCGACCGTGATGGTGTTCATGTCGCGCGCGCACTGGCGCCCGTTCCCGACGCTCGCCGTGTTCATCGCGATCACCGTCACCTGCGTCGCGGCCTGGCTGCTCATGCGCAGCGCCGCACGCGCCGAGCGCTTGCTGCCCAAGACGCTGATGCGCGCCTTCGAGCGCGTGATGGGCCTGCTGCTCGCGGCCGTGGCCGTGGAGTTCATCGCGGGCGGTGTGCGCGATATCGTGGGCAGGTGAAGCTCCGCGTCGCGCGCGCCGCGTTGTTGCTCGTCCTCGCGACACCGCCTCGCGCCGCCGCCGAGTCACAGGTCTGGACGTCCCTGACGGCGCAGGCCCGGCTCGGCGAGAAGGCAGGGCCGACGCTGTGGCTCGATCTGCACGACCGCCGTCGCAGCGACAGCACGCTGTTCATCGTGCGGCCCGCGCTCGGCTACACGTTCTCGCCCGCGTTCTCGGCGTTCGTCGGCTACGCGTACGTCCCCACCGAAGTCGACGACGGTGCCGACTCGCACGAGCAGCGCACCTGGCAGCAGGTGATCTGGAACCACACCTTCGCGCAGCCCATCAAGGTGCAGGGGCGCGCGCGCTTCGAGCAGCGCTTCGGACCCGGCGACGACCTCGGCTATCGCCTGCGCCTGCTCGCCCGCGCGCAAGTCGCCCCGCTCTCCGACCTCCCGCTGCAGCTCGTGGTGACCGACGAGCTGTTCCTCGGCCTCAACGACACCGATTGGGCCGCGACGTCCGGCTTCGATCAGAATCGGTTGTTCGTCGGGCTCGGCGTCGACACCAAGCTCGAGGGCCTGCGCGTCGAGCTCGGTTACATGAGCGTGTCTCTCGGCGCGCAGGGTCGCTTCGACGACATCCTCGCCGCGAACGTCACCATGACGCGCGGCTTCTAAGGCGACCTCGCCGACATCCTCCTTCCGAGTGCGCCGGGCGCGCCTCCTGCATCACCTCGCGCCAACTACTCGAGGAGATGTCATCCATGCATGCGCGTCTATGGCTCATCGCCGTGCTCGTCGGCTCGCAGCCGGCACTAGCGCAAGTGGTCGACGATGTGGACGTCGGATTCTACGGAGAGCTGAGCTTTGGTGATCCGCTTTACGTCCAGGTCTCGGCGGCGCCGCGTGGGTACGAGGTGCCCAACATCGAGGTCTTCTACGATGCGCTCGCCCCGTACGGTTTCTGGTACGACGACCCGCTCTACGGCTTCGTCTTCGCGCCCTACGATCGCGACTACGTTCCGTACGCGAACGGCCACTGGCGACTGACCGCCTACGGCTTCACGTGGGTCTCGCACGATCCTTTCGGCTGGGCGACCGACCACTACGGCCGCTGGATCTGGCGGGGACGCTGGGTGTGGCGACCCGACACGACGTGGGGCCCAGCATGGGTGCAATGGCGCGCCGGCGAGAACTGGGTCGGCTGGGCGCCGCTCGGATACGACGAATACGCCTATCTCCCCGACGACTACTGGCGGTTCGTACCGGTCGATCGACTCACCGCGCCGTCTCTCGCGAGCTACTACGTCCGCTCGAACCACGATCGCTACCTGCGCAATAGCGAGCCACTGTGGCGGTTCAGCCGGTACGGGCAGCGCTACTGGATCGCGGGGCCCGGCGAGGACTTCTTGCGGCGGCACGACGTGCGCGTCCGCCCGGAGCGGCTGACCCCACGCGAGCTCGGACGATTCGACGCCAAGCAGTACCGGCGCGCACAGGTCCAGGTGCGCGAAGATCGCGCACGCGACCGGTGGGCCGACCGCCTCGAGCGCGAGCAAGAGGTTCGTCGTGACCTCGATGCCCGTGCACGCCGGACGCAGCGCGAGCTCCGCGAGCGCGCGAATCAGCAGCAGCGTCTCGTCGAGCAGCACGACCAGCTCGTCCAGCGCGAGCGCCGTACCACCTCCGACGCGGAGCGCCGGCGCATCGAGGCCGAGCGCCAGCGACTCGAGCAGCAGCGGCGCCAGCTGACGGAGCAGCAACGGCGTCAGGAGCGCGAAGCGCGCCAGCGCGCCGAGCAGCAGCAGCGCCGCCAGGTCGACCAGCGCCGCCTGGAGGAGCAGCAGCGCCGGGCCGAGGAAGCCCAGCGCGCCGGCCGCGCGGCCCAGCCGCAGACACCCGGCCAGCCGCGACTCGACGAGCGGCAACGCATGGAGCAGCAACGCCAGCAAGATCAGCAACGCCTCGAGGAGCGCCAGCGCACCGATCAACAGCGGCAGGAACAGCAACAGGTCGAGGAGCGGCAGCGCGCGGAGCAGCGGCGGCAAGAGGAGCGGCAACGTCTCGATCAGCAACAGCAGCAAGGGCCGCAGAGCCGTGTCGAGCAGCAGCGCCAGCAGGAGGAGCGGCAACGCGCAGAGCAGCAGCGCCAGCAGGAGCAGCAGCGCCAGCAGGAGCCGCAGGCTCGGGGTGAGCAGCAGCGTCAGCAGGCGCAGCAGCGCCAGCAGGAGCAGCAGCAGCGCGCCGAAGAGCGGCAGCGCACAGAGCAGCAGCGCCAGCAGGAACAGCAGCAGCCCCAGCAGGAGCCGCAGGCTCGGGGTGAGCAGCAGCGTGAGCAGGCGCAGCAGCGCCAGCAGGATCAGCAGCAGCGCGCCGAGGAGCGGCAACGCGCCGAGCAAGAGCGTCAGCAAGGACAGCAGTCCCGCGCCGAGGAGCGGCAGCGCGCCGAGCAGCAGCGCCAACAGG
>Ga0247822_10003010_pt1 | contig 10927 bp, 7 predicted proteins | sample 13C_Cellulose_Da_FD_192423 | JGI IMG/M metagenome (GOLD analysis project Ga0247822, IMG submission 192423) | Soil microbial communities from agricultural site in Penn Yan, New York, United States - 13C_Cellulose_Day30 | ecosystem: Environmental > Terrestrial > Soil > Agricultural land | place... | reverse complement strand
CCCATCGCCCGCATGTGGGCGAACTTCTCCTTGATGCCGTGCTTGACCACGTCGGAGAGTTCCACCACGCCGAGCACGTGCTGGCCATCGCTGACCACCAGCGGGGTGGCGCCGTTGCGGGCGACCTGCTCGACGCGCGCGGTGAGTTCGGCCGGCGCACTGCCACCCAATGCCTGCACGTGCTGCAGGATGGCGTCGGCGGCGCCTTTGCGGATGCGGCGTGCGCGGCCGGGGCCGTCACCGGCCAGGTCCACGCCGGACATGCGCGTCTGCGCGGTGAAGGCGACGAACTGCGCCTGCGCCGGTTCCACCAGCGTGGCGCCCTGCTCGCGCGCCAGGCGCACGATGGATTTGCCTTCCGGCGTCGGGTCGGCGAGCGAGGACAGCATGGCGGCATCGCGCAGCTGCGCGTGATCGATGCCGGCCAGCGGGTGGAACAGCGTGGCCTGGCGGTCGCCGTGGGTGATGGTGCCGGTCTTGTCGAGCAGCAGCACATCGACGTCGCCGGCTACTTCCACCGCTTTGCCGGACTTGGCCAGCACGTTGGCGGCCAGCGCGCGGTTCATGCCGGCGATGCCGATGGCCGGCAGCAGTCCGCCGATGGTGGTGGGGATCAGGCAGACCAGCAGTGCGATGAGCAGCAGCGGATCGAGCTTGGCGCCGACGAAGCCGGCGATGAAGGGCAGCGAGACCACGACGATCAGGAAGGTCAGCGTCATCGTCAGCAGCAGCAGGCCGAGCGCGATCTCGTTCGGCGTCTTCTGCCGGTTGGCGCCCTCGACCAGCGAAATCATCCGGTCCAGGAAGCTGTGCCCGGGCTCGGCGGTGACCTTCACCACGATCTCGTCGGACAGCACCTTGGTGCCGCCGATCACGCCGCTGCGGTCGGTGCCGGCTTCGCGCAGCACGGGCGCGGATTCGCCGGTGACGGCGGATTCGTTGATGGTGGCCAGGCCTTTGACGATTTCGCCGTCGGCGGGGATCTGCTCGCCGGCAGAGACAATGACGTAATCACCGGGCCTCAGTTCGGCCGCCGGAATGCGCCGCTCGGCACCGCCCAGCGGCGTGTCGATGCGACGCGCGACGAGTTCCTTGCGAGCGCGGCGCAACGACGCCGCCTGGCCGCGGCCGCGCGCCTCGGCGACCGCTTCGGCGAAGTTGGCGAACAGCACGGTGACAAACAGCAACGCGGTCACCGCCCAGCCGGTGCCCGGCGCGGTGGTGCCGGCCAGCGTGAGGCCGGCGGTCAGCACCGTGCCCAGCCAGACCACGGCCATGACCGGGTTCTTGAACGCATGCTGTGGGGCAAGCTTGGCGAAGGAGCTGATCACGGCGGCGCGGAAACCCGCGCTGTCGAGCAGGACCGGCGCACGGCCGGCAGAGCGTGAGGAGGAAGGATTCATGTAGGTGTTCTCAGAGCGCGCCCAGGGCCAGGTGGTCGGCGATCGGGCCGAGGACCAGCACGGGCATGAACTGCAGCAGGGTCAGGATGACGACCACGGCGATCAGGGTGAGCGCGAAGGTGGGGGTTTCGATCTGCAGCGTGCCGGGGCCTTCGGGTGCGGCGCGCTTGCGCGCGAGCGAGGCGGCGATGGCCAGCGGCAGGATCAGCGCGGGGTAGCGGCCCAGCGCGAGTACCAGCGACGCGCTCAGGTTCCACCAGTACGTGGCATCACCCAGGCCTTCGAAGCCCGACCCGTTGTTGGCGAAGGCGGACGTGTACTCGTAGAACACCTGGCTGATGCCGTGGAACGACGGATTGGAAGTGCCGGTGATCGCCGGCACCGCGAGGGTGAGGGCGGTCAGGCCCAGCAGCACCAGCGGCTGCAGCAGCACCAGCACGGCCAGCAGCTTCACTTCATGTGCTTCGATCTTGCGGCCGAACAGTTCCGGCGTGCGGCCTGTCATCAGTCCGGCCAGGAACACGCTGAGCAGCAGGTAGACGAGAAACTGCTGCAGGCCGCAGCCGATGCCGCCCCAGATGCTGTTCACCAGCATGTTGCCGAGCGTCACCAAACCGGTGAGTGGCGCCAGCGAGTCGTGCATCGCATTGACGGAGCCGTTCGACGTCTGCGTGGTGACGGCCGCCCACAGTGCGGACGGCGCCGCGCCGAAGCGCACCTCCTTGCCTTCCATCACGGCGATGTCGGTGGACGTGCCGGACAGGCTTTCGGACCACAACGCCGCGCCGGCCGAGACCAGCGACATCGTCAGCATGGTGCCGAACACCAGCGCGGTGAACTTCCTGCGCCCGGTGAAACTGCCCACCATGAAGGCGATGCTGACCGGGATGAGGATGATGGCCAGCGTTTCCAGCAGATTGGAGAGCGGCGTGGGGTTCTCCAGCGGCACGGCGCTGTTGGGGCCGTACCAGCCGCCCCCATTCGTGCCGAGCTGCTTGGCCGCAACCATCGGCGCGACCGGGCCGACCGCGATCTTCTGCTCGCCCATCTGCGCGGCGGCATCGACGGGCGTCGCCACCGGACCGCCCTGCAGCGTGGACGGCACGCCCTGCCAGGTCAGCAGCACCGACCACAGCAGGCACAGCGGCAGCATCACGCGCACGGCCGGGCGGATAACATCGGCCCAGTAGTTGCCGACATCGGCGTCACCGTTGCCCTGCGCCTCCGTCGTGTTCTTCCCTCGCCCACCGAAGAAACCGCGCAACGTCGCCACGACCAGCGCCAGGCCCATCATCGGCGTGACCACCTGCAACCCGACGATGCCGGTCATCTGCGCCAGGTGCGACAGCTGCGCCTGGCCCGAGTAATGCTGCTGGTTGGTGTTGGTGAGGAACGACACCATGGTGTGCAGCGCCAGGTCCCAGCGCATGTTCGGCGCGTCATTGGGATTGAGCGGCAGCCAGCCCTGAGTCATGAAGATGCCCCACGCCAGCATGCCGAGCACCAGGTTGCTCAGCAGGAAGGCTTTCGCGTACGCCTTCCAGTCCATGCCCTGCGCCGGATCGACGCCGAGCACCCGGTAGAGCGGACGTTCGATCCAACCGAACAGCGCATCGCCGCGCATCGGCGCGCCGCGCATCACCGCGGCCAGGTAGCGGCCCAGCGGCCAGCCCAGCGCGATCGCGAGCGCGAAAACAAGGAGGAATTCAGTCATGGGAGTCATCCATCGGCATGCGCGCACGCCGCGTGATCAGCAGGAACAGGAGGCCGGCACCGGCGAGCACGCCCGCAACGGCCAGCAGCAGATGAAGGAAGTCGGTGGCCATGGCGATACTCAGAACGACGCTTGCAGCGCCGCTTCCACGCGCGAACCGGCCAGGCCCGGGAACAGGGTCTTGGCGCTGCCGTCGGTGGCGTGCGCGGTGACACGCACTTCGAACGGCGCCTTGATCGCCCACACGGCGCCGAGCTGCGCATGCGCGTAACTGTCGTTGTAGGCATCCTCGAGCCAGTAGTAACCGGCGGCGGCTTCCAGGCGGACCTGCTCGTTCAACGGCAACTTCGCGCCGACCTGTGCATAGATGCCGGCTTCGTCGGTGGCCAGCGCCTCTGTGGAGCAGCCCAGCTGCGCCCAGTAGTTCTGCTTCCAGGTCAGCGTGCCGATCGCCTCGGTCCAGTTGAGGTCGACGGTGGTGGACGGATAGCGGTAGTGGGTCAGGTTGACATCGAGCGCCCAGTCTTCGGCGACGTTGCCGCTCCAGCCGACGGTGACATCGAGTTCACTGCTGGCCCGGGTCTCCGGCGCGAACTCGACGTTCGAGCCCCACACGGCGCCGTAGAGACCGTTGTCGGCCGACGCCTTGAAGCCGGCCTGCACCGCAGGATCGCCTTGTGTCTGGGTGGTGCCGCGCCATACGTAGTCGGTGGTCAGCGCTGCCGAGCCGCCGACGGTGGCGGCGTATGCCGGCGCGGTGATGACGAGTGCGAGGGAGAGCGCTGCGGCAGCGCGCAAGGCAGGCGTTCGCCTGCCGGTACGGGGGAGTGCGGGTGACATGTGCGGGTTCCAGGCGGAGGGTGGTCCGCCGACCCAGAAAGTCTGTTCTCCGCGCGCGTAAAGGCGCTATTTACGCTGTTCGCTGCGCCGTAAAGTCTGCGTAAACCTCTCCGGCCAACCGCGATCAGCCCGACGCGCGCGTCCTGTCGCTGCGGCCGAGCACATGATCCGCATCCTGGTCGAAGGTGGGCGCTGCGAACGGATCGGGCCCCACGGTGCGGCCGAACGCGATCGGGCGGGTGACGCCGCGATAGCTGCCGATCACCGGATGCGCGATCTCCGCCACCATGTCCTCGGCCAGCACCTGCGGATGCTCGAACATGTCCTCCACCCGCCGCGCCGCCGCACAGGGCACTTCGTCGCCGAAGTGCGCCTCCCATTCCAGCGCATCGCGGTTGCGCAGCGCCTCGTGCAGGCGCGGCACGATGTCGGCGGCGTGCTGGGCCCGCTTGCGCACGGTGTCGTAGCGCGGATCGTCTGCCAGCGCATCCAGCCCGGTCAGCCGGCACAGCGCCTTCCAGAAGCGCTGCGTGTTCGCAGACAGGTACAGGTAGCCCTCGCGCGCGGGATGGATGCCGGTGACGCCGCCCGACCGCATGTCGCGGCCGATGTCCAGCGCCTCGCCTTCGGCCCAGATCATGCGCGCGGATTGCATGGTCAACGCACTGCGCAGCAGCGACACGCCGACGAACTGGCCAAGCCCGCTGCGTTCACGCTCATACAGCGCCGACGAGACGCCGGCCGCGAGCAGCGCCGCCGCGTAGTAGTCCACCACCGAGCCGTAGATGATCTCGGGGGCACCGCCGCGCTTGCCCTGCAGCGTGCACATGCCGGTCATGGTCTGCAGCACCTGGTCGTAGCCGGCCTTGTCCTTCATCGGCCCATGCTCGCCATAGCCGGTGACGGCGCAGTAGATCAGGCGCGGATTGATCACCGACAGGCTGTCGAAGTCGATGCCGAGACGCTTCGGCACGCTGGGGCGGAAGTTGTGCACCAGCACGTCGGCCTCGCGCACCAGCCGCAGCAGCGCGGCGTGGTCGGCCGGCTGCTTCAGGTCCAGCACCACGCCCTGCTTGCTGCGGTTCACCCCGAGGAACGCGCGGCTCTCCTTTTCCAGCGTGGACGGATACTGGCGAAGGTTGTCGCCGTCCGGCGGCTCGACCTTGATGACGTCCGCGCCCTGGTCGGCCAGCAGCGTGCAGCCGTAGGGGCCGGCGATATAGGCGCTCAGGTCGAGCACCTTCACGCCGCTGAGCGGGCCCGCAGCGCCCTGGCGCAGGCGCGAACGGAAGGGAGACGCGTTGTCCATGGGAGAAGCCTCCTTCAGCCGCCGCCACGACGGCGATGGCAAGTCTGTGCCACGCGGCGGACCGGATACAGCCAGCCGCCGTACTTTCTTCTGCCACAAATTCTTGCGAGCGCCGATGCCTTCATGCCGGCGGCAACGACAGCCAGGTGAGGCGCCAGGCGCCATCCACGCGGCCACCCGCGCGGTAGTACGGCCAGAACAGCAGGGGTGCGCGATAGCCCAGTTGCATGGCGATGCCCGCGCCTTCTTCGCCGTCGCTGACGGGCAGCACCTGCAGCCAATCGTCCTGCGGGCCATCCGGCAGCCGGATGGTCTCTTCGGTCTTGAAGCCATCGATCAGTTCGGTGGCGTAGACCAGGGGGCCGCGGGTCAGGCCGACGTAGCGCAGGTCCAGCACCTGCTGCCTGACGTCGCCGCCGTCGGGCGCGCGCGACTCCTGCACATTGCGCAGCGCGTGGTGGTGCAGGACGGGCCGTAGCGGGAACACGATGGTCAGCAGATCGCCCGCGCTCCAGCGTCGCGTCACGCGGGCGAAGGTGCCGGGCACCACGTCCGCGTCCACCGCCTCGCCATTCACGCTGACGGTGGCACCGTGCGCCCATGAGGGCACGCGCAGGCGTACTTCGAAGCTGGCGTCGTGCTCCGGCTCGACCTGCAGCGACACGGTACCGTCGAACGGGTACGTGGTATGCTGGCGCAACCGCAATGCGCCCGCGCGGGGATGCACCAGGCGTGCTTCACCGGGTCCGTACACATTGATGGCCACGGCGTTGCCGGCCTGCGTGTACATGATGGAGGGCAGCTCCTCCAGCGCCATCGCGCCGCTGGACTTGCAGCAGCGCCAATACGTGGTGTGCACGCGACGGCCATTCGGGAACGAGTAGTAGCACCAGTCCTCGCCATTGGGCGCGTGGGCACCGAGCAGATCGTTGTAGGCCGTACGCTCGATTTCCTCTGCGTAGCGCGCTTCGCCGGTCAAGCGCAGCAGCTCGCGGTTGAGCTGGATCCAGGCCAGCAGCGAACAGGTTTCCACGTACGCGTTGGGGCTGAAGCTGCCGGGCGCATTGAACACTTCGCGCGAGCGATGCGCCACGCCCCCCCACGGGCCACCGCCGAGGGTGAGATGGCGCTCGCGGATGCTTTGCCACACGCGATCCACGGCCTCGTGATAGCGCGCCTCGCCCGTGGCGCGCGCCAGCTTGGCCAGTCCGACCAGGTTCCAGGCCAGCTGATAGGCCTTGCCGGTGGCGATCTCCGCCGCATCCGCACCGGCCAGCGCGCGCGTCAGCAGCGCCAGCGGTGCGTGGGCGTCGGCCTGCGCCAGCACGTGTTCGGCCAGCTGCAGGTAGCGCGCTTCGCCCGTGGCGAAGTACAGCTCCATCGCCGGATCCATCAACACGGTCGCCGACATGCCGTGATGGTTGCCCAGCGTGGTGATGTCGATGCCGCCTTCCGTCAGCACCTGCCAGCACAGGTCGCCGATCCGGCGTGCGGCCTCCAGGTAGGCCGCGTCCGGGAAGTGGCGATGCACTTCCAGCAGGCCGAGGATCAGGTAGCTGTGCGTCCAGATGTCCCAGGTGCGCAGCGCGGGCGCGCCATCCCACGTCAGCGGCTTCGGGGGCTGCGGGTGCATGAAACGGCGCGCAGGCGCGTAGTTGCCCAGATAGCCGTCGGGCTGCTGCCGCGAGACCAGGTAATCGGCGACACGGCGCACGTTCGCCTGCAGGCCGGCATCACCGTCGCGCGCGGCGGCGCGCGCAGCGGCGACCAGCCATTTGCCGGCGTGTTCGCCGTACCAGTCGCCCTCTTCGTTGTGGTCGACATGCTGCGGCGCGAACAGGGCGATCGCGGGACTGTGCTCATCCACGATGAAATGGTGGAGGCGACCGGCGCGGTTCGCGTCCAGCGCCGCGCCAAGCACGCCGCCCAGCGTGACCTGCGCGGGTGAAGGCAGCTGCAGCCCCTCGTCGGGCGTTGTCGCGGTCATCCTGCGTCCACCACGCAACGGAAGCCGATGCGGCCGGAGCGGTCCTTGCCCGGTGCCATCAGCAGGAGCTTTCCGTGCTGGTCCAGCCGCTTGGCCTGCGGGAAGTACCAGTGCGACGTGCGCGGCTCGTAGTCGCTGCCACCGCGCACGATGGCCGCGCGGGTGTGCTCGTCGTGGAATTCGTCCGTCCATTGCCAGATGTGCCCCACCAGGTCCTGCACACCGAACGGGCTGGCCCCGGCGGGGTACCTGCCTACATCGGCCGGCGGCGGCAACGTGCGGCCGCGGAACACCGGCGGCGCCGTGTCGTCGCGCCACGTATCGCCCCATGGATACAGCCTCCCATCCGTGCCCTGCGCGGCGTACTGCCATTCCCACCCATGCGGCAGACGCTTGCCCGCCCAGGCGGCATAGGCGCGCGCATCCTCCAGCGACACCCAGGTGACAGGCTTGTTCTCCCACCCGGGCTGCGGCGCACCCTCGCGCCAGTCGCGCAGGAAGTGCTGCGCGTCCTGCGGCGCGTAGCCGGTCGCGCCCATGAAGGCTTTGTACTGCGCGTTGGTCACCGGGTGGCGGTCGATGTGGAAAGCCTTCATCTGCATGCGACGGCGGTGGTGCCTGCGCGCGGTCGGCTCCCACGGAAACTGCACGTCCACGCCTTCCCACACCTGCCCTTCGATCTCGATACCCTGCACGGCGAACAGGAACTCGCCGGACGGGATCGTCACCATGCCGTCCGGCGCCGCGGCCTGCGGTGCGGTCGGCGCGGTCGGCTGCAGCACCTGCGGCAACGCGGTCCACTGCGCGGACAGCGATGCCAGCGGCGTAGCGGCGCGTTCGGCCATCCGGGCCAGGAACGTGTCGAGGCCTTCTTCCTGCACGCCATCGCGCAGCGCCAGCAGCGCGCCGAAACCCCGGCCTTCCAGCGTCGTCTCCAGGATCGCCTGGCCGTCGATGATGCGTGGCGACAGCGCGGTACCGTTCCACAGGTCGAAATAACGCGTGCCGTCCACATGCGGCACGGCGAGCTGTTCGCCTTCAATCGGATATTCGTGGCGGTTGACCAGCGTCCACAACGTGCGGCCCTCGCCCGGGAAGCGGCTGGCGAAGATGCCGGCCTGCAGCGCGCGCTCGTACGGGCGCCAGTCCAGGCTGACCAGCAGTGGCGCGAAGCGGCGGTAGAGGGTGGCGATGCGGCGCAGCGATTCGGCATCGCGCGGGGTCAGCTGGTTCCACAGGCCCCAGACGTTTTCCCACGCGTTGTAGCCCACGCCGTTGAAGAAGATGTACTGCAGGTCGTGGTTGCGGTCGCGGCCCCAGCGGTTCTCGTAGTTGATCATGTGGCGCGGTTCCAGCCACTTGAACTTCGCCACCGGCGGCACGACTTCGTTCGGCGCCTTCTTGCCCCAGCTCTGCACGTTCCAGATCAGGTGCTCCTCGGCGCTGATCGTGGATTCCGGCTGCACCACCACCGGATGGCCCAGCGCATCGCAGGCGTCGAAGAACGCACGCGGCACGCCGTTGTAGGTGTCGCCATTGATGCCGTCCGCACCCACCGCCTTGACGATCTTCGCGATGGCCTGCCAGTCCGGCTCGCCTTCGTCGCGGGTGCCGTTGTCCCACGGCATGGTGGTGAGGAACACGCGCACGCCGCGACGGTGGAAGTCCTCGATGGCACCCCGCAGCGCCTCCAGCCCACCCGGCAGGCTGCGGGCGAAATCGAACTGGTTGCGGTCGTCCACGCCGATGTTGGGGTACACGCACCACAGCAGCACGCTGTCGAGGCCGCCGAAGCGCGCTTCCAGGTCATCGAGGTAGCGATCGACCGTATATCGGCCGGCGACGGGATCGTAGAGGTACCGGTCCTCGACCATCACCTGCGCATGCACGAAGTTGCGCTGCGCCCATTGCAGTTCCGGCCGGCGGTAGTTGGCATCGTCGTAGCCGATGCGGGTCAGGTGCTCGCGCCGCCAGTCCTTCAGCTCGGCGACCCAGTCGTCGGCCGACGCGTTGGCGTCGATCTTCCATTGGCCGATGTCGGCGAACGGCCAGCCCGGCGCCTTGCCCGGCGTGGGCAGGTAGCGCTGGGTGGTGACGTGGGAGAACTTGTATTCGGTCTTCGCCGGCGATGGCAGCGCGTCGGTGGCGTCCGGTGTGTCGGAGGGATCGGGGGGCGTGGGGGAATTCATGGAATGGGTCTTTCACTCGGAACCGGTGATACCGCAGTAAGCGGCGAGGGCAGCCTTGTGGTCGGGCGCTTCGACCTGCGCGGCCAGCCATGCATCGACCTCGTCGCGCGCCGGGATGCTGGCCTGCGCACCCAGGCGCGTGCATGCCAGGGCCGATGCCGCACTGGCGAAGCGTAACGCGTCCGCAAGCGGTGCATGCTGCGCCAGCCGGGCGGCGAGCGCACCGCAGAACGTATCGCCCGCAGCCGTGGTATCCACGGCATCGATGCGGAACGCCGGCTGCAGGAACAGTTCGCCCCCGCGCCTGGCGACACAGCCGCGGGCGCCCAGTGTGGCGACCACGCACGGCACCGGGAGGCGCGACATCTGCGCGACCAGCGTGCCGGGACCGGCGAGCGCGGCAAGTTCGCCTTCGTTGACCACCAGCAGGTCGACGTCCTGCAGCAACAAGGGCGGAAGCGCGGTGGCGGGCGCGGCGTTCAGCAGCACGTGCACGCCGGCGGCGTGTGCCACGTGTGCGAAGCTCGCCACGGCATCCAGTGGCGTTTCAAGTTGGAGCAGCAGGTGGGTGACACCGAATAGGGAAGGCAGGTGGTGCGGGCGCAGGGCAGCATTTGCGCCCGGCGCCACGGTGATCGCATTTTCCGCGTCGTCGGACAGGCAGATGAAGGCGGTACCGCTGGCGACATCGGGCGCGCGGACGATGTGCGTCGCCACGCCGGCATCTACCAGTGCGGCTTCCAGCACCGTGGCGTAGGGATCATCGCCGAGTGCCAGCAGCATGCGCGTCGCCACGCCACCCGCGCGCGCGCAGGCCACGGCCTGATTGGCGCCCTTGCCGCCGGGGAAGGTGGCGAAGTCGCGACCGAGCACGGTTTCGCCCGGCGCGGGCACATGCGGCGCGCGGACAACGAAATCCAGGTTGGCCGAACCGGCCACCAGTACCGGCGCCTTCATGGCGACACCGTTGAATAGACCTGCCGGTAGAACGGCGCCGCGATCTTCGGCAGCGCAGGGGCGCCGTCCGTCGGCAGGTGCTGCGACATGAGCACGATCACCAGCCTGCGGCCACGGTCGATGGTGAACCACGTGGACGCAGCGCCGGACCAGCCGAACTGCCCCTGCGAGCCAGGTCGCGTGGTCTTCGCGGTATCGGTGACCACGTAGCCGCCCAGGCCAAAACCTTCGCCCGCCTCCGGGTAGGCGACCGGCGGATCGAAACGCACGAGCTGGTCCTGCATCATCTGGTCGACGGTCGATGGCTGGAGCAGGCGGATGCCATCCAGTTCCCCGCCGTTGGCGAGCATGCGCGCAAAACGCAGGTAATCGGCAGCCGTCGAGTACAGTCCGCCCGCGCCGCTGCGGTAGGCACGCAGCGGAATGCCCGGCTCACGCGCGGAAGGCGTATCCGCCAGCACGCGATGGCCCTCGGCGTTGCGCGTGGTCAGCGCCATGATCCGCCCGCGCTGCAATGCCGGCACCTGG
>Ga0247822_10003009_pt1 | contig 10928 bp, 11 predicted proteins | sample 13C_Cellulose_Da_FD_192423 | JGI IMG/M metagenome (GOLD analysis project Ga0247822, IMG submission 192423) | Soil microbial communities from agricultural site in Penn Yan, New York, United States - 13C_Cellulose_Day30 | ecosystem: Environmental > Terrestrial > Soil > Agricultural land | place... | reverse complement strand
CCCCAGAGTGAAGACGGCCACCACTCCCACCAGCACGAGCGCAAGCGCGAGCGGAGCCTGAGCCAGCCACAGGCGGCCACGCAGGGTCATGGGCGGCGCTCCTCGTCCGGCGACTCGAACGCGACGACGTGGATGTCGAACCCCCTACCCTCCCGAATCAACCGCAAGTCCGCGGCGCGCCCCAGCACCTGCTTCCACCACGGCTGGTTCGAGCGGCCCACGATGATATGGCCCACGCCGTGCGAGCGCGCGAAGTCCAGCAGGGCCTCGACCGGATCCTTCGCATGCAGCCGCACCACCTCCGCGCCCAGCTGCCGGGCCTTGTCGGTGTTGGCCAGCAGTTGGCGCTGCGCCTCCGCATCGATGCGGTGTGGAGCCTCGCCGGGCGTCTCCACGTAGACGACGAACCAGTCCGTGTTGAGCCGGCCCGCCATGCGTGAGCCCCGGCGCAGCAGCGTGGCCGCACGCGGCGGGTAGCTGGAGAGCGCCACCATCACCCGGCCCCAGCCTCCCCCCTTGGCAGGCGGCTCCTCTCCGGTGCGCGCGCGCTGGCCCAGGGTGGCGCGGTCCAGGCTCTCAGCCACCTCGCGCAGCGCGAGCTCACGCAGGGTGGAGAGGTCCTCCTGCTTGAAGAAGCGCTCCAGCGCGTGGGACACCTTCTCCGGCGCGTAGATCTTCCCCGCCTTGAGGCGCTCGTGCAGATCCTCCACCGCGAGATCCAGGTTCACCACTTGATCAGCGCTCTTGAGGAAGCTGTCGGGGATTGTCTCCCGGACGGTGACGCCAGTGGCACGCTCCACCAGGTCATTCAGGCTCTCCAGGTGCTGCACGTTGAAGGCGCCAATGACGTTGATGCCAGCGTCGAGCAGCTCTTGCACGTCCTGGTAGCGCTTGCCGTTGCGGCACAGGGGGACGTTGGTGTGAGCGAGCTCGTCCACGATGGCCACCTGGGGCTTGCGAGCCAACACCGCGTCCAGGTCCATCTCCTCCACGGTGACGTCCCGGTAGGTGAAGGCCTTGCGGGGCACCTCCTCAAGGCCAGCCACGAGCGCCTCCGTCTCCGGGCGGCCGTGCGGCTCCACGAAGCCGAGCACCACATCCACGCCGCGCTTCTTGAGGGCATGGGCTTCCTCCAGCATGCGGTACGTCTTGCCCACGCCGGCGGCAAAGCCGATGTAGAGCTTGAGCCGGCCCCGCCGGCCCCACTCGACCAGTTCCAGGAAGTCCTCCGCGCGTGCGCGCCGCGTCCTCACGCCTGTGTCCTCTCCTCTCTGAGCTCCAGAACGAGGCCTCTCATCCGGCCACCGGGGACGGCGTCCTTCTCCACCATGGTGACCTTCAGCCCCTGGCCCGCCAGGTTGATGGCCGCTGGCAGCCTTCCCGGCCCAGTTCCCACCACGATGACATGGCGCACCATGCCTCCTACGATGCCTGGATTCGCCGGGGGATGCAGCCGGCAGCACGGTTCACCTCGTCTCGCAGATGTCGCATGAGAGGATGCACCCTTGAATTTCCGCAACTACAGCGTGCCCCTGCTCCTTGTCTCCGCCTGCGCTACCACAGAGCCGCTTCCGCGAGAGCTGGTGCCCCTCAATCCGAGGATTGCCAACCTCCAGCGAGCGGCCTCTCTGCCCTGGCTGGATGAGGGGCGCTGCATTGTCCAGGAGGCCTCGGCTCCATGGGAGGTGCTGATGGAGCGCTGCTACCACGTGCTTGACTCCCGCAGAGTGCGCTTCCACGACACGCAGGGCGTATGCCCGGTGGCCTCCGCGAGCGCCGCAGCCGTGCCAGCCATGGTCGCCATCTGCCTGTTGGCGCAGCCGGTGGCGATAGGTGCCGTGGTCGTCATCGGAGTTGTCGTGGTGGGCATAGCCATTGCGGAAGAATTGAAAGCCCACGATCGGATGCGGCGGGCTCGTCCCGAGGCTGAGTCTTCCAGCAAGCCTGCCAAGCCCAAGCCTCGGCACGCGCCCTCCACCGAAGAACCCTTGGCGGAAGCCAAGCCCAAACCAGAAGGACTGGGCAGGGACTGGTTTCCTCCACAGCCACCCAGTTCCTCCCTCGGGCCGCGCGAGCGCCGCCCGGAGTGCACCCCCAAGAGGGTGCCACCCAAGGGAGGCCATCCCCTGCACAACGCGTGCGCAGACAACGTCCCGCTCAACGACTTCCGCGGGGCCAACGCCCTCGTCAACGGCAAGGCCTTTGACGCGCTGCCTCTTGCCACTCGCACTGTCTGGGAAGTCAAGACCGACAACTTCGACACCTACACGCCTGAGCTTCAAGAAATCGTGATCAGAACTCAGGTGCCCAAGTTGCGGCTCGAGCGTGAACTCGCCAGGGCCTGCGGATTTGATTTTCGAGTCGGTGTCCGCAGCGCCGCGCATCAGGTTGCGCTGGAGCGTGCGGCACCGGATCTTCAAGGCTTCATCGTCCTCATGGACTGGTGCTGACATGCTTGCAACGCAATCAACTGACATTGGGATCATCGTCTACGCGCCTGCACTTCAGAGCCATGACGACCGCCCCGTGGCTGTTGTCCATGCCATGGAGCGTGCGCTCCCCGGCCTGCACCTGGGGTGGGTGATTTCTCAAGAAGGCCAGCGCATCCCGCTGCCAGATCGCGATGCCTTCGTCGCACGAGAGATACTGGACGGAGGGTTTCCCCTCCTCCGCAATGGCGATGACAACTTCCGGGTCACCGTGACAGGGTGGGAGCTGCTCGCGAGCAGCGCACCCCGTGGTGCGGCCCAGCTTGAAGTCCACGCAAAGCTGCCGCTAAATGCGGACGGCATTGCGGCGGCAGCGGACGTGCTAGAGGCAGTAGCGGAGGCCTCGCACGCGTTCTGGGGGCATGCCACGCCTGCCAGCGCACAGTGGGATATCGCTCGCCAGACAAAAGGTGCGGCCCATGACTTGGAGCCTCCACCCCGCGGGCTGCCGACTCTCAAGCCTCCATGGAACATCCCTTCGCCTGAGATTCCGCATCGCCTTGGGTGGCTGAACTACTGGTCGGCCGCAGCCGCACGGGCCATCGGCTTCCCAGACCCTGCACGCGACGCGGGCTTGCTCTCGCGCTCGCGGCGTACCGCGACAGGCGGGTGGCTCGTCCGCCTCACGGATACGCCACTGGATCTCGACATCCCCTCGCACCTGGATGCGCTCATGCGCGCCTATGAGCGCTTCCCTGTGATTGGCGGGCGCCTCCCCCGCGCTGAGGCAGCGGGTAGCTGATGTTGCGTGGGCTTCAATCACTCGAAACCCACCAGCGCTGTCCGCACGGCGTTCACATAACGTCGCCCCCCATGTCTACACGCACCGAGCCATCTCAGAGCGACCTCGTCCAGCAGTTCAACCCCATGGCGCCCGACCAGATCGAGGACCCCTATCCGCTCTACGCCAGGATGCGGCGTGAGCTCCCGGTCTTCTACAGCGCCATGTTCGACCTGTGGGTCGTCACCCGGTACGAGGACATCGCGGAGGTCGAGAAGGATCCCTCGCGCTTCTCGTCGGCCGGAGCGCTCGATGCCCGGAGCGAGCCACACCCCGAGGTCCTCCAGGTGCTCAAGCAGGGATACGCCCAGTTCATTTCGCTGGTTCAGAGCGATCCGCCGGACCACACCCGGATGCGGGCCGTGTTCGGCAGGGCCCTGAGCGCCCAGCGCATCGCCGCGATGGAGTCTAAGGTCCGCGAGACCACGGATGCGCTCATCGACGGCTTCGTGCGGGACGGGAAGGTGGATCTGATCCAACAGTTCGCATACGCCCTGCCCGGCTTCCTCATCTGTGATCTGCTGGGCGTGCCGCGCTCCGACATGGAGCAGCTCAAGCGCTGGTCCGATGACAAGACGCTGCTGATGTCGGCGACTGCTCCCCTCGAGCAGCAGGTGCAGGCCGCGCACGGATTCATCGCGATGCAGCGCTACTTCATCGCCCAGCTCGAGGAGAGACGGAAGCACCCTCGAGAGGACCTGCTCACGCTCCTGGTCCCCCAGTCGATGGGCGGCTCCGCGCCCTTGAGCCACCAGGAGGCCGTCTGCAACGCCATGGATCTCATGGCCGCCGGCCACGAGACCACGACAGGCCTCATTGGCAACGGCATGTGGCTGCTGCTCCAGTCCCCCGAGCAGCTCCAGGCCCTGCGCGACGCCCCAGAGCTGCTGCCCAACGCCATTGAAGAGATGCTACGCATGGAGGCGCCCATCCGTGGCTTCTTCCGGGCGGTGACCACCGAGACACAGCTGGGCGGCGTCACGATCCCGAAGGGGGGACGGCTGTTCATCGTCTATGCCTCCGGAAACCGGGACGAGTCCCAGTTCTCCGAGCCGGAGCGCTTCGATATCCGCCGCGCCGACGCCAAGAAGCATCTGGCCTTTGGCAAGGGCATCCACTTCTGCGTGGGAGCACCGCTGGCGAAGCTGGAGGGGCGGATTGCTTTCGAGCACCTGCTCCGGCGGTTGCCGAATCCGCGGCTGCGCACGGATGTGGCCACCGTCCGCCGGCCGTACTTCATGCTGCGAGGGTTCGAGCACCTGCCCATCGCCTGGGATCCCCCCGCCGGGGCTTGATCGTCAGATGCCAGGGAGCGATGCGATGGCCGCCTTCCGCTTCGACAAGGAGCGGGCATTCGCATCGAACTTGTCTCGCGCCGCCTGGATCTCCTCGCGGTGTTTCTCGGCCCAGGCCGAGAGTGCACGCACCGGCTCCAGCAAGGTCCTGCCGAGCCGCGTCAGGGCATAGTCGACGCGCGGCGGGATCGTGGGGAACACCGTTCGTGTCACCAGCCCATCTCGCTCGAGCCCTCGGAGGGTCAGGGTCAACATCCTCTGGGAGATCCCTTCGATGGAGCGCCGAAGCTCGCTGAAGCGCTGAGGCCCGTCCCCGAGGAGGGCAATGACCAGGACGCTCCACTTGTCGCCCACCCGGTTGAGCACCTCCCGGGCGGCCAGGCATGCCTCATCCCTCCCTTTGATGTGCCTTGGTGACATGGATGTGCCTCCTTGTGCAGCCGCTGGGTGCCCGTTAGGTCTTTACGCACAAATAGTAACCAAGGCGCAACTCGTAACCAGACTCATGGAGCACCTCATGCAGACCCTCACCCCTTCTCCCACCCATGCCATTCAGCAGCCCAGCCAAGGGCTGGAGCGCCGCCTGGAGCGGGTCATCGTGCTCCCCGAGCCAATGCCGGGGCAGTTCGGGCCCGCGCACACGGTGGTGCCTGTCATCTCGCACGAGGACTACGCCTGGGCCGATCCATTCATCCTGTTAATGGACGATCGGCTCGACGGCCAGCCGATCGGTGGGCCGCACCCGCATGCCGGGTTCGAGACGGTGACCCTCGTGGTGAAGGGCGGGATGGTCCACGACGGTGGGAGGCTGGGTGAACGTGACGCGCAGTGGATGACGGCTGGAGGCGGAGTCGTCCACGGCGAAGGTCTGGAGAAAGCGGGCCAGGCCCGCATCCTCCAGCTCTGGCTGACGCTGCCCAAGGCTCAGCGCTGGGTCCCCGCCAGCTATCAGGACATCCCCTATGCGGAGCTCCCGGTCCGGCGCGAGCCGGGGGTGGAGGTCCGGCTCTACAGCGGCAGCTCGGGAGGAGTGCGGTCGGAGACGAAGAACTATGTGCCGGTCACTCTCGCCGAGTTCCTGCTCGAGCCGGGCGCGACCCTCGAGCAGGACCTGCCCGCTTCGTACAACGGCTTCTTCTACGTGCTGGAGGGTGAGATCGCCGTAGGCCCGGACGCCAGGGCGCTGCGGCCCGGGCAGGTGGGCTGGCTTGATCGTCCGGTGGTGAGTGGAGACAGCTCCATTCGCATCACCGGGACCACCCGGGCGCGGGCTCTGCTGTACGCCGGGCAGCCCCAGGGAGATCCGCTGGTCAGCTATGGGCCGTTCATCGGAGACACCCAGGCCGACATCCTGAGGGTGATGGGCGAGTATCGCTCCGGCCGCTACGGCCCTCCTCCAAGGCGGTAGCCGGGCGGCCTCCCCATCGAAGGCAGGTGTCCTCAGTTCCCGAGGCGAGCGCTCACGCCGCTCACCGCTGGCTCCGCTGGCTTGAGCGTGTGCAGCAGCGCCTCCGTCAGTGGCTCCAGATCGATCAACCGGACGTGACGAACCCGAAGATGGACTCGGTGGTTGTGGATCTCCGCGTCAATCAGAGGAGCCCAGCGGGCATTCTGCGCGAAGTGCTGCTTGAGCAGTTCCACGTAGCGATCGATCCGCTGCTCGTGCTCGTCCCGCGTCTCCTGGCCGGGCCAGGCTCTTCGGGTCCGGACCGCCTGCCTCAAGTCCTCCGCCGTGCACTCCGAGAAGGGCTTCGTGATCGCCAGTCCTCCCTTGCGCGGAATCTCGATGGGCGTAGGCCCCGGCTCGCGCGTGTCCACCCTCCAAATCCTGATGCTCGCAAGCCGCAGGTACTCCAGCAGCATCCCCAGGCTGAGCATCCCGTACTTCTCGCAGACCTCCAGCGAGAACCTGCGCGCCACCGCGCCGTACATCGTCAGCCGGGCCTGCGAGAGCACCGGCACGTGGTGCCGGAAGTACTCGCGCGTCGTCCTGTGCCCTTGGTTCACCGCCAGCCGGTACTCCACCACGTAGTTATAGAGCTTGCCGATCCGGTAATGGCCCGGCGCGCCCTGTAACAACCCCTGGAGCATCTGGTCTCGGGCCTGCTCCAGCGTCAGGCTCCAGGGGACGATCTCTGCGTTCTTCTCGGACATGGGTTCTTGCCTCGGTCAATGGGTTGGGGTTGCGGCACCCGACCAAGCAGAATCCAAGCCACCCGTAACCGTCTGAAATTACAGCACTTCGAACAACCTCTCAGGGCCTGCCATCCCATGCCGCAGACAGGCCCGTCCACGGAGCGAGACGGTATCCTCCGGCCCCAAGAACCGGGCAACAGGGGACGCGCGTGACGGGGTATCGTGGAGGACTCGAATGCGTTCCCTGCTCCTCCTCCTCGTCCTCTCCACGGGACTGACCGCGCGAGCCCAGGACAACACCAGCGCCGCTCCCTACGTGCCGCCCCCGCGCGTCCTCACCAATCAGATCTCCTCCGAGCTGGGCCTCCTCGTGGGTGGCTACTCCCACTCGGGGGGAAGCTGGGATGATGCGTACGCCTCCAGCCTCACCGGCGGCCACTACCTCTTCAACGGCTTCACCGTGCAGGCTGGGGTGCTGTCTCTCACCCCGCTCGAGGGAGGCGGCCCCAACGCCAGTGTGTCACTCAGCGTGCGCCTGGGCTTCACAGGAGAGCGTTGGAGCGTCGTCGCCGGCCCCGTGATCCAGGCCTCGTACCCCTCGACGCCCCTCGTCACCGTGCTCCCCTCGGTGAAGGCGCTCTACCAGTTGGGGGCGGTGACGCTCGACGCGGGCCTGCTGGACAAGGTGGGCATGGTGCCTGCGCACGTGGGCGCCTCCTATGGCCGGGTAGGACTGGCGTACGTGCTCCCCCTGGGCGCCCGAGCCCACGTGCGCATCCCCCTCTCCGAGAGGGCCGGCATCCAGGTGGACGGCTTCGCCTTCCGCCTCGGCAGCGCCCACACCGCCATGCTCACCGTAGGACTGGTGGGCAACCCGCCCTCCTCCCGCCCTGGAGACGCATCGTGAGCCGCCACCTCTGGATGGCCCTCTCCCTCCTGCTGGCCGCGTGCAGCGATCGTCCAAGCTTTGATCCTGACGTGGTGAAGGCCACCCCGCTCGGCAAGGGGCTGCCCGCGGGCTTCATGCTGGGCACCTCCACCGCCGCCCACCAGGTGGAGGGAGGCAACGAGAACGACTGGGCTGTGTGGGAGCGCGGCCAGTGGCCGGATGGCCGCCCCCATATCAAGGATGGGACTGTCTCCGGCGCGGCCACGGACTCGTGGAACCGCTTCGATGAGGACATGCGGCTCATGGAGAAGCTGGGTGCCAACGCCTACCGCTTCAGCGTGGAGTGGTCCCGGCTCCAGCCCACGCCGGACTCGTGGAACACCGAGGCCATGGCGCGCTACCAGTCGTGGGCGCGCGCCCTGCGGCAGAGGGGTATCACCCCCCTGGTGACGCTCTACCACTTCACCCTGCCCACCTGGATCATGGAGGCGGGCGGCTGGGAGAGCCCCGCCACCCAGGAGGCCTTCGAGGCCTACGTGGCCCGCGTGGCCGAAGCGCTGGGTGGAGAGGTCGACTGGTGGTGCACCATCAACGAGCCCAATGTGTATGCGGTGCTCGGCTATTTGGATGGCGAGTGGCCTCCCGGAAAGAAGGACACGAAGGCCATGGCCCTGGTGCTCTCGCAGCTCATGGAGGCCCACGCACGCGCCGCGCGACAGCTGCGCTCGAAGGATACAGTGGATGTGGACGGTGACGGCCAGGCCACGCGCATCGGCCTGGCCCACCACGTGCGCGTCTTCCAGCCGGCCAGCGGCTCCACGGTGGACACCGCGGTGGCGGGCCTCACGGACACCTTCTTCAATGAGAGCGTGCCCGAGGCGATCCGCACCGGCCGCATCCGCCTGTCCGTGCCGGGCCAGGTGAGCATCGACCGCGAGGTGGCGGACCTGAAGGGCTCCATCGATTACCTGGGTATCAACTACTACACCCGCGATTACGTCCGGCAGTACCTGGGCGAGCCCGCCCTGTCGCGCCAGTACGTGCCGCGAGGGCGAGAGAAGAATGATCTGGGCTGGGAGCTCTTCCCAGAGGGCCTGTACCTCTTCCTCACGCGCTACGCGGAGCTGGGCCTGCCTCTCATCGTCACCGAGAACGGCATGGCGGACCACACCGGCGAGCGCCGCCCCTACTTCCTCCAGAGCCACCTCTATGCCGTGGAGCAGGCCCGCGCCCAGGGGGCGGACGTGCGCGGCTACTTCCACTGGAGCCTGCTCGATAACTTCGAGTGGGCCGAGGGCTACGAGCCCAAGTTCGGCCTGTTCTCAGTGGATCTTTCCAGTCCGGAGAAGACTCGTACGGAGACGCCCGCCGTCTCCACCTTCCAGGAGATTGCCCGCAACTTGGGCCTTACACCCAGTCCCTAGCTTCCAACGCGCATCCATGGTGGTGTTGCCCGTAGGATGAACTGACTCCCTGAATGTCCGAGCCCCCCGCCAAGAAGCGCTCCCGGCGCACTGAACCGGCTCCCGACGCCACGTCGGGCAAGGCCGCCGGCCACAAGCGTGCCGCGCCCTCCACCGGCGCGAAGAAGGCCACCCGAGACTCCAGCACCCCTGCGCCCTCCGCGGCTGCCGAGCCTCGCAAGGAGCTCCCGCAAGGACTCTCGCTGGCGTCGCTCGAGAGCATGCCGGATGCCGTCTTCACCAAGGATCTCCAGGGCCGCTACCTGCTCATCAACGAGGCCGGCGCACGCTTCCTGGGCCGCACCATGGAGGAGGTCCGCGGCCGGACGGACGTCGAGCTCTTCTCCCCCGAGATCGCTGCCGCCACGATCGCCAGGGACAGGCAGGTGTTCGCGGCGGGCCAGACGATCACCTACGAGGATGTGGAGCGCACCCCGGAAGGCCCGCGCGTGTGGCTCTCCACCAAGGGCCCGCTGAAGGACGGGGACGGCAACGTGATCGGTCTGTTCGGCATTGCCCGCGACATCACCCGCTACCAACACGTGGAGGAGGATCAGTCGCTGAACGTGGAGCGGCTGCGCCTTGCGATGGAGGCGGCCGAGGTGGGCATCTGGGACTGGGATCTCCAGGCCGGGCGAATCCGCTGGTCCGAGAACATCGCCTCCATCCTCGGGGGGGTGCCCGGAGGGCCGGGGGACACGTACGAGGCCTTCCTCCAGCGCGTGCTGGCGGAGGATCGGACACGCTTCGCACAGCAGGTGGCCGCCGCCCTGAAGGCCCCCGCAGACTTCGACGCCGAGTTCCGGGTGTACGTGCCCACGGGGGCGCCGCGGTGGATGCGCTCGAAGGTGCGGGTGCTGTCCCAGGGTGGCCGCGCCACGCGGATGCTGGGCACGCTGCGGGACGTCACCCGCGAGCTGCAGATGCTGGAGGAGTCCCGCCGGGCGGTGGACTTCCAGGAGCAGCTCGTCGGCATCGTCAGCCACGACATCCGCAGCCCGCTGGGCGCCATCATCTCCTGGGCGCGCATCATGGCCGTGGGAGGCCCGCCGCCGGAGGAGCAGCAGCGCACCTTCAAGCGCATCACCTCCGCGGCGCTGCGCATCGAGCGGCTCACCCGCCTGCTGCTGGACTTCGCGCGGGCGCGGCTGGGCGGCGGCATCACGCTGGAGCCGCGGCGCTGTGACATGCGCGACATGCTCCAGAAGGTGACGCACGAGTTCCGCGTCGCCTACCCGGATCGCACCGTGGCGTTCGAGGTGGAGGGAGAGGAGCCCCACGGGAGCTGGGATCCCGATCGGCTGGGGCAGGTGCTGTCGAACCTGCTGGAGAATGCGCTCAAGTACAGCCCGCCGGACACGCCGGTGCGGCTGTCGGCGCGTGGGGACAAGGAACAGGTGGTGCTCGAGGTGCACAACCAGGGCAAGCCCATCCCTCCCGAGCTGATGCCCCAGCTCTTCGAGCCCTTCCGGCGTGGCCCTCAGGCCTCGCGCACCGCGAAGACGAGCTATGGCCTGGGGCTCTACATCGTCCAGGAGATCGTCCACGCCCACGGAGGGACGATCGACGTGCGCTCCAACATCGAGGAGGGGACGACGTTCACGGTGAGCCTGCCGCGCCTGCCACCCGCGGCCCAGGAGATGCTGCGGCGTCCCGCTCCGGTGGCGCCTCAGCGCACGTAGCGCTCGAGCAGCACCGCCATGCCCTCCACCGGCGCGCTGGCGTGTGAGAGGCCCGCCTCCACCACCACCCGCGGCATGCCGTACACCACGCAGGACTCGGCGGACTCGGTCAGCACGTGTCCTCCGGCCGCGCGGATGGCGCGCGCTCCCTGCAGCCCGTCATCCCCCATGCCCGTGAGCACCACCCCCACCG
>Ga0247822_10003007_pt1 | contig 10931 bp, 9 predicted proteins | sample 13C_Cellulose_Da_FD_192423 | JGI IMG/M metagenome (GOLD analysis project Ga0247822, IMG submission 192423) | Soil microbial communities from agricultural site in Penn Yan, New York, United States - 13C_Cellulose_Day30 | ecosystem: Environmental > Terrestrial > Soil > Agricultural land | place... | reverse complement strand
CTTCGTGATGGCGCCAGTCGCGGTGGACATGGTGACCGCCGCGGCTCCGGCCCCCGCACCGACCACGCCGGCCCCCGCACCGACGACACCTGCACCGACGACACCTGCACCGACGACACCAGCACCCACGGCACCGAGGGCAGGGACGGCCACCGCGGGTAGCGAGGCATCATCGACCGATGCGAAGCCGCTCGAGCTCGAGCGGGCGGTGCGCGCCTTGGTGCCCGCGAAGCATCACGGGACGCTGGAGGCGGCGGAGCGGGCGCTCGGGCCGCTGCGGGCGTTTCTGGGCAAGCATGCGGGCGAGCGTGACCGCGCGACCTTCGTCGAGCTCGCCGGGCGGATGGGACGGAAGGCGACGGGCGACGAGCTCTGGGTGCTCGCGCCGGCGTTTCTCACGACGGAGCTGCGCGAGGCGTTCGCGATCGCGGTGCTCGTGTTCCTTCCGTTTCTGGTGATCGATCTGCTGGTCGGGTTGGGGCTGGCCGCGCTCGGACTGGCGACGACGTCGCCGCAGGTCGTGGCGCTGCCGTTCAAGTTGTTGCTGTTCGTGGCGGTGGATGGATGGCGGTTGCTCGTCGACAGCTTGCTGCGGGGGTACGTATGACGGGGAGCTTGGTCGCGCTCGTGCGGGAAGGGTTCTTGCTGGCGCTGTGGCTCGCGGCGCCGCTGCTCGTGGCCGCGTTGATCGCGGGCGTGCTGAGCGGGCTGCTCGCGGTGGTCACGCAGATCCAGGATCCGTCGGTGAGCTTGGTGCCGCGGGTGGCGGCGATCGGCATCTCGATCGTGTTGTTCGGGCCATCGATCGCGCGGCAACTGGAGGTGTTCGCGAGCAAGCTGTGGCCGATGATCACGGCGGTCGGCGCCGGGTAGCTGGGGATGGAGGTGGTGCTCGCGCTGCGCGGTGCGGCGGCGGTTGTCGTGCTGACGACACTCGCGGGCGGCTTGCCGCGCGTGGTCCAGGCGGGGCTCGCGGTGACGTTCGGGCTGTGGGCGGCGCTCGTCGTCGATGCGCCGGTGCCGGATCAGGCGGTCTGGATGGTGGCGTTGCACGAGCTGGTGGTCGGGGCGACGCTCGGGCTCGTGGCGGCGATGCCGCTCGTCGCAGCGAGCATGGCGGGGCGGCTGGTGGATGTTGCGGGCGGTGCACGGCAGGGGCCGTATGCGCCGCTGTTCGGGGTGCTCGCGGCTGCGGTGTTCGTCGGGATCGATGGGCACATCGCGGTGATCGCGGCGGTGGTCGACAGCTATCGCGCGGTGCCCACGATCGCGATCGCCGAGCCACGGGTGCTCGCTGCGCTGGGAGGGCTCGTACCGGCGGGCGTGGCGCTCGCGGTGCCGTGGCTCGTGACCGCGGCGGTGGTGGAGATCGCGGCGGGGGCGGGGGCGCGGCTCGCGGGACGGGCCGGCGTGCACGTTTCGGCCGCGGGCGCGGCGGCGGTGCCAGCCGCGCTGGTGATGATCACCGCGACGCTGGTGTCGACGCTCGCCGTCGCGATCGCGGCGCTGGTGCGCGGGGCGGTCTGAATCGGCTCGAGTGGATCGGCGTGCTCGCCGTAGCTTGCGGCATGCGCGCGTCGTCGTGACCGGGCGATCCGCCGCTGGCGCTGCCGCCGATGCCGACCGAGGACGTGCGGCGGGATGTGCGCGCCCGGCACGTGCGACCAGCGGCCGGTGTGCTGGCGGCCTGGTGTCCAGCCGGTGCTGGCAGCGGTGGCGCGCGTGAGGAGGTCGGTGACCTCGTCGGCGGAGAGGAAGGCGGTGAGGACGTCGGCCATGTCAGGCCTGCGCTCCGCGCGCAGTCGTCGCGGCGATGATCTCCGCGAGGCGAGGCCAGTGCGCCTCGGGGATGGGCCCGTCATTAGCGGCGAGCGCTGCGGCGAGCACCGGATCGCGATGAACCGGGACGGCGTGGCGGCGCGCGAGCCCGAGCAGCTGCGTCGCGCGCGTGCCGCGGCCGACGGCGGTGCGGATGGGCACGGGCCTGCGCACCGGATCCCACGCGATCGCGATCGCGACGAGACCAGAGCCCGCGCCCGCTGCATCGGACGCCCCGCGTCCTGTGGCCGCGTGGGCCGTGCCGGCGGACGAGGAGGTTGCCGGCGTGCTCGCGAGGTCCTCGCCGAGGAGGAGCACGCTCGCACTCGCGACCGCGTCGCGTGCGGAGGGAGCACGCGCTGCATCGGCGCGGGCCTTGCGCCAGCGCGGGTCGGCACCGGCGAGCCGCGCATCCTCGCGTTGCTCGGCGTGAGTCATGCGCAGCGCGGCTGCGTGCGCGGCGTGGCGGGCCAGGGCGTCGAGCGCACCCAGCGCGACGTACGCGATCGCGAGCGTGGCGAGGAAGGCTGGGACGAGGAGCACACCGACGAGTGGTCGCTCGACGAGCGCCGCGAGCCGCGGGGCGATCGCCCACAGCCAGCCGAGCGTGACGGCGCCGACCGTGAACGCGGCGGCGAGCTCGAAGGAGGAGCGCCGCACGCGCGCGGGCGGAGTTGTCGGCGCGCCCGCGATGCGGCGGCGCGGCAGCCATGGTGCGCGCGTCTGCGCGAGGTGCACGACGATCGCCGCGAGCGCGGCCGCGCCGAGCACGGGGAGTGCGAGCTCGAGCACCGTGGTCGCGAGTGCGCCGGTCGAGGGCGTCGTTGCGTTGCTCCCGCGGCATGCATCGGCGAGCCAGACGCCGAGCGCGCGGCGCGCCGCATGGCCCGCGGCGCCGACGACGAGCGCGACCGCTGCGAGGGCCGCCGCTCCGACGAGGAGTGGACTCGCGGCGTGAAGACCCGCGGCGCGTGCGAGGGCGCGGCGGCGTGCCGAGGGCGGGAACGGGCGCTGCGCGGCCATGACGCGGTGCCGATGGTAAGGTGCGCCGACCATGACGGCGCGCACCAAGGTTCGAAAAGCGGTGATCCCGGCGGCCGGTCTCGGCACGCGCTTCCTCCCGGCGACCAAGGCGATTCCGAAGGAGATGCTGCCGATCGTCGACGTCCCGACGATCCAGCTCGTCATCGACGAGGCCGTCCGCGCGGGTATCGAGGATGTGGTCGTGATCAACGGCCGCCACAAGCACGCGATCGAGGACCACTTCGATCACGCGTTCGAGCTCGAGACCACGCTGCGCGAGCGCGGCAACGCGCAGCTCGCCGATGCGATGGCCAGGATCTCGCAAATGGTGCGACTGATCTCGCTGCGGCAGAAGCATCCGCTCGGGCTCGGTCACGCGGTGCTGTGCGGTCGCCCCGCTGTCGGCGACGAGCCGTTCGCGGTGCTGCTCGGCGATGACCTCATCGACGACGATAACGACCCCGGCATCGCGCAGCTGATCCGCGTGCACGAGCAGACCGGCGCGGGCGTGGTCGCGATCATGGAGGTGCCCGAGGGCAAGGAGCACATGTACGGCATCGTTGCCGGCGAGGTCGACGCGACGGGGCACATGCGCATCCGCGACATGGTCGAGAAGCCGAAGTCGAATCCGCCGAGCCGGTGGTCGATCATCGGGCGCTACGTGCTGCCGCCGCAGATCTGGCCGATGCTCGCGGCGACCAAGCCTGGCGCGGGCGGCGAGATCCAGCTGACCGATGCGCTGCGCGAGCTCGCGAAGTCCGACATCGGCATCTACGGCGTCGTCCTCAACGGCCGCCACGACGCGGGCGACAAGCTCGGCTACCTGCGCGCGAACCTCGCCTACGCACTCAAGCGTCCCGAGTTGCGCGGCCCGGTGCTCGAGCTGTGCCGCGAGATGCTCGCCGCTGCCGACGCCGGCAAGCAGTGACCTGCGCTGCGGGCTGCGTTTGTCCCCGTGAGTAGGCCGTGGCCGGTTCATCGGCAAAGCGCCCTGGAGCGTCGACGGAAGCTGCGCTGCGCCTGCGCGGTAGCGGAAGTCTGCCTCGCGAGCCGCCGCCGTCGATCGAAGCCGCCGTGATGCATCGACGCAACGGCGAACGCTGTCTCGTCGAGCGGTCCTTCCTCGCGCTACTGCATGTCGCCTGCAGCACTCCCTGGGGCGCGTAACGCCGCGCCCTCGTTGATCAGCGCTCGTTCGAACGATGTTCGAACCGGATCGTGATGACACGGCGCCGGCCACGCAAGACTCTTCGCCACCGTCGACGATTGGAGCTGACTGGCGTTACATGCCCGGTCCGCGCGTCAGTGCACGGTGATACCGTGTCCGCCGGATGACCGCCGCGCAGCTCGTCGAGGTCGCGGTGACCGTGCCGCCACACGGCCGGTTTCACTACCGCGTCCCGCCGCACCTCGCGGCGCGTACGCACGTGGGCTCGCGCGTGCTGGTCAAGCTGGGTGGGCGCAAGGTCACCGGCGTGGTGGTGCGCGCCGGCAGCCCCGCGCCGGCGGGCGTCGCGCCGGTCGATGTCTCGGATGTCCTCGACGATGCGCCGCTGCCCGCGCAGCTGATCGAGCTGTGCACGTGGATCGCGGAGTATTACGAAGCTCCGCTCGGTGACGTGGTGCGCGCCGCGCTGCCGGCCGGCAGCGACGTGACCGCGCGCAACGTCTACGGCCTGACCGCGGCGGGTGAAGCGGCGGCGGCGGGCAATGGGGCCGCACTTCCCGTGAAGCAGCGCCAGCTGATCGTGCGGCTCGCGGATGCCGAGTTGCCAGTCGCGGGCGCGAGCGCCGCGACGAAGCGCGCGTTCGACGAGCTGATCGCGCGCGGGCTCGTGGAGGTGCGCGATCAACGCGCGAAGGCGCGCGCGAAGCTCAAGCGCGAACGCGTCGTCTCGTTGGCGGTCCCGATGGCCGCCGCCCTCGCGGCCACGGCACGCGCGCAGAAGAAGCGCGCGGTGATTGCAGCGCTCGCGGAGATCGACCTAGCCGCAGCCGACGCCGACGCCGCGAACGCAGCAACAGCGCGAGCGATCCGCGCACCGCTCTCCCTCGACGAGCTCGAGCGTCGCGTGCCGGGGGCCAAGGCAGTTGTCCGCGAGCTGGCCAAGGCGGGGCTCGTCACGCTGAGCGATCGCGAGCTGCGCCTCGAGGCGGTCGCGACCGGCGCGGACATGCACGTGAGCGCGCCGCCCGTGCTGACAGGAGAGCAGGCGACCGCGGTCCGCGAGATCACGACGGCGATGGCGGCCGGCGAGGGGCAACGCTTCACGCCGTTCTTGCTGCACGGCGTGACCGGCAGCGGCAAGACCGAGGTCTACCTGCGCGTGATCGCGGAGGCGCTCGAGGCGAACAGGACGGCGCTCGTGCTGGTGCCGGAGATCTCGCTCACCCCTCAGCTCGCGGCACGGTTCCGCGCGCGATTCGGCGACGAAGTGGCGATCCTGCACTCGGGGCTGTCGGAGCAGGCGCGCCTCGGGGAGTGGTCGCGGTTGCATCGCGGCGAGGCGCGGATCGCGGTAGGGGCGCGATCGGCCGTGTTCGCGCCGCTCGCCCAGCTCGGCGTGATCGTCGTCGACGAGGAGCACGACGGCTCGTTCAAGCAGGATGAAGGCGTGCGCTACCACGCGCGCGACGTCGCGATCGTGCGAGCACAGCGAGCGGGGGCGATGTGCGTGCTCGGCTCGGGCACGCCGAGCCTCGAGAGTGCGGCGCACGCCGCGAGCGGGCACTACCGGCTGCTGAAGCTGACGGAGCGACCGATGGCGCGTCCGATGCCGGCGGTGGAGATCATCGACCTGCGGATGCACCTGCCGGACCCGGAGTCGTTCCTGTCGGCGCGGCTGCGCGATGCGATCGCGGAGACCCTGGCCGCCGGTGATCAGGTGATCCTGTTCCTCAATCGGCGTGGATTCGCGACGTTCGTGTTGTGCCGTGCGTGCGGGCACGCGTTCCGATGTCCGAACTGCTCGGTGTCGCTGACCTACCACCGCCAGGAGGACCGGCTGACGTGTCACTACTGCGGCACCGGCCAGCGCGTCCCCGTGGAGTGCCCCAGCTGCCACGCGCATGACACGATCGAGCGCAAGGGGCTTGGCACCGAGAGGGTCGCCGCTGCCGTGGCCGCCGCGTTCCCGGAGGCACGTGTCGCGCGACTCGATCGCGACGTCGCGAGCGGGGCGAAGGTCGAAGCGGTGCTGTCGCGTGTCGCTCGCCGCGAGGTCGACATCCTGGTCGGCACCCAGATGGTGACGAAGGGCCACGACTTCCCGGGCGTGACGCTCGTGGGCGTGCTGTGCGCGGACACCGGGCTCGACCTGCCGGATTTCCGCGCGTCGGAGCGCACGTTCCAGCTGCTCGCGCAGGTCGCCGGGCGGGCAGGGCGGGGCGAGCGGCCCGGGCGCGTGATGATCCAGACCTACCGGCCGGGCTCGCCGGCGGTGGTCGCGGCGGCAGCGCACGACTATCAGCAGTTCTACGAGGCCGAGGTCGCCGAGCGCCGCGAGCGCGGCTACCCGCCGCATGGACGGCTGATCGTGGTGCGCGTCGACGGTGCCGACGAGCACGCGGTCGCCGGCCTCGCCCAGCTGATCGCGACGCGATGCCAGGGCGTCGCCGATCGGCCGGACCGAGCAGCGGCCGTGGAGGTCCTCGGGCCGGTGCCGGCGCCGCTGTCGCGCCTGCGCGGCCGTTCGCGCTGGCAGCTGTGGTTGCGCAGCCCGGATCGCGCCGCCGTCCGCGCCGTCGCACGGGCCGCCCTCACGGTCGAGCGCCCGGCGAACACGCGGGTCGTGCTCGATGTCGATCCCATCTCGGCGATGTGAGCCTGGGCTATACTGCGGCCACTCGTCGGGGATTCGCGTTGGCTGACTCGTCCGTGCCGTCCGTCCTGCTCGTCGCCGATCCGCATCGGGTCGGCGAGCTGGTGACCGCACTCGCCGAGCCGTTGCCACAGGGTGCGGTCTCCGTGCACGTGAGCTCCGGCGGCGACGACACGATCGACCTGTTCGAGGCGAAGCGGCCGTACGTCGTCGTGGTCACGGCGACCCTCGACGCCGGCGACGGCGCCTCGTTGATCGAAGCCCTGCGCGGGATGGTGCCGGGGCCCGAGGTCTCGATCGTGCTCGTCGGTGATCTCGACGGGCCGGTCCGGACCGCGCACGACGCCGAGGACATCGCGCCCGACACCTTCGTGCCGATGCCGCTCGTCCCCAAGGCGCTGCGCGACGCCGTGAGCGCGGGGCTGCTCGCGGTGGGGACCGCCCGTGGCGCGGCCACCGGGGGGAAGGTGGCGCAGCGCGCGCGCTGGGAGGCGCTCGCCGACTCGTTCGCCTCGGACATCGTCGAGGAAGAGGTCACAGCCGGCGACGACGCGCCGCCGCTGCCGCCGCCGATCATGATCCAGCCGCGCCGCGCCGAGGTGTTGCCGGGCGGGGTGGCCCCGCCACATGCGTGGCAGCCGGGCACCACCGCCGACCTCGGCACCGAGGCGGACCACAAGACCGGTGGCGACGCCTGGTCGCGCACCGCGAACAGCGCCGGAGGCACCCGCGAGCCGACCGTGGTCATGACCGACGCAGCACCCCCGGCACCAGAGGCGGCGGAGGCCGCCGACGACTGGGCCGGCGCGATGCCTCTCGCCGAGCTGCTCGGCGGTGACACCAAGCGCGGGCGCAGCGACCCGAGCGACGAGCTCGACGACCTGGACGATGACCTCGTGCTCGGTGACAACACGTCGCGACGCGACGGGCGGATCGACGTGCTCGGCGAGCTCGCCGCCGACGAGGCGTCGTCGCGCCCGGCGCTCGACGCGGTCGTCGCCGCGGAAGGTGGGCGCGACTTCGCACGCCAGCTGCGCGCCAAGATGTCGGTGATGGCACAACGCCTGTTCTCGGGCGCTGATGCCGCCGCGCCCGCGCCGGCCGTCGATCTCTCGCCGCGCCACGGTCACCAGACCGAGATCGATCTGAGCGCGCTCGCCGAGGAGCCCGCCCTCGATCGGGGCGTCACCGAGATCGAGCGTGCCGCCATGCGTCCCGAGGAGATCCGCGCGCTCGCCACGTCGCCGGGATCGTGGGACAGCCAGATCCGCGAGCGCGGGTTGCCCGACGCGGGAGAGATCGTGCGCGGCTTGTCGGACGCGGCGATGCTGCTCGCGAAGTTGTTCGCGCAGGCGTCGACGGGGCGGATCGTGTTCCGCCGCGATGGCGTCGAGAAGGTCGTGTACTTCGATCAGGGCCGCCCGGTGTTCGCGTCGTCGACGCAGACCCGCGACCGCATGGGCGAGCTGCTCGTGCGCGAAGGCAAGATCACCGCCTCGCAGTACGAGCGGTGCCAGACCGCCGGCGCGGAGTCGGGGCGCCGCATGGGCGAGATCCTCGTCGATTTCGGCTACCTCAAGCGACGCGAGCTGCTGCCGGCGGTGCGCCGCCACGTCGAGGACATCATCTACTCGGTGTTCGGTTGGGATCGCGGGACGTATCAGATCATGTTCGAGGAGACCGCGTCCGCCGAGCGGATCCGGCTGTCGCGCCACCCTGCGTCGCTGATCCTCGAGGGCATCCGGCGCAAGCTCGATCGTTCGAGCCTCGATCGTTTGATCGGCTCGCCTTCGACCGTGATCGATGTCCCCGATCGCGAGCGGCTCGGTGGGTTGATCAACCTCGGTGACCTCGCGCCCGAGGAGCGCGGCGCGCTGTCCGCGTTCGATGGTCAGGCTGATCTCGCGGCCGTTGCGCGCGTGGCGGGCGTCGACGTCGCCGACGTGCTGCCGCTCGCGTGGGGGCTGTGCGTGCTCGGCCTCGCGACGGCGCGGCGCACCGACACCGAGGTCCCCGACGAGAGCTCGGCGCTCGTCGGCGAGACCGATCTCGCGATCGATCGCGAGCGCGTGCGGGCGCGGTGGGCGCTCGTCGACGACGCCGACTACTTCGCGCTGCTCGGCGTCCGCCGCGACGCGACCGCGTTCGAGATCCGGCGCGCCTATCAGGCGGCCCGGCGCGACTTCGCTCCGGACGGCTTCCCGCCCGACCTGCGGCGCGAGCTGGCCCAGGAGCTCGACGACATCGCGCACGTCCTCGACGAGGCGTTCCGGGTCCTGCGCGACGATCGCCTGCGGCTCACGTACCTCGCCAACCTCGTCGAGTGACTACAGCACCGTCGAGAGGTTCTCGAGCGCGATCCGGCGCAGCTTGAGATAGCGGTTCTCGTCGCCGGTATGGGCACGCGCCCACTGCGCGATCGTCACGGCGTCGCGGTCGAGGGCGGCGTGGAAGCTGGAGGGCCAATGGTGCTCCCACGCGAGCAGGAACGCGGCGAGGGCATCTGCGTCTCTGGCCGACGGTCCGGAGGCGATCGCGGCGCGCGCGGCATCGGCGAGCTCGCGTGCGCTCGGCCGTGCGCCGCTGCGTGGAAGCGCCAGAGGAAGACCTCCATCGCGGAGGATTTGCCACGGGCCGAGCATCCTCCTAGGGTAGCACCATGCCGATTCAGCGATTCGATCGCGCCCGCGTCGAGGCGTTGATCGCGCGCGCGAGCGAGAGGCTCGCCGGAGGCTGGCTGCTGGTGGGCGGCGGGGCGGCGGCGATCTGGTTCGCACCCGCACGTACCACCGAGGATCTCGATCTCATCGGACTCGCGGGCACACAAGACGAGCGGCTGGCGCTGATGGAGCTCGCCGCTGAGGCATCGATTCCGATCGAGGCCGTGAACTCGGCCGCCGCGTACTTCGTGCGGAAGATCGACGATTGGCGCGACCATCTCGTGGAGCTCGCACGCGGAGCGAACGCGACGATCTACCGTCCAACAGCGACGTTGTTTCTGCTGCTGAAGCTCGCGCGCCTCAGCGAGGCCGACCTCGAGGACTGTCTCGCGCTCCTCCTGTACTGCGCGACCCACGGAGAGAAGATCGATCGCGAACGCGTACGCACACGGCTCGTCACGCTCCCCGAGACCGACGACGATGCGTTGCGAACGCGGCGCGAGGCGTTGCTCGCCGCCCTGTGATAGACCAGGGCCCGATGCGCGTCGTGTTCATGGGCTCGCCCGAGTTTGCCGTGCCGTGCTTGCGCGCGCTCGCGGGCGCGCACGAGGTCACGCTCGTCGTCAGTCAGCCCGACAAGCCCGCCGGGCGCGGTGGTCAGCTCACCGCGCCCGCGGTCAAGGTCGCCGCGCTCGAGCTCGGGCTCCCCGTGATCCAGCCGCGCTCGGCGCGCACGGGCGAGCTGCGCGACGCGATGCGCGCGACTGGCGCCGAGCTCGCCGTCGTCGTCGCCTACGGCAAGATCCTGCCCAAGGACGTGCTCGAGGTGCTGCCGCGTGGCTGCATCAACGTCCACGCGTCGATCCTGCCGCGTTACCGCGGCGCCGCGCCCGTGCAGTGGTCGGTCATCAACAACGACGCCGAGACCGGTGTCGCGATCATGCAGCTCGACGAGGGCATGGACACCGGTCCCGTTCTCCTCGAGCGCCGCGTCGCCGTCGATCCGGACGAGACCTCCGGCGAGCTGCTCGCGCGTCTCGCGCCGATCGGCGCCGCCGCCCTCCTCGAGGCTGTGGATGGCCTCGCGAACGGCGCGCTCGTCGCGCCGCCGCCTGACCACGCGCGCGCGACCCACGCGCCCATGCTCGCCAAGACCGATGGCGCGATCGACTTCGCGCAGCCCGCCGCCGCCGTCGCCGCGCGCATCCGCGGCGTCGATCCGTGGCCCGGCGCGCAGGCGATGCTGCGTGGTCAGCTGACCAAGCTGTTCCGCGCGCGCCCGGTGGACGGCGCCGGTGCACCGGGTACCGTGCTCGCGATCGATGCCACCGGTGCGCGCATCGCCACCAGCGACGGCGCGATCGTCGTGCGCGAGCTCCAGGCGCCGGGGCGCAAGCGCATGACGGCGCAGCAGTTCGCCGCGGGGCGCGGCATCGCGGTGGGCGACGTGCTGACGAAGCCGACTGCGGAGCCCACGTGAGCAACGGTGCGCGCGACAAGCGCGGCGGGCAGGGCGGCCCGCGCGGAGCGGGCGGCGGTCCGCGCGGAGCGGGCGAACATCGCGGCGGGCAGGGCGCCCACGTGGGCGCGGGCCCGCGCCCACGTGGGC
>Ga0247822_10003006_pt1 | contig 10932 bp, 8 predicted proteins | sample 13C_Cellulose_Da_FD_192423 | JGI IMG/M metagenome (GOLD analysis project Ga0247822, IMG submission 192423) | Soil microbial communities from agricultural site in Penn Yan, New York, United States - 13C_Cellulose_Day30 | ecosystem: Environmental > Terrestrial > Soil > Agricultural land | place... | reverse complement strand
ACAGACGGGAAGATTGAAACATTCATGGAAGGGGCCGGACGATCGAATGGCCTTTATGTCGACAAGGCCGGAAATCTTTGGAGCTGCGCAGATGCCAACAACGAACTTTGGAAGATCAGCAAGGATAAGAAGCACTCAGTAGTATTGGAGAATTATCAGGGGAAGAAATTTAATGGCCCAAACGACCTGTGGATTGACCCGCGAGGTGGAGTATACTTTACTGACCCTTTTTACAAGCGCGACTATTGGACCCGTACAGAGCAAGAGATTGCGCAACAGGACGTATACTACCTTAGCCCCGACGGCAAGAATGTTTCAGTTGCTGCCACTGACTTTATGCAACCTAATGGTATCGTTGGTTCGCCCGATGGAAAGAAATTATTCGTTGCCGACATTCGTGGCAGAAAAACTTTCGTTTTTGATATCCTCGAAAACGGAAGACTTGGTGAAAGAAGGTTATTCACAGAAATGGGTTCTGATGGGATGACGATCGACAGCAAAGGCAACTTGTATTTAACAGGAAAGGGCGTGACCGTGTTCGATCCCCAGGGAAAACAAATTGAACATATTCCTATCGACGAGCCCTGGACTGCCAATGTCTGCTTTGGTGGAAAGGATCTCAGGACATTATTTGTAACTGCCTCAAAGTCGGTATATACGGTGAGGATGAAAGTGAAGGGTGTCCGTTAAGTGCCTTTGAGGTGTACTCATTTGCATTAACCTCATCCACCTTTCTTAATCACCTTGTTCAGCTAACGGTATCGGCGTAGCGGAAGTAGTACTGTCGGACTGAATATTTGATCCAGCCATTGCCAGGGTGGATGTTTCCTTTCCTTTCTTGGGCATTGCTACCGAAAGCCTGAGGAGTGGCGCAGTGAAAGCAATGAAGAGAAACAGCGCGAGAATGATCTTTACAGCACGGAAATCCATAGGGGTCAGATTTTTTATCTCTATGCGATAAAAAGGAAAAGGTAACCGTGGATCTCCTTCATTGAGCCGGTTTTCTCTGACTTCACCCCTTTTTTCGGGGATTACGCGTCCGGTTACCGTCACATACGGGCGTATATCGATAACAAAGCATGGGTCAACGTATGGCTATTAGCTGCGAACGGCTGAATCGGTATCTTAGATTAACGATTCCCGTTGATTTCTAACTACCCAGATTCGATGGCACGTGACGGTATCAACAACCTGATCTGCGACAATATCCTCCGTAAGTTTGATGGACATAAATCCATCTCAAGGGGAAAAATGCGCGAAAGCCATTTTTATTCAAACATTGATGGTGACTGGATGGTGGTTGAACGCCACATTGAATTTCTCATCCGCGATCGTACACTAAAGGAAGAGGACGACATTATTTCGCTAACCAACAAGGGATGGTTCATGATGAACAATGCCGAAAAAGTTGGATACGTTGCTCAAACTATCGACGAAGCCCAATGGACAAAGAGCGAGCGCGACGGACGCGTGTTTCTAAAGATCGCGGCATTTATTGCACTGGGCTGCACACTGGTCTGGAGCTTGTTCAAGCTGATTGCGTTAATGCCCTAGTTCAATGATCACCTGGAGGGTAGCGCGTAGCTGATAACGTATCCGCCTGGTTGCTCCTCCGTACCGGTCACGGATAATGCAACAAATTGCCTGCCTCCGCTCCAATACGTACAGGGCGTAGCATTCCCTACAGCCGGCAACTTTGTCTCCCACAGCAATTCACCATTGTCTTTATCGAAAGCGCGAAACATTTTGTCGCGGGTGCCGGCAATGAACACCAGCCCGCCCGATGTAACAATTGGTCCGCCGTAACCTTCGGCTCCGGTTATTGAAGTTGAGTCTTGTTGCCATTCGGGAATATTTCCAATAACCATTTTCCACGCGTATTCGCCGGTATTAAGGTTGATAGCATTGAGTGTACCCCACGGTGGTTTTATGGCCGGATGTCCATCGATGTCGTTAAAGTGAGTAAACGGTGTTACGTTGAGATACACAGTAGCCGTATCGTTGACCTGTCCGGTTTGACCTTCCAGGTTGCTGTGGATCTCAAAAAGGTCTGCCTCCTTCTGTGATGTCCGTCCCTTGTTTTCATAGAGAAACGCCATGACATCTTCAACACGGGCATTGAGAATTCCGCCAAATGCAGGCATACGACTTTTACCCTTCTCTACAATGGTGCGGGCAACATCCACAGGCATTCGTGTTGCCAGGTCTGTGAGTGAAGGATAATTGGGTGGGTCGCCCCGGCGGTCCCGGCCATGGCAACTTGCACAGTACGTATTAAAAATTGCCTTGCCCCGAAAGTAGGGTGTAGCCGTTTTGTCGTTTTCCGATTTATCAACACGCTGCAGCACATCGATCTCAGGTGAATCGTTGGACTTTACGTAAAGCAGGCCGGTCTCTTTGTCAAAAGCCGCGCCTCCCCAGTTTGACCCGCCCCGGGTTCCCGGGATCATTAACGTTCCACGTATGTCGGGAGGCGTATACATGCCTTCATAGCGAAGCGAACGAAACCTCTTCACGAGTGAATCGTGCGCAGCAGGCGAATAGGAAGTGAGATCATCCTCGGTCATATGCTGTCGCGCATAGGGGAGAGGTTGTACTGGAAACGGCTGGGTGGGCCACGCCTTTTCTCCCGGTACGAACGAAGGCGGCACGGCACGCTCTTCGACCGGGAATACAGGTTCTCCGGTGTCGCGGTTAAGAACAAACAGGAAGCCCGTCTTTGTAGTCTGTGCAACAGCGTCGACCTTTTTTCCGTCGCGCTCTATCGTAATAAGGTTTGGCGGAGCGGGGAGATCGTAGTCCCAAAGGTCGTGATGTACGGTTTGAAAATGCCAGCGATATTGCCCCGTGCGTGCATCCAATGCGACGATGGAGTTCCCAAAAAGATTTTCACCGTGCCGGTCGGCTCCGTAAAAATCGTAAGACGGCGATCCCAAAGCCAGGAACACAAGTCCACGCTGGTGATCGACGCTCATGCCTGCCCAGTCATTTACTCCGCCAACGTACTTCCACGCATCCTTAGGCCACGTCTCGTAACCTTTTTCGCCGGGGTGAGGAATAGTGTGGAAGGTCCACTCAAGCTTGCCGGTCCGCACATTATAGGCGCGAATGTAACCCGGCTCGGCGCCGTAAAGCTCCGACACTTCTGCACCCATGATGATCAGATCATTGAAAATTATTCCGGGTGATGTAGGCCTCACCGAAATCAAACTGGGATCACCCCGCAGCCCGACGTTCATGCTGACCTTTCCACCTTCGCCGAATGTCGGGATGACCTTTCCGCTCGAAGCCTCCAGTGCATAAAGCTGGTCACCTGCAGTGTACAGTATCCGTTTGTCATCACCATCTTCCCAATACGTTACACCTCGATAGATCCCTCCGCCTTCGCCGCCCTCAAACGCATCGTGTGACCAAAGTAGTTCGCCTGAATCAGCTTTAACCGCGTATAACCGGTGCCGGGCCGATGTCACATACATTACCCCGTCAACGACAATGGGGTTACACTCGCTGTTGCCGATGCGGTTGCCCCGGGCGTCGCCGGGCAGGAAGGTCCAGGCTATTGTCAGATCTTTTACGTTCTGCTTATTGATTGTATTTAAGTCCGCATAGCTACTGCTATGAGAATCAGCTTTGTACACAGCCCAAATCCGCTCTCTGTCAACGTCCTTTGCGCAGGACAAAAGGAGGAACGAAGTGCTGAAGAATAGGAGTCGGGGCGAAAAGAACTTACGGGGCAGGGACATTGGATTCAGAATTCGGTACTAAAATATCGTATTCGGAATCAAACCAGAGGCGGTTTTCATAAACGGTAAATTTGCAGGACATAAACGAGTGCTGGAGCGTTGGGTTTTTAATTAGTTTTGCCGCATGAATTTTGGACCCCTGTTGAAGGCATTTGATGGTGAGTTTTTCACTGATGAAACAACCCGGAGGCTGTATGCCACCGACGCGTCCGCTTATCGGGAGATTCCGATGGCCGTTTGTATGCCCAGATCGGTATCAGATATCGAAAAGCTGATCACATTCGCCCGCGAAAACAAAACATCCCTGATCCCCAGAACCGCCGGTACATCCCTGGCTGGTCAGGTCGTTGGCGCCGGCATCGTAGTCGACGTTTCAAAGTACTTCAATAAGGTGATCGAAGTGAACGCCAAAGAAGGCTGGGCAATTGTCGAGCCGGGCATCGTACGCGACGACCTCAACCAAATACTTAAATCTACTGGCCACTTCTTCGCGCCCGAAACTTCCACAGCCAATCGGGCAATGATCGGCGGAATGATTGGCAACAACAGCTGCGGATCGAATTCGATTGTGTATGGAAGCGTACGCGAGCACTTAATTGAGGTGGATGCATTGATGGCCGATGGCCGTCGTGTGAAATTTGGATCGGTGGATGCCGCGTCATTTCGTGAACGCGAACGTGCGGATGGCCTCGAGGGTCAGGTCTATCGCCACGCTTCAAGCATGTTAAGCGATGCTGAAAATCAAAAACAGATCCGCGATGGGTTTCCAAAGCAGAGCATAGTACGACGCAACACAGGCTATGCGATTGATATGCTCGCCAGGATGAAGCCATTCACCCACGACGGACCTGACTTCAATTTCTGCAGCCTGATCGCCGGATCGGAAGGCACACTCGCATTTGTGTTGAGCGCGAAAATCAGGCTTACTCCGTTGCCGCCTCAGCACAAAGCGCTCGTGTGTATTCACTGCAAAAGCATTGACGAATCCCTTCATGCTAATCTCGTGGCAGTCAAACACGATCCTTCCGCAGTAGAGCTGATGGATCACTACGTTTTCGAAGCAACAAAACGAAACCGTGGACAGCAGGAGAACCGTTTCTTTATTGAAGGTGATCCGATGGCCATCCTCGTTGCCGAACTCACCAGGACATCTGAAGATACGCTGCGTGAGGACACCGGGAAATTGATCGAAGAACTAAAAGCAAGCAATCTCGGATATTCTTACCCGATCGTTAAAGGTGAAGACATCAAGAAGGTTTGGAATCTTCGTAAGGCAGGCTTGGGTCTGTTATCCAATGTGCCTGGTGATGAAAAGCCGGTTCCCGTCATTGAAGACACGGCAGTGGATGTTACCGACCTTCCGGATTATATAGCCGATATGAACCAGCTGTTGAAGCGAAATAATCTGTACAGCGTTCACTATGCGCACGCCGGCTCTGGTGAACTTCACCTGAGGCCTATCATCGATCTTAAGAAGCAGGATGGCATTAGGCTCTTCCGTGTGATGGCGGAAGAGACTGCAAAGCTGGTGAAGAAATATAATGGATCGCTCTCGGGCGAACATGGCGATGGTCGCCTTCGCGGAGAGTTTATCCCTCAAATGATCGGTGATCATAATTATCGCCTTATTCAGGAACTGAAGCGCGAATGGGACCCGCAAAACATATTTAACCCGGGAAAGATTGTCCATACACCTCCCATGGATACGTCCCTCCGGTACGACCCTGATCAGGCCACACCACACTACGAGACGATTCTGGATTTTTCGGATACGCAGGGCATCGTGCGCGCTGCTGAGCAATGCAATGGCTCTGGTGATTGTCGTAAAACGGAATTGAGCGGCGGTACCATGTGTCCCAGCTACATGGCAACACGTAACGAAAAGGAGACCACACGTGCCCGTGCCAATATGCTGAGGGAGATGATTGGCAGAAAGCAGGAGTCAAATCCATTCGCGAAGGACGAGATCAAAGAAGTAATGGATCTTTGCCTGAGCTGTAAAGGTTGCAAGTCGGAGTGTCCGTCGAATGTGGATGTTGGCAAGCTGAAGCAAGAGTGGCAATACCAATATTATAAGGCGAAAGGTGTACCCCTGAGGACGCGAATGATTGGGCGCTTTTCCACGATGATGAAGTTGGCGCACGCGCTGCCCTGGGGATACAATCTGCTGTTCAGCAATCCGGTTACAGGAAACATAGCAAAGCGGATCGTCGGGTTCGCTTCCGGCAGAAGCATGCCGAAGTTGTCTAAGATTACCTGGCACAACTGGTACAACAAAAAGTTCAAACCGAAAACAACTCATCCGATCAGGACGGTTTATCTTTTTATTGACGAATTGCTGGCATACAACGAGGCCGAAATTGGTATTATCACGGTAAGGCTATTGGATGAGCTGGGTTACGGCATCAGGGTATTGCCGCATGGAGAGTCAGGCAGAAGCTACCTGTCAAAAGGTTTGTTGGAAGAAGCCCGCGCGATAGCCCGTAAGAATGTGAATACGTTCTACGAAGTGATCTCATCGGAAACGCCGCTCATTGGAGTAGAGCCGTCGGCGATCCTTAGCTTCCGCGACGAATATCCCGATCTGCTTCGGGGAGAAGAAAAAGATCGCGCACGTTCTATTGCGCGGCACACGTTTATGATAGAAGAGTTCCTGGCCGCTGAACTCGATGCAGGGAACATTGCTCCCTCCAGGTTCGAAGCCAGAAAGCACCTCATCAAACTGCATGGACATTGTCAGCAGAAAGCGTTGTCATCGCTTACGCCCACGAAAAAGATCCTGACGCAACTCGGGAAAAATGAAGTTCATCTGATCCCTTCAGGATGTTGTGGCATGGCAGGCTCGTTTGGATATGAACGCGAACACTTTGACGTGTCGATGAAAATCGGCGAACTGGTCCTTCTGCCATTGGTAAGAAAGCAACCAACGGAGGTGCTGATCGCAGCCCCGGGAACAAGTTGCCGGCATCAGATCAAAGATGGTACGGGTAGGCGCGCGCTGCACCCCGTTGAAATCCTCTGGGAGGCATTGAAGAAGTAAAACCGAATCAGATAGAATCTTTCAGAACTGTCGTGTCATTCTGATTTTTGTTGTTGGTCGTGTAAGCATACACCAACATCATCACCCCGATAACTATGGCCGGAAGACTCAGCAGTTGTCCCATATTTATCATGTAGCGATTCTCAAAATCCACCTGGTTGTTCTTAACAAACTCGACAGCAAAACGGAACGAGAAAAGCAGTATGATGAAGATTCCTGTTATTACACCATCGGGTAGAGCGTGTCTCTTTTCTTTCCAAAGATAAAACGTGATGATGAAGAGCACGATGCAAAAAGCAGCTTCGTAAATCTGAGTTGGATGGCGGGGAACGAGGGGAAGGAGAGTGGGGTCAGTCTCACGAAGAAAAACAAAACCCCAGGGGAGTTGCGTAGCAGTCCCATAGATCTCGGAATTGAATAGGTTCCCCAGCCGGATCATGCTTCCACCAATTCCAACCACAATGGCCAGACGATCGAGCACCCACAGATAAGACTCGTCATTGAACTTTCGGGCGTATAAGTATACAGCAAGTAATATGGCGACCGTTCCTCCATGGCTCGCTAAACCGGCGAATGGCGGAGTAACCAATTCAACAAGCCAACTGCGGGGGCTGTTTACCAGGAGAGGCCATTCATAGAAGAGGTAATGACCCAGACGCGCTCCAATTATCGCTGCAACTACAACATATACGGTTAGCGAATCGACAGCTTGTCTCGGCTTTCCATCCCGTGCAAAGATGTAGTAGAGTACCTGCTGAGCCACGAGAAATCCCGCGGCGAAAAGGACTCCATACCAGCGCAGAGACCAGTCGTGACCATTTATTTCGACCGGTATTAGGACAGGATCAACATCCCACGATATATAACCAAGCATAAAGGAAACTTGGTCCAATATAGCAGAGAATTCGGGATGACGCGGAGAAAGAGTTGGATAAGAACGGGCAACGGATGATTACCACCCTTGCTGACAATCTACTTCCTTTGCATTAACAGGATAGAATTTGCGCTTGTCACGATTGAAGCGCCAGGCCTCGCGTACTGTCTTGAGGTAAGCTTGATTTGAAGTCTTTACTACGGCAACGATGTCGGCGCTTCCGACTCCTCGCTGACGGCAAAATCCAGTGCGCACTTCCCAGCCTGGCTGAATGTCTTTTACTTCTACTACGTCCATGATCGTGTACTTGTGCGCCGTCGTATCTTCCATGACGCTAAAAAAAACAATCGCGGTATTTCCCCTGTTAAAAACGTCGACAAGCATGGCTTTCGAATCATTGACAGTGGAGACCAGACTTCCTTCCTGGAAATCGAACCCTTCGAGGTCGGGGATTGTCCGACTGTTACGGTACGTCTGATTAATCATTGCCTTCATAGAACCTGCGAATTGACCCTGGGCAAATGTTAACGTCGATATAAACAACAGGGCCGCGGCAGCGCTCAGGCGCCTGGCGATGGAAGTGAAATGCATCAGTTGAAAAAGTTAGATGAACTAAGCTAAAAAAATGTGAACGAAAGTTAAGGTATTATGGATCAATACAAAATAAACGGGCGGTATTATCTCGGTCGGCTGCCGTATTTTACCTTGAGTGGATCGTCGTTTACTTTTTGATGCCAAGCCGCGCACGTACAACATCGAGTGAAATGGGTTTGTTAATCACACCCTCAAACCCCGCGTCTTTCAATTTTTTGAGTTGATTGTTGTCGACGAAGCTGGACAGTACAAAGGCGTTTCTTATCGGAGCGGCTTTAATTTTTTGTAATGCAGACAGAATATCGGTCGCATGTAAATCAGTGTCCAGGTAATAGTCTATAAGAACGGCGTCAAAATCGTTGGAGGTTGCCCATATCAGACAGTCTTTCAGCGTGGTAAATCCTTCTACGTCAAATTCGCCTTGAAGCACTGTCCTGGCAATAAACAGATCGAGTGATTCATCGTCGATGATGAGAATCTTCACGGGCGGATAGTCTATAATATCCCGTAAGATAACGACTTGGCCCGAAAGGCGATAGACAACTTTCCTAAGCCTATGCCACGGCGCGGGCAGCGAATACGCGGGGGGTTTTCCCGAAACGATTCTTGAATGCTGTCGCGAAATGATTTGCGTACTTGTATCCAACCAGTGAGCTGACCTGCTGAATCGAGATCCCGGGCTGTGATAGAAGTTCGCGGGCATGATCCAACCTTCGGGAAATTAAGTAGTCAAAAACGGTTGTCCCGAACTGTGATTTGAAACCATTCTTTAATGCAAATTCATTAATTCCGAAGCGCATGCAAATTTTGCGAAGTGAATGGTCCTCAAGAAAGGTATTGTCCAGATAAGTCTTTATTTCGGATAGCACGACGGACTTTCCATTCTTATTCTTTTCGGCTGTGTTAATGGATGATCCCCACTGAAGCGCGATGAGCTCCAGAATCTTTGCTTCGATGATCATCCGTTTCAGTAAGCCGCTCATGGGAGTGTTAAAGATGTCATACAGGTTTTTGATCATCGCAGGGGTCAGCGAGTAAGCTCCGGCCACGCAGGAATCCTGGCTTTCGAGCTGGGCCTTAAGCTGTGCCGACCAGGGCTCCGAATCACAGAGTAGATCCATGTAGTAATCACTCGATACTTCCACATGAATGTTATGAAACCGTTGACCTAGTGATAATAAATAATCACTGCCCCTTACTCTGAGAAAATGGTAAGTCGCTGGCGCTAGCTCGGCGTCAATGCCGGCTTCGAAGCTTGTGCCCAGCGTACCATCGATTGACATGCAATGATGCACATTCTTCGACAGGCTCTCATCTTTTATCCGTACGGCCACAGGTCGTTGAAGATCCGCTCGTTGCTCTGTTATGCGGCCCATGCCCAGGTCAAAATAACGTTGTTCCCATCGGCCAAAATCAGGATGGTGGTAGATCACTTGAGTGGTGCCATCGATCGTTTCTTTGTGAACAACGAACTGTGCAAACTCATTGAAGTCAATGACTGGAATTGATTTCATGCGTTGATATTTTGTTCAACAGGGCACATGGAATCGCCGACCCAACTACAATCACGAGGGTAAAGCTGCACATGGCGATTTCATGGAAGCAGGAATGCTCGCTATAACGTAACAAACGTTATAAGGTTGTGAAGGACGGTAAAAAAGCGATCGAATGCGGTTACCCAGCCATTGCAGGATCGGTCTTTCCGGGAAGCCCGACCTCTACTTTACCACTGAATCGCTGGGCAAATTTTTCATTTGCCTCCACAGTCACAGAGAAGTCATACCAGCGATGACTGGCAGTAAGGTTCAGCGATACCTGTCCTGTTTTTCCGGGTTCGATATTAAGCTTCTGCTGTTTTTGACCATAGGATAGATCGGTGATAGCCACAGATATTCTCCTGGTTTCGTTATTCACGATGCTTAAGTTGAGACCACCGGTTGGCTTCTTGCCCTTGAATTCGGGAGCACATGAAATCCGTAATAGCGGATCATTTGTGTCGCCTTTAAACTCCCTGAAGAAACCATTTGGTCCGTATACCTTTAACTGGTAGTGCTGTTCCTGGAAGTTCTCTAACGGCCACTGATCCGAAAGTTTGTCGCCGGCTGAAACGGCGTATTGCCAATTGACACCAGTCTCAAACGATGCGCCGTCTTCTTTATAAGGCACGTGAGCATACACATGGAACGGTGAACCGGATGCCTTATCACCGAACAGTTTTCGATCGGCCTGAAGCGTGATCTCAAAGCTCTTTTTATCCGGAGAGAGGGTGCCACTGGCGTATAGCTCATACGGTAGAGGGCACGAAGTTCTCATGCCTTTTTCCTGGCGTGGAAATAACTTGTTATATCCTGAGGATAAGCCCTGCAGCTCTTCAGCAGTAAGCGCACGATATCCTCCGGGCACGCCTTTGAATTGTGCGCTGTGAATACCCTCAACAAATTCATTGCGTTCAAGACGGATCGGCAACTTCACGGGCTCGCCCTGGTACGGTTGAAACGTCGAGACGAGGTCACCACAAATGGCGCGGCGCCAATTGGTAATGTTCGTCTCTTTAATCGGTTTCTTCGATTTGTGTCCTGTGAAAATCTCGAGGAACTGGAGAACAGATGTGTGATCAAACACTTGAGAGCAGACGTTTCCTCCGCGACTCCAGGGCGAAGCGATGACCATGGGTACGCGAT
>Ga0247822_10003004_pt1 | contig 10933 bp, 10 predicted proteins | sample 13C_Cellulose_Da_FD_192423 | JGI IMG/M metagenome (GOLD analysis project Ga0247822, IMG submission 192423) | Soil microbial communities from agricultural site in Penn Yan, New York, United States - 13C_Cellulose_Day30 | ecosystem: Environmental > Terrestrial > Soil > Agricultural land | place... | reverse complement strand
GTACTATATCTATTGATAGCGCGGACGCGGACCACTACAGACAGTGTCTCAGCCAACTTGGAGACAGCCGGTTCATCATCGGAGACGCATTCGAAGAGCTACCGAAACTGGCGGCCGGGAGTTTCGACGTGCTCTTCGCCGACCCGCCGTACAACCTGACCAAGACCTTTGGAAAGGAAAAGTTTGCGAGATCCTCGGACGACGCTTATGAAGGCTGGCTGGATTCGTGGCTGTCGTTGTGTGTGCCGCTGCTAAAATCGACGGCGAGCGTCTATATCTGCGGCGATTGGCGGTCGAGTTCGGCGATACAGCGTGTTGGTTCGAGGTATTTCAAGCTCCGCAACCGCATCACGTGGGAACGCGAGAAGGGCCGCGGGGCAAAGGCGAACTGGAAGAACGCGGGCGAGGACATCTGGTTTTTCACGGTGTCTGACGAATACACGTTCAACCTCGACGCCGTAAAACAACGCCGCCGCGTGATAGCTCCGTATCGTGAAAACGGGAAACCGAAGGATTGGGACGAGGCCGGGAAATTTCGAGACACACACCCGTCAAACATCTGGACCGACATCAGCGTCCCGTTCTGGTCAATGCCCGAAAACACCGACCACCCGACTCAAAAGCCGGAGAAACTGCTCGCCAAGATCATCCTTGCCTCGACTAACCCGGACGACATGATCCTCGACCCCTTCGCCGGCAGCGGCACCACCGGCGTCGTAGCAAAGAAGCTAGATCGCCGATTCGTTGCGATCGAATCAGATGAGCAATACTGTCTGCTCGCCGCCAAACGGATGGAGATCGCCGAGAGTGAAAAATCTATCCAAGGCTTCGCCGATGGAGTATTTTGGGAGCGTAATTCGAATCGGGCAAGGTGATTAACGCGGCTCGGAGTTCCACCTTTAGGTGGCTTGGTTAAACAATGAGTCGTTTCACGGCAAACGGGGCCAGCTAAGCTGGAACTCCGAACTTTGGTTTCAACCTCGCGCTGTGTTGAAATCTTGTCTATGAAGATAGCGACGTGGAACGTAAATTCTCTGAACATCCGAATGCCGCAGCTTGCGCCGTGGGTGGCTGAGGCTCAGCCGGATGTGCTTTGTCTGCAGGAGACGAAGTGCGTCGATGAGAATTTTCCGGTCGACGCGCTGAGAGAGCTTGGTTACGAGGCGGAGTTTATCGGGCAGAAGTCGTACAACGGCGTCGCGATCCTTTCGAAGTTTCCGATCACGGATGTTCAAAAGAATTTCCTCGACGACGATGACGAATCGCCGAAGCGGATGATCTCCGCGACCGTCAACGGCGTCAAGATCGTAAACACGTACATCCCGAACGGCACCGATCTGTGGACGGAAAAATTCACGTTCAAGCTCGATTGGCTGATGCGGCTGCGTCGGTATTTTGACGACCTTTGCGATAGTTCGAAAGACGTGCTGCTGTGCGGCGACTTCAACGTGGCGATGGAAGACGCCGACGTGTGGAGCGTTCCGCGTTGGACCGGCAAGCTGCATTTCTCGATGCCCGAACGTGCCGCGATGTACAACGTCAAGCAGTGGGGATTTACCGATCTGTTTCGACACTTGAACGGCAACGTCCAGGAATTCTCATGGTGGGATTACCGTGCCGGAGCGTGGCAAAACAACCACGGCCTCCGCATCGACCACATATGGACCTCACCCGCGCTCACGGCAAAAGCGAAATCATGCGTGATCGACAAGACCCCGCGATTCCTCGAGAAACCCAGCGACCACACTCCGGTCGTTGCGGAGTTTGATCTGTGAAGATCGCGACCTGGAATGTAAATTCGATCAAATCGCGGCTTGAGCACGCGTTGAAATGGTGTTCGGTCGCGGAGCCGGACGTGTTGTGTCTTCAGGAGATCAAGGTTCCGGACGATCAGTTTCCGAAGCGGGAGTTTGCCGCACTTGGTTATGAGCATCAGGCGGTTTTTGGCGAGACGGCATACAACGGCGTGGCGACGCTTTCACGCTCGCCGATCGCGGATGTCGAGATGAACTTTGTGGACGATCCGGCGGATGCTCAGCGGAGACTTGTCGCGGGAACGATCGACGGTATACGTATTTTCAACGCCTACGCCCCGCACGGGACGAAACTCAACTCGGACAAATATCGATATAAGCTCGACTGGCTCGGACGCCTTCGACAGTTGTTCGACGAGCGATTCTCGCCGGATGACGACGTCATCCTGTGCGGTGATCTGAACGTCGCTCCGCATGAGATGGATGTGTGGAAACCGCAGGCGTGGAAGGACAAGCTTCATTTCAGCAAGCCCGAGCGTGACGCTTTGATGGACCTGAAACGCTGGGGATTTGCCGATCTGTTCCGGCAACATAATGGTGACGCCAAAGAGTTCTCGTGGTGGAGCAACTTCCACAACGATTTCGAGAAGGACCGCGGCCTGCGGATCGACTTCATCTGGTCGTCACCGTCTCTTGCGGAAGACTGCACGGACTGCTGGATCGATCGTGAACCTCGATCGTGGGAACATCCGTCCGACCATGCTCCCGTTGTGGCCGTTTTCGACTGAAAACCGCGAATTGTAAAGAATTGTAGAGACACGATGCACCGCCGCGAAACAGCATTGCGCGCGCTTTGTTCAGAATGCTATAACTACTTCACCTATTTCCGATCAAATCTCTGGATCAAGATCAGGATCTTGAATTTCGCTGCCGCTCCACCCCATGTGCGGCGTTGACGCTTTCAAACTACACGAGGGCCACGCCTGTCGTCTCAAGAGTCGGTGTGGTCGTTTTCAAGGAGACCTTTCAGATGAAGAAGTCAGTGTTTTTCCTACTCGCGGCGGCAGTTTTGCTGAACGCGACGCTATTCGTGTCCGCACAGGATACGCCGCCCACGCCGGCTGAAACGCCCGCTGGACCAGGCGGTCCGGGTGCTCGCCCCGGCGGATCCCCGAGCGGCGACCCGCAGCCCTATGACAAGGTGATCACCAAAGACGCAAAGTCGAAAGACGGCGTATTCAAGGTCCACAAGATCAAGGACAAGTATTTTTACGAGATCCCGAAAGATCAGATCGGTAAGGAGTTTCTGTGGGTCACGCAGATCGCGAAGACGACCGAGGGCGTCGGCTATGGCGGCCAGGCGCTTGGACGCCGCGTGGTCCGCTGGGAGCGGATCGACAACAAGATCAACCTTCGCGTCATCGATTACAGCATCGTTGCCGATCCGCGTAGCGAGATCGCCGAGGCAGTCCGCAACTCGAACAACGATACGATCCTGATGTCGTTCCCGGTTGCCGCATTCGGCCCGAATGATGCCGCCGTGATCGACGTATCGCGTCTGTTCACGACCGACCTGTTCGAGCTAAGCGCGCGTCAGCGGCTGCAGGCGACGATGATGGACGCGAGCCGATCCTACATCGAACAGATCCTGACATTCCCGACAAACATTGAAGTCCAGGCAACGCACACCTACACTCGCAACCCGACACCGGCTGGCCCGGGCGGCGGTGGAGGCGGCGGCGGCTTTGGCGCCGCGGGAATGAGCCCTGGAAGTGCGAGCGTCGTGCTTCATCACTCAATGGTGAAGCTGCCTGAGAACCCGATGATGCCGCGTCTCTTCGACGAACGCGTAGGATATTTCTCGGTTTCGAATCTCGACTTCAGCCGACCGGAGCATCGTTCGCAGGAGCGTCGCTTTATCACGCGTTGGAGATTGGAAAAGAAGGACCCAACCGCTGCTCTTTCCGAGCCGGTCAAGCCGATAGTTTATTACATCGACCGTGCGACGCCCGCGTGGTTGGTTCCTTACACGAAGCGCGGCGTAGAGAAATGGCAGAAGGCATTTGAGGCCGCAGGATTCAAGAATGCGATCATCGCGAAGCCGCAGCCGTCTGAAAAGGAAGATCCGGAATTCCATCCTGAGGACGCTCGATATTCGGTGATCCGCTGGCTGCCATCGACGATCGAAAACGCCTCCGGCCCGCACGTGAACGATCCGCGAACCGGCGAGATCCTTGAGTCGGACATTCAGATGTATCACAACATCATGAATCTCCAGCGCTCGTGGTACTTCACACAGGTCGGCCCGCTCGACCCGCGTGCGCAGAAATTCCCGATGCCTAACGACCTGATGGGCGAACTCGTCGAATACGTCGTCGCGCACGAGGTCGGACACACACTTGGCTTCCAGCACAATATGAAGTCCAGCTCGCTCTACCCGCAAGAAAAGGTCCGCGATCGCGATTGGGTGAAGAAGATGGGCCACGTCGCTACACTAATGGACTATTCGCGGTTCAATTACGTTGCGCAGCCTGAGGACAAGATCGACGTTGCCGATCTGATCCCGGGCATCGGACCGTACGATCTGTGGGCAACCGCATGGGGCTACAAGCCGATCGCGAACGCGGAGACGTCCGATCAGGAACGGGCAACCTTGAATGAGTGGGCACTTGAGCAGGACAAAACGCCCTGGCTGCGCTTCTCGACCCAAGGGTCTGCAGGCAGCGATTTCGGCGAGAATACCGAGGCTGTGGGCGATGCTGATGCCGTGAAATCCACGCGGCTTGGAATCGAGAATCTCAAGCGGGTGGCGAAGCTGATCGTTCCGGCTACAACGACGGATAAGGGCGCGACCTACAGCGATCTCAGCGAGATCTATGGCAGAATGCTCGGCCAATGGACGCTCGAACTTAACCACGTTTCGGCGATCGTCGGCAGTTACTCATCACAACAGAAACACGTTGGCCAGCCGGGCTATCGCTTCGACATCACGTCGCGGGCACGTCAGGCCGAGGCCGTTCAGTTCCTGAATGCCAACGCCTTTGTTTCGCCGACGTGGCAGATCGACAAGGAGATCCTTCGCCGGATCGAGCCGGTCGGTGCTCTGAACCGCGTTCGCAATGCGCAGAACAGTGTACTCAACAACCTTCTGTCGAGCGCACGGTTTGCGAGACTTGTCGAACAGCAGGCGATCGACGGAGCTTCGGCGTACGGACCCGGCGATCTGCTTGCTGACGTTCGAAGCGGAGTTTGGACCGAACTGAATGCACCCGCACCGGTTGTCGATGCATATCGCCGCAACCTTCAGCGTGCATATCTCGACATTGCGAATGCCAAGCTGAATGCGGCGGCGGCCACCGTCCCGCAAGGACTTCCGCCAGGATTTGCCGCGATGTTTATCTCGAGCGGTGACGAACGCGGTTTCTATCGTGCAGAGCTGCAGGACATCCGAGCAATGGCGGTCGCGGCCATGCCGAAGGCAACCGATCGCACGACCCGCATCCATCTCGAATCGGTTCGCGATCAGATCGACAAGATCCTCGATCCGAAAGAGACCGGACGCACAGGCGGTGCAGCCGCAGTTGCTTTCATCGAGGAGCAACTAAACAACTACTACAACCCGACCTCTTGCTGGTACGACTACGCGATCAAACCGTAGTTAGATGAGCGAGGTCATTTGACTGACGCGTGGAACGGTTCGCCGCTCCACGCGTTTTTCATTTGGTGTAAGATTATTGGCGCTATGGAAGGAACGCTTTTCAAACTGCATCTTTCGACTAACGAGATCGAGGCGAAGATCGCCGACGTGCTTGCGTCTCCGAAAAATAGCGGCACGCTCGAGATGATCGTTAGGCGGCCGGAAGAGAATAAACGTGAAGTTGTCGATAGCGGATTCCTCAGCGTCGAGAATGGGCTGGTCGGCGATAACTGGCTGATACGCGGAAGCTCGCGAACCGATAACGGGCTCGGACATCCGGAGATGCAGTTGAATCTGATGAACTGGCGGTTCATAAACCTCATCGCCGGTAGCCGCGAACGGGTTCAGCTCGCCGGAGATCAACTGTTCGTCGACCTCGACCTGAGTCCTGCCAACATTCCGCCGGGAACTCAGCTATCCATCGGAGATGCGGTGATAGAGATAACCCCGATCCCGCACCTCGGCTGCAAAAAATTCGTTGAGCGCTTTGGCATCGATGCGATGAAATACGCCAACTCCGACTTCGGCCGAGAGCATAATCTTCGCGGAGTAAATGCGAAGGTCGTAACCGCCGGTGACATCACAGCTAACGATACGGTCCGGATCCGAACCCGATAGAACCTGGTTATGATGAAGACACTTTCGATCTGGCTGCTTTTGGTAGCGCTCGCCCCAAATCTCTTTGCACAGAAATTCGAGACCGGATTTCTCGACCGTGCCGTCGTGGTTAACGGCGTCGAATATCGTTATCAGGTTTACATCCCGCGTGGCTTCACAAAGAAACAGACGTGGCCGGTGATCGTGGCGCTTCATGGCGGGGGCGAGTATGGGTCTGACGGCATGCGTCAAACAAACGTCGGGCTGGCACCGGCGATCCGTAGAAACCCTGAGCGCTTTCCGGTGATCGTGATCTTTCCGCAGGCCAAGGCGGACGGGAAACCGGGATGGCAAACCGATGGCGGTGAAGCGGCGATGGCCGCCATCGACAAGACGATCAAGGAGTTTAAGGGCGATCCGAAGCGTGTCGTTCTGACGGGTTTGTCGGCGGGAGGCAACGGAACATGGTCGCTCGCCTCCCGTCATCCTGAACGTTTCGCGGCGATCGTTCCCGTATGCGGCTTTGTATCAAGTTTCAAAGGGCGTGCATCCGCCATCGACTATCCGGCACTCGCTCAAGGAGACGACCCTTACACCGAGATCGCGAAGAAGGTCTCCTTGCTTCCGATCCTCATCTTCCACGGAGCGAAGGACGACGTAGTCTTGCCCGATGAATCCCGCAAAATGTTCGCGGCGCTGAAAAAGCTGTCTGCCAACGTGGATTACATCGAGCTTCCCGATGCCAACCACAACGCCTGGGATCCCGCGTACTCGAGCCCCGAAACTATTGCCTGGATGCTAAAGCAAAAACGTCCGTAGGCTATTTCAACTTCTTCGTCCAGGCGATCAGGTTCTCCAGCATTTGGCGGATGAACTGCTCGGTCGATTCGTCGGTCAGGTTTCCTTCAGCGTCGAACTTCGTTCCCGCATTGCCGATCATAACTTCTGGTTTATTGATCGGGAACATATTCAAGAACACCATCATTTTTCGCAGATCGTATTGAGCTCTCGCGGTCCCGATCGCACCGCCGGAAGCTCCCATGATCGCCGCGGGTTTGCCGTCCCATGCGCTGTGGCCGTAGGGACGCGATCCGCAATCGATAGCGTTTTTCAATCCGCCCGGGATCGAGTAGTTATATTCGGGTGTCGAGAAGAGTATCGCGTCCGCCGCAGCTACTTTTTCCTTGAACTCCTTTACCGCGGGCGGAAGGTCCTGTTCAAAATCCTGATCAAAGAGGGGCAGATGCCCGATCTCGCAGACCTCGATCTCGGCGTCATCCGGACATAACTCGACCGCGGCGCGCAAGGCGGCAGTGTTCCACGATCCCTTTCGTAAACTTCCTGAAATTCCCAGTATTCGCAATTTTTCAGCCATCTTTTCTCCTGATGTGTCCTATATGTGCCCTATGAAGCGTCTTGGTCGATGCGAACTTGCGCTTCAAGGAAAGTATGCACTATCCGGAGCCAGGTTTCGCAGGGGCGAATCACGCGTCCCCATCATTCACACGGAAACGGAGAGGACAGTTATGTCATTGATATACGTAAATACAGACAATACCAACGCTACTGACAAGCTCTTTAATGGAGCAAAAGCCGGTGCGGAGGCAAAAGCGGTCGAGGAAGTAATGCAGAAGGTCGTGGTCAACATTGTCGGAAAAAACGCCGGCTTTACCACAACCAAGATGGCAAATCCCAAGGGCTATTCGATCAAGCTTGAGATCGCAAGGCTCGAGCAGGTCGGACGCGAAACGAGCTGCAGCCTTAAGGGCGAACTCGTTCGATTTCCAAACTCCTTCACGGTCGCAAAAAAGGGCGGGGCCGCGACAATGGTCAGCACGTCGTTTACCGGCAGTGCAAAGGCGATCGGTATGGGTAAGCATGCCGTGGTCGAGCTTGTTGAAGCCATCACCGAAGGGATGATCCCAAAAGCCATTCCCGCAATGCGGCAGGATATGTTACAACGTTAGGGGAAAATTCCAAGATGAGAGAACAAACAGCAATGAATCCAAACAAGGCTCTGTGGGAAAAGGGCGACTTTACAAAGATCGCGGCGAGTATGCGTGAGAGCGGTGAAGAACTGGCGAAGAGCATCGGCTCCGCTCCGGGATTGAGTGTGCTCGACCTCGGCTGCGGTGATGGAACGACCGCACTGCCGTCGGCGGAGCTAGGCGCCAACGTTCTCGGTGTTGATATCGCGAGCAACTTAGTCGCGGCGGGCAATGTTCGAGCTGAGGAAGCAGGCCTTGCGAATCTTAGATTCGAAGAGGGCGACGCGTCCGATCTCAACGGCCTCTCCGACGAAAGTTTCGACATTGTCCAGAGTGTTTTCGGTGCGATGTTCGCTCCGCGGCCGTTCGACGTAGCTAAGGAAATGCTTCGCGTGGCGAAGACGGGCGGCAAGGTTTTTATGGGCAATTGGATCCCCGGCGACCCGACACTGGTCGCACAGATTCTTCGGATCAGCTCGTCTTATTCGCCTCCGCCGCCGGAAGGATTCGTATCGCCGATGACGTGGGGTATCGAAGATCACGTTAACGAACGCTTCACGGCTGCCGGTGCGTCGCCCGAAAATATCTCATGCGAGCGCGGCACGTTCACATTCGATTTCGCCGGAACGCCCGCCGATTACGTTGCTAATTTTCGAGATTTCTATGGCCCGACGATGAATGCTTTCGATGCCGCTCGTGCCAACGGAAAGGAGAAGGAACTCGAAGCCGAACTTGTCGAATTATTCGAGAAAGAGAATCGGAGCGGTCAGCCGGATCGCACCGTAATTCCCGCGACGTATCTTCAAGTGACGGTAACGAAATAACCTCAACCGACCCTGACGGCGGTCATCGATATCGAGCCGCCGTCAAAACCCTCCACAGGAAACGAAACCTCATCATCTGACTGCTGCGAACCCAGGACGTACAGCAGCGGCAGGTAATGCTCCGGCGTCGGTGCTGAAAGCAGTGCATCCTTACCCATCGACTCATAGTAGATGAGCGGTTCGTGATCCCCCGCGATCATCTGCTCCCGGGCTCTCGTATCAAATCGCTCAGCCCAATCGAACGGGCCGCGCGCCTGATCTCCCCATGCGTACGCATGTAGATTGTGGACGATATTCCCGCTGCCGACAATGAGTACACCTTCATCGCGAAGCGGTGCCAGCATTCGCCCGATCTCGTAATGAAACGGAGCCGGCTGAGTTTCATTGATCGACAACTGCACAACCGGAATATCAGCGTTCGGAAACATGTGACACAGCACCGACCACGTCCCGTGATCGAGCCCCCATCCGCTATCGTCGAGGATCACATCGACGCTTATGAGATCGGCAACTCGCTCGGCAACCTCTCGCGAACCCGGTGCAGGATACTCATATTCGAAAAGCTCGCGCGGAAACCCTCCAAAGTCGTGTATCGTCCGCGGCGACTCCATCGCCGTCACCGCGACCGCCGGAATATACCAATGAGCCGAGATGCAGACGATGGCTTTCGGCTTTCCGATCGACTCCCCGACCGCCCGCCATGCCCGCGTCCACGCATTGTCCGCAAGCGCGTTCATCGGGTTTCCGTGGCCGAAAAAGATGGAAGACATTCGTCGCGTCATTCGCGGAAAAGGATATTCATTCCGGCGAATGACGTCAATGATCTGAGACAGATCCGCAAATTTCGTATATGCTCTTATCCAGTCAAAATCGCTTTTCTGTTGACCCTATTAAAATATTGATTCTTCGAGGTGCTGATGAGTTTCCGAATTTTCTCGGCCGGTGTGCCTTCGTTCAACTACATTAAGGACAAGCTTCCCGACGGGGAAGTGTTTGAGGCCGTAAAAGTCATCCATGCGTTTACAAGCGCCGATCCGACTTTGGGTGGTGGAGCAGGAGTTGCCTCGGACATCATTCTGCCCGACATTACGGACGTGGTAAAGAACATTGCCGGGATGCAATTTGCACACCTCCTGAACAACTCAGTTTGCTATCTGGCGATGCAACCCGGAGCAAAAATGGGTTGGATATCTGTATCGGCGACCGAAAAGAACACCTTTTGGACAGATACGATGAAGGTGATCAAGTATACCTTTTCGCCGGGTAGCAATCCGGGAGCTGAGTTCATGAGGAAGCTGGCACCGGCGCTGAAGGAGACCAGCATGGATAATTTCGGAGTCCTCTTCGCACTGGCAATGGCCCTTTCAAAGTATTACGACCATATCGACACGAATCAGGTCCCGATGATCAACATTCAGCTGACAAAATAAGCGCTGATCGGGATTCCGCCGATCAGAAGATCAACGTCTGGATCGATCGAGCCGGAGCCGTTACCTGAGCGGCACTTCCATCGATCCAAACGAAGTATTCGACGGGCTTTTCGCCGCGATTCATTACGACCGCGGAAACTTTGCCGTCCGTGTTGGAAAATGCCGTCGAGATCAGCGAGCTGCGGCTGGGCGATGCGGCGATCCGCTTTGCACCGGGCTTGATGAACTTCGAGAAGTGGCCGATGTAATGGTAGGAGTTTGTGTAGGTCAATTCGCCCGTCTGCGTGTTTGCGTGGATCGGCGCGAAACAGAAATTGCCAACATGGTTCGGGCCGCCTTTTTCGTCAAGCAGCACGTTCCAATCCGTCCAGCCCACGGTTCCGTTGTTGAAGTCGTGGATCATCGACCGCCCGTATCGCTCGCCGAGCGTCCAGTCGCTCACCTTCGAAGCGTCGTAGGAATCCGCGCAGCCCTCCGTAAAGATCAGGTTTTTGGTCGGGAATGTTTCGTTCACGAGCTTGACGTTGTCGAACATCATGTCGCCGCCGCTCCACGGTTCGTACCAGTGATAGCCGATCCCCCAGACGTATTTCGCCGCTTCCGGATCGCTCAGCATCGTGCTTGCACGCTGATAGATCAGGTC
>Ga0247822_10003001_pt1 | contig 10937 bp, 13 predicted proteins | sample 13C_Cellulose_Da_FD_192423 | JGI IMG/M metagenome (GOLD analysis project Ga0247822, IMG submission 192423) | Soil microbial communities from agricultural site in Penn Yan, New York, United States - 13C_Cellulose_Day30 | ecosystem: Environmental > Terrestrial > Soil > Agricultural land | place... | reverse complement strand
GACGTGTTCCGCACCGTCTGCGACCGATTCGCGAGCCGAGTCGCCGACCTGAAGTTCCTGGTCGATGCCGGGCGTCGTTCGATGACTGGCTCACCTGGGAGGCGTTCCTGGCCTGCAAGCTCCGTCAGGAGAGATATCCGTTCTGCGAAGTTACCGCCAAGCCGACCTACGCGAGCGAGGGCGTGGCGGACGACAGCGCCCCGGACTGGAACCTGGGCGACCTGCGGGTCGGAGGCCCGAGCGACGGGGCCAATCACCGGTGGCTGTTCGCCGAGTTCGTCCTGATCCACGAGGGCATCCGCACCGCGGCGAGTGGATGCCGAAGATCGAGGCTGAGGCGGACAAGCTGAGGCGGCTCGGGTGGAAGCAGTCCGCGGCGCTGCTGGTCGTGGTGGTTGCGAGCCGCGGGGACGGGATGGAGGAGTGGGCCGACGGCCTCGCGGGCTGCGCGGTGTGGAACCGGCCCGCCCTGACCGACCCGTTCGTCCTCGCCCTGCCGGGCGGCGGGTCGGTCGTCCTCAACGCGTTCGACGTCAAGCGCGACCCGGCCGACACGCTCACCGCGTCGCCCAGCTGAGGCGCGGAGCACGCGACAGGCCGCGGACACGGTCCTGTGGCGCCGGTCGCGGTCGGCCGGCCCGCAGCGACCGGGCGACTCGGCCGTGGTGCGGCCTCGCCGAACGCGTCCCGCGACCTCGACTTCTCGATCCTCGCACGCCGTCCGGAGCCCCTCGGCGAACCTCCCCGCTTCGCGGGTCCGAACGTCGCCGGGCCGTGATCGTCGCAGCGCCCAGCCGCGCCGAGCACGCCAGTGAGTTCTCCTCCGATTTAAAAAGCGCTTTTGAACTTTATCCGTTCTCGACCGGTACGTGCCCGGTAGAGGAAGTATCGCCCGGCCGTGCGAGTGGCACCGGGGGCGATTAGCACGGCTTCCGGCGAGGCCGACCCGACGCCGTCCGCCCGGACGTCGCCGGACTCCGAGAGCGCGGCTACCCTGCCCGACTGCCCGTGGAGCGACCTGTTATTCGCGATCGGAACGCCGTCCTCCCGGTCCTCCGGGAGGACTGTGACCGGGGCGCCCACCTCACTCTCCGCGTCGGCTGTGGCCGCCACGTTCGGGATGACGGCCTCCGCGTCTCGCACGCGGACCGGCGGAGGGCCGTTCCGGTGCCCGCGCCGGGGCGGGCAGGACCGGACGGGCGTAAGCAGTGAGCCGGGGCCGCGTGGTGTCCTCACCCGGACGGAGATTCCCCCGGTGCTGTGGCGACCCGCGGCGGTACCATGGCGGTGTCCGCCGGCGCGTCGGGTGCGACGCACCGCGAAGGGGACGCGCGGCGGCCGCGCCGTGCGGCAATCTGTCCCGGCTGAGGTCGATATTGACCCGCGGCGTGTGAACCGGTGGGAGGGGTCGTCCGATGCGTATCGTGGCTCTGCTCGCGGCGAGCCTCGCCCCACCGCCGCGCTCCGGCACGGACCCGCGACCGCCCGAGCCGGGGACGCCCGCGGCGGTCCGCGGCGTCCGCCACTCCCCCGCCGCGCCGAAGCCGGACGCGGCCGTCGTCGTCACCGCCCGGCTCGCGGAGGGCGTCACGAAGCCGGTTCTGAAACTCCAGGCGGTCGCGCCCGGCAAGTACGTCCGCAAGTCCGACCCCGAGTACGAGAAGGACTGGGCCGACCTGCCGATGCGCGACGACGGCAGGGAGGGGGACGAGAACGCCGCGGACGGCGTGTTCACCGCCCGCGTTCCCGCCTCCTACCAGAAGCACCGGTGGCTCGTCCGCTACCGCGTCACCGCCCTTGACGGCTCGGGGAAGCCGGTCCGGGCGCCCGCGGCCGACGACCCGTGCCCCAACTTCGAGTGGTGGTGCGACGCCGGCCCGGCCGCGTGGTCCGGCTCGCGCCAGCCCGGCAAGGCACCCGCCGTCGCGTACTCCGCCGACTTCCTCGGCACCCTCCAGTCGATCCACCTGATTGCCAAACCGGAGGACGTGGCGAAGAGTCAGTGGGACCCGGCCTTCCACAAGCAGCGGCAGTTGGGCACGGTCGTGTACCGCGGCGTCGCGTACGACCACGTCCGGTACAGCAACCGCGGGCAGGGCAGCGCCCACATCTCCGGCAAGAACAAGTGGGCGCTGAAGTTCAACGACGGCCACAAGGTGCCGTTTGCCGATCACGACGGTGTGCCGTTCCCGGCCCCGTGCGACGGCATCGACCTCAACCCCGGCCAGTCCACCCCGTACCTGCCGGTACTCCGCGGTGTCGCCGGGCTGGACGAGGTGCTGTCGATGCGGGCGTACCGCCTCGCCGGCGTCCCGAGTACCCCGGCGACGTGGGTGCAGTGGCGGGTCGTCACCGGCGCCGAGGAAGTGGCCGCGAAGGACCAGTACGCCGGCGACCTGTGGGGCGTCTACGTCGCCCTCGGCGACATGGAGCCGGAGTTGCTCGCCGATAAGAAACTCCCCGACGGCGTGACCGTCAGCGCCCAGAGCGGCGTCAAGCACACGCCGAAGGGCGTAGAGCCGGCCGCCGCCCAGAAGCAGTGGGAACAGTTCCTCGGCGGGATGCGCTCCAACCCCAAGGAGGAGTGGTGGCGGCGGAACCTCGACCTGCCGGCGTACTTCAGCTTCCACGCGCTCAACCGCCTGCTGGGCAACGTGGACCTGCGGCCGGACGGCAACCACGGGTACTACCGCCGGCCCGACGGCCGGTGGGCGCCGATCCCGTGGGACAACGACATGATGTTCGTCCCCCGCCACCACCAGCTCGGCTACATCGAGGCGATCGGCTGCCTCCGCCAACCGGCAATCGCACTCGAGTACCGCAACCGGGCGCGCGAGATCCTCGACCTGTTCGCCGCCGACGGCTCCCAGTTCGGCGGGCAAGTCGGTCAACTGGCGGCGGACCTCGCGGCGGCGCTGACGCCGAAGAAGTACGAGACCGACTGGGCGAGGCTGGACGAGGCGCGGTGGAACTTCGCCCCGCGGATGAACCAGAAGGGGTCGTACTTCGTCAACCCGGCCGACGGCTCGTACTTCGGCGGCGGGTTCCGGCGGACGCTGGCGACCAACGACTTCGCCGGGTTCAAGAAGTACCTCGTGGACTTCTGCACCGACACGCGGCCGGGCGGGAAGTACGCGCCCAACGACGGCGACCCGCGCGGCTACGGGTGGGGCTACCTCGCCCACGAGACCAAGGACGACAAGATCCCCGCCACACCGACCGTGGCGCGGACGAAGGCGGACGGGTACAAGTTCGAGGCGTCGGGGTTCGCCTCGCCCGCCGACCCTAAGCCGGCGGCGCTGGAGTGGCGGGTCGGGCGTGTGGGCCAGCGCGGGTGGTACGAACTGGCCGACCACTGGCGGAAGGACGCGGAGGTGGGCCGCGGGGTCGAGATCCCGCCGGAAGTGTTCAAGGAGCCGGGCGAGTACCGGGTCCGCGCCCGCTGGCGCGACGGGACCGGTCGGTGCGGGCACTGGAGCGAGCCGGTGGCGGTCGTCGTGCAGTGACGCAAGCCCGGCGCAGGAGCCGGCGGCACGGGGTCGAAGTCCGCGACCGGGCGTTGTGTCTGGCCCCGCGGCCGAGGGGCGGCGCGGGTTAGCGGGCGGTTTCGTACCGGCGTTCCACGCCCTCGGCCAAGTTGTTCGCCGACCGGCGGACCATGCGGATCACCGTCCACCCGCTGAGCATTCCCAGAAGGTAGGCCACCCCGACCACGGCCGCGAGGCTGGCAGACACCTCTCGGTCGGCGAACCGGACGGTCACGTCCGACTGGTTGTAGTAGCAGAACGCCGCGACCACCGCGGCGAAGGCCATCAGGAACAGGAACGACAGGAGTCGCATTGGGTGTCCCCTCGGGGTCGCGGCGGGCTGAGGGCGCTGCGCACCGCGTTGCAAATGCCGGGCCGCGGCGTCACGGCGGCGGCACCGGTCCCCCGAGGATCGCCCGTGTCTTTCGGGAGGTTACTGCCCGTCACCGGCCGGGTCATCCGGGCGGCGCGCCCGGCGGGGCGCGGTCGGCAACCGGGCCGGCGGGATGAGGTCGCCGCCGGGCGGCGTCTCCTTCCGCAGGTTGGACACCGCGCCCGCCCTCGGTTTCAGGACACTCCCCGGCTCCGCGAGCCAGGCCAGCCACGCCTCCTCCAGCTCGTCCACCGACCCGAAGCCGTAAACGGCCTTCGCCGCCTTGTCCCACGACCCGGCCGTGTTCTCCCACGCCCCCAGCTGGACGAAGGCGATCAGTCGCCGGTGCCCGGCTTCGCCGGGGGTCTGAAACAGTCTCCCCACGTGCGGCAGGTCCTTCAGCACCGGCAGGCCGTCCGGGGCGGCGGTCCTTCCCGCCAGGAAACGGGCGAGTGAGTAGCCCTGCGCGTACAGGGCGACCATGTCCTTCGGGTACTCGGTCAGGGTCATGAGCACCTTCAGCCGCACGCCGCGCCCGGCGTTGAGCACCTCCCGCGCCCGCAGGTCGTGGGTGGCCTGCTCGTCCTCGGACTCGGACAGGAGCGAGATCGCCTCGTCGGCCCACCGCGGCAGCGGCCGGGCGAAGTACGAGGCGAGGACCACGTGGGTCGTCTCGTGCGGCAGCGCGGTAGCGAGCGCGTGCAGGAAGTCGCCGCGCAGGTGCATCTCGGCGGAAGCCAAGGCCGGCTCGCCGTCCTTGGCCTTGGCGAACGTGAACGTGCTCATCCCGCCGTTGCCGCCGAGGCCCTGGGTGAACCGGATCACGCACGGGTTCGGCCACGCGGGCAACTCGCGGCCGAGCCACTTCACGGCGAGCGTCCGCCGTTGGTACTCGGCCTCGGAGGCGATCACGCGGGCCGTCACCGCCGTCGGCGCGTGGACCACGAAGTTCGGCCCGCGGAAGGTCACGCCCGCCCCGGCCGGCTGCGGCGTCTCGGCGGCGATCGGCGGTCGGGCGGACGCGTCGGCCGCTGCTGATCGGCCGACCCGGGGCACCTGCGGTACGCCCGCGGTCTCGACGGGCGACGACCGAACGGGTGGCGCTGCCGAGCCGCCCTCGCCCGACCAGCCGACGCCGAGGAACACCAGCACCGCCGCCGCGCTCGTCATCAGTGCGGACGCCTTGAGCTTTGCCATACCTGCCGAGATTCCTTTCGCGGCGGCGACCGCCGGAGTGGCGACCGCCCCGCCGTCGAGGAACTGGAAAGCCGCCGAGACCGCCCGCCTGACCAGCGCCGGGGCCACCGCGGGGGCGGGCGCTGCGGCACCCGCGACCAGCGCGGCGGCGACCGCCGGGACCACCCCGCGCCGTTCGAGCCGGGCGCGGAGTACGGCCTTGGCCCGCTCCAGCCGGCGGCGCAGGGTGCGGACGCTCCCGCCCAGATCGACCGCCGCCTGGGCGTGGGTGCGACCCGGGCGAGGCACAGCACGACCGGGTCGCGGAGTTTCTCCGGCAACCGGGACAGCTCGTCGTCGAGGGCCGCGGCCAGGTTCGCGTGCTCGGCACCGTCCGGCTGCGACGCGCCGGCGGACTCGTGCTGACCGGCTTGCCGCTCGCGTGCGGCGCGGTGCTACTCCGCGTCCCGCATCCGGCGGGTGACGCGGCCGGCGACCCCGACCAGCCAACTCCCGACCGCCCCCGGCGTGCGGACCGAGCCGGCACGGCAGGCGAGCGTGACGAAGACGGCCTGGAACGTGTCGGCGGCGAGCGCCGGGGGCGGTCGGGAGTTGGCGCGGTGGACGAGGAGGCCGTGCCGGCGGACGAGTTCGGCGAACGCCGCCTCGTCCCTCTGGGAGGTGAACCGGCAGATGAGGTCCGAGTCGGCAGTCAGGGCGTCGGCGGTCGGGCAGAGCTTGAGGAGCGGGACGGGCATCCGTGGCCCTCGGGTGGTGCGGGCGGTTCCGTCGCACAATCGTCTGCCCCCGCCCCGAGGAGTGGCCAACGTTTTTCCGCGACACCAGACTGCACTTGCACTGCCACCAACGAGCCTAACCCCGTCTGGCCCGTCAAGATGCGGCGATAGCCCGAGGCGAACTGGGAGCGGGGCAAAGGCGGGTACTTCCACGGCGTCGAGGTGTGCGCGTCGGGAGTAGCAGGCGGTACCGTGGCCCGCGGCCGGCGAGTGCCTTGGCCACCCCGGCATCGAACAGCTCACCCAACCCGATCTCGCTCAAGTAATGCCGAAGCCATTTCGGGGTGGCCGGTTGACACCCGTTAGCGCGAACTGTACTGGCAGTAAACACTTGTGAACTTGCGAGAGGGAAAAAGGCGTGGGTAGACTTTTTCATCATCCTTTGCAGAACCGACACAAGCGTTACAAACCGCTCCTCTGTTCAGACGTCGCATCATGTCGGGGTAACGCTTCCGAGAGTTCCGATGGACCCCACGACGACCATTGCTACCGCCGACTTCCTTGCGGAAAGAGCCGCCGCATCCGAACGACGACTTTCCACATTCCGCAAGGAGGTCAGCGACGCCGTTCCACAGTTGAAGGAGTGCCCGGAACTTTGCATCTACACGACCGGTTCCTTCGGCAGAAGGGAGGCCGGCCGATTCTCCGACCTCGACCTGTTCTTCGTCCTCGACGACAAGGGCGACCCGAAGGCGAAGATTCCCCACCTGACGAAGACCCTGATCGACGCCGACCTGATTCGGCATTGCAAGAAGCTTGAGTATCCCCCCTTCTCCAAGGACGGAGTGTACCTCAAGGTTCACACGATCACAGATCTGTCGAAGAAAATCGGTAATCAGCACGAGGATTCGGAAAACATCTTTACCGCCCGCATGCTGCTCTTCTTGGAAAGCACTCCTCTCTACAACGCTTCTGTCTATCACGCGACCATCCAAGCGTGTGTGAGAGAATACTGCCGGGACCACAGCGACCACGCGGACAATTTCCGCCCGTTGTTCTTGGTCAACGACATAGCGCGGTTCTGGAAGACGCTCTGCCTGAATTACGAGAGTGCCCGAACTGGTGCGAGCGAGGCCGACAAGCCGAAGCACAAGCTCAAGAACCTGAAGCTAAAATACAGCCGGATGATGACGTGCTACTCGATGCTGGCCTGCCTGTGCGACCGAGAGGAGGCAGACAACCCAGAGAAGCTCACCAGGTTGGTCGAGATGACGCCACTCCAACGGCTCATGCACATCTCGGTCAAGCACGAAACCAGTGGGCTCACTGAGCTTTATTCCGCTTTGGCAACCGAGTATGAATGGTTCCTTCAGGAAACCGATCGCGAGGAGGCCGACACCCTCAGGTGGATAGTTGAGAATAAGGGGGCCGTCTCCAAACGGTCCCCGAGATTCGGCGACTTCATGTTCCAACTGCTGACGAAGGTCGCTGAGGCTACTCGCGGTGATCTCCGCTACTTGGTGGTGTGATGACCGAACGGAAGGTTCTCTACTCGATCTTCGTCCCTCCCGGCCGAGCCCGAACGGTCCTCGACGCCATCCGGTTGTTCGCCAAACCGTCATCGAAATACTCTGCCCATGTGACCGTGCGTGGCCCGTACCCCGATCTTCTTGACCCCACGCCTTGGTCTGGGTGGGTGAGGGGGCAATTGATCGAGATCGGTGGTGTGGGGACGTTTTTTGAGGGGAGCCAGAACACGGTGTACCTCTCTGTGTACTCGCCCGCCATCCGGGCCGTGTGGGATAAGCCCGACTACCCGGATTACAACCCGCACCTGACGGTTTATGACGGCCCCTCACGGGTGTTCGCAGAAAGCCTCCGCAGTGTACTCATCGCGCGGAACCCACGGCTCTCGTTCCATGCCGAGGGGCTTGAGCCGATGCAAATCGGGAACGGTTACCTCCCCCTGCGAGAGTCCTACGATCCGGCCGAGTTGGGCGCATTCTTGACTCGGCCACCTACCATGGCCGAGATCGACGCGGCCGACGACGCCATTCGGCTCAGCTGGATAGCAGAACTGGCGGATCACCTCACCGCGCGCCCGTGTGGCGTCTGACATATCACAACCGTCGCGTGACCACCCCATCACTCGTCCGCCACCACTTCGCCCCCGGCCCGGCTCGCCATGTCGGCCGGAACCCGCGGGTCGACCGCATCACGGATGAGTCGCACCGACCCGTCCCCGAGGAGCACCCCGACCCCGCCGGGGTGGGGGCTACAGAAGCCCCACTTGTCCGGCCCGTTCAGCCGGAACGGCCCCTCATCGATCGCCCAGTAGACCCCGCTGATCCACAGCCCGAACTCGTCCTTCCGGTTCACGCCGGCCCAAATCCCGCCCCACTTGTCCCGCCGCTCATCCAGGCACACCTCGGCCACGAACACGGTACTCGACATTCCGTCGGTCACGTCCGCGATCCGGGTCCGGCTGTTCCGGTACAGCACCCCGTTCGGGTTCGCGATGTTCGTGATCATCAGCCCCTTCGGGCCGGGGGCCGTCTGCGGCCGGCTCCACCCGACCCCGCGGTAGCTGGCGGTGGCATGCCCGTCGTAGTTCGCGTTGACCGACGGCCCGGAGTCGGACGGGCAGCGGAAGACCGCTAGCGTGGTGAGAGTCTGGGGTGTGGGCGCGGTGGTGTCCGACCCGTTGCCGAAGGTGGTGCGGTCGGGGTTGATCCGGGAGTGGAGACCCGGTTGCTCGGCGAACGGCAGTAGGAAGGCGTGCCACCCCCAGCCGGGGCCGGGCCGGGTGTCCGGCCTCGGGTCGCGGTATCCGGGCGGGAACCGGCCGTTCACGTCGTGGTAGTTGTGCAGTGCCAGCCCGATCTGCTTCAGGTTGTTGGCGCACCTGATCCGGGAGGCGGCTTCGCGCACCTTCTGGACGGCCGGGAGGAGGAGGCCAATCAGGACCGCGATGACGGCGATCGCCGCGAGCAACTCGATCAGCGTAAATCCGCGGCGCGGCACAGGGGAGGAACGCGACATGTCCTGCCTCGTGGCGGGCGATGACTCCCTTGTACGCTGCGGGTGACCCACGGGGCACTCACTTTTCCCCAGCTGAACGGCTCGCGGCCGTGGGTGGGCGCCGTCGAGAATCCGATCACGAGCGCGGGGGGACGATCATGGTGATCGCGTCCACATCGTTCGCGAAGTCGGCGGCGGTACCGACCTCTTTGAGCCCCGCGCCGGCCGCTTCGGCGACCTCCGCGGGCGCGACCCTACTGTGGCCTGGCCACACGCTCCCGGTTCAAAGGATGTCGAGCAGGTCCGTGCCGGCGGAATGGAATGACTCACCCGAGCGGACCCTAGCGCAGGCAGCGAGGGCGCGTAGCCGTGCCGCTGGCGGGTGAGGCACGTCGGGTCGGGAGGCGAGATGAGCCGGTTGAGCGCCGGGAGCCGGCGCGACTGGTCCGTACTCAGTTAGGCCCACTTCGACGAGGGGCTTGAGCCCCTTGCCGACGAACTGCCGGACCTCGACCGGGTGCATCTGGCCGTCCAGGAACTCGGCCACTCGCTTCAGTTCCGGCGGGATGACGTCGGCCACGAACACCGGGCGGCCCTTGCCGGATTGCAGATTCGTCTTCACCCACTACCGTAACAGCTCGTGTTCAGACCCCGGACCGCGGAACGCACCGAGGACGGCTGCCGGGGCGTCGCCCCGGCTACCGCACGCCTGCTCGAACCGGGCCTGGACCGTCTCTACCGGCTCGCGGGAGACGAGCACCTGCGTTTCTATTGTACCCGTCCGGCGATCCCACGTCTTGCACCGTCGGGTAGGCTGTGAGTTCTCCACGACGCCGAGAACTCCGTCATGCGACAGCGCAATCCCGAGCGAGTCCGAGTCTGGCGCGAACTGATCGACGCCTGGAAGCAGTCCGGCCAAACGATCAACGCCTTCTGCCGCGAGCGGAAGCTGACCCGGTCGAACTTCGACCGCTGGCGACGAATCCTGACCGCCGAGAACAACAAGCCGCCACGCAGAACCGCTCCGGCGTTTGTGCCCGTGCGGCTCGTCGCCGAGCCGGTGGCCGAGGTCGTGCTCCCCTCCGGGGTCGTGGTCCGGCTGCCGGTGAGTACCGCCCCGGAGACCGTCACCCGGTTGGTCGTCGCCGTGGGGGCGGCCCGATGTTGACCCTCCTGCCCGGCGGACGCATCCTCCTGGCCGTCGAGCCCGTGGACGGACGCAAGGGGATCGACTCGCTCGCCGGAGTCGTCCGTGCCGTTTTGCGCGGCGACCCCATGTCGGGCGACCTGTTCGTCTTCAAGAACCGACGTGGCGACAAGCTCAAGATCCTCGCCTGGATGGGCGACGGGTTCGCCCTCTACCTCCGGCGGCTCGAACGCGGCACCTTCGCCTTCCCAACGGCGCAAGACGCCGGCGTGCCAGTAACCCCGACCCAACTGGCGATGATCCTCGGCGGACTCGACCCGGCGAAGGCCCGCCTGCGGCGGCGGTACAAAAGTCCGGGGTGACCGCGCTACCCGGGGTGCCGGGCGGTGTTGAATCCGGTATGCCGCCGACCGCTGACCTCGACGAGCTTCGCCGGAAGCTGACCCATGCCGAGGCGGTGATCGCCGAACTCCGCGGCGTGGTGGCCGACCTCCGCAAGCAGATCGACGCCCAGCAGGCCCACATCCATCGCCTGGTGAAGATGACCTTTGGCCGCGGCGGTGAGCGGGTCGAAGGCCCCACCCTCTTCGACGGCCTCGCCCCCGAACTCGATCCGACGCCCGCGGCCGTTGTCGTAGCCCCGATCCCCGAACCGGTTTCTCCTCCGAGGCCGACGGGCCACGGCCGGCGGCGGAAGCCGAAGGAGTTGCCGCGCCACCGGGAGGAGATCGACCTGAGCGAGGCCGAGAAGGTCTGCGCCTGCTGTGGCGCGGCCAAGGTCCGCATCGGCCAGACAACCAGCGAGCGGCTCGACTACCAGCCGCTGGCCCTCTTCGTCCGGGAGTTGGTCCGGCTCGTCTACACGATCCGAACACAATCACTGAACTCCGGGCGACGACCCTGATTCCGTTCCCCCTTTCCATCCCATCACCGTACCGTCCGCGGCGGCGTTCGTA
>Ga0247822_10003000_pt1 | contig 10940 bp, 9 predicted proteins | sample 13C_Cellulose_Da_FD_192423 | JGI IMG/M metagenome (GOLD analysis project Ga0247822, IMG submission 192423) | Soil microbial communities from agricultural site in Penn Yan, New York, United States - 13C_Cellulose_Day30 | ecosystem: Environmental > Terrestrial > Soil > Agricultural land | place... | reverse complement strand
CGACAATGGCGCCGCGCTCGACGATCGCGACGCCATTGTCGGTCGCAACCACGAATATGTCGGCGCTGGCGCCGTGGGGCGCTAGAAGCGCGCCGCCGGTTAACGCTTCGTCGCTGAGCGACGCGCCCCGCGTTCCATCGGTGCTAGCGGCGACGAAGCTTCCCACCAGTTCGCCCGAGGCAAGGCGGGGGAGGAGGCGCTCCTTCTGCTCGTCGGTGCCGCCCGCGAGAATCGCGGGGGCGGCAAGCGCGAGGCTCGCAAGGAGTGGCAATGCTGCGGTGTGCCGTCCTGCCTCCTCTGCAAAGATCGCAAGCTCGATCATTCCGAGCCCGACGCCGCCGAGTGCCTCGGGAATCGCGACGCCGGCGAGTCCAAGTTCGGCGGCAAAAGCCTGCCACAGCAGCTTGTCGACGCCCGTGTCGGCCATAGCCGCGCGCGTGCGCTCGCTCGTCGCGTTTTCCGCAAAGAACGTCTTCGCCGTTTCGGCGATCATCACCTGCTCGTCGGTGAAGGCAAAATGCATCCTAGCTGCCCCAGACCCGGCGCGGTTCGCTGCGGACCGCGAGCAATTCATCGACGGCAGCGCCGACGTTAATGGGCGCCCATTTTTCCTGCTTGTCGATCGTCGGGCCGAGCTGCCAGCCATCCTCGATCGTTATGCGGCCGCCTTCGAGTTCGAAGACGCAGCCGGTGACGTGCTTCGATGCTTCGGAACCCAGCCAGACCACGGTCGGCGCGATATTGTCGGGGTCCTGCGCGTCGAAACCGCTTTCGACGGCAGCCATCTTGTCGGCAAACGCACCTTCGGTCATCCGCGTGCGCGCCGCAGGTGCGAGTGCGTTGGCGGTGATGCCATAGCGACCCAGCTCGGCAGCCTGCACCAAGGTTAGCGCGGCGATGCCCCCCTTAGCGGTCGAATAGGCCGCCTGCGCGATCGAGCCCTGAAGCCCCGCGCCGCTGGTCGTGTTGATAATCCGTGCATCGACGGGGTTGCCCGCTTTCTGCTGTGCTCGCCAGTAATCGACCGCGTGGCGGCTGACACAGAAATGGCCGCGCAGATGGACGTGCATCGTCGCATCCCATTCTTCGGGCGTGGCGGAGACGAACATGCGGTCGCGCACGATCCCGGCATTGTTGACGACGACATGAAGGTTGCCGAACGCCGCCATCGCGGCATCGACGATGCGCTTCGCCGCATCCCAGTCGGTGATGTCCTCATAATTGGCGATGGCGTTGCCGCCCGCCGCCTTGATCTCGGCGACCACGCCATCGGCGGCGGACGTGTCACGGCCTTCGCCCGCCAGGCTGGTGCCGATATCGTTGACGACGACATTGGCGCCCTCGGCCGCGAAGGCGAGGGCGTAGGAGCGCCCAAGCCCGCGCGCCGCGCCAGTGATGATAACGGTCCGTCCGTCGCAGATGCCCATGGGTCTTACAGCCTTTCGATGATGGTGACGTTGGCCTGGCCGCCGCCTTCGCACATGGTCTGAAGCCCGTAGCGGCCGCCAGTGCGCTCGAGCGCGCCGAGCAAAGTGGTCATCAACCGCGCGCCCGTGGCGCCGATCGGGTGGCCAAGCGCGATCGCGCCGCCCTGCACATTGACCTTTTCGTGCGGCACGCCGAGTTCCTGCATCCATGCCATCGGGATCGAGGCGAAGGCCTCGTTGCATTCGAACAGGTCGATGTCGTTCACCGACATGCCCGCCTTTTCGAGCGCATATTTCGTCGCAGAAATGGGGCCGGTGAGCATCCACACCGGATTGTCGGCGCGGACCGAGATATGGTGGATGCGCGCGCGCGGCTTCAGTCCATGTGCCTTTACCGCGGCCTCGCCCGCAATCAGGATCGCGGCGGCGCCATCGCAATTCTGGCTGGCTATCCCTGCGGTAATCACCCCGCCTTCATTGACGGTCCTGAGCGTGGCCAGACCCTCAGGTGTTGTGGTGGGGCGAACAGTTTCGTCCTGCTCCAGTCCTGCGAGCGGTGCGATCTCGGTCTTGAACCAGCCATTGTCGATCGCGGCCTGCGCGCGGCGGTGCGATTCCGCCGCGAAAAGCTCCATCGCCTCGCGGCTGATGTTCCACTTGTTTGCGATCATCTCGGCCGACTTGATCTGGTTGACCTCTTCATCGCCATAGCGCGCCAGCCAGCCGGGCGAGCTGAGAAAGGGATTGTCAAAGCCATAGGGCTGGCCGGCAAACATCGCGGCCGAAATCGGGATCGCGTTCATCGCCTGGCTGCCGCCCGCGACGACCAGATCCTGCGTGCCGCTCATCACGCCCTGTGCCGCGAAATGAACCGCCTGCTGCGACGATCCACATTGCCGGTCGATCGTCGTGCCGGGGACATGCTCGGGAAGCCCCGCGACGAGCCAGGCGGTGCGGCCGATGTCGCCCGCCTGCGGCCCGATCGTGTCGCAGCAGCCCCAGACGACATCGTCGACCAGATTGGCGTCGATGCCGGTGCGTTCGACGAGCGCCTTGATCGGATGCGCGCCCAGATCGGCGGGGTGGACGCCGGCAAGGCTACCCTTCTTGCGCCCGGTCGGGGTGCGGACGGCGTCGATGATATAGGCTTCAGCCATATTTATTTCCTTATGCGAAGCTGTGGCCGGGGCCGATCGGGAGCGTGCTCCCAATGACGGCGGCGTCGATACGGCGAAGATGGAAGGCGCGGTCGCCCCAAGCGCCCGCGAGCGCCCAGCTGCGCTTCATCCAGAAATGCAGGTCGACCTCATAGGTATAGCCCATCGCGCCGTGGACCTGGATCGCAGTCTCGCTCATCGCCCAGGCGGCGTCGGTGGCGGCGATTTTGGCGTGGCTGACATGCACCGCGGCGCTGGCATGGCTTTCGCCGAGCGCGATTGCGGCGCGCTGGATCACCGGCTTGGCGAACTCGATGTTGACGACCGCGCTCGCCAGATGATGCTTCACCGCCTGAAAGCTGCCGATCGGCTGACCGAACTGGTTGCGGCTCTTCGCATATTCGGTGCTGAGCGCGAGCATCGCATCGGCGACGCCGACCAGCTGCGCGGCGCTCATCAGCGCCGCGTGATCGAGCAGCGCATCGGCCGACCCCACCACGCCGCCTTCGGCCGCGACGGGTGCGAAGAGGCGGCGAAGCGGATCGACGCTGTCGAGCGGCTGTACGTCGCCGGTGCGTTCGGCGAGGAGCAGTTGCGTGTCTTTGGCCGACAGCAGATGGCTCGCCGCATCGAGATCGGCCGTCCAGGGATTGAGCGGATGCTGGAGCGCGACCTTCGCTTCCCCGCGAGCGATGGCTTCGAGCAGTGCGTCCTGTCCACCCGCCCTGGCGAGCACGGGCGCCGCGATGAGCGCGGTGTCGGCGATTGGCTCGGCAACGCCCGCACGGCCGAGTTCGGAAGCGATCAGAACGCCATCGAGCAGCGAGAGGGCAAGGCCGCCCTGTGCTTCGGGGACGAGCAGGCCGGGCAAGCCCATTTCGGCGAGACCCTGCCATATGGCATCTGACCGGCGGCTGTCGCTTGCATCGAGCGCGCGAAGCACTTCGGGGCCGTGGACGCCCGCCAGATAATCGCGAACGCCCTGCGTCAGCGTCGCCTGATCGTCGGTGATGGTGAAATCCATGGCCCCTACCTCGGCAGGCCGAGCAGGCGCTCGGCGATGATGTTGCGCTGGATCTCGTTCGAACCCGCGTAGATCGGGCCCGAGAGCGAAAAGATATAGCCTTCGAGCCAGCTATTAAGCGCCCCGCCGTCGAGATGGCGCAGCTCGGCCGAAGCACCGAGAAGCTGCATCGCGGTGCGGTGCGCGGTGCGATCAAGCTCGGACCAGAAAATCTTGTTGAGGCTCGCCTCGGCGCCAATATGCCCGCCCGCCATGATCTTCGAGGCGACGGCATAGGTGTTATAGGCATAGGCCTGCGCGTCCATCCACGCTTGGCAAACCTGCTCGCGGGCGCTTGGTGACGCTGTGGCCTCATGCGCGCGGAACAGCGCGACGAGCCGCGCGGCGACCGCCTGAAAACGCGCAGGGGAGCGCAGCATCAGGCCGCGCTCGAACCCCGCGGTCGCCATCGCGACATCCCAGCCTTCGCCTTCGCCCGCAATGCGGTTCCCGACCGGAACACGCACCTCGTCAAAAAACAGCTCGGCAAAGCCCGGATCGCCGTGGAGCTGGCGGATCGGGCGGCGCGTGACGCCGGGGGCGTTGAGGTCGAACAGAATGAAGCTCAACCCCTTGTGGCGCTTCGACTCCGGATCGGTGCGGAACAGGCCGAAACCCCAGTCGGCAAAGCTCGCGCGGCTCGACCAGGTTTTCTGGCCCGAGATCACATAATGGTCGCCGTCGCGAACCGCCTTGCTGGTGATCGCCGCCATGTCCGACCCCGCATTGGGTTCGGACCAGGCCTGCGCCCAGATCACTTCGCCCTTCGCCATCGGGGTCAGGAAGCGTGCCTTTTGCTCCTCGGTGCCAAACTCCATGACCGTTGGGCCGAGCAGAAAGATGCCATTCTGGTTGACGCGCAGCGGCGCCCCCGCGCGATAATATTCTTCCTCGAAGATCAGCCACTGGATGAGGCCGAGCCCGCGCCCGCCATAAGCCTCGGGCCAGGTGACCATACCCCAGTTGCCGCTCGCGAGCTTGCGCTCCCATTCGACATGCTGGTGATAGCCGTCCTCGCGCTCGAGGGTGACGAGCGGTTCTTTGGGGACGTTCGCTTCCATCCACGCGCGTACGTCGGCGCGGAAATCCTGTTGTTCGGGGGTATAGACAAGATCCATCAGAATTCGGCCGCCTTGCCGGTTTCGACGAAGGCGTCGCGCGCTTTCTGGCTGTCTTCGTGCATATACATTTCGAGCGTGAAGCCCTGTTCCCAGCGATAGCCGCGATCGACGTCGCGCGGTTCGAGGCCGTTCAATGCTTCCTTGGCGAGGACGAGCGCCTTGCGCGACTTGGCCGCGATGATCGCGGCAAAGACGCGCGCTTCTTGGGTCAGTGCTTCGCGCGGCACGATCTTTTCGACGGCGCCCAGCCGATAGGCCTCTTCGGCGGGGACATTGCCGCCGGTGAAAAAGGCCGCGCGCACCTTGTGTAGCGGCAGCATGCGCGAGAGGTGCGAAGCGCCGCCCATCGCGCCGCGATCGACTTCGGGCAGCGAGAAATAGGCGTCGTCGGCGGCGATAATCGTGTCCGACGCGCCGCAAATGCCGATGCCGCCGCCGATCACGAATTTATGCACCGCGACGACGACGGGCACCTCGCAGTCGCGCACCGCCTTGAAGGTTAGATAATTGCCGCGGTTGAGGAGGGTGATGCGTTCGGGATGCGCCTGCATCTCCTTGATATCGACGCCGCCGCAGAAGCCGCGCGCGCTTTCGGCGGCACGGATGAGGACGACGTTGACGTCGGGATTGCCGCCGGCGTCGCGGATGATCGCGGGCAGGCTGTTCCACGTCGTGCTGTCGAACGCGTTGACCGGCGGGACGTCGAAGACGATCTCGGCGATGCGGTCCTTGATCTCGGTATGGATCGGCATGGGTCAGGCCCCCGTTTGCGGTGAAGAGGAAAGGGCGGCGAGGCGCGCACGCGCGTCGCGCTCGATGCCGGCGAGAAGCTCGGCGCAGTTCGGCAGGTCGTCGAGGCGTCCGGCGACGAGCCCCGTTGCCATCAGACCGTGGTCGGGATCGCCCTCGACCACTGCCTTCTGGATCAGCATCGGCGCCGAGGCGGCCATCATCGCCTGCGGCAAGGTGAGCCCGCCATGGCTGGTCATGCCTTTCGCGGCGCGGAACAGCTCGGCGAACGAGGCGCCGGTCTGTCGCTTCATCGCAAGCCCGCTTTCGATTGCGCGGCGCCAGATGCCGAGACCGGTCGAACGCTCGATGCGGTTCAGCAGCGCATTCTTGATCATCCGCTGCGGCAGTCCGTCGACCTTGGTCGAAACGAGAATATCGTCGGTGCCCGCCTTCACATAGCGCGCCTTGGTGAGGTCGGGGATCGGGCTTTCGCACGTCATCAGGAAGCGCGTGCCCATCGCGATGCCGACCGCGCCATAGGCGAGCGCCGCGGCGAGCCCGCGGCCGTCGCCAAAACCGCCCGCGGCGATCACCGGCAACTTCACGCTGTCGAGCACTTGCGGGAGCAGGATCGTCGAGGCGACCGATCCGGTATGCCCGCCGCCTTCACCGCCCTGCACGGTGACCATGTCGACGCCGAGCTGGACCATCTTCTGCGCATGCTTCACCGCGCCGACGGTCGGCACGCAGAGGATGCCGGCATCCTTGAAGCGCCCGATCATCTTCGCATCGGGACCGCGCCCGAAACTCACCGCGCGCACCTGATCGCGGTGCTTCTGGATGATCCCGACGATCTCTGCCGCTCCCGGCTGAAACATGTGGAAATTGACGCCGAAGGGCTGTTTCGTACCCTTCTTGACCGCAAGGATCGCGGTTTCCAGCTCGGCGGGCTGCATCACCGCGCCCGCGAGGAAGCCAAAGGCGCCCGCCTCGCTCGACGCGATCACCAGCGCCGGCGTCGCGATCCAGCCCATCGCGGTCTGGATCACCGGCAGGCGGCAGCCGAGCCGTTCGGTCAGAAGGGTAGCGAGCGGATCGGCCATCAGCTCGCGCCTTGATTTTTCTGGGAGGCGTCCTTCTTGTTCGCTTCGGCCATCTTCTTGCCGTCGAACCCGGCGATATAGTCGCCCTTGACCAGACTGTTGTTGGCGTGGGCGAAATGATGATAGCCGAATGCCGCGTCGATCCCGGCATTCTTGCCGGCCAGCGTCTCCATATGGTTGCACGCCTGCTTTGCGAGCTGCAGCGCGAGGCGCGGCTGCGTCGCGATCCGCTCTGCGACGCGCTTTACCTCGTCCGCGAGGTCGGCGCGCGGCACGACGCGGTTGACCATCCCGGCTTCGCGTGCTCGCTCGGCGCTCATCCGGTCGCCGAGGAACAGGAATTCCTTTGCCAGCCGGACATTGAGTTCATGGCAATGGGCGAAATATTCGAGGCCCGGAAAGCCCATCTGCAGCACCGGATCCTGAAAGAAAGCATCATCGGAGGCGATGATGAGATCGCATACCCAGGCCAGCATCAGCCCGCCGGCGATGCAGCCGCCGTGGACCTGCGCGATGGTCGGTTTGGGAATGTCCCGCCACCTTTTGCACATGCCCAGATATTGCTCGTGCTCGCGGGCATAGGCCTTTTCGGCACCCGCCTTGGTCGAATGATCGTACCACATCAGCCGGCGCTCGACGGGCGAATGAAAGTCGCGTCCCGGCGTGCCGATGTCGTGGCCGGCGCTGAAGTGCTTGGCGTCCGATTTCAGGACGATGACCTTGACCGCATCGTCATTGACCGCGCGGACGAAGGCGTCGTCGAGCGCGTAGGTCATCTGGCTGTTCTGGACATTGTGATATTGCGGGCGGTTGAGCGTCAGCCACGCAATGCCGTCCGCCGCCTCATAAAGGATCGGCTGATCAGTTTCATAGACCGGCGCTTCGTCGATCGGCGGGACCAGCCCGTCATTCTGATCGGTCATGGGTCAGCTCCTCTTGCCTGCGGGATTGTCCTTGAGCACCGTTGCGCGCAGATTGTGCGGGTCGAGCCCCGCGATAATGGCCAGTTGCTCGGTGGTGGGGGCGGGGGTTTCCGCAATTTCGGATGCGGCTTCGAGCGCGAAGCCGGTCGCTTCCTGCACCTGATCGAAGGTCACGCCGGGATGCAGCATCGCAACCCGGATCGCGTTGTCCGTGCCGCCGAAATCCATGACGCAAAGGTCGGTGACGATCAGGCGCAGGTCGACGCGGCTGAAATTGACCCCGGGAGTGCGCCGCGCTGGATTATAGCCGACACTCGACACCATATCGACTTCGCCCTCTACGAAGATGCGCTTCGAATGCTGGGGTACAAACATCGAATTGATATGGCAGATGCTGTTGCCCGGAAAGCCGCGTGCACCGAGCATCTGCACCTTGGGCTGGTCGTAGGTTCCGCCGAGATAGGAGATGTTCGTCTGTCCGAAGCAGTCGATCTGGCTCGGTGTCACCATCGCGTGACGTTTGCCCGGCCAAACCGCGGCGTCGAAGAAGCGCGAAAAGGGCAGATAGCCTGCCGCTTTGCGGTCGTCGTAACCGCGAGGGCCGAGCGGCACCGGATCTTCGACCAGAAAGGCCTCGCCATCGGTCATCATCAGTTCGGGGGTGTGCGTCAGCTTGGCGAGCGAGACGGCGAGGCGCGGCGCGGGCCCGATGCCGGTCGCGACGAGTTCGCCATTGCTGCGCCACGCTTCGGACGCGACGACGATGAGCTGTTCGCAGAGGGTGAAATCGGGTGCGGTGGTCATGGTGTCGGCCGCCTCAGAAAATGGGAAGGGGGAGGGCGGAGACGGCATCCTTGCCGCCGACGCGATCGAGATAGCCCGCCTCGTCGGCGCCGATCGTATCGGAGAACCAAGTATCCCAGCCGCCATCCTCGCGCGCGCTCGCGGCGTAGCTCCCGAGATGCTTCATATCCCAGCCGTACGATGGCGGCATTGAGGTTGGGTGCGCCCCGAGCGGCGCCTCGACCACGCCGTGGATGAAGCAGCGCTCGACGATGTTGGCGCGCGCGTCCTCGGGATAGCTGTGATCCATCCGCTCGACGACTTCTTCGGCCGAGACGAAGGTCCGGTCCGCAGCGCGCGCAAACCATTCGTCATAATAGGTGTCGGGACCCAGCGCCTGGATATTGCCGAGCTTGTCGGCGCGGTGGACGTGGAGCAGCGAGGCATCGAGCTTGAGCGGCGGCATCGCCAGCACGACCTCGCCATCGTCATAAGGCGACTGGACGGTCTTGAAGCCGCCGTGCGTCATCACGTCGGTTCCGATACCGACATGAGTAGGAAGGAATGGCAGGCGAAACGCCGCGGCCTTCAGCCCCCATTGCAACATGCCTTCGTCGAGCTCGAGAATATCGAGCGTTCCGGCTTCGCGCGCCTTGCGGAAATAGGGCTCGAGGGGGATCTCGTCCATCGAGACGAAGCCGAAGATCAGCTTCTTCACCTTACCCGCGGCGCAGAGCATCCCGACCTCCGGGCCGCCATAGGCGACGATCGTTAAGTCGGTGAGGTCCGAACGCAGGATCGCGCGGACCAGCGCCATCGGCTTGCGCCGCGGTCCCCAGCCTCCAATCCCGATCGTCATCCCGCTCTTCAGCGAGGCGACGAACTCTTCGACGGTCAATTGCTTGTTCAATCCACTCTCCAGCCAACAGGCGTCGGGCACGACGGCACCCGCGATGTTGCGAGAGGGATAGGCGCGCTGGCCGTTCGCCCGATACCACCATATGGAGAGAGACTTTCACGCCGCCCGGCAGGAGAGAGGCGGACGGGAAACGGAGATGGACATGGCGAACGAAAAACAGCGCGTGGCGCTCGTGACCGGCGGCAGCCGCGGCATCGGCCGCGCGATTGCGGAGCGGCTTCTGGCGGACGGCATGCGCGTGGTGGTCTGCGGCCGCAATGCCCCCGACGATCTGCCTTGCCATCATGGCGCAACTGCGGAGTTCGAGGCGTGCGACGTGCGTTCGGCGGACGAGGTTCAGGCGATGATCGACCGGATTTTCGAACGCCACGGCCGGCTCGATCTGGCCGTGAACAATGCCGGCGGCTCACCCGAAGTCGATGCGGCGTCCGCGTCGCCACGCTTTTCGGAACGCATCCTCGCGCTCAACCTGCTTGCGCCGCTGTATATCGCGCAGGCGGCCAACCGCATCATGCAGGCGCAGGATGATGGCGGAAGCATTGTCAATATTGCGAGTGTCTCGGGCGTGCGCCCGTCGCCCGGAACCGCGGTTTATGGCGCAGCCAAGGCTGGACTGCTGAGCCTTACCGAATCGCTAGCGATGGAATGGGGGCCGAAGGTGCGCGTCAACGCGATCATCGTCGGACTGGTCGCCACCGAAGCGGCGGTCGACCATTATGGCGGCGCAGAGGGGATGAAGCGCATCGACGCGATGCTGCCGCTCGGCCGCATGGCGCGCGGGCCCGATATCGCCGGCGTCGTCAGCTTTCTGGCGTCGCCGGATGCTGCCTATATCAGCGGTGCAAGGATTGCCGCGCACGGCGGCGGGGAGCGGCCGATCTTCCTGAGCCTTGCCCAGACGGGCTGATGTCGAAAACATATTGTGCTTGGCGCAGGACAATCGCGACCTAGGTGTTTAGTCCCGGCATCTGGCGGATCGCCGCCATACTGCCGGAATATCCCTATTTAGTAGCCGAAGAGGATGGTCGGATTGTCGGCTACGCCTATGCCTCTGAGCATCGGACCCGCTCGGCCTACCGGACATCTATCGATGTAACGGTCTATGTGGCGCCAGGCGCACAACGGAGCGGCGTGGCGCGTTGTTTATATTCTCGTCTGCTCCCGGAAGCAGCAAGCTTGGGCTATCACGCGGCATTTGCCGGGATCGCATTGCCAAACGAGGCAAGCGTCGGGCTGCACGAAGCTATGGGTTTCGAACCAGTAGGAATCTACCGTGAGGTCGGACGAAAATTCGATGCTTGGCACGATGTCGGCTGGTGGCAACGACTGCTGTGAGCGATGCGGAACAGCCATATCCGCTTCGCACCATGTGCGCCCGCAAGGAGACCAGCCCCTTACGGCCAGCTTTGGTCATTGGGGTAGAGCGTCTCGTTTACACCGAGAGGGCCGGCAATCGAATGTCCGCTTCGCAAGGGGCGCGTCCGAAAGCTGACTGACCGCAAACGGCCAATACCCGTCGAGATCTACGATTTTGCCCGGGTTGACGCCAGTTCGCGGGCGACCGACAGGAATGCGGCCAGCCCGGCGGAAGGATGCCTTCGGCCCGGATAATATATACAGAGGCCGGGGAAGGGCGGTGTCCAGTCTTCAAGCAGGCGGACGAGCGTTCCATCTTCGATATCGGCCATGACGTCCTGTTCGAAATAGAAGCC
>Ga0247822_10002999_pt1 | contig 10940 bp, 10 predicted proteins | sample 13C_Cellulose_Da_FD_192423 | JGI IMG/M metagenome (GOLD analysis project Ga0247822, IMG submission 192423) | Soil microbial communities from agricultural site in Penn Yan, New York, United States - 13C_Cellulose_Day30 | ecosystem: Environmental > Terrestrial > Soil > Agricultural land | place... | reverse complement strand
CCGACGTTCGGGACAACGGGTTGGAAGCCGTCCTGCGGTACTCGGAAGTCTTCGACAAGGCCAAGCTCAAGCCGGACGCGATCCGGGTCAAGGAGTCGGAACTGGAGGCGGCCCACGCCGCTGCCGACCCCGAGTTCCTGGATGTCATCCGCCGCATCCGGTACAACATCGACTCCTTCCAGAACGGCTTGTTACACCGCGACGCCGAACTGCGGCAATCCGGTTCGTTCGAGCTGCACCTGCGCTACCGACCGCTCGACCGCGTCGGCGTGTACTGCCCCGGCGGGGCCGCGGCGTATCCGTCCACGCTCCTGATGACCGTTTGCCCGGCCCAGGCGGCGGGCGTCAAGGAAATCGCCGTCGCACTGCCCCCGACCGCGACGGGAGCCTACAGCAAAGACATGCTCGCCGTCTGTCACGAGCTGGGCGTGTCCGAGGTCTACCGCATGGGCGGTGCCCAGGCCGTCGCGGCGATGGCCTACGGCGTCGAGGGCATCCCGGCCGTGGACATGGTCGTGGGCCCCGGTAACAAGTACGTCAGCCTGGCCAAGAAGTTCGTCTTCGGCACCGTAGCCATCGATTGCCTGGCCGGTCCGAGCGAGATCGTGGTGGTGGCCGACGACTCGGCCCACCCGAGTTACGTCGCTCTGGACCTGATCGCCCAGGCGGAACACTCGCCCGGGGTGGCGATCCTGGTGACGTGGTACGAGCCGCTGCTCGATGAGGTCAAGGAGGCTCTGGAGAAGCGGCTGGCGAAGCTCGGCCGGGCGGACCTGTCGCGGGAGAGCCTGGAGAAGTACGGGGCGTTCGTGCTGGCCCCGGACAAGCAGACGGCGATCGAGACCGTCAACGAGCTGGCCCCGGAGCACCTACACGTCCAGACCCGCGACCCGGACGCGTTCACCGACGAGGTGGACGCCGGGGCAATCTTCGTCGGGCCGTTCACTCCGGTGGCGCTTGGCGATTACGCGGCCGGACCGTCGCACGTGCTGCCGACCGGCGGAACCGCCCGGTTCGCCAGCGGACTCTCGGCCAACGACTTCCGCAAGCGGACCAGCATCATGCGGTTCACCCGCAACGGCCTGCGGGACATGGCCCCGGACGTGGCCTTCCTTGCCAAGAAGGAGGGTCTGCCGGCACACGCATTGTCGGTCGAGCAGCGGGCCAATGACACCGGCCCGGCCGCCCGGCCCAAGCCCAAGCCCGACAAGGTCGTCGCCGCCGCGCCTGCGAAGAAGTGAGTATAAGGATCGAGCAGTGAAGATCGAGGATCGGGTACCCAGCGGTCCTCACCCCGAACCTACTTGCGCGAGTTCGGCTCAATCCTCTCGATCCTCGATCCACTCTCCTCGATCCTTCCATGCCAGGCATCCGTCAGAACATTCGCGATATGGCCGGGTACGCCCCCGGCGAGCAACTCAACGACCCGGACATCGTCAAACTCAACACCAACGAGAACCCCTACCCACCCTCGCCGCGAGTGTTCGAGGCGGTTCGCGCGGCAATGACCGGGGACAGGCTCCGCAAATACCCACAGCCGCTCGGCGACACCTTCCGCAAGGCCGCCGGCCGGGTACTGGGTGTGGACCCGGACGGGATTCTCGTCGGCAACGGGTCCGACGATATCCTCACAATCCTGACCCGTGCGTTCGTTCCCGAAGGCGGGCGGATCGTTTCGCCGACTCCGAGCTACATCCTCTACCGCTCGCTCGCCGAGATTCAGGGGGCGCGGTTCGAGACGGTGCCCTTCACGCCGGATTGGGACCTGCCGCATCCGCTGCCTACGCCGGGAGCGGACCTGACGTTCCTGCCCAACCCCAACTCACCTTCGGGAACGGCCCTCCGTCCGGAACGGGTCGAACGGCTCGCGGCCGATATCGATGGGATGCTCGTACTCGATGAGGCCTATGCCGACTTCGCCGAGTGGAATGGGTTGCCGCTGCTTGATCGGGTCAAGAACCTGATCGTCACCCGAACATTCAGCAAGTACTATGCGCTGGCCGGCATCCGCTTCGGGTTCGCCGTCGGCGATCCGGCGTTGATACGGGAACTGGTCAAGGTCAAGGACTCGTACAACTGCGACGTGCTGAGTCTGGCGGCGGCGCCCGCGGCCATCGAGGACCAGGCGTACTACGCGGACCTGCGGGCAAAGATCATCGCGACCCGCGGACGCATGGCAGTGGCCCTGACGGAGTTAGGGTTCCAGGTGACGCCAAGCCAGGCGAACTTCCTCTGGTGCCGACGGGCGGACAGACCCGTGAAGCCGCTCTACGAAGAGTTGAAGCGGCGGAAGGTGCTAGTTCGGTACATGAATTACCCCGGCTACGGTGACGGCCTGCGGATCAGCGTCGGCACCCCGGCCGAGGTGGAACGATTGTTGAATGAGTTGAAGACCCTCTTGTAGGGTGGGTCGAGTCTTCGAGGCCCACCGGGCCGGCGAGCGGCGGGCCTCGAAGACTCGACCCACCCTACGAAAGACCTGTCATGTCCCGTACCGCGACCATAAGCCGCAAGACCGCCGAAACGGCGATCGAACTGTCCCTGGACCTGGACGGCCGCGGCACAGCACAGGTCTCCACCGGGGTCGGCTTCTTCGACCACATGCTGACGCACCTCGCCCGGCACGGGCTGCTCGACCTGTCGGTGACGTGCCAGGGCGACCTACACATCGACGCCCACCACACCGTCGAGGACGTCGGCATCTGTTTCGGCAAGGCGCTGGTCCAGGCACTCGGGGACAAGGCCGGCATCCGCCGCTACGGCGATGCGACGGTGCCGATGGACGAGACGCTCGTCACCGCCGCGGTGGACCTCAGTGGCCGGCCGTTCCTGGTCTGGAAGGCGGACGTGCCGAACGAGACGCTCGGCACGTTTAACTCCCAGCTCGCCGAGGAGTTCTGGCGGGCCGCGTCGTCCGCGGGGCTGTTCAACCTGCACGTCGTGCTGCACCACGGCCGCAACACCCACCACATCATCGAGGCGACCTTCAAGGCGATCGCCCGCGCGCTGCGGCAGGCGGTCGAGCCGGACCCTCGCGGGACCGGGGTGCCGTCCACCAAGGGCGTTCTTTGACCATGAATTCGGTTCTTGGCTCAGCTAACGGTCATGGCTAGACTCTTTTCCGGTTCGGTCTAGCGAGGAGTCGAATTACCAATTATTCAAGCTGATTGACAACGGAGGAGGCAGTATGCTGAGGGACAGAACACTCACGTGCATGGTGGCGGCCTTCGGGCTGACCATTCTCGGGCCGGCGGCAGCCCTCGCCGACGAGATCACGCTGACGCCGAGTTCGACGAAGCTAGTGCATCCGATGTTGGGTAACACCATCAATCCGGCTGGCTCCTACCTTCTCAGTTCGACGACGCCTTTGGTCCACTACACGCTGAACAAGATCGAGGTCGGTTTGCACAAGATGAACAACGCCGGCGGATGGGACGTTTGGCCCATCGGGGCAGGTTTGAAGGGGTGCATGGCCAACAACGGGGTCTACTCAAGCACGCCTTATCAGCAGTTGCCCGCGGGGACCTATTCGCTCTCTCACAGGATGTACTACAACAAGATCACGATGACGGGCACGGGTGGGATGTTTGTAGAGCCCGGGACGAAGGGGTCGAGCGAGGTTCCGCTTGCGTTCCCATGACCACTCGGTCCGAGGTTCGCCGCCAGCCTGGGCTCGGGATTGGCGGCGGGCTGAAAGACACGGTGCCATGGCCCAAGGCAGCGGATCCAGGAGGGACGGGCATGTCAGGCACTGGTCCGGTCCGTCGCGGTACATCTCTGATTGAAGTCCTGGTGGCCGTCGCCATTGTCGGTATTCTGTCCGCCATGGTCATATGTGCCGTCCAGAAAGCCCGCGTGGCGGCGGCGCAGGCGGACGACAAGAACCGCATGCGGCAGATCACCCTGGCCCTACACGGCTACGCCGCCGCCCGGCAGGGGCAACTCCCCGGCCGGAAGGTTCCCTCAGTTTACACCGACATCGACATCGCCAACTCGTCGCCACTGCTGAACATCTACCCACATCTGTCTGGCAACAGCTACCTGAAAAAGGTGAAGAGACAGTATCCCGTCCTCCGGGAGTACATCTCGCCGCTCGACCCGTCGCTCGTTGGGCCGACTCCACTTGAGCAGTGGGGAGAGCCGCCGTGCAGCTATGTGGTCAATCAGCAGGTATTCGGGGCCCCCTCACGGTTAGACGCGACCATCCGCGACGGGCTGTCTACCACCCTTTTCCTGACGACGCGCTTCAGCAGATGCATCTTCCATAGTCCTCAGATTAACGCCGGGGTAGACACTAGTTACACCTACCTCGAACCGTACGAACCGCTCAGTCCGAACCCATGGAGCTTTCGGAGGAGTTGCACCGTGGCCGACCCGTCGTGGCGGGATGTGGTCCCGGTCACAACGGATGGGGTGACGGTCCCGTCCGAGCCGGGCTGGACGTTCCAGGACGCCCCGCGAGTCCGCGTGTCCGCCGACGACCCGACCACGGGAGAGGCCGACTCCCGGGTGGCCCATTCGTGGCGGGCCGGCGGGTTGCACGTCGCGTTCTTCGACGGCAGTGTGCGAACCCTGCCTCCGTCGATCCCCGAGAGTGCGTACTGGCCGCTCTTCACCCCGAGCGGCGGAGAAGTCGTCTCGGCCGAATGATAGGAGGGTTGGATGCTGCGCTCCACGAAGTTCCGCCTGGCGATCTCGGCGCTGGTCGTGGTGGTGGCCACGATCGCCGTCTACCTCTTCTTCTTCCGCGAGCCAGAGCCTGTTCCGTTCGTCCAGGTCACCGGAGTAGTCCTGGACAAGCAAGGCCGGCCGGTGAAAGGGGCCGGGGTGAATTTTTGGCCGAGTGGCGGGGGTCGGTGGCCGTACGAGACCAGTCCTGTCGGGCTGACAAACGATAAGGGGACGTTCGTCATGTTCATCACGGACCCGTACGAGCCGGGCATCCCCCCGTGGCCGCGGTATCAGGTCACCATTAATCCGATCGGTCCCGAGGCCAAGAAAGTCGTCCCGCACGAGTACAACGACTTATTCGCGACACCTTTGGAAGTCGAGATCGATCGGACGCCATCGCAGCGAATTGAGTTGCGGATCAAGTAACTCCGCCATACTCATACAAGCGCGGCCGCCCCTCGGGCCGGTGGGACCTCGTGGGCTGAATGCCCACGAGGTCCCACCGGCCCGAGGGGCGTTACGATAAGTAGGTGACACCCGCCGGGGTCAAGGGCGGCATGAACTTCCTGGCCCACCTGTACCTGTCCGACGACAAGCCCGAGGCCATGGTCGGGAACCTTGTCGCGGACTTTATCAAGGGCCCAGCCCTCGAATTGCTACCGCCGGGTGTGCAGGCCGGGGTCCGACAGCACCGGTCCGTGGACGCCTTCACGGACCGACACCCGGTGGTGATGCGGAGCATCGCCCGGATCGGAAAGACCTGGGGCTGGTTTTCCGGGATCATCATTGACGTGTACTACGACCACGTCCTGGCACGAGACTGGGGTCGATACGCCGAGGTGCCGTTGCGTGCGTTCGTGGACCGCGCCCACGCGGTGATCCGCGACCACGCGGAGTTCATGCCGGAGGAGGCACGGGAATACGCGCTCCGGTTCGTGGAAACGGACCGAATGATGAGCTACGCCGAACCGGATGGCTCGGGGGTCGAAGAGGCCCTGCGGCGACTGTCAGACCGGATCGCCGTCCGCATTCCGAAGCGTGCGGTCCCCCTGCAAGATGCGATGCCGGACCTGCGGGCCGCGCACCCGGACCTGGCCGCCGATTTTCACGAATTCTTCCCCGACGCCATCCGACTCGCATCCGGGTGGCGCCGGGGATAGCCGCTGTCAGCCGATGATACCGCCGTGCAGCCGCTCGGGGGTCAGGTGGCTGGGCATGTCGTTGAACCAGAACCGCCGCCAGAACTCGCCGATCTGCCGGTAGTCCTCGGACTGGTTCATGAGTTGGTCCATCCGGATGACCGGGTCGCTGGCGTACTGGTTGAACGGCACGCAGCCGACGCCGCCCAGGGCGGCCGACGCGAATACCCCGAGTGCGACCTGCTTGATGCGCTTGACCATCGCCCCGCCTCCGTGCGTGAATGGACCCCCTCCCGGCCGGGCGTCCGTCGCCGGGTGTTATCGGTAACATCGGCACAGTCGGTTCAGGGCTTGAATCGAATCTGATCGGTCCCGACGGCAGAATCGGGTGACTCACCGGAGTCGTAAAACGAGCGACGTCCCCGCCCGGCAGGACGGAGACGCCGTAATCGACCTGAATTACCCAGACTACCGGGGCTTGAGCGGCATTTCGGTGTCCGCGTCGGCTCCACCAGTGCCATTGATCGAGGCCCCGATCCCGACGGGAACTTCGGTCCCCTCTTCGCCGTCCCGCTCGGCATCGGACGACCGGGACGGCTTACGCGGCTTCCGTCTGGCCTCCGGCGCGTTCGTCATCTTGCGGACCTTCTCTTCCATCACCTTGCCCGGCTGGAAGGTCACGACGTTCTTCGCCTCGACCTCGACCGGTTCGTTCGTCCGGGGGTTACGTGCCCGACGCGGCTTGCGCCGCTTCACCTCGAACACCCCGAAGTTTCGCAACTCGATCCGCCCTTCCGACACCAACGTCTCAACGATCGCGTCGAACGTCCACTGGACGATCTCCTTGGTCTTGAGCTGGGTCAGATTGGCCCGCTCGGAGATCTGCTTAACGATTTCCTTCTTGGTCACGTGAGCCATCCCCCGACGGTTTTACGCGCCCCAGGTGAACACCCGGACCATGATTCAAGTCTAAGAGTTGCAAAGGGTAGTGTCAAGAACTTTGCCGTGATCTCGCCCCGTGAGCGGTGTATCAACGGGTGACCAAACGGACCACGGCTGCGGCGAGGACTACCCCGCTTGCCACGATCAGGCCCCACTCGGGGATACGAATCATGGTATGCACGATCCCGGCCGCGGTCACGGTCGGCCTGGTCGGAACAGCCTGCATCACACCCTTCCGCAATGCGACGGCACGAGCCGCGAACTTTACCCGTGCTTCGGCCCATTCGCGGGCAAGCGTCACGCGCTGAGACGGAACCATCGACCGGAAGACCGCCAGTGGCAGTGGTTGTCGGATCAGCGACGCGATGACAGGCGATACATCTCGGACAGTACCCGGGTCGAGGCCCGGGTGGATTGCTGCTGAGCGAACCACCCGGATGCCCTCCAGCAATTCAAACACTTCACCCGGTGTTGCGAGGGTGGCGGACGGGTCGGCGAGCGTCGCGCGGAGTTGATCCCAGGCCCGGATCAAGCCTCGGAGGCCGGCCAGTTCCCGGTAGGCCGCCCGACGATCTTCTGGCCGCGGACCGATCGGGATCGGTGTAGGTGTTGCATAGTCCGGAAGTCGTGGTGGGGACGCACGCGGACTCGATGGGCGTTTGGCTGTATCAGCCTGTGGCGGAGTCGGTGCCGTCGTGGGAGGAGGGGGTGCGGCGACAACCGGCACTTCGACCACGTCCGGTTCGAGAACGGTCGGGGCGCTGGGTTCGGGCTCCAGGCTAACCGCTACGGGCGGAGGCTCCAGCCCGACGGCTGGTGTGACAGGCACAGACGCGGCGGCGGCCGGTGCGGGTCGTGGCGGTCCACTGGCAGTCGCGGTCACGGCCAGGAGTGCCTGGGCAAGCCGGTTCATCCCCTCGGTGACCAGTTCCGGGTTCACAAGCTGATGGGGGCGGAGACGGCCCATGAGTGCCAGCGCCCGCCGCTCGGCGTCGGCGGCGTCTACCGGCCCCGCTGGCAGACCCAACAGCGTGCGGTCGTCCGGCGGCCAGGGGCCGGGTGGCAGGCCGAGCCAGGAGCGAAGTTGGTTCGTATCCATCACCGGGGAGGCCGGGAACCCGGCTTGTCCGGGCGGTTCAGTTCGGGTTATAACCGCAAGCCCGTCGGCACCCTCCGACGGCTTGCCCGCGGAGTGGCCGGTCGTATGCGCAATTTCTACCGCGCCCTGAAGCACTCCGGGCCATACAAGTACCGGCTCATGTTATCGTTCGCAGCGGCGCTGTGCGTGGCTGCGCTCTGGAGCCTGAACCTCTCGGCCATCTTCCCGGTCCTCAAGATCCTGTCCACCGGCAAGAACCTCCAGACCTGGGTGGACGACGAAATCTCCACCTACCAGAAGCAGGCGGGCAACCCCGAGCGGCGGCAGCACATCGAGGACCTCCGCAACGCGATCCAGACGCTCAACGAGGAGCCGCCCAGTAGCTTCCGCGATGCCCAGGTCCGGGAGTGGTCGCGGGAGCTGGCGTTCCAGGAAGGGAAGCTCGAAGACGATACCCGGTGGCTCAACCGATATGTCTGGTTGCGGTCGCACGTCATCCGCCACCTGCCGACCAACGGTTTCGAGACGTTCGCCCTGATCGTCCTTGGATTGATCGCCTGCGTGGCGATCAAGGGTGTGTTCGAATTCTGGCAGGAGTTCCTGGTCGGGAGCGTGGTCAGCCGGACCCTGTTCGACCTGCGCAACCGGTTCTACCGGGCGGCAGTCCACCAGGACACCCGGCAAGTCATGGAGGTCGGCACACCCGAGTTGATGGCCCGCGTGACCAACGACGCCGAACAGGTCGGCGCGGGGATGAAGATCCTCTACGGCAAGATGGTGGTCGAGCCGCTGAAGATGTTCACCTGCCTGACGATGGCGCTGCTCATCAGTTGGCAGCTCACGCTCACTTTCCTGATCCTGGTCGTGCCGCTGTTCGTGGCGCTGGGCCGCGTCAGCCGAATGATGAAGAAGGCGGCCCGGCGGGTGCTGGAACGGATGAGCAACCTGTACAAGATCCTGCGGGAGACGTTCGACGGCATCAAGGTGGTGAAGGCGTTCACGATGGAGCCGGCCGAGCGGCGGCGGTTCCGGGCGGCGAACAACGAGTACTACCGACGGTCGATGCGCGTGGTGGCCATCGACGCCGTCGCCGGCCCAGTGGTCGAGGTCTTCGGCGTGGCGGCGGTGGCGCTGGCGCTCTTGGCCGGGGCGTACTTGGTGCTGGAAGGTCAGACCCGCATCTTCGGGATGAACATGACCGACCAGAAGATGAGTTTCGAATCTCTGGTGCAACTGTATGTCTTCCTGGCCGCCATCGCCGACCCGGTCCGCAAGCTCTCCAGCGTCTACACCAAGGTGCAGGGCGGGGCTGCCGCGGCGGATCGGGTGTTCGCGCTGTACGACCGGATGCCGACCGTGACCCCCAACGCCAGCGGCCAGATGGTCCCGAAGCATGCGAAGTCGGTCGAGTTTCGCAACGTCTGCTTCTCGTACGTCCCCGGCCAGGATCCCGGCACCCTCAACAGCATCGACCTGGTCGTTCACGCCGGCGAGACGGTGGCCCTTGTCGGCCCGAACGGCTGCGGCAAGACGACGCTACTGGGCCTGTTGCCGCGGTTCTACGACCCCGACCACGGGGCGGTTCTGGTGGACGGCGTCAACCTGCGGACCGCCAACCTCCGCAGTCTCCGCAAGCAGATCGGGCTGGTGACTCAGGATACGGTGCTTTTCAACGACACGATCTTTGCCAACATCGCCTACGGCCGTCACGGAGCGACTCGCGAGGAGGTCGAGGCGGCGGCCCGGAAGGCGTTTGCCCACGAGTTCATTGTCACCAAGCCGGCCGGGTACGACGAACAGGTCGGCGACTTCGGCTCGCAACTCTCCGGCGGTCAGAAGCAGCGGATTGCCCTGGCCAGGGCGATCCTCCGCGACCCGCGCATCCTGATCCTCGACGAGTTCACCAGCCAGATCGACGTCGAGAGCGAAGCCAAGATCCAACAGGCGCTCAGGGAGTTCGTCAGGGGCCGGACGACGTTCCTCATTACCCACCGGTTGAGCACTCTGGAGCTTGCCGACCGGATCGTGGTGATGGACGGCGGCCGGATCGCGGCGGTCGGCACCCACCGCGAGCTGGTCGCCGGCTGCCCGACCTACCAGCGGCTGTACGAAGCCCAGGTCATTACCCAGAACGACGGGGATAGCCCGAAGGTGGAGCCCGAAGAGCCCGCCCCGAAAAAGTCCAACGGCAAGTACCGGGCGGCGTGACGGCTTCCACATCTCCGCTCGGGTCCGTAACCTGACCGGGACGGCCCGCCACCCGAGCGACCCATGTCCGAATCCGCAGCCGAGCCTGAACCGCTCTCCGTCGTGATTCCCGTTCGCGACGCCGCGGGTGTGATCGACACGGCGGTCGGCGTCTGGCTCGATACACTGGGCAAACTCGGCCGCGAGTTCGAACTGATCATCGTGGACGACGGCAGCTCCGACGGCACCCCGCAACTGGTGGAGCAACTCGCGTCGCTGCGGTCGCAGGTCCGGCTCCTCCGGCACGAGTCGCGGAAGGGCTTCGGCGCCTGCCTGCGGACCGCACTGGCCGAATCGCGGCACCCGCTCGTCTTTTACACGGCCCTCGACTACCCCTACACGCCGACTGACCTCGGCAAGATGCTCGAGCGGATCGGCCGGGAGGAGGACGTCAACGGCCGGATTTTCCGGGTCCTGGTGGTCAACGGCTGCCGTACCGGCCGGCCGGTGCCGATGTTCTGGCGGGCGGTCGGGTGGGTCTATCGTGCGTTCATGCGGTTCGCGCTAGGCAACCCAGTTGCGCCGGTGCCGTCGTGGCTGGGGTTCCGTGAGCACCTGCGTGGCTGGATCGCGTGGCTCATGTTCGGCAACCCGATGGAGGACGTCGGCTCGGCGTTCAAGCTGTTCAAGCGCGAGGTGTTCGACCGGTTCCCGATCCAGTCGGACGGCGACTTCGTCCACACGGAGTTGATTGCCAAGGCGACGTTCACGACCTGCATGATGGACGAGGTGCAGCTCACCGCGAGCGCGGCCCCGGTCCCGCCGAACTGGTGGCGCGAGTTCTGGAAACTGGTCCGCAACGCCAAGTTCACACCACCCCCGCCACCTCCGCCACCAGACAC
>Ga0247822_10002998_pt1 | contig 10940 bp, 9 predicted proteins | sample 13C_Cellulose_Da_FD_192423 | JGI IMG/M metagenome (GOLD analysis project Ga0247822, IMG submission 192423) | Soil microbial communities from agricultural site in Penn Yan, New York, United States - 13C_Cellulose_Day30 | ecosystem: Environmental > Terrestrial > Soil > Agricultural land | place... | reverse complement strand
TTCAGTCCCGAACGGTGCGGAAGAACGCACGCACATCCTCGACGAGCAGCTGCGGTTGCTCCATCGCCGCGAAATGTCCGCCGCGCGGCATCTCGGTCCAGCGCGTGATGTTGAACCTGGGCTCGAGCCAGCGGCGGGGCGACCAGATGATCTCCCTGGGGAAATCGGCACAGGCCGTCGGTGTTTCCACCCGCCTGGGTGGCGCGGGCGCCAACGGATGACGACTCTCGTAATAGATGCGGGCCGAGGACGCCGCCGTCTGCGTCACCCAGTAGAGCGTGATGTTCGTCAGGAGCTCGTCTTTCGTGAATATCGTGTCCGGGTTCCCGTCGCAGTCGCACCACGTGCGGAACTTCTCCACGATCCACGCGGCCAAGCCCACCGGCGAGTCGTTCAACGCAATGCCAATCGTTTGCGGCTTGGTGCCCTGAATCTGCTGGTAACCGGTCTCCTCGGCCTGGAAGGCCTGTCGTGCCTTGAGCCGTTCGAGTTCCGCCGGCGTCAACCCCTCATTGGGGTCCCCGCCTGTTGGCGCGCCGCCAAAGCACATGTTCAGGTGCAGCCCGGCGACGTGCGCGGGATCGACCAGGGCCACCTGCGTGCTGATAATCGAGCCCCAATCGCCGCCCTGGGCGCCGTAGCGGCCGTAGCCCAGCCGGGCCATCAGCTTCGACTCGAGCGCCGCAATCCGAGCCGGGTCCCACCCGGGCTCCCGCGGCTTGTCCGAGAAGCCGAAGCCTGGAATCGAGGGCATCACGACGTCGAACGCATCCCCGGCCCGTCCACCGTGCGCCGGCGGATCGGTGAGCGGTCCGATGATCTTCGTGAACTCCGCGATCGACCCCGGCCAGCCATGCGTGACGAGCAACGGGAAGGCGTTCGGGTGCTTCGAGCGCCGGTGCACGAAGTGAATGGTGAGGCCGTCGATGGAGGTGGTGAACTGCTCCATCGCATTCAGGCGCCGCTCCTGGGCCCGCCAGTCGAAGCGGTCGCGCCAATACTCCACCAGCTCCCGCAGGTACTTGACGTCGGTACCGAGACTCCAGCCGTCGCCTTGCAGCGGAAGGGGAAGCCGCGGGTTCCTCAGCCGCGCCTTCAGATCGGCCAGCACCGCGTCGGGGACATTGATGGTGAAGGGCCGGATCGCCGTATCCTCCTGCTCCACCGCCTCAGGGCCGATCATCGCGAGCACCCCGAACACCAACAACGCTCCCAGGACGTGTCTCGTCATACTCGCCTCGTCAACATGGCTGATATCAAACCGGCGACCTCATCACATCGACCGGTCGGGAGGACCCTGGGTCTGCGCCGGACGATCATGACGCACGGTGTTCCGTCATCACCAGCACGCACGTCCACCCCTCCAGTTCGAGGTAGACCTCCCGCTCCGTGATTGACAGCGAGAGGGTCGACCGCCGCTCGAGGCGCGCGGCGGTCGCCTCGATCAGGCCGCGGTCGAACGCGAAGACCGGGATGTCCTTCACGTTGTGAATGCGCTCACCCGACCACTTCGCCAGGAGCTGCCCGGGGTCGCGGTGCGTGTAGACGGCGACGCGGCCGGCCATCTTGCTGCCCCGGTGCACGCGTGCCGCGTCGGGCATGCCGACCTCGATCCATGCCGTCAGCCGGCCGGTGAGATCGCGCACGACCACCGCGGGCTCGTCGCCGGACGCGACCCCGCCGGTCAGCGCGATGCCCTCGGTGTACTCGAGGCAGTACGCGAGCACACGCGTCAGCATGTATTCGGCGGTCTCCGACGGCTCCCGCGCCACTCGGAGCGTGAGCGACTCGTAGACACCGCGGTCCACGTCAGCGAGCTCGACGTCGAGGTTGTAGACGGTGGCTGTCAGCGCCATGTGGGTCGCTCATCCGAGGAGTTCACGTGGCTCAGAGCGTGTCGTCGCGCGTCTCGCGGCTCAGCCACAGTCCCACCAGCGACAACAACGTCGCCAGACACAGGTAGTAGCCGACGAACCGCAAGCCGACGTTGGACGCGAGCCAGGTGGCCGCATACGGCGCCAGCGACGCCCCGAAGATCCCCGCCAGATTGTAAGTGAGCGAGCTGCCGGTGTAGCGAACGGCCGTTGGGAACAACTCCGCCAGCACCGTCCCCAGCGGCCCGTAGGCCAGCCCCATGAACGACATGCCCAGCGCCATGCCCGCAGTGGCGCCGGCCGTCCCGGCCTCGAACAACGGCGCGAACAGCAGACCGAAGGCGAACGTCCCGACGTTCACTGCCATCAGCATGCGACGCCGGCCCGAGGCGGCGAGGATTGCCGACCATGGCGTCGCCAGGCCGAAGAACAGCACGCCGAAGAGCTGGATGAGCAGGAACTGCTCGCGGGTGTACCCGAGCCGGGCCGTTCCCCACGACAGAGAGAACACCGTCATCAGATAGAAGTTCACGAACACCGACAGCGAGATGAGGGTGCCGATCACGAGCGGGCCGCGGTGCGACCGAAGCACGTGGAGCATCGGTACCCGCACGCGCTCGTGCCGCTCTACGGCCCTCTGGAACACCGGCGTCTCGCGAATCGACAGGCGCACGTAGAGTCCGAGGAGTACGAGCACGGCGCTCGCCAGGAAGGGGACCCTCCAGCCCCACTCGAGAAACTGTCGATCGTCGAGCGCTCGCGAGAGGATCAGGAAGGTCGCGCCCGAACCGAAGAAGCCAACCGGCGCGCCGAGCTGGGGGAACATGCCATACCACGCGCGTTTGCCGGCCGGCGCGCTCTCGGTGGCCAGCAGCACCGCGCCGCCCCATTCGCCGCCAAGCCCCAGCCCCTGGCCGAAGCGGCACAGTGCAAGCAGGGCCGGGGCCGCCACTCCAATAGCCTCGTACGAGGGCAGCAACCCGATCGCCACTGTCGAGACGCCCATCGTCAGGAGCGCCGCGACCAGCGTCGCCTTGCGGCCGACACGGTCTCCGAAATGTCCGAAGAGCGCCGATCCCACGGGCCGGGCGAGGAAGGCGATGCCGAAGGTCGCCAGTGACGCCAGCGTGGCGGTTGCGGGATCCGACGAGGGGAAGAACAGCGCCGGGAAAACGAGGACGGCGGCCGTGGCGTAGATGTAGAAGTCGAAGAACTCGATCGCCGTGCCGATCAGGCTGGCGAACAGGATCTGGCGGGGCGTGTTCACCGCGACAGGACGGGGAGCGGCCGTGGGGCTGCTCACGGGTGCGTCTAAGCGCACGGGTCGAGCCGACAGCTTACTGGAATCGAGGCGGCGATCAGCCCCAACTCCCATCCAGATGCGCTGGTCTCCATCGGATCAGCGAGTGGTTGGCATCACCACTGAAGCGAGCCGAGGGTCAAGACGCCGGCGTGGCGGTGCTCGCCAGGAACGGCTCCACCTCCGCCAGGACCGGATCGATCCGCGCGAAGCTGTCCGAGTAGCTCAGACCGCTCAGCGCCTTGAACGTCACCTTGGTGCCGGTCAGCTTGCCCTCGAACTGCTTGACGTTCTCCATGCCGCTGGCGTCGGCCGCGCCGATCAGCCACAGCGTTGACGCCTTGATGTCGGAGGGTTGGACGGGCGGATAGTCGGCCAACGCGCCGAGCGCGACCGCCGATACCGCGACCCCATGTTCCCACGCGTCGCGATCGCCGATCGACAGCTTCTTGACGTCGAACGTACCGGCCTTCTGCTGGTCGAGCAGGGGCTGCCACTTCGCGCGCATCGCCAGAACCGCTTCCTTCACTGGGCCGGAGATCGTCGGTCCCATGTCGGCGCCCACCAGCACGGCCGAGATCACCCGGTCGGAGCGCACCGCGAGATAGCGGCCGATGCTCGCCCCGTGTCCGAAGCCCCACAGGTGAAAGCGCTTGGCCCCGGCGGCATCGGCGACGGCCAGGATGTCGGCCAGCACCGGATCGAGGGCGTACCCGGCGGCGGTGTCGGGCCGGCCGCTGTCACCGCTGCCGCGGAAATCCATTCGGATGACGGTGAACTTCTTGATGAGCCGATCGACGTAGCCGCGCTCAGCCCACGACTGTCGTGTCTGTCCGCCACCGTGCAGGAGCACCAGCGCCGGTCCGGAGCCGCTCACCTCGTAGGCGATCTTCGTGCCGTCGGCGGCCGTGATCGTCGGAACCTTCGCGGCGGGCGCGCTCGCACCACCGGCCGGCGCCGCCGCCGTCGTGCCCGCGGGTGCGGGGGCCGCAGGTTTCTGGGCCGTCGTAGCGGGCGGGCGCGCGGGCTCCTGACCAGCCGGGGTGGTCGTCGAAGTGGAGGCGCACGCGATGCCGGTGACCGCGACCATGGCAAGAGCCACGACCGCGCGGCCGCGCGTCATCGCCCTGGCGTTCGCGGTGATCATGGATGCGATTCTACATCCGCATGCGTTGGCGGGGCCCCTGACGGGGCGCGGCGCCACTGATGACGGTCAATCGCGGGTGCGATGGATGGGGTATGTCGACCGTTTGATCGCCTCATCGAGGACGTTCCAGGTGAGCAGCCCATCGCTGGAACGGGGTTCGAGCAGATGGAAAGCCAGCCGTGCCAGGCGCTGGTTCATGGGCACGCGATAGGACCCGACGGGCACTTCGCGCTCGAGCGCCACGTACTGGCCGGTCACCGTCCGCTCCTGATGGTTCTCGGACACCTGGGCCGTGGTCTCGGTTGCGGCAATCCGGAACTCTTTGAGGGCCAGCGTGGCTGTCCGTTCCATGCGCTCCAGAACGATCCCGTGCGCACGGAGGCGCTCGATCGCGAGCTTCTCTTCGGCCGGCAGGAAGTAAGCCGTCAAACGCGAGCATTCGAACTGCAGTCATCTCGAACTCCTTGCAGACGTCGAGCAGGGAGGCCGTCGTGACCGGCTGTCGCCGCCGGGCCGACGAGCGATGAGGGGCTCTTCAGTAGCCGCGCCAGGTGGGGGCTGGCAACATCTATTGCTTCGTGGCCCAATCGTAATGGGCCTCCGCCTGCGCGACGATGTCGGCGACGTCACCGGCGAGCACGTAGCGCTGTTCGACGAGCTCGCGCGCCGCGGCCGCGATGCGGTCGAGGTACGCCTGCTTGTTCGCGTAGCGTTCCTCGATCGACATCCGGCTGTCTCCCGTGCGCTCGCGGTCGGCGCGAGTCCTCGGCAGCGGCAGGTAGGACCGATCTCGCTGGCCAGCCGATCGGGCGCACCGATCTCCGGCCGCCGGTAATTCCATCCGGTGTGCGTGGCCAGCGGTACCGCGATCTGCGGCAGCCGGATGCCGCCGCGGTCGTTGCCCGCCTCGTCGACGGCAGGTACTCGGCTCACGAACGGCAAGCCCAGCGTCGGCGGCTCGATCGTGACGCGGCCCTTCGGCCACTCGGGACCGAAGTCCAGCCGGTAGGTGGTCATCGGCGCCTGCGGCAACATCACCCCCGGCACCTTCGGCCAACCGGCCTTGTCCGGCGCCGCCAGTGTGTGCTGGTCCAGCCGGGGATACCGGCTGGACGGCGGGGCCGTGCCGTCCCCGACCCAGGCCGCGAGAGCCTCGAACAACGCCCGAACGACGGCGTTGTAGTCGAGCGGGTTCATGTCGGCCTGACCCACGAAGTCCGGGTCCGTGAAGGGGGCGGGAGGAAACGGGCCCACGATGTGCGGCGCCGACGCGATCTGATAGATGCGGCTCGTGGCGGGCGGTTCCACGTCCCGAGTGCCCGAAACGTCGGTGTGCACCAGCGAGCCGGCGCGGTTGAAGTACTCGGAGTTCGTGAGCAGGTGGAAGAACTTGGGCTCGGTGTTGCTACGGCGCGCTCTCACGAGCAGCCCGTCCCGGGCGCCCGTGGCCGGATCCGTCTGCTCCTCGTCGGTGAACGGAAACATGTCGACCGGGTACTGGATGTTGAAATGCTGCAGCTGGTCGCGCGACTGCTGGCCGAAGCGATGGTTGAACGAGCCGCGTCCCGCACCACCCACCTGATCGAAGACGCCGTCGAAGACGATGCGGCCCTGCTCGTCGGCGTTGAAGCCCTCGTACACGAAGTGGCGGAGGAAGCGGCCGGTCTGAGACACACCCCAGCCAATGGCGAAGCGGATGCCCGGGCTCGGGTTGCCGCCAGCGGTGGTGCCATGCTTGAAGAAGCTGATCAGGTCGCGCGTCCCGGCCAGGCCGACCCCAATCACTCGCGGGTCGCGTGCCATGTACACGACGTCGTAGATGCGACCGGCTTCGAAGCCACCGTCGAGCGTGACGGTATCCGGAGCCGTGAAGCGCCACCGGCCACGAGCCACGACTTTCGGGGAATCCGATGGCAGCGTCCGAACGTACATGACGTGGTCGCCGCTGTTCGGATTGATGGCCGGGTACGGCTGGTGCCCGCGATCGGCGATCCGCGCACTCGCCGCCTTCGCCCCGGGGATGAAATTTCCGCGGACGAGGCCGAAGATGGGCCGGCCCTGATCGGTCGCAATCGGAATCTGCATCCGCATGCGTCCTTCCGGGACGTCCCACTGCCATCCCATCCACAGCAACGTGTAGCCCTGTTCCATCAACGCGCCGTTGCCGTACTCCGCGGCGGTCGACGGATCGGCGGAGCCGGTGGCGCGCTGGAACACCGGCAGGATTCGCTTGGTCCCCCGGTTTCCCGCCTCGTAGAACAGCCGGCCGTTACCCTTGGCGGGATCGACGGGCTTGAGCAGGTAGAAGTCGGCTGAAAACTCCACCAGGCCTCGCGGATTCCTCGGCGCGAGTGTCAGATCCACGATGCCGGCGTTGGCCGGGAGCGCCGGATCGAGCGCGAAGTGCACCGTGCCCACCAGCTTCTCGTAGGGCCCGATCGCGCCGAAGGCCTTCCCGTTCAGCACGACCTCGCGGCGCACGATCTCCAGTCGGGTGACCTCGGCACTGGCGGGGGCGCAGACGAGTACGGCGAGGCCAAGCGCGAGCAACAGGCGGTGGATCGTCGGCATGCCGCGCATTATGCCGGACCTGGGCCGCGGCGCGCCCGGGGTCAAGCCACCATCAGACCCCAGATCCCGGCGGCGCCGATCAGCCACAGTTCGGAGACCTTCCATCGCGCCAACACCAGGAAGACCAGGACCGCGACGACGGCTGTGCTGACGTCGACGAGCGCCCGTGTCGCCAGGACGTACGCGGCCCCAGCAATCGCTCCGGTGGCCGCCGCCGACACGCCGTCGACGAACGCCTTGACGATCGGCTGCGATCGATGCCGCCGGAAGTACGGAGCGGGCAGGATGACAAACAGGTAGACGGGCAGGAAGACGCCGAGCGCCGCCACCGCCATGCCCCACGGGCCGGCCACCAGGTAGCCGATGAACGCGACCGTGATGACGACGGGACCGGGCGTGATCATCGCGACGGCCACCGCGTCGAGGAACTGGCGGTCGCCCAGCCACGCATGCGTCTGGACCAGTTCACCGTAGAGGAACGGCACGATGGCCAGGCCGCTCCCGAAGACGAAGGCTCCCGCCTTCGCGAACAGCCAGAAGACATTCTGCAGCGTCGGAGCCAGAGCACCGGCTGCCGCCGGTGCATACAGGCCGACGACGCCCACCCCGGTGACGCCGGACACGACGCTTGCGTCCGGCCTCCGCCACCACCCGGCGTGGAGGGTGGTGACGACACCGGCCAGAACGAACAGCCACGCGATCTCGCGCTCCGTCCACGCGGTGGTCAGCGCCATCACCGCGGCGATGGTCCACAACATCGCGCTACGGCGAAGCGTCAGGCGCGTGAGCTTGCAGGCGGAACGCGCGATGATGCCGATCACGGCCGCGCCCACTCCGTAGAACAGCGCCTGCATCCACGCGAGCCCGCCGAACCGGACGTAGGCGACCGACAGACCCCACACCATCAGGAACGACGGCAGGATGAACGCGAGCGACACCAGCGTCGCGCCCGCCACGCCTCCGTGCACATAGCCCAGATACATGGCGAGTTGCGCGGCCAGCGGTCCCGGTGCCAGCTGGGCCAGGGCCAGGCCGTCGCGGTAGTCCTCGGGGCTGATCCAGCGCCGGTGTTCGACGAGATCGCGCTGCATGAATCCGGCCAGGGCGATCGGTCCTCCGAAGCCGGTCGCGCCGAGCCGGAGGAAGTACAGGTAAAGACGCCAGGGCGCCACCGGCACCAGCGGCTGCTCCAAGGGGGCCTTTCCTCGAGCCAGATCGGCGTCGTCCATGGGTCTCAGCGTCAGTTCGTTACAATACTCGCGACTCGAGTCGTGCATTCTTCGGCATGGAGATCACATGGAAGTAGGCGGACGAGCCTCGCGGACGATCGCGCAGGTGTGGTGTGGCGTTCTCGTGCTGGTCCTGACCTCGACCACCGATCTCTCGGCCCATGGCGTCTCGGCCGCCGACAAGGCGTTCATGGAGCAGGGCGGCCTGATGGCGTTCCTGTATCTCGGCGCCAAGCACATGGTCACCGGCTACGACCATCTGCTGTTCCTCTTCGGCGTCATCTTCTTCCTCTACCGGCTGCGTGACGTCGGCCTCTACGTCACGCTCTTCGCGGTCGGGCACAGCGTGACGCTCCTCTACGGCGTGCTCAGCGGCACCAACGCCAACCCCTTCATCGTCGATGCGATCATCGGCTTCTCGGTTGTCTACAAGGCGTTCGACAACCTCGGCGGGTTCACACGGCTGCTCGGACGCCAGCCGGACACGCGGGCGGCGGTGCTCATCTTCGGCTTCTTCCACGGGTTCGGCCTGGCCACGAAGCTGCAGGATTTCGCCCTTGCGCGCGAAGGGCTGGTGCCGAAGATCGTGGCCTTCAATATCGGCGTGGAAGCCGGGCAGTTGCTGGCCCTCGCCATCATCCTGGTCGCGATGGGCTTCTGGCGCCGCACTCCCGCATTCGCGAGACAGGCCTTCGCGGCCAACGTCATCGTGATGACCTGCGGGTTCCTGCTGATGGGATATCAGCTCGCTGGGTACGCCCTGACGGGCAGCTGACCGACGGCGCGGTCGAGGCTGCGCGCCTTCCATCCCCACTAGAGGAGCGTATCAGCCATTTCTATAGCGTCCTGCGGCGGGCTCGGGGAGCAATTCCGGGCAGTTCCTACGGAACGGCCCAGTGGAAATCGACCATACATCCCACTAGAGGAGCGGTGTTGCCGATGAGCACAGTCGATGTCGAGGTTCCGAGCGCGCGATCGTTGCTGGTGGCGACGGCGCTTTCGGTGGTGGTGGCCGGCGTGCTGCTCATCACGGTGATCCTGCCCGCGGAGTACGGAGTCGATCCCATCGGCACCGGGCGCGCGCTTGGCTTGTATCGCGCACCGATCTCGGAAGAGCCGGCGCCCAGCGCCGCACTGACCGCTGCCGCGGAGATGCCGGCCGGAACCGCGACCCTGACGCGCAGCCCCGTGCCGTTTCGATCGGACGAGATGTCGATCACGCTCAAGCCCGGCGAAGGCGGCGAGATCAAGGCGGTGATGGCGAAGGGACAGCACTTCGTCTACACATGGACCGCCCAGGGCGGGACTGTTGACGTGGACATGCACGGCGAGGCGTTCGACACGACGAACGCGGCGGAGGCGACCAGCTACTGGAAGGACGAGTACCAGCCGGGCGATCACGGCGTGTTCACCGCCCCGGTGGCGGGTCGGCACGGCTGGTTCTGGCAGAACCTCAACGACGATCCGGTGACCATTACGGTCCGCATCAGCGGGTTCTACGAACGCCTGGTCCGGCCGTGACGCTGGGCCGCTCGTCCATTGACGCCGAGGGCCGCGCAGAAAGGTGAGGGCCTTCTCGGCCCACGCCTCACTGCTGACTCCCAGACGGTTTTGCCTTCAAGCGCCGATCGAAGAAGTCCGCCGCCGCCTGATATGCGCGCACCCAGTTCGCGTGGCGCAGGAAGTCGTGCACCTCGTCTGGAAACACCAGTTGTTCGACCTCTACGCCGCGCTTCCGGAGCGCGGTGATCAGGTTGATCGACTCGACGAACGACACGTTGCGATCGTCGTCGCCATGAATCAGCAGGACGGGTGAGGTCCACGTGTCAATCGACGCGAGCGGCGAGGACTCGAAGGCCTTGCGCGCGAAGGCGGTCTCCTCGAGGATGTTGTAATCGGGCCGGAACGTGCGGATGCCCTGGTTCCAGTCGTGCACGCCGTGGAAGTCCACGCCGGCGGCGAACAGGTTCGACGCCCGCGAGAGGCCCATGGCCGTCAGGTAGCCACCGTATGATCCGCCCCACAGGCCGATCCGCGAAGGGTCCACGTCGGCGCGCGACTTGAGATAGAGGCCGGCGCCCAGGATGTCCTGGAACTCGCTGCCGCCGGTGGCGCCGAAGTTCACCGCCTCGCGGAACTCCAGCCCGTAGCCGATGCCGCTGCGATAGTTCACCGAGAGAACGACGTAACCGCGGCTCGCCAGCCACTGGTTCATCGCATATGCGTTCCGGTAGTAGTACATGTAGTGCCAGCCGAGCAGCATCTGGCGTCGCGATCCTCCGTGCGAGAAGATCAGCGCGGGCCGCCGCTCACTTGGTTTGAGGCCCGGCGGCAGGAACAGCTGCGCGTGGATGGGCTGACCGTCGGTGGCCGTCACCATCACCGGCGTGGGCTCCACCAGGTGCGCCGTCGGGAAGGCCGCCGGCAGCGTGCCCTCGACCGCCCGCGCGGGCATCTCCCCGGTCTGCACCGCCACGTGCGGCGGCGTCCGCGCATCCGATCGAAAGAACGCGGTGGCGGTCCCGGTCTCTGCCATCACCGGCGCCCACTCGATACCGGTGCCCTTCGTGACCGCGGACGGCGCCGCGCCGCCGTCCACTCGTGCGACCCACACGTGCCGCCGGTCGATGTCGCCGTGATTCGCGTGATAGACCACGCGCGCTCGATCGGGCGTGAGCCGCGCGTGCTCGACTTCGCCGTCGCCGGGCGTGAGCTCGGTGGCGGACCCGCCACCCGCCGCCACGCTGTAGAGGTGCAGCCACCCGCCCTTCTCCCACGGGAACACCAGGCGATCGCCCGCGCCCCACAAGATCTGGTTC